>Ga0315281_10009886_pt1 | contig 13198 bp, 10 predicted proteins | sample YL17G07_0_MG_FD_204540 | JGI IMG/M metagenome (GOLD analysis project Ga0315281, IMG submission 204540) | Sediment microbial communities from Yellowstone Lake, YNP, Wyoming, USA - YL17G07_0 | ecosystem: Environmental > Aquatic > Freshwater > Lake > Sediment | place: USA: Wyoming | collected... | reverse complement strand
GACGTGGTGCGCATCCTGATGACGGCCTATCAGAGCGCCGAACAAGGGAAGACGCTGAAGTTCCCGCCGCCGGGCCTCGACGAGTTCGTTCCGGCGGTTGCGAAAGGGACCTGGAAGCCGCGCTGAAATTGTGCCCGTCAGGAACGAAGCTGATGTTGTGATCCTGACGAGCGAAGCGACGAAGATTGTTCGCGACTCTTCGGTGCGCTCAGGGTGACGCCGTTTTTGCGGGCCGGAATGCGATGGCGAAAACAACGAGAACCACCAGGGCCATCGTTGCGGGCACGATCCAGATGTCGAACCAGTCGTGCGTTCCGCTCGCGAACGTGTTCTGGCTCACGATGGCACCCGACACTTTCGCGCCCAGCAAATATCCAACGCCGTTCGTTACCAGGTTGATGAATCCCTGCGCGGCACCTCGAATCTTTCCGCCCGCGCGCTGGTCTGTATAGATCTGGCCCGCCACGAAGAAGAAGTCGTAGCACACGCCATGCAACAGGATGCCGGCGTACAGGAGCCACATGCCACGGGTCGCGTCTCCGTGCATGAACGCGAAGTACCGGAGTGACCACGCCAGCATTCCCACGACCATGATGACCTTGATGCCGAAGCGCCGCAGCACAAACGGCAGCAACAGCATGAATCCGATTTCCGACCACTGCCCGAATGTCTGAATGAACGCGGGTTCAGGCGCCTTGATCTCGTTCAGGAAGAGATTCGTGAAGCTGTAGTAGAACTGCAGCGGCACGCAGAGCAGGAAAGATCCCAGCACGAAAATCAGAAAATCGCGATTGCGCAGCAATTGCAACGCGTCGAGCCCCATGGCATCGCGCGCGCTGAAGGCCGTGCCGGCCGCCTTGGGTGGCGTGTTGGGCAACGCGAGCGAGAACGCCGCCATCACGATCGACGCGCCGGCCGCCAGCCGCATCGGCGTCGCCAGCGCGTCCGCGTGCAGAAACTTCCCCACGAGCGTACCCGCCACGATCCAGCCGATGGTGCCCAACACGCGAATCACCGGAAAATCGCGCGCCGGGTCCTTCACGTTGTGGAACGACACCGAGTTCGTGAGCGACAGCGTCGGCATGTAGCACAACGCGTACAGGATCAGCAGCGGATAGAAGCGGCTCCACTCCGTTTGGAGTGAGACGAACCACATGACCACGCCGCCAATGAGGTGAAGGGCCGCGAGCAGTTTCTCACTGGCGAAGAATCGGTCGGCCACAATGCCCATGAAGAACGGCGAAACGATCGCGGCAATCGCCATCGCGCCGTAGGCGTCGCCGATCTGCGAGCCGCTGAACTTGAGCGTCTGCCCCAGGTAGGTGCCCATCGTGACGAACCACACCCCCCAGATGAAGTACTGGAGGAACATCATCACGGAGAGGCGCGTCTTGATGCCCATTACCTGATCTCGCGGATGCGGAAATTGCGAAGTTGCAGCTCGCCGTTGTGATCGCCCTGCACCGCGATATGCCCGCGCTTGGCTCTCCCATAGTTGGGCCACGCGCCGAACTTGCTCGCCTTCACTTTCGTCTCCCAATCGGGACTCCAGAACTCGTATTCGAGCAGCTTGGTGCCGTTGAGCCAGTGCTCAACGTGCGCGCCCTTGACCACGATGCGCGTGGAATTCCACTCACCTGCGGGCTTGAGGGCGCCAACGGGGGCAGGATACAGGCCCCAGTCAGCGCCCGCCGACGTCAGGCGGCTGCGGCCGTCCGGAGCCTTCGCGTCGTCGAGCAACTGATACTCGGGCGCGCTCCAGTACACGTGTTCGTATTCCTCGGTGCCGCGGTAAAAAATCCCGCCATTCCCGCCGGACGCGAGCTTCCAGTCGAGCGTCAACTCGAAGTCACCGAACTCGTCGACGGTGATGATGTCGGGGGCGCCCTGCGTCTTGGTGATGGCGCCGTCACGTACGTACCAGCCAGCCGGAACCGTTTTGCCTCGATACTCGCGCCAGCCGTTTAGGGTTGTGCCGTCGAACAAGGGCCGCCACCCCGAGGCACAACCGCTCAGCCCAGCGATGAGCACAAGTACGGCCAGCGTGGGTCCAGACGGCGGTCGCTTCATTTATCCTCCCAGCGGGTTGTCCCGTGAATCCGGCGCTTGAAGAGCACAAAGCCGCGACCCACACAATGCACTTCGCCGAGCATCAACGGAGCTCGGCAGTGAGCCGTATACTATAGCGTGATGAGGCATCGGTTTATCGCCGCGTTCAGCGGGGTGATTCTCTCGGCAGTTGCCCCCGCCGCAGCCCAGAGTTCCGCTTCCGACACGATTCGTCTTTCCATCGAGGAGGCCGTTGCAACCGGCCTCAAGGTGGCGGACGAAGTGCGGCTGAGCGCTGCCCAGGCGGACATGGCGGACGCGCAGTTCAACGCCGCGCGCGCCGGCTTGGTGCCGTTGCTACGCCTCACGAGCACCTTCGGCCGGACGTTCGCGAGCGCTCGCAGCTCCGCGGTGAACAGTTTGTTCAGTACGACCAACGTTTACACGATCAACGCCAACATTTCGCAGCCGCTGTTTCAGGGAGGCAAGCTGATCGCGACGGCGCGCGCCGCCGGTAGTTTGCGGCTGGCCGGTCGTTTTAGTGCCCAGGAGCAGCGCGCGCTCTTCACAGTGACCGTGCAGCGCGCCTACCTGAACGCGCTGCTCGCAGAGCGGCTCGTTGAACTCCAGGAATCGAACCTGCAGCTCGCGTCCACACGGCTCACGCAGGTGCAGCAGTTCCAGACCGCCGGCCGCGCGGCGCAATACGACGTGCTGCGCGCGAAGGTGGAGCGTGCCAACATCGAGCCACTCACAATCCAGGCGCGCAACGACCGCGAACTCGCCCAACTCGAAGTGAAGCGCCTGCTCAATCTGCCACTCGAGCGCCCCATCATCTTCACATCGGTCATCGACGCGCAGGCCACCCAGGTGATGGTGGCGTCCTACATGGACTCGGCGGCCTCGCCGCAGCGCGCCGCGCTGCGGTCAGCGGAATTGGTTTCGCGCAGCCGACACCTCGCCATCACGGCCGCGCGCGCGGACCTCCTGCCGACGATTTCCGTATTCTTCAATGCGGGGGTCGGAGCCTTTCCGCTCGCTCACTACCCGATCCCCAGCGGGCGCGGAACGGTCGGCAACTCATTCTGTCCGGTGGGATCGCCGGCGACAAGGACCTGCAACAACGGTGGCTGGTTCGACGACAGCAACATGGGGGTGCAGTTCTCATGGGCGCTGTTCGACGGGCTGCGCGCCAAAAGCGCGCTGGAAATGGCGCGTGCCCAGACCCGCGTCGCCGACCTCGAGCTGCGACAGGAGCAGGAGCAGGTCGCCCTCGAAGTCGCCAAGGCGCGCGCGGAGCTTCGGCGCGCCAAAGCCGTGTTCGACGGACGCCGGGAAACATCCAGCGAAGCGCAGGAGGCGTTCCGCCTGGCCTCGCTTCGATTCTCGCGCGGACTCAGCACGCAGCTGGAAGTCTCGGACTCGCAGCTCGCCCTGCTCACGGCGGAAGGCAGCGAAGCGCGCGCGACATACGATCTCTACCTCGCCACGGCCGAACTCGCGCGCGCTCTTGGCAAGCCCATCCCATTGCCGGCAACACGCGCTCTCTCGCGACGGACAAGTAACGAGTGACGCTCCTGCGCACCTGCACCATTCTTTCGGCCGCCGTCCTGGTCACCACCGCGTGCGGCGGATCTGACGACACCAACGCAGCCGCGGCCCCGGCACGATCAGGGAATGGATCGGGTGGCGCCTCCCGCGCCACGGCAAACGAAGGCGGCACGAAGTCCGCTCGACCAAGCGCCGAAAACGGTGGTGGCAGCGGCGCTGGCGGCAGCGGCCAACGCCCGAATGCATCGATCACACTCGCAAAGCAAGACGTGGCGGTCGTTCGCAGAGGAAATATCGAGGAAGGCGTGTCTGTGACCGGCGACCTTCGGCCCATCGAGGTCGTCGAGATTCGCGCGCGCCTCGAAGGCGACCTGGTCGGCGTCTATGTGCGCGAGGGCGAGCACGTGAACGCAGGACAGCTTCTCGCGCGCTTCGAGGATTCCGAACAATCGAGCCTGCTCAGCAGCGCCAAGGCGGACAAGCTCGCCACTGGCTCCGAGCTCACAACGGCGCAGTGGAGCCTGGAGCAGACGAAGGAACTCTTCAAAGCCGGCGCCATCGCCGAGCGTGACTTCAAGCTGGCGCAGCAGGCGGTGGCGACGGCCACCGCGAAACTCGCGGCCGCGGACGCGCGTGTGAGGGCGACGAGGTCTGTGCTCAGTGATACCCGTGCGGTTGCCACTACGACCGGAGTAATCTCCAAGAAGGCCGTGGAAAACGGAGAACACATTTCGCGCGGCGCCAGTCTGTTCACCTTGGTGCGGACCAACGTGTTGGAACTCGTTGCCGCGGTGCCAGCGCGTTACAGCAGCACGGTGCGCGTCGGCCAAACTGTGACCTTCAGTGCGGATGGCCACGCTTTTGACGGCAAGGTGGCACGCGTGAGCCCCATGGTCGATCCAACCACGCGCAGCGTGACGGTCTACGTGCAGGTGCCGAATCCCGCCGACGTGCTCAAAGGTGGCACGTTTGCCGCCGGCCGCGTCGTGAGCCGCACAATCTCCAAGGTGCTCGTGGTGCCCACCACAGCGCTGCGCCTGACGGGCGATGGCCAGCAGTTCGTGTATCGCATCGCCGGCAATGCGGTTGACGTCGCGAGCGTTCAACTCGGCGTCGTCGACGAACGTGGCGGCGTGGCGGAAGTCCTCGGCGGACTCGCCGACGGCGATCGCATCATCGTGGGTAACGTCGGCACCCTGGGCCGCGGCATGCAAGTGATTATTGCAGGAGAGGAGGGTCAGCCGGCTGGTCGGACGGGCCGAGGCCCAGCCCAGTCGCGTCAGTAGGCGGCACCCGCGACCCACACCCTGAACCCCGAACCCTTTCCGTTCGATGTTTCTCTCAGACATTTCGATCAAGCGCCCCGTCTTCGCCACCATGATGATGGTTGCGCTCGTCGTTCTTGGCGTCGTGAGCTTCAGGCGGCTGGCCATCGACGAGTACCCGGACATCACGTACCCGGTGGTTTCTGTGAGTACGTCGCTCCCGGGCGCGTCGCCCGAGTCCATGATGCGTGACGTGTCCAGGCCACTGGAAGAAGCGCTCAACACCGTGCAAGGCATCAAGGAAATCAATTCGACATCGTCGGAAGGCAATTCCAACGTCCGCATCACGTTCAACCTCGGTGTCGACATCGGCACTGCCCAGCAGGATGTGTCGGCAAAGGTCCAGCGCATCCGGCGCGCGCTACCGCCGAGTGTGGAAGAGCCGATCATCCAGCATTTCGATCCGAACGAATCGCCGATTTTGGCCATCGGCGTCCAGAGCAGCGAGCGCGCGCTGCGCGACTTGACCGATCTTGCGGACGAGACGATTCAGCCGCGCATCGAGGCGATCCCCGGTGTGGGCGGCGTCAACATGAACGGTGGGCGCCGACGCCAGATTCGCGTGCAGCTCGACCCCGATGGGATGCGGGCGTACGGCGTGAGCCCGCTCCAGGTCACGCAAGCGCTCCAGCGCGAAAACCAGGATGTGCCTGCCGGCCGCGTGGAACGGGGCCTCACGCAGCAACTGGTTCGCATAACCGGCCGCGTCGGGGACCCAAAGGCGTTCGCGGACATCGTGGTCACCGTACGAAACAACCGTCCCATCCGGCTCGGCGACGTCGCAACCATCGTCGACGGTGTCGAAGACCGGCGCAGTACAGCCGAGGTCGACGGCGTTCCCGCCGTGGTGTTGGAGGTGCTCAAGATCTCCGGCTCAAACACCGTGCAGGTGTCGGATTCCGTCCGGGCGACGCTCACGCTCCTCCAACGGCAAATGCCCTCGGATGTGAAACTGACGCTCATCCGCGACGACGCCAAGCGGATCCGCGACTCACTCACCGACGTGGAGACCTCGCTCGCACTTGGCGCACTCCTGACGATCGCGATCATATACCTGTTCCTGAATTCTTGGCGCTCGACAGTGATCACGGGACTCACGCTGCCCGTCTCGATTATTTCGGCATTCTTCATCATGTGGGTGTTTGGTTTCACAGTGAACACGATGACCTTGTTGGCGCTGTCGCTCGCCATTGGCTTGCTCATCGACGACGCGATCGTGGTGCGTGAGAACATCGTGCGCCACGTCGAGATGGGGAAAGACCACCATCGTGCGGCCAAGGAGGGCACGGATGAAATCGGACTCGCGGTCATTTCGACGACGTTTGCGGTGGTGGCGGTCTTCGTGCCCGTGGCGTTCATGGGCGGCATGATCGGACGGATCTTCTTCCAATTCGGCGTCACTGTCGCGTTCGCCGTGCTCGTGTCGCTCTTCGTGTCGTTCACGCTCGACCCCATGCTCTCAAGCTTGTGGTTCGACCCCGAGATCGAAGGCGCCCACGGCCGCGGGGGCAACCGCTCGCGCAATCCGGTTCGCCGCGCCGTGCTCGCGTACAACGTATGGTTCGAGAGCGTCATCGACCGCTACCCGCATTGGTTGTCGCGCGCACTGGATAACCGGTGGATCGTTCTCGGCGCCGCTGGCTCCACGATCGTCATTGCATTCCTGCTCGTCCCGCAAATCGGTTTCAGCTGGATGCCGGAGACCGACGCCAACGAGTTCAACGTTGGCTACCGCGTGCCGCCGGGGTCTCGTCTCGAATACACGCAAGACAAGGGCCGTGAGATCGCTCGCTTCCTCAAGACGCTGAGGGACGTTGAGCACGTGCAGTTGAGCGTGGGCGGCGGCTTTCAGGGTACGCCCAACAACGGCCGGATTCTTGTCATGCTCCGGGACAAAGCGCAACGAGAGTTCACGCTGGCCGAGATTCAGAACGACCTGCGGAGCAAGCTTCGGCTCATCCCTGGTGTTCGACCGTCGATCACCGGCCAGCGCACCGTGTTTGGCGGCGGGTACCGCCAGCCGATCGTCGTCAACGTGCAAGGCCCCGAGCCAACGCGCCTCCGCCTCGCCGCGCAGCAGGTTCTTGCCGCTGTTCGAAGCGTGCCGGGCGTCGCTGAACCGAACTCCAGTGAGGAAGGCAGCATCCCGCAACTCGACGTACATGTCGATCGCCAGGAGGCGTGGCGCGCCGGGCTGGGCATTCAGAGCATCGCGGCAACACTGCAACCGTTGTTCTCCGGACAGCGCGCCACGCGCTGGGAAGACCCGCAGGGCTTCAGCCATGACGTGCTCGTCGTGTACCCGGACTCGATGCGCGTGTCCGCCGCGGACGTCGCCGGCATCGCGATCGCGAGCACCGCGATCAATCCACTGAGCGGCACCGCCGCGATGATCCCGTTGTCGCAAGTGGCCGAGGTGATCGCGGGCGTGGGCCCACAGCAGATCGATCGCCGCAGTCTCGAACAGCAGTTCTCGATTTCCGCGGGCGTGCTCCCGGGGTATGCGGTGGGCGCGGTCGCGGACCGCGTCCGTGCCGTGATCGATGCGATGGGGCTGCCACCCGGCTACCACGCGGTATTTACCGGCGACGTGCAGAACCTGAACGAAACCAAGGGTTATGTGCTCGAGGCGATCGTCCTCGCCGTGGTGTTCATATACCTGATACTCGCGTCGCTCTTCGGGTCGTTCCTCCAACCATTGTCGATCATGCTGGCGCTGCCGCTGAGCTTCATTGGTGTCACGATGGCGCTGCTGCTCACGCATGGCAACCTCAACGTGATGACGATGATCGGTGTCATCATGCTGATGGGCTTGGTGACGAAGAACGGCATTCTGCTGGTGGACTTCACCAATCAACAGCGTGCCGCGGGCGTCGATCGGCGCAAGGCGCTCCTCCAGGCGGGCCGGATCCGGCTGCGCCCCATCGTCATGACGACTGTGGCGATGATTTTCGGCATGTTGCCTCTCGCATTGGCGATCGGCGCCGGCGCCGAGGCGCGCGCGCCGATGGCGCGCGCAGTGATCGGTGGACTCGTGACGTCGACGGTGCTCACGCTGTTTGTCGTGCCCGTGGTATACACCCTGCTTGACGATGTGGCTGCATGGGTCGTGAGCCGCGCTGGCCGGCGCTCTCCGGACGTGTCCGCACGTCCGGTGCCAGAGGCCGCAGTCGTCGGCAACTGAGCTTTCCCCCCTCGTCCTTGACCTTTCGGCACGAAGCCCTTACTAGGGAAGTGTTCCAGCGTGCACGAATCAGGACTCTCGCAATCATGACAGAGGAGGGCGGCCATGCCGCGGGGTGACGTGGTAAAGAACGAATATCGTTTCGCGGATCGCGAAGAAGAGGCTGAAGACGTCGGCTACGGGAGCGGCGGCGGCAGCGGTCGCAGCAACTACGACGACGATGGTGATGACGAGGGCGGCTGGACGACCAACCGCGAAAGCGACGGTTTGTGGGACAGCGCGGACGACATGGATGACGAAGACAGCGACGCCGAGCCGGTTGATCCACTCGCCGGAGGCGACGCCGACGAGGAAGACGAGGACGCCTTTGGCAAGGCGCCCGCGCCGCGCGCGTCAAAATCGGCCGCCGCCATTGCCGCGCTCGCTGCGAAAGCGGCTGCTCCGGCGCAAAAACTGGCCGCGAAAAAGGTGGTCGCCGGTAAGACCGCCAAGAAGGCCGGGAAGGTAGAAAAGAAGAAGGACAAGAAAGCGAAGAAGGAAAAGAAAAAGGAAAAGAAGAAGGAAAAGAAAAAGGGAAAAAAGAAAGACAAGAACGCCAAGAAGAAGGGCAAGAAGAAGTAGTAGGGCGGCCAGTCGGGCCCCGCCCTGTCGCCTGCTGTTGCCGCCCTCCCGTCGCTGACGGGAGTTCCCGCCTCCGTTCGGTCTCTTGGATTCTCCAGTCACGCTGCTACGAGCGCATTCAAAGCACGCGCCATGGAATGCGCGTGGTCTTGCTGCGCATGTCACCGCTCTGGTGGACGCGGCCGGCGTGAGGCCGACCAACGCGTCTGCCCGCGCAGCGCCCAGCGCTCGCGCGGTGCGTTTCTATGTCGCGAGTGGCCTCCTCGACCGGCCAGACGGGGCGGGTACGTCGGCGACGTACAACTACCGTCACCTGCTTCAGCTGCTCTCCATCAAGATCCGTCAGCGTGAAGGCGCGACGCTCCAGGTGATCAAGCGCGAGATGAAGGAGTTCACCGGTGACGCCCTCGAGCGCCGTGTGGCGACGGCGCTCGCGCCAGCACTCGGGATGGGCGCGGACAGCGTAGCGCGAAAGGACAACGACGCCGCGGCGTCCTGGCGCCGCGTGGGCATTGCGGACGGCATCGAGTTGCACGTCCGCGACGATACGCCAGCGGCGCGCGAGCACGCTGTGGTCGCGATGCGCGACGCCGTTCGAGCGGCCCTCGGCCGCGAAGACGTGCGCTAAGGCCATCGCGACCTCTGTTCGTCGGGATTACCCGAAGTGCTCTCGCTGATTACCGGAGTCGGAGCCAAGGGCCAGGTTGGTGAGGCTGTAGCCGCCACGCTGGCAGCGCGTGGAGACACCGTGCTCCTGGTGTCCCGCGATGCCAAGGAAGTCGAGGCCCGCGCCGGAGACCTGCGCCGGACTGGCGGGCGCGCCACCGCCTACGCATGCGATCTGTCAGACCCCGCGGCGATTGACGCCCTCGCCGCGCGCGTCCGCGCGGACCACGGCGACCGCCTCGACGCCTTGGTGAACCTCGCCGGCGGTTTTGCCACCTCCGGCCCGCTGGCGCAGTCCGATCCGGGCGTGTTCTCGCGGATGATGCAGATCAACGCAACCACGGCGTTGCTTGCCACGCGTGCGTTCCTGCCGATGCTCAAGGCGGCGCGTGGCGCCATCGTGTTTTTCGCGTCTGAGGTCGTAATAGACGGTGTTCGCACAAGCGGCGTGTCCGCATACGCGGCATCGAAAGCCGCGGTTGTCGCCCTGATGCGATCCGTTGCGGACGAAGGGCGCCATGCCGGGGTGCGCGCCAACGCCCTCGCGCCGGCCGCGGTTCGCACCGCGTCGAACCAAACTGGGATGGGTGCGGAGGCCAAGTATGTGGAACGCGAAGACGTCGCGGCTGCGGTTGCCTTCCTGTGCTCCGCCGACGCCCAAGCGGTGAACGGGCAAGTCATTCGACTGGCGTGACTTAGCTGCCGCTGTTCGGGCGCTGGGGCAGGCCGTAGTTTCCCGCCTATGAACCTCGCCGTGCGCCGCCGCCCTGCGACCAGGTCGGTCGCATTGGACCGGTCGCTGGAGGCCCTGCCGTTATTTCGGTTGAGCGACTCCGCCGAAGACTCGTCGATTACGTTCGATCTCGAAAACGGCGGACGCTGGCGTGTACTGCCGGCCCCGGGTGAACGCCTGCCGGGAACGTTTGACCAGGACGTGTACGTGGAGTTGTGTCGCCGCTTTCAGGAAGCGGACCGTCCCTCGGACGGCAGCGTGAGTTTCACGCTCCACAGTTTTCTAAGATCGCTGGACCGTCGAGTGGATGGTCGCACGTACGACCAGCTACGGTCCGCGCTCGGTCGCCTGGAGCGAACGACGCTTGAATCCACGAACGCCTACTACTCAGCCGGCGCCGGCACGACGATGAGCGGCCAATTTACCGTGCTCTCGTCGGTATCGATTGAGCGCCGGCGGAACGTCGACCGAGAGCAGCTGGGCCTCTTCGCCGCCGTTCCGGCAGCGGAACCTGGCGTCGCGCGCGTGGTATTCCATCCCATGGTGAGGGAAAACATCGCGGCGCGCCATGTGGTGACGCTGTCGATGGCTCGGTATGTCGCACTGCAGTCGCCAGTCGCCCGCCGCCTGTATCGGTTGTTGGAAATCGCGCGCGCGAACGGCGTGGTGAGTTGGCGTGTGTCACTCGATCGCCTGCGCGATATGCTGCCGCTGGTACAGAAATTCCCGTCGCATCTGCAGCGGGTGCTCCAGCCGGCGCACGTGATGCTGCTCGACGCAGGCCTGGTACGTGATGCCACGTTCCGTCAGCATCGGCGTGAATGGCACGCCGAATACGTGCTGGCCTCGCGGGCGGAGTAGCCCGCAAAACCCTTTTCGGTCACTAGCTTAGGACCTTCCCGCTTCGATATTTTTCCATATGCGCCGTTCTCGAAAATTCGCCGTACTTGCCGTCCTCGCGCTCCCGCTCGTCGCCGGCGGTTTCCTGGCCCAGACCCATGTTGCCCGCGAGGGCACGCTCCTGCTGGAGCAGGTGCTGGATCTGGTGTCACGCCGGTTTGTGGATTCCCTGCCGCCGGGTGCGATGTACGAAAAGGCCGCCCGCGGGTTGGTGCGCGAACTGAACGATCCGTACACCGAGCTGTTGGCGCCCAAAGAACTCAAGCAGTTCAATACGCGCACTGGCGGCCGCTATGGTGGGCTGGGTATGTCCATCGAGCAACGCGACGGCAGCATCGTCGTGGCGAAAGTGTTTCCGAATACGCCGGCTGAGCGGAATGGCATTCGCGAGGGCGATCGCATCGTGAAGGTGGACACGATGTCCGCGCGCGGCTGGACCACGCAGCAAACCAGCGACGCGCTGACCGGCACACCAGGTACCACGGTGCGGGCGACGTTTAGCCGGCCGGGCGTGGCGCAGCCGCTCGACTTCGAGTTCACGCGCGCCATCGTGCACGTGCCCGCAGTGCCCTACAGCCTGACGTTCGGCACGGTGGGCTATGTGCCGCTCCAGAGCTTCAATGAGAACGCCGCGTCGGATCTCGACGCCGCCATCCGCGACCTCCAGGCGCGCGGCGCCAAAGGCGTCATTCTCGATTTGCGCCGCAATCCGGGCGGCATTCTCGACCAGTCCCTCACGGTCAGCAATTTGTTCCTGAAAAACGGACTCGAAATCGCGTCAGTACGCGGGCGCAACGGCGATAATCAGTCCTACGTTGCGCGCGGACAGCCAACACTGCCGAGCGTGCCGATGATTGTTCTCACCGACGACGGATCTGCGTCAGCCAGTGAAATCGTGGCCGGCGCCCTCCAGGATCACGACCGCGCGGTGATCGTCGGCCAGACCAGCTTCGGCAAGGGACTCGTGCAATCCGTGTATCCGCTGGACGGAGGCTATGCGCTCAAGCTGACGACGGCCAAATGGTTCACGCCCAGCGGACGCAGCATTCAGCGGGAGCGCAAGTTCGTCGACGGACGCTTCGTTGAAGACGCCGCGCGCGACTCGCTCGAAACGGAAGCCAGCAAGAAGGATCGCCCCGCATACAAGTCCGATGCAGGGCGCGTTGTCTATGGCGGCGGCGGAATCACGCCGGACGTCATCGTGCCGGATGACACCATCGGCACCGGCGACCAGCAGCTCGCGCGCGCACTGGCGCCGCGGCAGGAGTTCTATACGCTGCTGTTGGATTACGCCCTGGAGCTCTCCAAGACCGTCGCGCCGGACTTCAAGCCGCTGCCGGAGTGGCGTCAGGAAGTGCGCACCCGCTCCGAAGCCAAGAAGCTGCACGTCGACGCCAAACAGTGGGACGCCGGTTCCGTATGGCTCGACCGTCAGTTGGAGCATTGGGTGGCACGCTACGCGCACGGCGATTCCGCCGCGGCGCGCCGCGAGGTCTCGATCGATGCTCCGCTGCGCAAGGCAATCGAAATGATGAACCAGAGCCAGAATCAGAAGGAGCTGTTCAACGTTGCTCAAGCGGCCGTAAAGTCGGCGAACGGCGCCCAAGCTCCGAAGAATCAGAACGTCGCAGTTCCACGCCCGTAACGAGCTGAATTATGCTTCGATTTCCCAGCGCCGTCGTCGCACTCTGCGCGACGGCGGTTTTCGCTTGCAGCGGTCGCACAGCGCAGATGTCGTCTGGCCAGTCGCCGCCAGCGGCCTTGGCCACCCCGGCTGCGCAGATGCTGTCGCCGGCGCCGGGCGAGTCTCACTTCGCCAACATCAGGCAGCTCACCTCCGGTGGAGAAAACGCCGAAGCGTATTTCGGTCCGGACGGACGTTGGCTGATCTTCCAGTCCACGCGCGACGGTCGCACGTGCGACCAGCAGTACACCATGCGCGCTGATGGTTCGCAGCTGCGTCGCGTTTCGGATGGTACCGGAAAAACGACCTGCGGCTATTTCATCGAGGGCGGCAAGCGAATCCTGTACGCCTCGACGCACGCAAAGCAGACCGCGTGCCCGCCGCGCCCCGATCCCTCTCGCGGGTACGTCTGGGGGCTGGATCCGTTCGACATTTACACGGCGGATCTCGACGGCTCCAACCGCAGGCCGATCACGCAGTACGGT
>Ga0315281_10009885_pt1 | contig 13198 bp, 12 predicted proteins | sample YL17G07_0_MG_FD_204540 | JGI IMG/M metagenome (GOLD analysis project Ga0315281, IMG submission 204540) | Sediment microbial communities from Yellowstone Lake, YNP, Wyoming, USA - YL17G07_0 | ecosystem: Environmental > Aquatic > Freshwater > Lake > Sediment | place: USA: Wyoming | collected... | reverse complement strand
GGCGGGCCCTACGGGGACGATCTCGGTGACGACTGGAACGACAACGCGATGCGCTTCGGGCTGCTGTGCCGCATCGCCGCCGGGATTGCCGGAGCGGCAAGCCCGCTCGCGTGGCGGCCGGACGTGGTCCATTGCAACGACTGGCAGACGGCGCTTGCGCCGGCCTACCTGCATTTCGCGCCGGAGCCGCGTGCGCGCTCGCTCTTCACCGTCCACAACCTCGCGTTCCAGGGAGTTTTCGATGCCGGCCTGGTGCCGAAGCTCGGGCTTCCTGCCGAATGCTTTTCCAGCGCGGGCGTGGAATATTACGGCAAGCTCTCGTTTCTCAAAGCCGGTCTCAATTATGCCGATATCATCACGACGGTCAGCCGCACCTATGCCGTCGAGATCCGCCGCGAACCACTCGGCATGGGACTGCAGGGCCTGCTCGCCGCGCGCTGCGACGTGCTGCACGGAATCCTGAACGGCATCGATACCACGCTGTGGAATCCGGCCTCGGATCCGCATCTCGCCAGGCGCTACGACGTGGCGTCGCTGGAGGGCAAGCTCGACAACAAGCGCGCGCTGCAGTCGCAGCTGGGTCTCGAGCGGCAGGACCGGCTGCCGCTCGCGGGCGTGGTGGCGAGGCTCACCCAGCAGAAGGGAATCGATCTCCTGATCGAGGTCGCGCACGAACTGCTCGGCCTGCCGTGCCAGCTCGCGGTACTCGGAACCGGCGATCGCGCCTACGCCGAGCGGCTGCTAGCGCTGACGCGGCAATATCCCGGCCGGCTTGCGGCACACATCGGCTATGACGAGAGACTCGCTCACCTCGTCGAGGGTGGCGCCGATTTCTTTCTGATGCCCTCCCGTTTCGAGCCCTGCGGCATGAACCAGATGTTCAGCCAGCGCTATGGCACGCCGCCGGTGGTGCGTGCAACGGGGGGCCTGGCCGATTCGGTGACGGACTGCAACGCCGAAACGCTCGCCGACGGCACGGCGACCGGGTTCAGTTTCACCGAAGCGAGCGGTGCCGCGTTGCTCGAGGCAGCCGGGCGCGCCGTGCGGAGCTATTGCGATCCCGGCACCTGGAGAGCGCTGCAGCGAAACGGCATGGCGCGCGACTTCGGGTGGGACGCAAGCGCAGGCGAATACGCGCGGCTGTATGGCCGCCTCGCCGGCGCAGAGTAAATCCGCATTGCTAGCGCCTGCCTCCAGGGCCGGCGCAGGCTTGCCGCACGGAACCGGCCCCGCGCGCGTCAGGACCAGACCATCAGCCCGAGTTCAAATGGATGGGTGAGAAGCGGGTGGGTCGGATACGCGCGGATGCGATAGCCGAGCATGCCGCAGAGTTCCGGCCGAAGTTCGAGCGTGTAATGCTGCTCGCCGTCAGCCGGCGCGCCCTTGGGGACAAACAGGTGATGCAGAAGCGCCCGGCGGCCGGTTTCTCCCTCGGGTCGCTCAAGCAACAGCTCGACCGCGACGTCGGCCGGGTCGAGTCCGTTGAGCCTGACACCGACCTCGATCATCAGCGATTCGCCGAACCGGAGGTGTTCTGTGGAAACGTCGAGGCGGCGGATCGACACGCCAGTCCACGCCTGGCGCACGCGCCCCTTCCAGGCCGCCACCCGCTTCGCCCCGCCAAAAGCGTCTTCCGCGTAACGCCGTCCCTGCCGTGCGGCCGGCACATAGAATTTGATCAGGTATTCGTTCACCATGCGCGCGGCGCTGAAGCGCGGCAGGATGGTCGAGATGGAGCGTTTGGCCATCCTGATCCAATGCGGCGAAAAACCCATCGCGCCACGGTCGTAATACGCCGGGATGACCTGATCCTGCAGTATTTCATACAAGGTCTGGGCTTCCTCCCGGTTTCGCGCATCCTGGTCGATGAGCTGCGAGGATGGCTTGATCGCCCAGCCGTTGTCTCCGGCGTAGCCCTGGTCCCACCAGCCGTCGAGCACCGACAGATTGAGCGCACCGTTCATGCCGGCCTTCATCCCCGACGTACCCGAGGCCTCGAGAGGATAGATCGGGTTGTTGAGCCACACGTCCACCCCCGAGACCAGGCGCCGCCCGAGCCGCAGATCGTAGCCTTCGACAAACAGCAGCCTGCCCTCGAATTCCGCGCTGCGCGCTACCTGCGTGACGGCGCGAATCAGGTCCTGGCCCGGCTGGTCGGCCGGATGCGCCTTGCCGGCAAAAATGAACAGCACCGGTCGCTTCGCATCCGACACGATTTCGCGCAGCCACCCGAGGTTGTTGAACATCAGCGTCGCCCGCTTGTAGGTAGCGAAGCGCCGCCCGAAGCCGATCGTGAGAACGTTGGGATCGGCCGGATCGGCGTAGCGCAGCAAGCGGTCCAGATGCGCCTGGCTGCCCTGGTTGCGGGCATGCTGCGCACTGATCCGGTAGCGTACCAGGTGCAGCATCTGGGACTTGAGGAACTGGTGCATGCTCCAGAACATGTGGTCCGGGATTTCCTCGAGACGCTTCCAGCACGCGGCGTCATCGGTGCGGCTGCTCCAGTCGAACCCGAGAAAGCGTTCGAATACGTCGGCCCACTCCGGCGACAGGAAGCTCGGCACATGCACGCCGTTCACCACGTAGTCCACCGGGTTGTCTTCGGCGCTGACCTGCGGCCACAGTTCGCCGAGGATTCTCGACGACACCTCGCCGTGGGTGCGCGACACCCCGTTCTGGTGGCGCGACCCGCGCACGGCCAGCGCGGTCATGTTGAAATCACCGCTGCCGGCAGTCCGCCCGAGCGCGCACAACGCCGCTTCGGTGATGCCGAGCTCGGTGCACCAGGACTCGAAGTATTCCCTGATCATGGCTTCGGCAAAGTGGTCATGCCCCGCGGGCACCGCGGTATGGGTGGTAAATACCGTATTCACCGCCACCGCCTCGAGTGCTGAATCGAAATCAAGGCCCTGCCGCATCACGCCGCGGATCCGTTCGAGCACCAGGAATGCCGCGTGACCTTCGTTGATGTGCCACACCGTGGGCGCGATCGCCAGCGCGGAAAGCACGCGTACGCCGCCGACGCCGAGCACGATCTCCTGTTCGATGCGCGTTTTCCGGTCACCGCCGTACAGCCGATGCGCGATCGCGCGGTCGTGCTCGTTGTTCGGAGGCACATCGGTATCGAGCAGATAGAGCCGCACGTGGCCGATGCGCACTTCCCAGACCTTGACCTCGACCTTGCGCCGGGGCATTTCGACGGTGATGTGCAATTCGGCGCCATCGGCAAGCCGCACCGGTGTGACCGGCAGGGAATCGAAGTCGGAATCGAAATAGGTGGCGTGCTGGACGCCCTCGGGATCGACGGTCTGGTGGAAATAGCCCTGACGGTAGAGCAGGCCGACGCCGATGAACGGCAGCCGCAGGTCGCTTGCCGCCTTGCAGTGGTCTCCGGCCAGGATGCCGAGCCCGCCGGAATAGATCGGCAGGCTTTCATGGAATCCGAACTCGGCGCAGAAATACGCGATCAGGTCGTTCGGCGCGAGTTGATCCCGAATCCCGAGGTGCGCGGGTTCGCCGCGGTAGGTGTCATAAGCGGAAAGGACCCGGTTGTACAGAGCCAGAAATGCCGGATCCGAGGCGGCGCGCAGCAGGTGCTTTTCATCGACGCGGCTGAGCAAGGCCTTCGGGCTGTGTCCGACCGACTCCCAGAGCGCGGGGTGCAATCTGGCAAACAGCGACCTGGTTGCGCGGTCCCAGCTGTACCAAAGATCGTCCGCGAGTTCCCTAAGGCGCGCCAATCGCGGCGGGATATTGGGATTGACTTCGAGGTTGTAGGACGTGCCCTTTTGCATGGTAGTTCGCGCGAATACAGACAGAAAGGAATTCTAACGAATTTGCCGACCTGGATTCCCATCCCGGCATGAATTCTCTCAAGGCCGGTTATTGACTTGCCGAACGCAATCGCGATGACGGCAGTCAGGATACCGGAAATCGACGGCGGCGCGCGAATGTCGGGCAGTGCACGCGGCCCGGAAGCGGCCGGCTCCTACTTTGGCGCAGTGGCACTCGGCGGTTTTTTGGCGGCGAGCAGCTCGACCACGGCGCTGTCTTCCACCTGCGGAAATTCGCGATAGAACTGACTCACCGCGCCGAAGCCGTAAGGCGCGTCCAGGCAGACGACTTCATCTGCATACGGCTTTACCTTGCGCAGGCTTTCACCTGCCGCAACCGGTACGGCGCAGACGAGTCTTGCGGGCGCGCCGGCGCGCACTGCGTGCAGGGCGGCGATCATGGTGGCGCCGGTCGCCAGACCGTCGTCGACAACGATGACGGTGCGGCCGCGAGGATCGCGGGGTGGACGCCCCGGCGTATAAGTCTCGCGGCGCTCACGCAAGGTCTCGATCTGGCGACGCTTCTCGACTTCGAGATAGCGGGCATCTGCGCCGGCTTCCGCGGCGTAATCTGCGACATAGACCCAGCCGGACTCGTCGACGGCACCCACCGCGAGCTCGGGTTGGAACGGCGCCTGCAGCTTTTTCACCAGGACGACGTCGAGTTCCCCGTCCAGTTCGTCCGCGAGCGTGCGGCCCATCGCCACTGCGCCGCGTGGAATCGCCAGCACCAGCGGGCGGGAACCGCGGTATTTCCGCAGTTCCCGCGCGAGCCGCCGGGCGGCGTCGATCCGGTCATTAAAGATCATGCCTGCTGCTCATTGTCATGTGTCGATGCGCGCGCACTGTTCATATCATTGACGAAATGCCGGCTTGACGGGGCGGCAGAGGAACGACGGCCTGCCAACGCGAGCGAGTCCTACAGCGTAGATTGGTTCGCGTGCGCGTAGGTCTTTTCGTGCACGCGCTGGCAGTCGATGCAACGGGTGGCAACAGGGTAGACGCGCAGCCGCTCGAAATCGATGGTTGCGCCGCATTCTGCGCAGTCGCCGTAGGTGCCTTCGGCGATCCTCGTTTGCGCGGCCTCGAGCTCATGGAGCTCCTGCAAGTCGCGCGAGACCTCGGCGTTGTCGAGGTCCGAAAGAAGATCCGCAACCGCTTCGTCCCCGGTGTCGGGAACCGCACCGGCGAGTTCGCCATAGGTCTCGTTGCGCGATCGCGCAACTTCGGCATGGATCTCCGGCATCAGCAATTCACGGCGCTTGTTGATGATGCGCTTCAGCTCGGTCAGCTGCTTCCGGGTCAAGTCCATGGCAGATCCCCTGCATGACGGCGGCTGCCGCCAGTCATCAAGACTCTAGCGGCGCGACAACTGCACCACTTGATCCTGGTCAAGTACGGTCCCCGCCGCAGCGGAAAAATGTTTCGCCTCGGGATTACACTGGAAAGCGGGGAACACAGGGTCGCGGGCGGAGTGCACTGCTTGAAGGGCGTTCGCCTGCATGCAATCGTTTCGTTCATTGACAGGTGCAACCATGGGCCGGATCATTTCAAAGACGCCTGCGAGCTACGGCAACGCAAGGATCATCGTACGTCCAGACGGCTTGTTTTACTGGCAGGCAAAGGACGGCGGCCGTGAAAATGGGCCATTTGCCAATCTGCTTGGGGCGGCGCAGGACATGCAGTCCAACGATGAAAACGCCATCGAGCCCGGCGAAACCCTGGCGGAAGCGGAAGCGGAAATCGGCATTTCCGATTGGCTCGATCCGGATACCGGCGAGCCCGCGGAAGAAGCGCGCTTGCGGACGGAAGATCACTGACGCAGCTTCGGTCTGTCGCCGAAGCGGAGCGTGCGACGCCGCTCATATGCCTTTCTTCCGCTCCTCTTCGCGCAGCCGCAATACCCGGCGCTGCACCTTGCCGGTCGTCGTCATCGGCAGGGCGTCGATGAACTCGATTTCCCTGGGATACTCGTAGGGCGCGAGCTTGCCGCGCACGTGTTCCTGCAGTTCGGCGACAAGCTTGCCGGACGGCGCATACCCCGGCGTGAGCACGATGAAGGCCTTGACGAAAGTGCCCCGGGTTTCATCGGGGCTGCCGATCACCGCGGCATTTGCCACGGCAGCGTGCTTCACCAGGCAATTCTCGATCTCGGAGGGACCGATTCGGTAACCTGCACTCTTGAACATATCGTCGGTGCGGCCCTGGTACCAGAGATACCCGTTCTCGTCGACGCGCGCAAGGTCGCCGGTCCGGCACCAGTCGCCGGAAAACTTGTCACGCGTGGCGTCCGGATTTTTCCAGTAACCGAGGAAGAACACGGCGTCCCGCTGGCTCTCGTCGCCTTCGATCCAGTTGCGGTTCACCGCCACATCGCCCGACTCGCCCGCCGGCAACACCCTGCCCTCGTCGTCGATCACCGCCACACGGTGCCCCGGATACGGCCGCCCCATGGACCCGGGGTGCGCCGGCCACAAGGCATGCGAGTTGCCGACGAGATAGTTGACTTCAGTCTGCCCGAACATTTCGTTTACCGTGACGCCGAGCCTGTCGCGGCTCCAGGCGAACACCGTTTCGCCGACCGCCTCGCCTGCGCTCATGATCGAACGCAGCTGCAAGTTGTATTTTTCGCGCGGTTTCTCGACCGCCTTCATCATCATCTTGAGCGCCGTCGGGAACAGGAAGGAATTGCGCACGCCGTATTTCTGCATCAGGTGCAACGCCCTCTCCGGATCGAAACGGCCGCGATAGCCGAGGATCGGGTAGCCGTAGTGCAGGGTCGGCAGCAAGGCATCCATCAGGCCGCCGGTCCACGCCCAATCAGCGGGCGACCAGAACAGGTCGCCGGTCTGCGGGAACAGATCGTGGGAATAGGCGAAGCCCGGAAGATTGCCGAGCATCACGCGATGCGGTTTCAGCGCGCCCTTGGGAGGCCCGGTGGTTCCGCTGGTGTAGACGAGCAGCGCCGGATCTTCGGCAAGCGTGTCGACCCGTTGAAACCCGCCCGAGGCGCGCCCGAGCAGCCGGTCCCAGTCTTCGATTCCGGCCTCGCGAGCGCCACCGATGCCGATCACATGATTGAGGGAAGGCAACTCCTGCCGGACCGGCAGCAAATTCGCGAGCGATGCGTCGTCGACGATGGCGACGGCCGATTCGCTGTTGTCGATGCGGTACTGCAATGCCTCGGGTCCGAACAGGATCGACAGCGGCATCGCGACGGCGCCCATCTGGTAGCACGCAATATGCGCAATCGCGGTTTCGGGGCGCTGCGGAAGAATGATCGCGACCCGATCGCCGCGTTTGACGCCGAGCCCGGCAAGCGCATTCGACAGGCGGTTTGCCTGCTGCTGCAGGTCCCAGAACGTCCAGGCCGAGGTTGCGCCGTTCTCGTCCTCGTAATACAGCGCGAAACGGTAGCGGTCCTGCGCCCAGCGGCCGCAGCAATCCCAGCCCATGTTGAATTTCAGGGGGACGCGCCAGCGGAACGCGGCGCAGATTTCCTGGTAACGGTCCGTCGTCATCGCCCTCTCCCGGTATGTGCAAGGCAATTCATGCGGTAAGCGGGATCACTTCCCCGCGAGCAGCGCCCTGATGTCCGCAACGAGATCGGCACCGCCCTGCCCGTGCCGCACATAGAGGCGCAGCCGGCCCTGCGGATCGAACACGTAGCTTCCCGCCGTGTGGTCGACGGAATAGGCGCCGGCGGTTTTTCCGGGCTGCTTCTGGTAGAACACGCGGAATGCCTTGGCGGCCTCCCGGGTCGCGGCGGCATCACCGTAGAGCCCGAGGAAGCCCGGGTCAAACGCCGGCACGTACTGTGCGAGGAGTTCTTTGGTATCGCGTTCGGGATCGACGGTGACAAACAGCACCTGCACGCGCGCAGCGTCGCCGCCGAGTTCCTTCATCACCAGCGCGAGTTCACCCATGGTCGTCGGGCACACGTCCGGGCATTGGATGTAGCCGAAAAACATGACGGCAACCTTGCCGCGAAAATCCGCGATCTGCCTCGGCTTGCCGGTGTGGTCGTTGAGCCTGAAATCCTTGCCGTAGTCCGCACCGGTGATGTCGATGTTGCGAAATTGCGTTTGCGGCTGTCCGCAAGCTGCGATGAGCAGCGCAGCGACCGCCGCCGCCAACGCAGGCATTGTCCTTCGCATCAGAATGCCAGGTAATGATCGAGCAGCAATGCGGTGAACAGCAGCGCGAGGTATTCGATCGAGAATCGAAAGGTCCTTCTTGCGAGAGCGTGACTGTAATCCGTGTAGATCTTGACCGCGTAGAACAGGAACAGGGCGCCGAGGACCAGCGCGGAAACAAGGTACGGGATACCGCTCATTCCGGTCGCGAACGGCAGCAGCGTGCAGCCGAAAAGGATGATGGTGTAGAGCAGCACGTGCAGGCGCGTAAATTCGGCGCCGTGGGTGACCGGCAGCATCGGCAACCCGGCCCTGGCGTACTCCTCGGTCCGGTATAGTGCGAGCGCCCAGAAATGGGGCGGCGTCCAGGCGAAGATGATAAGGAACAGCAGCAGGGCGTCCGGCGAGACCTCGCCGCTGACTGCCGCCCATCCGAGCACCGGCGGCATCGCGCCCGAAGCGCCGCCGATAACGATATTCTGCGGCGTCGCGGGCTTGAGCACGACGGTGTAGATGACCGCGTAGCCAACGAAGGTGGCAAAGGTGAGCCACATGGTGAGTGGATTGACGAAGCGGTACAGCAGCCACAGGCCGGCGCCACCGAGCAGGCCCGCAAACACCAGCGTCTGCTGCGACGTCAATTCCCCTCGCGGCAACGGCCTCGAGCGGGTGCGCGCCATCAGGGCATCGAGCTTTTGTTCGATGAGACAGTTCACTGCAGCGGCCGCGCCGGCTACCAGGAAGATCCCGAACGCCGCCGTGATTACTGAGCCGAGCGGGGGCACGCCATCGGGCGGTCCCGCGAGAAACATGCCGATCACCGCGCAGAACACGATCAGCGAGACCACACGCGGCTTGGTCAGCTCAAAGAATTGCCGCAGGCGGTGCGTGGTCCGGTTCAGCGCAAGTTGCATCGGAAAGACAGGGGATACGCGGATGGAACGGGTGCGCATTTTACCACGGGGAAGGCAGGGTATCCGCGGCGTCAACCCGGGCTCGCGCCCTGCGCCCGCAGCAGGCGCTCGAGATCCTTTTTCATGCGGTTCGGATCGGGGTCTTGAGGAAAGCGCAGCATCAGGTTTCCGCCCGGGTCGGCGAGATATATATGGCCGCCGCGGCTTGCGGATGCGGGGAAAGCGTCCTGGATGGCGCCCGCCCGGATCATGCGCGTGCCGTCGTATTCGCGGAGCAGCATGGTCGGCAGGGGCGTCTCGTCGGTGATCAGGAACACGCGCTCGATTCGCTCCGCATCCTTGCCCTGCATGAGCCTGGTCTGGCGCATCATGAACAGCCGGTCCTCGCACGCTTTTGCGCATGCGCCCGAATCCAGCGTCAGCAGCAGCCATTTTCCCCTGAGGTCCGCGAAACGGAAGCGGCGTCCGTCAAGATGCGACAGCCGGGACTCCGGCAGCGGCCGCAACTCGAGCAGGTCGCCGTAATTGATCCTTCCCACGGGCTGCCACACGTAGAACGCGAGGTAGGATGCGATCACCGGCGCCGCGCAGAGCGCGGCGATGACCAGCATCTTAATCCTGCCGCGGCGCCTGCGTGACGATTCGTTTGAGATTGAGGGTGACATAGAGAACCAGCACCAGGATGGCCAGCGCATACCACTGAAAAGCATAACCGCGATGGATGTTGACGCCGGTATCAGGACGTTCCCAGACCCGCTTCAGGCCGTCTTCCGCGTCACTGGTCTGCTGGATGACAAACGGTTGCAGCGGCAGGCGGGTGCTGCGGGCAAACCGCTCGAAATCGAGGTGCTGCCACACCGGCCCTTGGTCCGTGGCCGGGCCAGCCCCGCGCCCGAGCTCGAAAAATTTCCGGGAAGGGACGACCGCAACGCCTGAAATCGTCCGCATTCCGGCGGCGGTCGAAAATTTCGGCAGCACCTCCCGCCGCGACGCGGCCGCAACCCAGCCCCGGTTGACCAGCACGCAGAGTTCGCTACCCTCGATCCTCAGCGGCGTCAGTACCTGATATCCAACGACGCCGTTCTGCACGCGATTGTCAAGCAGGATGGTGTGGCGCGGCACAAACTCGCCGCGTGCGTCGACCCGGGAAAACTCGACCGCGCGTGCGTCGATCGCCCGGGCCGGAACCTGCAGCGCCGCGCCGCGGCCGCGGTCGTCGAAGCGTTCCTGGAGCGCAAGCTTCTCGTCCGCGCGCCGCAGCTGCCAGGTGCCGAGCGCTGCCGCGATCGTGATCGCGATTGCGGCAGCGATGCTCGCGCTCCAGCCGGGATGGAATGCGCGTCCTCGCAGTTTCAGCACCGGGCTCCCCGCGCAGATCGCCTGCAGCTCATGACTCCGGCTGCGCCGCGTGTAGTGCGGCAAGAAGCTTTTCGTGAATACCGCCAAAGCCGCCATTGCTCATCACCAGTACGTGATCGCCGGGCCGCGCCTCGCGCACGATCGTGGCGACCAGGTCTTCGACGCGATCGCCGACGAAGGCGCGCCCGGCCAGTGGCGCGAGCGCCGATTTCACGTCCCAGCCAAGATTTGCACCGAAGCAGAATACCCGGTCTGCTTCGCCGAGACTCGCGGCCAGCGCGTCCTTCATCACGCCGAGTTTCATCGTGCTCGAACGCGGTTCCAATACGGCAAGGATGCGGCCGGAGCCGGCACCGCGGCGCAGGCCGGCAACCGTCGCGGCAATCGCCGTCGGATGGTGCGCAAAGTCGTCATACACCGTGATTCCGCCGATGACGCCGCGCACTTCCATTCGGCGCCTCACTCCCTGAAAGCTGCGCAGCGCTTCGAGGCCAAGTTGCGGTCGTACGCCGGCGTGCCTGGCGGCAGCCAGCGCCCCAAGAGCGTTGGCCAGGTTATGCTCGCCCAGCATTTGCCACCCGAGCTTTCCGACCAACGATTCGCCTTCGGCGATCACACGTTCCCCGGACGGATCTGCCGGCAAGGCATTCCAGCCCGACGAGCGCGAAAAATACTCGACCTCGCTCCAGCACCCCCGGGCGAGCACCCGGCCGATCGCCGCGTCGGCTCCGTTTGCGATAATCCGCCCGGAACGCGGAATGGTTCGGACAAGGTGATGGAATTGAGTCTCGATCGAGCCAAGATCGGCAAAGATGTCGGCATGGTCGAATTCGAGGTTATTCAAAATGACCGTGCGTGGCCGGTAGTGGATGAATTTCGAACGCTTGTCGAAAAAAGCCGTGTCATATTCGTCTGCTTCGATCACGAAAAATCCTGAATCGGCAAGCCTTGCGGAAATCCCGAAGTCCAGTGGAACGCCACCGATCAGGAATCCGGGCCGCAATCCGGCACATTCCAGTATCCACGCAAGCATCGAGGAAGCCGTCGTTTTTCCATGGGTTCCGGCGACGGCGAGCACCCACTTACCTCGCAATACGTTTTCTGCAAGCCACTGCGGGCCGGAGTTGTAGGTGTACCCGCGGTCCAGAATTGCCTCAAGCAGCGGGTTCCCCCGCGTGACCACATTGCCGATCAAATAGGTATCGGCCCCAAGGTCGGTCTGCTCCGTCCCAAAGCCCTCCACCAGTTCGATTCCCTGGCTCTTTAGCTGTGTACTCATCGGCGGATATACGTTTGCGTCGCAGCCGGTCACACGGTGACCGGCGGCTTTCGCGATGACCGCGATTCCGCCCATAAAGGTTCCACAGATTCCCAGAATATGTATATGCATTTGACGGTTGTGATCATGCTTGGAGCCAAGCGCTGCGACATTCTAGCCGATGGTGATCTGAGTCCCGGCGGGGTTCGGGTATGATTGGCCGCCCCCCAGCCGATTGCCTCGTACAGATGCCCAGACCCACTGCCCGCACGCCCCGGAGCAAGCCCAAATTGATGCGCAGCCGGATTGCTGCCCAAGCCGCGAGGTTGATGGCCGACCACGGAATCGACGACTTCGCGCTCGCAAAACGCAAGGCTGCGCGCCAGCTTGGGGTCCCGGGAACCCAATCGCTGCCGGATAACGAAGAGATCGAAGCCGAGTTACGCATCTACCGGGATCTGTATCAGGCAGACGAACACCCCGCCGTGATTCGGGAACTGCGGCATAAGGCACTGGCGGCAATGCAATTCTTCGACAAATTCGAACCCTATCTGACAGGAGCGGTTCTCAAGGGTACTGCCGGTAGGCATTCTGTCATCAACGTGCAGCTATTTGCAGCGAACGAGAAGGAAATTGAATTCTTCTTACTTGATCGTCGCATTCCGTACAAGGTTTCCGGACACTCGCCTGTTCGCCACGCCAATGGCCGCGAGCTGAGTGTCTTCAGCATGGAGTGGGATGCCAGCCCCCTGCGCCTGGAACTTTACGATTCTGTCGATAGGCACGCCGCAATCGCGGCCCGCTTTGCCGAAGCGCCCGAGCGCGCCGGGATCGAGAGCCTGGCGCAATTGATCGCCGGAGAGCAGTCGCTCAGAGCGTGCTCATGACTGAACGGCGCCAATGGGCAGTCATTGCCGTTGCAGCAGGCCTGGGCCTTGCGGCCGGCGCGTACCTTGGACTGTCGCGCGCGCCAGGTTCGCCCGCTCCAACCCAGTCGGCAATTGACGCCCTGTACGCAACCACGCTTCCGGACCTTGAAACCCGTCCCCAACGGTTGGGGCAGTGGAAAGACCGGGTTCTGGTCGTCAACTTCTGGGCGACATGGTGCACACCCTGCCGGGAAGAGATTCCAGGATTAATCCGGGTTCAGAGTCGATCTTCGTCGAAAAATGTCCAAATTGTCGGCATCGCGCTTGACACGGAGGACAATGCCTCCGAGTTTGCAAAGTCGGTCGGGATCAACTACCCTGTCGTCATCGGTGGTCTCGACGCCATCAGTCTTACGCAATCTCTTGGCAACAAAAGTGGCGCGCTTCCGTACACGGTGTTCATTTCGCCAGGGGGAAAGCAGGCCAGATCCCATTTGGGCTTGGTTTCAGAGGCGCACGTTGACCGGCTGATCACCGAAATGACTGAAGTGGCAAGACCATAACTTCTGTGAAAATCACTTAAAATTGGACAAAGTTCGCTGAAATGCGGCAAACTATTCGGCTATGGGGAAGAAATCGACATCTTTTGGGCAAGTGGAAAAACGCAAACAGGGCGTAAAGCGGGTTCGTATTCTCGTTCTGCACGGACCCAACCTCAACCTGCTGGGGACGCGAGAACCCCAAACCTACGGGCGCGACACGCTCGAGGAGATCAATCTCAGGCTTGCCAGCATTGCCGCGGTGGAGCACGCGGCACTCGACTGTTTCC
>Ga0315281_10009884_pt1 | contig 13198 bp, 10 predicted proteins | sample YL17G07_0_MG_FD_204540 | JGI IMG/M metagenome (GOLD analysis project Ga0315281, IMG submission 204540) | Sediment microbial communities from Yellowstone Lake, YNP, Wyoming, USA - YL17G07_0 | ecosystem: Environmental > Aquatic > Freshwater > Lake > Sediment | place: USA: Wyoming | collected... | reverse complement strand
TACGCCTACCACGTTGCTGGGGAGGGCATGATCGAGCCCGTCGCCGCGACCCGCGCGATGTTGGCGAGTGCCGCGGCGCTGGGCGTGGAAATCCTCGCCCGTACGCGTGTCACGCGGCTGCTCGAAACCAATGGGCGTGTGGTCGGGGTAGTGACGCAGGAGGGGCCGATCCATGCCACTGAGACGGTGGTGGCGGCGGGCGCGGGTACGGTCGAGCTTCTTGAATCGGTGGGCATCGCGTTGAAGGTGGAGGCGCCGCCGGGACTCCTGGCGCATTCCAAGCCCGCGCCGAAATTGCTGCGCGGCCTCGTCATGACGCCGGGGCTGCATGTGCGCCAGACGGCCGAGGGCCGGCTCGTCGCGGGCACCGATTTCGCCGGGGGCGATCCCATGGACCGGGCCGATGAAATGGCGCGTGACCTTCACGCCAAGATGCAAGCGCTGGTGCACGGGGCCGAGGGCGTTGATCTCGATTTCCATACCACCGGCTATCGCCCCACGCCGGCCGACGGCTTCCCGGCCATCGGACGGCCCGGGCGGCGCGAGGGGCTCTATGTAGCGGTGACGCATTCAGGCGTGACGCTGGCGCCCGTCATCGGCCTGTTCGCGGCGCGTGAACTTCTCGGCGGCCAGCGCGACCCGCTTCTTGCGCCCTACCATCCGGATCGGATTGAGCTGACATGAGCCTTCGTCCACTTGACCAAACTCAATCACGCCAGGCAAGCGGGTCCGCCCAAATCAGAGGTCAAATCCGCGCCGAAACAATTCTAGTTCGGAACGGCAACTGATTCGGCCGGGGCATCGTCGTCAATTTCAAAAGAAGCGGGAGACTCGCCCCGTTGATGGATTTCCCACATTCGAGAGAATGCTTTGTCCAAGTTGCGGGCGAATTTCGCGGTGTCGAACAACGGTTCGCTCAACCGCTTGTCTTGCAAGCGCCGGCGCAATAACGCCAGCTTTTCCGGACTTTCGGCAAATTCCTTGGCCATCGCCTCGTAATCGGCAAGTGACCGTGTCGCCAATTCGGGGAGCCCCACGGCTGTCAAGAGACTGGTTGAAACGCGCGAAGCAAAATGATTGCCGGTAAGCGCAATCACCGGCACCCCGGCCCACAGGGCATCGCTCGTTGTCGTGTGGCCGCCATAGGTAAAGGTATCCAGGGCTAGGTCCGCGAGCCGCATTCTTGCCAAGTGATCGGGCTTTGGCAGCCAATCGGCGAAGACAAGGCGATCCGCGGCGACGCCCCGCGCCTCGGCCTCCCCGTGGAGGTTTTGTCTCACCGGTTTTGGGTCACCCAACAACCACAGCACGCTTCCCGGCACGCTCTTCAATATTCGCATCCAGGAGTCGAAGGCGAGCGGCTCAATCTTTTGCGGCCTGTTGAAGGCGGAATAGACGAAGCCACGATCGGGCAATCCTTCGGCCGCCCGGGTGAAAGTCCTGTCGGCAATAGCTTGGCGGTTATCCGTTACCTGATAAGTATGAGGCAGATAGACGATTTCCTCGGTGAAATATCGCTCGTCCCCGGATGGAATGACTATTCTATCGGCGATAAGGTAATCCATGAAGTCGGAGCCGGAGGTGCCGGCAAATCCGAGGTAGGAAACCTGAATGGGCGCCGGTCGCTGGGCTGAGATACCGAGTCTGTGATTGGCTGTCGCCCCCGTGCGGTCGATAAGAATGTCGATGCGGTCGCCATAAATAGCCTCGGCCGCGGCCCGATCGCCGATCGTTTGAAGGTCCACGAATTTGTCGCAGTCCTGGCTGATCTTTCGACGGTAACCGCTGTCGTCGTCCGGGCCATGGGAATATACAAAGATTTCAAAATGATCGCGGTTGTGTTTGGAAAAAAGCCCAAGCATGAGGTGGGACGCGGGATGGTTATAAAAATCACCGCTCAGGTAACCAATGCGCAGCCGGCGATCGCTGTTGCAGCGGTCACCAAAAACGAAAGGACCGCCCTGTTGTGCCGCCAGGCGCGTGAAGGGGGTGGATTGGGCGGTGGCCACGGCAAGGTTGCGGCTCGCGTCCTGGGTTCGGGTAAGGCTCATGAAGGCACTCTCAGGCGGGGCCGTGCCCGCGCCGATGGCGGCATCGGTCATCCGGTCGATTAGCGCGCCGATATGTTCGCGATCCCGCCAGTCGCAATTGATCTGCATCAGTTCGAACAATTGGCACAACGCCGCGCCACTGCCGGGATTCAGGTCGATGGCGCGCCGGTAGCTCTGAATGGCCGCCTCGCTCCGGCCAAGAGATTTTAGGGCGTAACCGAGATTCTCGTGCGTCTCGGCGCAAGTGGGGAAAAGCTTGAGCGCGGCCTCGTAGGCGAATACGGCTTCATCGAAGCGGTTGTACCGGACCAGGGCGGCGCCAAGATTGTTATGAGCCCATTCAAGGGAGGGACTAATGGCGATGGCGCCGCGAAAAGCGACAATCGCCGCCTCCAGTTGACCGTGGTCCACAAGGGCGTCGGCCAACATCTTGTAGGTCTGACCGAGTGCGGCAATGGGGTGAAGGTGGTGCGGGTCGCCCTGCGTGCCATCGGCATCGCCGGTTGCCATGGCACAAGGATGCAGTGCCAGTTTGATTGCTCGCCGAAACGAGGCGATGGCCTTGGTGGAATCGCCCAACTTGTACCAAGCGGTGCCGAGGGTCTCATGCGCCTTGAAGTCGGTCGGGATAAAATCAATGGATTGCTCGATCAAGGTCACGGCCTGCTTTACCTCGCCGGCCTGAAGCGCGACACGGCCGACCTGAAGCGCGATGTGGCCGATCCGACGAAGGGCATCGGTATTGATGGGCGCCAATTGCGCGCTCATTCGATAGTGCGAGAGAGCGTGGTCGATGTCTCCGTTCTCAACGAGAATTCGGCTCAGGCCCTGGTGTACCTTCGCCAGACGGACCGCGCCAATTCTGTCGAGCGCGGCGGCCGTGCCTATATCGATCAGCGTAGTTCCATGCGCTGCCGCCACGGATATGCTCGGTTTGTCACCTGTCTCTAGGGCGTGACGATAGGAGACAATCGCCGCATCGGTATCGGCGCATTTCCCGTGCACATCCCCCAATGCGGCGTGTGCCAGGATGGCCGATGGCCTGGCTTCGACCGCGCGCTTGAGATACTCCGCCGCCTCCTCGATATCCCCGGCCTCGAAGGCGATGATTCCGAGCCAATAGAGGGCGACAGGATCCTTTGGATGACGGACAACCGTCTTGATCAAGGCGCGTCTTGCCTGTGAGCGCTTCCCCGCACGGAGGCGTTCACGAGGAATCGCGAGGTTGGCCTGAGCGGATTTTACCATCGACGCATTATTCATTCGACCGCAGGGTGCCGGCGATAGTCTCGCGTTTAGCGGGTAGGCGTGCGGACAAAAGTGCTTTCTTTGCCGACACACATTTTGACCCCGCGATACCGCTCCGATCGCCTGGGGGATTTTGATTCAGTAGTGGTTAATTTATAACAAATGATCGTCTGCCGGCGGGCCGTCAGGCAGTGCCGGTATCATTTTGACAATATCGCAGGTGCGGATGGTGTTTTGGGGCGGCAAATCCATCCATCGCGGCTATCTGGCTGCTACCGCGCCGCAGTCGGCCTCTATCGCCGACAACTGCGACAGAATCGAGCCCTTGTCCGGTGCATAGGAGCCGTCGAAGACAGCCGAGCCGATGGTGAAGGCATCGACGCCGGCCGCGGCCAGCGCCCTGATCTGAGTGGCAGTAGAGACGCTGCCGGCGACAATCAGGCGTTCGTCGCCGAGGCCGCGCCGGGCGGCACGAACCAGATCAAGCGGGTCGGCCTCGGTCGCGCGATAGGCCAGGAGATCGGCCCCGGCGCAACCCCGGGTAACGAAGTCGCGGCAATGCGCTTCGACATCCTGGGGCTTGCCGCCCAGTTTCGTCGGGTGGCCGGTCGGGAACCCGGGAAAGGGGCAATATTGGGTTCGGCTGCCGGCCAGGATAGCCTGGACGCCGGCAACGTCGGTGCCGCCCAAGAGCATGTCGATGCCCAGCGTGGCGGCAACCCGCGCGGAGTGCAGGCAGGCCTCTGGTGTCGTGCTGACGACCTCCATATAGGTCATCGCCCCCGAGTCGCGGATCGCCGCCGCTAAGGCCGCTAGGGTCGCCGCATCGACGCCCACATCCTTGAAGCCGACATGGCGCAGGCGAAGCGGGCGGATCAGGGCAAAGAGCTCGAGACAATCGGAGATGGTCCGATCCTGGCGCGTTAGCATAAAAATGAAATCCATTTAGAGTCTCCGCTTAAGTGATGGGTGAATTGCCGGAACGCTCCGGCGGCGACCTAACGGGGCTAGGTGATCACTGGAATGAGCTTGTCTAGAACCTTCGCGTCCGCTGCCAGATCCAGAAATGTGTACCGATTGCGAATCTCGCGGGCATGTCGTACGGCCGCTCCATAAAAGGCGTGCGGCCAGCCAAGATCTCGCGGCGCGCGCGGCGCTCCGGCACGCGCCAGGACCTGATCCAGAAACTCGGCCGGAAGGATTATCTTCGCGATCGCCTGGCTAATCCTCTCCCAATTGGCGGCGATCCTCGCATTTGCCGCGTCGAGCCGCTCGCCGACGAGCCTTTTCTGGACGAATTCCTGCCAGCAGGACGGCCCCAGTCTGGCGCCGAAACGGCGGACGAAATCCGCTTCGCTGTCAGAATTGGCGAACAGCACCGGCGCCGGTCCGTTCAAGAGGCGTTCTTGCAGACGGGCCGAGGTCAGCGTCGTCACCCCGATCTGCTCGCCATGGAACGAGAACGGCTGACCCGGAGGCGGCAGCATATCGGCGTAGTGGCTGATCAAATGTTCGCCCTGACTTGCCGGCAAGCTGTTGCCACAGATCGCGGTGCCGAATCCCGACAGCAGCAGCGTGCGAACCAACCCTTCCATGGCTGAGAGGTCGCCGGCCATCAGCGAGTCGGAGCTAGCCAGGAGATCGCTTTCGTCTCCGGCCAGCAATACGAAGGGCATGGTGCGATAGGGTAAATCGAAGAGCAAATGCGCCAACAGCCAGTCGGCCTGGGCGGTCGGTCGGCAGAGGCTATCGCCCAACCCCGAGCGGATCATACGCGGTGGCGCCGCCGCAAGAATGGAGAGATCGAGAAACACGCCAAGCGGCGCCTGCGCGGCCAGCGACTTCTTGAGCCCGCCTACCGTGATGGCGGCATTGACCGAGCAAAAGCCATTCATCGACGGCGCGGTAGCGAAGACGACGTAGGGCTTGCCGTCTTGCGCACTGACATACTTGCAGAGGTCGTTGATCGTACCCGATCCGACCGCTACAAGGACATCCGCGGGGGTGGTGGCGGACCGGATGCGTTCCACCGTCGCGTCATTGGCGTGTGGATGTTCGGGCAGGATGACGCTCATCACCTTGCCGAGGCCATGCAAGGCCCGCTCCACCTTGGCGCCCAGCACGGCATGGGTGATCTTGTCGCTGACAACGGCGAGCGTTCCCGTCAAGCTAAGCGACTTTATCAAATCAGCTTCGGTCCCGGCGATCGAACGGGCTATCACAACCGAACGCGTATCGACCCGCAGCGGCGGACCGCCATCGGGATCGGGGTAAGTTCCCGCGATCAACTGCGCGATGACGTCGTGTTCCATCATGTTAGATTCCCAACCCTCGCTTGAACGGGGAGTCGACGCGTCCTGATGGGGTATCCTCGAAGACGTGCGTCAAGCAACCGAACAAGCGTCGGTAATTGTCATAGGCAGCCTCATAGATATCGTTGAGACCCCGGTCCGGGACCAGGCGCACGGAATCTCCGCCACGTGAGGCTGCTGCCGTCGCAAGATCATCGATCAGGCCTCCGGCGACAGCGGCCAGGATCGCCGCGCCCACCGGTGCGCTATCGTCGCAACTCGGCACGTCGACCGGGCGGCCGGCGATATCCGCCCGCATCTGGGCCCATATCCCGCTCCGCGCGCCGCCGCCCAACAGCAGGAGCGAGTCCGCCGCGACCCCCATGTTGACCATATGGGTGACGACGTCGCGCATGGCAAAGGCGCAACCTTCCAGCACCGCGCGGATCAGGTGGCCGCGACCATGAGACGGCGTCAGGCCGTAGAAACACCCTCTGGCGGATGGCCGCCATTCGGGCGCCATTGCGCCGGTCAGGGCCGGAATGAACCTTAGCCCCTCGGCACCCGGCGCGACCCCGGCGGCAGCTGCGTCCATCGCCGTGAAATCGGTAATGCCGAGGGTGGATGCGAGCCATGCCAGCGCACCGCCGGAAAGCCAGCCTGGATTCTCGATGAAGAAACCGCCGCCCGGATAGGCGTGCGTCTCCACGAGACCCCCTTCGTCGCGCAAGGCTGTGGCATGAAGGCCGCCGACGACCTCTCCGGTACCAAGAACGACGGCGATGCGGCCGGGTGACACTAGGCCGCCGCCGAGCGGTGTCGCGAAATCGTCTCCGGTTCCGACCGCCACCGGCAGTCCGCGCGGCAACCCGGTGACGGCCGCGCCGATTTCGGTCAGCCCGCCTGCCAGACATTCCGCGCCAGCTATTTCGGGTAATTCCTCCGGTAAGAGTTCAAACCTGCCCAACAGGGCTGAGTCGTAGTCGCGACTATCGAGGGCGTATCCCATGCTGGTCGAAGCCAGCGCATGATCGATCACCGCGACTCCGGTCAGGCGCTCGACCAAATAGGAGACCGGCTGGTGAAAGCGCGCGATCGGGCGATCGGCGGCGAGGTGCCGTTTCAACCATCTGGCCTTGGCCGCCAGATGACTGGGATCGAGCACCAGGCCGCATTGCTGGCGGATCAGATCGGCGGGGACATCGGCGATCTCGGCGCTCGCCCGACGATCCATCCACGTCAGACAATTCGACAGCGGCACGCAATCCGCGTCGACGGCGATACAGCCGTCGAGTTGCCCGCAGAGCCCGATTGCAAGGACCTCGGACGCTGAAGCACCGCTAGCGTCCAATGCCTCCGCTATCGTCGGTCCCAACGCATTTTCCCAGAGCCGGGGATCCTGCTCAACCCACCCCGGCCTTGGATAGTTCGGCTGATAACCGCGCGCGGAGCGACCCCCAACGCGCAGCTTCAGATCCAGGACGGACACCTTGAGGCTCTGGGTGCCGATATCGACGCCAACGATCATCCACGCCGACTCCCGCCACCGATGTCAGGCGCCGTGCCGGCCAACAACCCAGGCGCCATCAGCAGCATGGCGACGTCACTTCCTTGGTCTGACCGTAGGTTCTGAATTTGTCGATCACCCGGTCGATCTCGGCCTTGGAGAGGATGTTCGGTTTGCCGATCTGCAGGGCGCGCCAATATTGCGCGGCGAGAGTTTCGACCTCGACCGCCAGCCACATCGTTTTCTTCAGATTAGGACCGACGACGATCATGCCGTGATTGGCCAGCAGGCAGGCATTTCGCCCTTTCAGCGCCTTTACCGCGTTGTCGGCGGTTTCCTGTGTTCCATAAGTGGCATAGGGCGCGCACCGGATGGTATTACCGCCAGCGGCCGCGATCATGTAATGCACAGCCGGAATATCCAGGCCCAGACAGGACAATGTGGTGGCGAACATCGAATGCGTATGCACGACGGCGCCCACCTCCGGCCTCGACGACATCAGGGCATGATGAAACCGCCATTCGCTCGAAGGTTTGCGTTTACCGACATGGCTAGCATTGGGGTGCATCAGCACGATGTCGCCAGGTTTCATCTCATCATAGGGGATTCCCGATGGCGTTAGCAGGTACCCCTCGGGGACTCGCACACTGATATTGCCCGAGGTACCTTGATTGATTCCGCGGCGGTTCATATCAAGGCAGGCGAGGGCGATTTCCCGCCGAATCGTTTGGTCCTTCATCTGAGGCTCCCTAGTTTGATTCTTAAAGGGGTGAGGTTAGCGCAAGCGCTTCAATCGTCGTCGCCTGCGTCGGCCACGAGCACCTCGAGTGGCAACATGGCGAGCGCCTCGGCGATCTTCGGATCCGGCGCCCGGTCGGTGACGAGATGGGTAACCTTCTCAAAATTGCCGACCCGAACGGGGGCGAAGCGGCCGAATTTCCCGTGATCCGCAACCACGACGGCGGTTCGGGCCGATTGCAGCATCAGGCTGTGGAGTTCACCCTCCTCGCGCGTGTAGTCCATCAGCCATCCCGCCGGTGAGATGGCGCCGGCGCCGATGAAGACGAAATCCGCGAAATAGTTTACCAGCATGGCCGTCGTATCCCGGCCGAGCGTGGCCCCATTGATCGGCTGCACCTCGCCGCCCAGCATGTAGACGCGATTGCCGTTGTGCGCCATCAGCTTCGCGCAGCCGATGACGCTGTTGGTGAAGACCGTGAGGTTGCGGCGGACCATCAGGGCGTCGGCGACCGCTTGCACGGTGGTGCCGCTGGCCAAGATGACCGAGGCCCCATCGGCGACCAGGCCAGCGGCAACGCGGCCGATGGCACGCTTGCCCTCGGCATTCATGACCTGTCGTACGGTCAGGTCCGGCTCGCTGTGCTCCGGCGACAAGGCGCCGCCATGGGTTTTTCTTAGGCGGTGGCCGTTCGCCAGCGACACGATGTCGCGCCGGATGGTCTCCCGCGAAACCTTCAGCTTGCGTCGGATCTCCGTGATCGAAATCGAGCCACGGGCGTTCACCATCGACAGAATAAGACGCCGTCTTTCTTCGGCGAGCACGGTTCGGATCCTTCTCTCTCGGCACGAGGCCGTCGCCTAGCGCAACCGACCGGCCGAAACGTGCGGCTCGGCATGGTGCAGTTGACAGGCAGTCCATTGCCAAGGCCTTGTTAGCACGCTATTGCACTTTCTGGCAATCATGTTGTATTTTGTGGCGTCTAAAAACGGATTGGAAGTGGAAGGTAAACAGGGCGGGCCCCGATGCTCGGCCGAAACAGGGAGATCCAAGCCATGACTACTCGATCACCAAACGGAAGAAGTCGAACCGCGCCGCGCGGGCGCAGGCTCTCACGCCGGCAAGTGGTCGCTGGCCTAGCGGCGACCGCCGGGATCGTCGGCTTCAGGCCAGTGGCGCCATTCATCAGCAATGCGGAAGCAGCGGCGGCCGCCTTGCGGCTGCTGATGTGGCAGCCCTATGCGATCAAGGAGACCGTGGCGGAATTCGAGGCCAAGACCGGCGCGCGCTTCTCGCCCACATTTTTCGACGGCAATTCCGAGGCCTTCAACAAAATGAAAGTCGGGGGCACCAAGGATTTCGACATCGTCCAGGCCGACGGGTTCTGGCCACGCCTCTATTTTCGTCAGGGACTGACCCAGGGCGTTGACTATGGCAAGCTGCCCAACATCGCCAATGTCTTTCCCGAATTTCTGCCGCCGAATTTCCCGCTGCTGGCGGATGAATCCGGTGCGACCAAGGTGGCAGCACCGAATTGCTGGGGCGGCTATGGTATCACCGTGAATTCGAGCCGTGTGGCGCCCGAGGATATCGGCTCAATCAATTTACTGCTGAACGAAAAGTACAAGGGTCATCTCTCCTCGAATTCGCGTTTTGAGGAAAACATCGCCCTCATGGGCATCCTGGCGGCGACCAATCTCGGCACGATCGGCGCGGAGCGGCCGGACGGCAACCCGTTCAATCCCTATCACCTCACCGATACCGAGCTTGAGGAAACCAAGCGGCTGCTAATCGCCCAGAAAAAACTGCTCATGACCCGGTATCAGGATTACGATGCCCTGGATCGCTTGATGCGAGGCGGCGCCATCTGGGCGGCGCCGGAATTCGCCGAGACCTATCGCCATCTCACTGTGCTGCGTGGCGAGGGTAAGATCGATTTCGATGTCCAGCACGTCTTGCGGCCAAACGAGGGCGGGCTAGGCTGGGTCGACACCTGGATGATTAGCTCCGGCGCGGATTCGGAGCAGGCCGAGTTGGCCCACCTCTGGATCGATCTCTATCTCAGCAAGGAGAATTTCGCTCGGGTGGTAAGATCGACCGGCTATGGCGGCACGGTAGACGTGCGCGAGCTGCTGAAGCCAGAGGAGGTAGACCTCTACTTCCAGAATAAGAGCAATGATGCCAGTAAGTTATTTATGTTCGATCAGCCATCGTCACCGGAGAAGTGGGAGAGGATCTGGTCAGACGTCGAAGCATCTTGAGACTACTCGGGTGGCCAACTTCAATTGATAGCGGCAGATTGAAGACGACTTCTTTTGTTTGATCTGTGCGCGGGGAATGTTGTGTCAACTGGTACTCTTCAGCTTCAGGCTGTGACGCGGCGATTCGGTTCCGTGACCGCGGTCAACAAGATCGATCTGGAGATCAAGCAGGGCGAGTTCTTCGCCCTGCTGGGTCCCAGCGGTTCAGGCAAAACGACCCTACTGCGCATCATCGCCGGCTTGGAGCGACCCGACGAGGGCCGGGTCCTGATCGGTGCCCGGGATGTTACCGACTTGCCGCCCTACCGCCGCAATGTCGGCATGGTGTTCCAGAACTTCCTGCTATTCCCACACAAGACCGCCGCCGAGAACATCGTCTTTCCCTTGCGAATGCAGAATGCACCGAAGGCCCGACGAGACGAACAATTGAAATGGGTGATGTCGCTGCTGCGGCTGGAGGGGCTGGAGGACCGCTATCCCAACGAGCTTTCCGGCGGACAGCAGCAGCGCGTTGCTCTCGCGCGCGGCCTGATCGCTAGGCCGGCCCTGCTGTTGCTCGACGAGCCACTCGCCAATCTCGATCGCGAACTGAGATCGGAGATGGAGATTGAGATACGGCGCTACCAGAAGGAATTGCAGATCCCCTTCATCTATGTAACGCACAACCAGGAAGAAGCCCTCACCATGAGCGACCGCATCGCCGTGATGCGCAACGGTCGCTTCGAGCAGAGCGGCGCCAAGACCGAGATCTACACGAACCCCGCCAGTGCCTTTGTTGCCACCTTCGTCGGTCATGCCAACCGGATCGACGCCAGTATCCTGGCGATCGAGGGTGAACTTGCGCGGATCGAATGGGGCGGGGGAATCCTCCTGGTGCCGCGGCCGCGGGAGGCAAACCGTGGTGCCAGCATCTGCTATTTCATAAAGCACGAGGATCTCGAGATCGAGGGTGGTGCCGCGATTGCGCCCCAACGGGACGGCGCTAACCGACTGACGGGGGTGCTACGCGATATCATTTTCAAAGGGCAGACCGCGAACTACATCGTCAAACTCCCGACCGGCGACGACCTTATTGTGAGCGGAACTCCTCGGGCGGCCACGGTAAGACCGAACGACCGGGTGGTCGTTCGCTGGCCGGCGGGTAGTGGATCATGTTTTGCCGGATCGAACCAATGAATGGCATGAGCTTGCGTGCCGCCGCTCGACGCCGACCGGGGTTGCTATTCGCGGCACTCGTCGCGCCGGGCGCTGTTTTCATCACGATCGGTCTGCTGTTGCCTCTGCTCTCGATCGTTGTCTTCAGTTTCTGGCGCACCGAGAGCTACGAGCTTTACGCCGATTGGTCTTTGAACAACTATTTCACCCTGTTGAGTGAGGCCGCCTACCGCATCTTCTTCCTCCGATCTCTGGTCACCGCCGTCCTGGTCACGTTGGTTTGCTTGATCTGTGGTTGGCCGGTGGCCTACGTCATCGCTCGGTACGGCGGTCGCTACCGTCTCCTCCTGGTACTGCTGCTGGCGGCGCCATTCTTCACCGGAATCATCCTAAGGATTGCCGCGCTTCAGGCTCTGCTGGGCCCAATCGGGTTGATCAATATGGCGCTATCCATCATCGGCCTGAATCCGATCGAAGCACTGATGTATACGCAGCTCGCCTCGGGGCTCGGCCTCGTCTATCTGTTTGTGCCCTTCATGGTGACGGCGATCTACCTCTCACTGGTGAACTTTAATTTCGAACTCCTCGAAGTAGCCAAAATCAATGGCGCGCGGCCTTGGCGGGCCTTCGTCGAAATCACCTGGCCGCTTAACTGGATTGGCACGGCGATCGGCATGATCCTGGTCTTCATCCCGTGCCTGGCCAATGCGGTGACGCCGCGGTTCCTCGGTGGCCCCAATGCAACCTCGTTCGGCATGAGTCTCTCGCAGCAGTTCGGCGAGACCGGAACCTGGGCGCTGGGTTCCGCCATGGGTGTGTTTCTGTTTCTAGCCTCCCTGCTGGCGATCCTCTGCATCGCGCCGACGATCCACTTGAAGCGCTCCGGCTTCACCGGCATGGCCCTGTAATGAAAAAGGCCGGTCCCGCGGTCTTGTCGATGTCGGTCGCGCTCGGCCTGCTCTACGTCTTCCTCTATGCGCCGATCTGTTATGTGATCTACACCTCCTTCGCCGCTGACATCGTCTGGCCTTTCCCGCCGTCCTTCACGCTCTCCGCCTACAGTGACTTGTTTTCAAGCTCACTCTATGGCGAGGCATTGAGCAACAGCCTTAAACTTGCTGCTGGCAGCGCCACCATCTCGACCCTTCTTGCCGGCGCCGGCGCCATCGGTATCCTGCGGTTCAGATCCAGGTATCGGACGGTCGCCTTGTTGACCTTCGTCGCACCGCTGTTTGTGGCCGATCTGCTGATCGGCATCTCGGTTCTGGCTTTCAACGCCCGCGTCCTGGGATTGCCGGGCAATTTACTTTCGGCGATGGCCGCCAACGCGGTACAGGGCACGTCCTTCGGTTTCCTTATCATTCTCGCGCAACTCGTACGTTACAACTGGGACATGGACGACGCCGCCATGGTTTTCGGCGCGAAGCCGTTCCGTTGCTTCATCGAGATTACCTTACCGACGATCTGGCCATCGCTCTTCGGCGCCTATCTCATCAGCTTCATCCTGGCGTTCAATAATCTGGAAATCTCGTTTTACAACCTGGGCGCCATAGCGACTCTGCCCTCGGTCGCCTGGGGTTCGCTCCGCTTCGGTTTAGGACCCGAACTCTTCGCCCTGGCTACGCTGGTGAACGGATTCGTTTTCGTGGTCTTTGCCGTAATGTATCTGCTGATGAAATCCGGTATGGTCAAGTTCGGTTATCGTGGCCAATAGGAACTAGGACCGAGCGCGAATTCCATAAGGGCCCCGACAACGGCGATCGTCGCGTTCTCTCGGTTCCGCTCGGCGTCATCGACGGCAAGAACCGCCTGCAACCACGCCATTTCCTCGGCGGTTGCTCTAAAAAGGCACTGGGGTTCGCCGACGACGTCAAGGCATCACGGCGCGCCGCTACACCTTCGGGTTACCTGTCATCCTGGCGAATACCAGGCGGTCCTTGTGCTCG
>Ga0315281_10009882_pt1 | contig 13201 bp, 11 predicted proteins | sample YL17G07_0_MG_FD_204540 | JGI IMG/M metagenome (GOLD analysis project Ga0315281, IMG submission 204540) | Sediment microbial communities from Yellowstone Lake, YNP, Wyoming, USA - YL17G07_0 | ecosystem: Environmental > Aquatic > Freshwater > Lake > Sediment | place: USA: Wyoming | collected... | reverse complement strand
CCGATCTGCAGGACGCGACGCAGGCCGTTCCCGCCGGGTCGAAACTCGCTCCGATGCTGAATCTGCTCTCGCCCAAAGAGCAGAAGGCGCCTCCTGCCGACGACGAGACGCCGACCCCGCCGGAGAACTTCGAGCGGCCCAAGGGCAGGATCTACCTGTACTGGGGCTGCAGCGAAACGCTGCGGCCCGGCCAGCCGCGCGTGCTCGACATGGCCACCGCGGCGCCGATGGAATATGGATCGATCTTCCAGAGCCGGCACGCCACGCAGCGTGGAACCCACGCCGCGCGCGGGCGCCCGCTCTGGCCCAACCCGAACGACACGCGGATGGTGCCGGACGGCGCCTCGCTGGTGGGCGAGCATGCGTTTGCCGGCCAGGGCGTGCCGGACAATTTCAGGTTCGCGATTCCGGCAGCGCAGGACATCATGCCGCCTTTCGAACTCAATCAACGCAACGCCGATGGCGCGACGCTGATCGACTGGAAAACGATGCCCACCGCGCGCGCCTATTTCCTCGCAGCGATGGGCTCGCGCGGCAGAGACGAAATCGTGTTCTGGTCGTCAAGCGAATTGCCGGAAGCCGGCATGGGGCTGAACGATTATCAGACCAACAGCGCGGTCGATCGCTGGTTGAAGGAAAAAGTGCTGCTTGCGCCGGGCGAAACGCACTGCGCGGTGCCCAAGGGTGCGTTCAGCGGCGAGGGCGCGATACTGCGCGCCATCGCCTACGGCAGCGAACTCAACCTCGCCTACCCGCCGCGTCCGGCCGACCCGAAGAAACCCTGGGAGCCGGAGTGGGCCGCCAAGATACGGGTCAAGTCGGTGACCAGCGCCATGCTCGGCATGAATATGGACAGCACGACTGGCCGCCGCGGGCGGCGGGATGTCACGCGCGAGGCGCCGCGGGAAGAAGAAAGCCGCGAGGAAGCGCGCAAAGAAGCGCCCAGGAAGGAAGAGCAGCAGACCATCAAGCCGGTGGACGTGCTGCGCGGGATTTTCGGGCGCTGAAGCGGGGCGACTTTCGATCAAGGTTTTCGTGCCGGCTGCGGGAAATCCCTGGCGATCCTGCCTTTGACGAGCTTTGAAACCGCGGATTCGAGTTTCGTGACGGCGAGGCGCTTTAACAGCGTTTTCCTGTTGGTCATGCCATGACGGGCGAGTTCGCGGGTGAATTCACGGTCCTTCTCGCGGCCCGCGACGTACTTGGAAATCGCGAGGTCGTGCACTTCCAGGCATAAGCCTGCATAGCCGCCGGTATTCGGATTCTCGACGCGAACGAGGCGCCGACGCCATCCCGATGGCAATGTCGCCGTTCCCGGCCCGACTCCTTGCGCATAGTAACCGTGGGTCTGGTGAAAAACCGAGCCCTCGCCGATGGCGCCATCCACCTTGTCGGCCAGTTCCGGCCGCGACAGCGGATAGAGATCAACTTCCATCGACATCAGCAGCGCCACCGGCGCATCCGGAAACTGTCCGAGAACGGCTTGGCTGCCGATGATCACGAACTCACGCTCGCCGGCGATGCGCCCGGCGGCACGGATCAGGTGCTCAAGCCCGGAACGCCGCATACACCCGTTCACGCTCGCGGGTGCTGAGCAGCCCGGCGAAAGGCGTGGACTGCCGTAGCCGCGCGGCGCGCTCTCCCGGATCGGTGATGAATGCGGCGATGCCGGGCCACGGCCCGCGGAGGATAGCCTCCCATTCATCCAGCGCGCGTGGCGTGTCTTTTCCGTAACGCGAGCGCCAGGTCGCCAGGGTGCGCCGCACCTGATCCAGAAGCGCGAAGTTGCTTTCAATCTTCTGTGCGGCCAGGCAGTGCATCGCCAGGCTGCGCGCCTCGATGATACGGTGCTTCAGCGCGCCGCCCGACAGGGTGCGGACAGGCGATTCCATGCGGGTGACCGCGCGCAGGCCCGCGGCGCGCAGGCGGACGCGATAGCGGCGCATGCGCTCGGCGGCAGTTTGGGCGCGACCGGTCGGCGGCCGCCCGCGGGCGCGTTCAGCTTGGGCAGGCAGGGATTTTCGCATGGTATTTATCGTAACATGTTACGATAAATAAGGCAATCCCGGATGTTGGCACTCTCACGCTCCCCACTTGTCCGGCATCAGCTTCCCCAACGGCTCGGAGATTTCGTAGACGCTGTTCACCGCAAGGTCGGGGCCGAAATCGACTTTTTCCCGTTCCGCGCGGCGTCGAAGCCCTGCTTCGTGGACCGCCATCGCGTCTTGCGGGAACGGCATCAGGCCTGGATCGAGAATCCTGAGATAACCGTCTGCGTCGCGCGCCGGCAGGACGCGGCTTCTGCAATGGCGGTTGGGCGACCAGGGAATGTCGAGCACGCCGGCCTCGAACGCGCGCACTGTGCCGGTGGCGGCGTCGCCGTCGCCCATCTCCAGGACCTTGTCGACAATCGCCCGCACCTCGAGGCAGATCAGATCCTTTTCCTTCCTGAACTCGGCAAGGCCGTCGAGGCGGATGTTGCGCGCGAGGTAAATCGCCATGCGCGTGATGCGCAGCCCCTCCGCATTGGCCTGCGGCGTCGGAATGCCGAACGCCTCGTGCGTGCTCTTGGTGGTGACGCTCGCGGCGCCGCTGATCGCCGCCAGCGTACCGCCGTAGCTGATCAGGGCGGCAGCCTGCGCTTCGTCCTGCGGCCAGGCGCTCATCCAGTGCAAAAGCGTCACCGGCGTGAACACGTCGCGATGGCCTTTCTTCGCCAGATATTCCTGGCACAACTCACCGCACGCCGCCACCGCCGCCGCGTCCTGGATGAGGTGCAGCGTCTCGCCCATTTCGAGGCCGTAATTCTTCACCCCCTGTGCGGCAGCGAGCAGGCAGTCGAGGACGCAGGTGACGATGGCGATCGACGGCGGGATGTTGGTGCCGGTGAGGAATCCGGGCTGGCGACGGTGCAGTTCGACGCCGTGCTCGTGATACATCGCGGCAAGGCGGTCGAGATATTGGTGGTTGCGGATGCCGTCTTCGATCGACAGATCCTTGATGTACGAGGTGGTGTAGGCGATGCCCGAGCCCAGGTAGCCCGAATAGCCGCCGGCGAAAGCGATCTCGCTGGTGAGCCGCGGCATGGTGGTGCCGGTCAACATGATCGCCGGCTTGTCGATGGCCTCGATCAACTCGCGGGCGCGCGCGACGCCGTAGTTGACCATCGGATAGCCGTTCAGCATCGAGCGGCCCGCCTTCTCCGATTCCTCGATGCCTTTCTGCGCGAGGTGCCAGTGCTCGTTCCGCGTGTAGCTGTCGGTGGTGGTCGGCACGATGTCGGCGAGACCTTCCTTGTCCAGCGTGACCATCAGCGCGCGCTGCATCTCGAAGGTGCCAAAACCCCCTCGCGGCTGCGTGAGGCAGCGCCGTTCCGCCACCGCCTTCTTCATCACCCAGCCCAGCTGCTTGTGCTGCGGCAGCGCCTTGTGCAGCGCCACCGCCTCGTCGAAATCGACGTCCGCGCCGGACGGCCAGCGCGCAAGGTTGGCTCTGCGCATTTCGCCGAACGTGTCGTCGGCGATGCGCGCTTCGGACAGCGGCGGCCGCGTGGCGTCAGGCGGTGCGTTCATGGTGAATCTCCCTGTCGATCGGCTCGAGGTGCGCGAGCGCGAGTTCCAGTGCGGCCTGCGGCTCAACCGCGCCGAGCAGCCCGCAGGCATACAGCAGATACTCGCGGTCGAGCAGGAGTCTCGGCTGCTTCGGCCGCAGCGACAGCGGCTCCGATGCAGTCGCCAGCGACATTTCGATCACCGCCCGCGGGTCGCGGCTGTGCACCAACGCGCCGCCGGTGCCGATCACCGCGCCGACGTTTGACAGATCCTTGCCGTACTGGACGGTGACGGGCCCGGTCGCCGTATGCACCGTCGCCACGGTTCCGCAATGCCGCGCCACGGCTAGCTTCACCGCCGCGCGCACCAGCGCCTGGTCGAGTGCGATTTCTTCCGCGCCCTGCGGCAGGCGTTCGAAGTCCTGCGCAATGCCGTCGAGCAGCGTCCTCACCCGTTCCGTATCGAGCTTCGCGTCCTGCGCAATGGCGTCGAGGCCGGCGGCCTCGATGACGGTTGCCGCGTTAGCCCGCATGCCCAGATCGCCCTCGACCGTGCGCTTGACGCGCGGCTCCGGCAGGCCCTGCGGAATGACGCCGGCGCCCGACGGTTCGCCGCCCGCGACCGAGTGCACGTCGGTGGTCGCCCCGCCCGGATCGACGACCAGCAGCGGACCGAGGCCGGAAATGCCCGCACACCCGTCTGCGAGGAGCTTCACGCCCTCCAGCACGGCGGCCGGCGTCGGCATCAGCACCTGGTCGAATTCGGCGTGCGCGCGGTCGATTCCCTTGGCGTGCACGATGCGGTCGATGAACACCTGGCGGATGGCGGACCGTGCCGGCTCGATGTCGAGCATGTTGAACTCGGGCATCACGTTGTCGCTGCGTATCACTTCCTTGCCGGCGAGTTTCGTCACGGCCTCGTCGGCTGCGCTGCGGTTGCCGGCGAGCACAATGGGGCAGCGCAGCGAGGTAGCGCCGAGCGCCGCGGCATTGTGCACGATGACTTCGCTGTTGCCGCCGTCGGTGCCGCCGGCGAGCAGCAGGATATCGGGTGCCAGCGCGATGATCGCTTCGATGTCGGCATGCGTCAGCCGGTAGGCGAAGGTGCCGACCAGCCGCGCGCCCGCACCGAGCGCCGCGCGGCGCGCCGCTTCCGCGGTGAGTTCGCGCACGAGACCCACGGTGACCATGCGCAATCCGCCGGCGGCGCTGCTCGACGCCAGGCGATATTTGAATTTCGGCAGGCCGCCCAGATGCATTTCGAGGTCCGCAAGCGCGGCCTTCATCCCCACCATGATGTCCGAGGTGACGGTCGATGGCCCCTGGCCGGAACCGAGGATGCGCCGACGGTCGAGGTCGATCGCCCTGAGCTTGGTGTAGGTGCTGCCGAAATCGATGAGGAGCGCGGCGTTCGGCATCGGATCACTCCTCCGCGCGGTTAATGCCGCGCTCTGCTGCCGCGAAGTCCTGATTCAGCCATTCGATCACGGTTTCAATTCTTGTGCCGGGTGCCGCGGCGCGATCGAATCCCATCTCGAGAAAACGCTTTTCGACCTCGGGCCAGGGCTGCTTGCCGACCACCAGATTGCCGCCGACGTAGAGCAGAATGCGCTCCATGCCGGCCTCGACGCACAAATCGCGAAAGCCGCGGCAATCGAGTTCGCCCTGGCCGTAGAGCGACGACACCATGATCGCATCGGCATTGGTCTCCACCGCGGCTTTGATGAAATCGCCGGCGGGCGTCAGCGCGCCGAGCGTGATCACCTTGTACCCGGCTTTCTCCAACGACATCGACAGGATGCGGTTGCCGACGATGTGGGTGTCGGAGCCGATGACCCCGGTGACAATGACCTTCATCCGGCTAGCCGTTGCCCGTCACGGCACGCCGCTGCCGGTATTCCTGGCGCAGATGCCGGAACAGCGGGAACACCAGGGCGAGCGCCACGAACACCATCACGGTGCCGCTGATCGGCCGCGTGAAAAACACCGTCCAGTCGTTCTGGTAGCTGATCATGCTGGTCATGAACGAATTCTCCGCCTGCGTGCCGAGGATGCAGCCAAGCACCATCGGCGCGATCGGAAACCTGAATTTCTCGAACAGATAGCCAATGATGCCGAACGACACGATCATCCACAGGTCGGTGACGTTGTTGCGCGCGGAGAACGCGCCAATGAAGCAGAACAGCACCACGAACGCCGAGGTCGCGGCCTCCGGCAGATACAGCACCTTGATCAAAAGCTTGATCGCGAAATAGCCCATCAGGCACATGCCGATCACGCCAACGATCAGTGATGCGAATATGGCATACACGAGGCCGGAGTTGTTGATGAATACCTGCGGCCCGGGCTGCATGCCGTGCAGCAGGAACGCGCCGAGGATCACCGCGGTGGCGCCGCTGCCGGGAATGCCGAGCGTAAGCAGCGGCACCATGTGGCCGGCGACGGTCGCGGTCGATGCGGTCTGCGGCGCGACGATGCCCTCCGGGATGCCGCTGCCCATTTCCTTCCTGCGCTTGCAGTATTGCGCCTCGATGCCGTAGGAAACAAACGATGCAATGGTCGCGCCGGCGCCGGGAATGATCCCGAGCACGATGCCGAGGACCGTGCTCCGCGCCAGCGTCGGCTTGATCTCCCACACTTCCTTGATCGTCGGAAATTCGGTGCTCACGCGGTCGCCGGTCGCCAGGGGCGGCGTCTCGAATCCCTGCTCGAGCCTGACCAGCACCTCGCCCAATCCATACGCGCCGACCATCACCGTCAGGTATTCGATGCCGTCCGCGAGCATCGGCACGCCGAAGGTAAAGCGTTCCGCGCCATAGATGCCGTCGACGCCGACGGTGGCAATCATCAGGCCGAGAAACAGGCTGATGAAGGCGTTGATCATCGAGCCTCCGCCGAGCGCGGCCACGCTGGTGAGGCCGAACAGGATGACCGCGAAGTACTCGGGTGAATCGAACTTGAGCGCGAATTTCGCGAACGGCTGCGCCATGGCGACCGCGGCCAGCGTGGACACCAGGCCGCCGGTCAGCGCGGCGAACAGCGTCCAGCCGAGCGCCTTCGCGGGTTGCCCCTTGTGCGCCATCTGGTAGCCGTCCCACAACAGCGGCACGTCGAGGGGCTCGCCGGGAATGCGGAACAGGATCGAGGTGAAGGCGCCGCCGTAGGTGCCCGAGATGTACATCGCGGTGAGCAGAATGATGGACGGCGTGATCGCCATGCCGTAGGTAAACGGCAAAGCGAGCACCACGCCCATCACCAGCGTGAGGCCCGGCAGCACGGCGACCAGCATGCCGACCACCAGCCCGACCGTCAGCGCGACCAGGTTGACCGGCTCGAATACGGTGAGGAAGCCGGCGCCGAGGTGCTGTGCGACATCGATCACGTGGCGAACATCCTATCGGATGCCCATCAGGCGCATGAGGAAAAAGGTGATTTCGGCAAACGCTCCCTGCCCGAGCGGCAACGACACATACACGATCTTCATGAAAACGAACATGAAGACGAGGCTGCCGGCGAGGCTGGTGGCGAGCACTACCCCGGGCCGCCGGTAACGCCCGGCGAACATGAACGCCGCAAGGTACACAAACGTGCAGAGGAAGAAACCGAGGGTTTCGATCAGCACCACGTACAGGACGGTGAGGGCGATGCCGATCCACAGCAAATGCGGATAGGTCCTTTCGTCCTGCTCCGGCGCGAGCGCGGCGTTTGCCGGCGCCGCTTCGACAAGACTCTGGAGCACGCCGGCGAGGTCGCGCCTTTTCCTGCCGAAAAACCAGGTCTTGACGATTTCGTAGGCGCAGGTCGCCATCGCCAGCAGCAGGATCGCCCTGGGCCAGGCGGCGGGGCCGATGCGGCCGCCCGGCGCGACGAACTCGATCCGGCTGGCGAGGAAAAACAGATAGCCGGCGACCGCCAGCACCACCAGATACGGTGCGCTTTTGCGAAGTTGGGTCAGCAAATCGGGTCTCCGGTCCGTAACAGTTCCGTCCGGCGCGGCGCCGCCGCTGCAAGAATCTCCGAGGCGGCTATTTTTTCACCGCCGCGGGTCCGCCGAGGCGCTTCATCTGGTTTAGGTCTTCTTCCATGATGCGGGCCGCGTCCCCGGATGCGAAGTAGCTGTCGTCAGTCGCATACTGCTCCTTGAGATACGTCTTGTACTCGGCGCTGGCAGCAACCTTGGCGAGCGCATCCGAGATCACCTTGACCCTGGCGGGATCGGTGCCGGCTTTCATGATCACCGCGCGGCGCTGCGGCAGCGTGATGTCGTAACCCAGTTCCGTCGAGGCGGGAACGTCGGGGAACACCGCGAATCGTTTCTCGGCGAATATGATGACAGGCTGGATCTGCTTGCTGTCGACGAAGCTTCTGACGTCGCCGATCTGCTCGTACAGGAGATCGGCGTGCCCGCCGAGCACCGAGGTGTAGCGCTCGCCGGGATTGGCAAACGGCACCGCGATCAGCTTCAGGCCGCGCGCGACGAAGAAATTCACCGTGATGTCGTCCGGGCTGCCGAATCCGGTCACCGCCACCTTGAGGACCCGGGTCTTCGCTTCGCGCTCGACGTCCGCCCAGGTCTTGAGGTTGCCGGTGGCGGAAGTCAGGAATGCCGAAGGCTGCTTGATCATCAGCGCGACCGGAATGATGTCCTTCAGGCCCCAGCGCGTGGTGGTGGTCGCGAGCAGCGCATAGGTATCCCAGGTCATCACCGAAATCGAGTAGCCGTCGGCCTGCGCCGCCAGCAGCTTCGCCATGCCGGTGTTGCCGGTGGCGCCGGGCACGTTGACCACGGGGAAGGACACCTTGAGATCCTCCTCCATCAGCTTGCCCGACTTGCGTGCGACCTGGTCGGCGCCGCCGCCGGGTCCCCAGGGCACGATAAATTCGATCGGGCGCGACGGGTATTTTTCCTGCGCGATGGCGGCGAGAGAAGAAATTCCCAGCAGCACCGCGGCGATTGCCTGCATTGACGGCACTTTCAAGTCAGCGAAATGCATGTGAGTCTCCTATAACAAGATATGGATCCGGTGTTGTCGACGCGCATTCTGCGAAGCGCTGCCTGTTGCCTGCCGCAGTTTATATCTTTAGCTGCGTAGGGTGGGTTAGGCCAGAGGCCGTAACCCACCGTGCTGCCGTTGATCTGGAATCCATGGTGGGTTACGACGCTTCGCGTCTAACCCACCCTACGTTCATATCCTCAGCAGCAGTTTACCCTTGGTCATGCCGCCTTCGATATGCCGGTGCGCGTCCGCCGCATCGGCGAGCGCAAATTCGCGCTCGATCGACACCGCCAGCCTGCCGGCGCCGTACGCCGCGAACAGATCCGCCGCGCGCATCCCGATTTCCTCCGGCGTCGCCAGGTAATCCGCGAGGTGCGGCCGGGTGAAGAACACCGACCCCGCTTCACCGAGCTCCAGCGGATCGATCGAGTGCACCAGCCCCGAGGCGCCGCCGTAGTTCACGCACAAGCCGCGCCGCCTGAGGCTGCGGATGCTGTTGGCGATGGTGTCCCTGCCAACCGCATCATAAACGACATCGACGCCTTTTCCGCCGGTGAATTTCATCACTTCGCCGCGGAAATCGGTCTGGCGGTAGAGGATGACATGATCGGCGCCGCGCGACCTGGCGATTTCGGCCTTCTCCTCGCTGCCGGCGGTCGCGAGAACCGTCGCGCCAAGCTGTTTCGCAAGCTGAATCAAAAGCTGCCCCACCCCGCCTGCGCCGGCGTGGACGAGACAGGAATTCCCCGGCCCGAGCGAAAACGCGGAGTGGCTGAGATAGTGTGCCGTAAGCCCCTGCAGCATCAGCGCCGTCGCAATCTGCATCGGCAGGTGTTGCGGAACCTTTACCAGCCGCCAGGCCGGCACCGCGGCGAATGCCGCATAGCTCCCGCGCACGATGCACCAGGCGACCCGGTCGCCGACGGCCAGCCCGGCAACCCCGTCGCCCAGCGCCGCCACCGTGCCGCCGCCTTCCATGCCCAGGGTCATCGGCAGCGGCGTCTGGTAAGTGTTCGAGCGTGCGTAACGCCCGCTGCGCATGTAGATGTCGATGAAATTGATGCCGGCAAATTCCAGCTTGACCAGCGCTTCGCCGGACTGGGGGACCGGCTCCGGCATCTCCATCAGCCGGAGGTTTTCCGGGCCGCCGAATTCCGCGATGGCGATGGCCTTCACGACAGCTCAGTTCGCCGAAGCGAACACCGCGGAATCGACGAGATGTTCCCGGATGCGGCCGGCATCGAGCCGCGGCCGGAAACCTGCCGGGAGCCGCATCGCCCCATCGCGAAATTCGAGCCGGTCTTTCAGCAAAGGCGTACGCGCCTTCAGGAAACCGTTCATTTCCCCGGCGTTGCCGATCATCCTCGCCGCGATGCAGCCCTCCATCCAGCAGCCGGGATCGCAGGCGACGCCGTTGCCCAGGACAGGTTTCATCCCCAGCGCCTTGATCCGATCGATCGCCTTCGCCAGGGCATCGAGGGTGATGAGCTTCATCAGTTTCACCTTGATGTAAGCGGCGGCCTCGAGTTCTGCAGCCTTGTCGATGTCGGCAATCCCATAAATCGATTCGTCCAGCATCATCGGCACGCCCGAGGCGCGGGCCACCGCGAGATGCGCGTCCCAGTCGCCCGCGGCGCAGGGTTGCTCGAACAATTCGATGCCCTCGGGATCGAGCGCGCTGACGAACGCCACGCCCTGATCGGCGGTGTAGCCCTGGTTGGCGTCGAGGCGGATGGCGGCCCTGCCGTTCACCACCCGCTGCACCGCCTTTACCAGCAGGATGTCCTTTGCAACGTTGAAGCCGATTTTTACCTTGATGGTGCGGTAGCCGGCGTCCAGCAGTTGCCGGACTTCCCCGTGCATGGTTTCCTCGTCCTTGGCATTGAGCAGGCCGACGAGCGGCACCTCGAGGTTCGACGGCAGGCTCAGCAGATCGCTGCCGCCCAGCATTTCGAGCGCAGTGCCGAAGGCAGTTGCGGTAAACGGGAACTTTTCGCCGAGGCTGGCGATTTCGCGCTGCGCGCTCGTCTCCGCAGAGGCACCCGGGCTCGCCGCGAAATTTGCGGCGAACTGTTTTGCCGCGTTCCAGCTGCCCTCGATGGTCTCGTCGGTGTAACCGGTGAGGATGGTCGCCTCGCCGAACCCGGAACGGCCGTCGCGGTCGATGGCTTCGGCGATGATGGTGTCGAAATAGTCGACCGGCCCGAATGCCAGCCGATACGGTACCAGAAGCGGAACGCGAAGCCGGTAGACCGTGACGCGATCCAGATCCATCATCCCGCCACCGCGTCCCCAGGCATTATCGCCGCGCGCCTCGCCGGACAGATTGCAGTTCCTCGCGCACGATCTTCGCGCCGGCGGCTAGCGCGGTGAGCTTTCCGAGCGCGACCTCGCGCGGCAGCGGCACCATGCCGCAGTTGGTGCAGGGAAACAGCTTGTCCGGCGCGACAAACCTGAGCGCGGCGCGGATGGTTTCCGCCACTTCGGCCGGGGTCTCGATTTTCATCGAGGCGACGTCGATGGAGCCGACCATCACGTCCTTGCCCCTGAGCAGTCCCATCAGTTCGATCGGCACCCTGGAATGATGGCACTCCAGCGAGACCTGGTCGATTTTCGAGTGCGCGAGCAGGGGAAAGGTCTGCTCGTACTGGCGCCAGCGGGCGCCCAGCGTTTTTTTCCAGTCGATATTGGCCTTGATGCCGTAGCCGTAACAGATATGGACCGCCGTCTTGCACTTGAGCCCGTCCGCCGCCGTTTCCAGCGCGTCGATGCCCCAGTCCCGCACGTCGTCCATGTAGACGTTGAACGCGGGCTCGTCGAACTGGATGACGTCGACGCCGAGGCGCTCGAGCTCGCGGGCTTCCTTGTTGAGGATTTTCGCAAAGGCCATTGCCAGATGCGCCTTGTCCTTGTAGTACCGGTTCTGCACGGTGTCGACGATGGTCATCGGGCCAGGCAGCGTGAACTTGACCGGGCGGTCGGTCTCCGCGCGCAGCAGGCGCACGTCGTCGGCATGCACCGGGTGCGGGCGCGCCAGCCGGCTCACCACCTGCGGCACGCTGGCGTCGTAGCGCTGGCGGATGCGCATGGTGACCAGATGCTCGAAATCGATGCCCTTCAGGTGCTCGAGATAACCGGTGACGAAATGGCGGCGCGATTGCTCGCCGTCGCCGATGATGTCGATGCCGGCGTGCTCCTGGTCGCGGATCGCCAGCCGGGTCGCGTCACGCTTGCCTTCGGCGAGACGCTCGCCTTCGAGCAGCCACGGCGCCCAGATCCTGTTCGGCTCGGCGAGCCAGGCCGGCTTGGGCAGGCTCCCCGCAATCGCCGTCTGCAGCAACTTTTTGACCATGCGCCCCTCCGCTGTCGTCGGAATGTTTGGTGAAGATTACCCCAAATGCGCCGAAACGGGCTCGCGGTGTCGCGCCGGACGCGAGACACGCGGCCGCTGCGGGAATAGAATGTGTTTTGCAGTTCGACAATATCGAATTCAGGAACGACCTGCCCCCGATCCACCCCTGACCATGAACTATCCCATTGTCGGCGACCTGGTGAAATTTTTCGGTCGCAAGCGGAAAACCGGTACCGAGGACCTGCGGCGCCTCGCCGACGCCCTGCTCTCGGAGCGCGGTGAAGCATCGGGCGTTGCCATCGCCCGCGAACTGCTCGCCACCTATGCCGAGGCCGGGGCCGACGCGAAGCTCGGCTTCCTGCACACGCTCGCCGTGCGCTTCGGCGCCGACACCGCACGCATCGGGCAGGCGGTCGCTCGCTACCAGGCCGAGCCGACGCCGCAGGCGGCGATGGAACTGCACAATGCCGCCGAACCGCGGCGGCAGGAACTCATCCGCCGGCTCAACCTCGCGCCGGGGGGCACCCGATCGCTGGTCCAGATGCGCGAGGACCTGATCCGCAGCCTCGCCGACAACCCGGGCTTCGAGCTGGTCGACAAGGATTTCGTCCACCTCTTTTCGGCGTGGTTCAACCGCGGTTTCCTGGTGCTGAAGCGCATCGACTGGACCACGCCCGCGCACATCCTCGAGAAGATCATCCACTACGAGGCAGTCCACGAAATCACCAGCTGGGACGATCTTCGGCGCCGGCTCGAGCCGTCCGACCGGCGGTGTTTCGCCTTCTTCCACCCGACGCTGACAGACGAACCGCTGATCTTCGTCGAAGTCGCGCTGACGCACGGCGTCCCGGCCGCGATCGCGCCGCTGCTCGCCGAAGAGCGCGAGCCGATCGGCCCCGAGCGCGAGACCACCGCCGTGTTCTATTCGATCTCGAACTGCCAGATAGGATTGCGCGGCGTGTCCTTCGGAAATTTCCTCATCAAGCAGGTGGTCGAGCAACTGAATCGCGAACTGCCCTCGCTGGGGAAATTCGTGACGCTGTCGCCGGTCCCTGGTTTCGCGGCATGGCTGGCTGCCGAACGGAGCGCGGAGAAGCCCGGGTTTCTCACGGCGGAGGACAAGACCGCGCTCGAAGCGATCGATGCCTTTGGCTGGCATCGGGATGCGGCCGCGCTCAAGCTGCTGAAGCCCTTGCTGCACCAGGCGGTGGCCCAGTATTTTCTGCTGACGAAGGCCGCATCCGGAAAGCCGGTCGACCCGGTGGCACGGTTTCATCTGGACAACGGCGCGCGCCTCGACCG
>Ga0315281_10009881_pt1 | contig 13202 bp, 10 predicted proteins | sample YL17G07_0_MG_FD_204540 | JGI IMG/M metagenome (GOLD analysis project Ga0315281, IMG submission 204540) | Sediment microbial communities from Yellowstone Lake, YNP, Wyoming, USA - YL17G07_0 | ecosystem: Environmental > Aquatic > Freshwater > Lake > Sediment | place: USA: Wyoming | collected... | reverse complement strand
GTTTATTATGGCACAGGCGCTTTTGATCGTGACTATCTTAGCGTCGCTGAATGTGGTAATCGGCACCACTATCCGTTCAATTAACGAACGCATCGATGTGGCTATCTTTTTTAAGGAAACCGCTCCCGAAGCGGATATTTTGGCATTGAAGCAGGTAGTTGTAGGATGGTCGGATGTGCGCGACGTGATTTACATCTCGTCAAAGGACGCGATGAATAAATTTTTGGAAGAGAATCGCAACCGTCAGATTATCCGCAGTGTGATCCCGGAGGAGGAGAACTTCCTGCCCGCCAGCTTGGAAATTAAAGTAACGGACCCCTATAAGATCGAGGGCATCGTGACGCAAGTACGCGCTACTCAATATGCCAAGTTAATTTCCGAAACCAGCTTGGAGGATAATCAAAAAATCATTGAAAGGTTGCGCAACGTAAGCAGTTTTGTTCAGCGGACCAGTGTGACCTTGGCGGTGGTCTTGGTGGCGATCGCTCTCTTGATCATTTTTAACACCATCAGGATCACGATTTTCACCCGTCGGGAGGAAATTGAAATTATGAAGTTGGTGGGCGCGACGGATTGGTATATCCGCTGGCCTTTTATCATTGAAGGAATGATGTACGGGGCGATCGCTACGCTGTTCACCAGTCTGTTGCTGGCAATGGGCTATGCGGCGATCGTGCAGCCAATGATGGCGAGCTATCTTATCTCTGCGTCAGGCAACCCAGCTTTCTCGGCCGGCTTTCTGGTTTTCTTGGTGACGTTACAGCTCACGGTGGGCTTGGTCGTCGGCGGACTGTCCAGCTATTGGGCAACGCGGAGGCACCTCTCCATTTAAATACTCAATTATTGTTTTGTCATGCTGAACTTGTTTCAGCATCCCTGGCCGGGCAGGCTAGATTCCGAAATAAATTCGGAATGACGGGAAAAGAGTTAGAAACATTGGAATTTAGAATTTTATGAAGTTTGGTAGAATGACAAAATTGGTCTTGGCGGCTGTTTTCGCACTAAGCGTGATGACGCCGGCATTTGCCGATTTGCTGACTGATAAGAGCGACGAGTTAAAAAAATTGAATGATCAGATCACGGAACAGCAGAAGCAGTTGGATAGTGTTCGCAAGCGCAAGACCACGCTGCAGAATCAGCTGGACATCCTTGACAAACAGATTAAATTAGGAGAATTGCAAGTACAAGCTCTTGCCTTCCAAATCGATGGGGTCGGTGCCAATATGAGTAAGATCAATGGTGACTTGGTAGCGGCTGAGGTACAGATTTTCGATAAGAAACAGGGGTTGCGAGAAGCGATCAAAGAAGCATATATGCGCAACCGCGTGGGGCTTTTGGAGGTGCTGATCGGCTCCCAGAACCTGTCGGATTTCATCAGCCAGATCGAATATATTACGACCATCGAGGGGCAAATCACCAATAGCATTTCCGTGCTGCAGTCGCTGAACGAGGCACTCACGGAAAAAAAACAGGAGCTGGAGGCGGCGGACAAGCAGCTACGAGGATTGCAGGCGGCCAAGCAACTAGAACAAAATAGTCTGGATACCCAGTCTCAAAGTAAATCAGCGCTGTTGCACGATGCTACGCTGACCGAGGCGGAGTATCAGAAGAAACTCGAGGCGGCAGTAATCGAGCAACAGCAGCTAGAGAATGAGATCGCAAGGCTGGCGGCAAGCTCCCGCCGCGGAGTGCTCAATCAGGGAAAATATTCATTGCTCTGGCCGATCCCTTCCCGCCTTCTGACCGCCACTTTTCATGACTCAGATTATTATGGCCGGTTCAAGTTCGTCCACAATGCGATTGACATTGCCACCCCCCAGGGCACGCCGATCAAAGCGCCGGCTGATGCCTATGTGGCCAAGGTGCACTTTAACGGCAGTACCAATTACGCCTACATTGCCTTGGATCACGGCAATGGAATGGTGACGGTGTATGGCCATGTCAGCGCGGTGCTGGTGACAACGGAGCAGTTCGTGCCCGTGGGGACGACCATCGGCCTGACCGGAGCGACGCCGGGAACTACGGGGGCGGGGTGGCTTACGACCGGTCCCCATCTTCACTTTGAAGTTTGGTTGAATGGCGGAGCGCGCGATCCTCTGGCATACTTAGTGGGATAGAATTTATTTTTCTTTTCTGTCATTCCCGCGAAGGCGGGAATCCATTTTCTTTAATCTTTTTCTTTTCCAGCGCTCCACGCCGCGCTTAACTGGCGGGCACCCTTCGACTGCGCTCAGGGCATGTTTTTTGCTTGGACAGGCGTGTGCCTCAAAAAAGACACCCAACTCATCCTGCTGTACAGCAGGACTAGCCAAAACTCAAAATTGACCTTTCTGGACTATACGCGAACTCGTCGTTCTGCTGTACAGCAGAACTCCTCAAACAGCGCTATCCATACCGGCCAATTTTGCGATTGGCAATCCCGATTTGCTCAAAGGGGATAGGGAGGCAGAACGCTCAAGCTCCAATGGCGGAGGGAGGGGTATTTGGGGTTTGGTATACTCGGGGTGTTCTTTCCGGTTGGGCGAAACGGAAGGGACATCCCCCCTTGTGCGGCTTGGCCATGAGCCGCAGGGGCGACGGACCGCACACGTCGCCCTCTTTTTCTATCAGCGTGGTAAAATACCTACAGGGGTTGGTTTTGTAATAATGAAAAGCAAGTCTAAGAATTTGCTGGTAAAAAGACTGGCGGTGGTGGCGGCAGGGCTTGTCCTGCTGACAGTAATATATTTTTTGGGAGTAACCCAAGGCTATTACGGACGCATCACGGCCAGTAGTTTCGCGTCAGTATTTAAGCAGGAATTGCAGCACAAGCAACTGGGCAAGACTGATTTCGGATTGTTTTGGGATGTGGCGGGCGAATTGCAGGATAAATATTTTGGCGATATCAATGCCCGCGATATGTTGTATGGCAGTATTAGGGGACTGGTGGCGGCGCTGGGCGATCCCTACACGATTTTTGCCGATCCAACGGAGAATCAGCAATTTTTTGATACCCTCAACGGCAGTTACGAAGGCATCGGGGTGGAATTAGACATAGTGGACGGCGCATTGGTGGTGGTGACGCCATTGGAAGGTTCGCCGGCGGAAGCAGCGGGCCTAAAGCCTTTGGACCAGATCGTGTCCATTGATGGCGAGTCGGTGCTGGATATGAGCTTCGCTGATGTCTTAAGTAAGATTAAAGGCCCGTCCGGCACTCAAGTGATACTGGTAGTCGGCCGTAAGAATGTAAAAGAGCCGATCACCATGAAAATTACTAGGCAGACCATCAAACGAGACAGCGTGGCGATGGAGATCGACGCGCAAAAGATCGCAACGATCAGGATCTCGCGGTTTGCCAACGATACTGACGCCGGGTTCGAGGTGGCGGTCAACAAAGTTATCGCGGAAGGGGCCAAGAGCGTGGTGCTAGATTTGCGCAACAATCCGGGCGGATTCTTCGATTCGGGCGTGAAAGTGGCTAATGAATTTTTGAAGAGCGGTCTTATTGTTGAAGAACGGATGAAAACCGGCGAGAAAACTTCTTTCTCGGCGGACGGCAGCGGACGGTTGCTGGATATCCCCGTGGTAGTACTGGTTAATGAGGGCAGCGCCAGCGCGGCGGAGATCGTGGCGGGGGCATTGCAGGACAACAAGCGGGCAAGTATAGTGGGCGAGACAACTTTTGGCAAAGGGAGCGTGCAGGAAGTGGAGAATTTTGCTGACGGCTCGGCCTTGAGGGTCACGGTGGCCAAGTGGTATACACCCAACGGGCGCTCCATCGGCGATGCGGGCATCAAGCCGGACAAGGAAGTGGGGCTAACGGGGAAAGAGACGACGGACGTGCAGTTGGAGGCGGCCAAGAAACTTTTGAATGTGAAATAGCTTTTTTGTCATTCTGATCCCGACTTGTCGGGAGAAGAATCTAGAGACGATTGTTTAGATCCTTCGACTCTCTGTGTTCGCTTAGGATGACAGCGGGGATTTAGGAAATCCTGGTTATAGGTTAAAATTGACCTTGTTATGGAAGTTATCCTCCTAAAAGATGTGCATGGGGTGGGCCGGAAAGGCGAGATAAAGCAGGTGGCAGACGGCTATGCTAGAAATTACCTGTTGGCTTTGGGGTTGGCTAAGGCGGCGACCAGCGGGGCCAAGGCGGAATGGGAACAACAGCAGACCCGGCAGGCCCTGCAGTCGGAACAGCAGGCAGGGGAGCCGGATAGGCAGGTAGCCCTACTTCGCCAAGGCTTCGAAGAGTCTTCGACGGGTCTTCGACAGGTGAGGATTCAGGCGAAGGCCAATGCTAAGGGCGGATTGTTCTCGGCGATTAGCGAAGAGCAAATTGCCCAAGCGGTAAAAGAGCAGCTGGGAATAAGTCTGCAAAGTGATTTATTGGTTATTCCAGAGCCGATAAAGAATACTGGCGAGCATACGGTGAAGTATCAGGTGGCGCCGGATAAGGTGGCCGAATTTAAGGTGGTAGTTGATGGACAAGAATAATATTTCCTCGCTGTCATCCTGAACTTGTTTCAGGATCTAGATGCTGAAATGAATTCAGCATGACGGGGAATGAGACTTATGGACAAGAATAATACCTTTTTGTCATCCTGAGCGAGCGGAGCGAGTCGAAGGATCTAGACGATAGTTGTTTCACTAGATTCTTCACTGCGTTCAGAATGACAGGAAAAACTGATGGACAAGAATAAAGTGACAATGGATGAAGTCGTGAACGTCGCGAAAAGGCGGGCGTTTATTTATCCCGGCTCGGAGATTTATGGCGGGCTGGCCAACGCTTGGGATTACGGGCCGTACGGAGTGCTGCTGAAGAAAAATGTCAAAAAAATATGGTGGGAAGATATGGTGATGAAGCGCCCGGATATTATCGGGCTGGACAGCGCTATTTTGATGAACCCGAAAGTGTGGGAAGCGAGCGGGCATCTGAAAGAATTTACCGATCCCTTGGTGGATTGCAAAAAATGCAAACAAAGATTCAAAGCCGATGACATTAAAGATAAAGTCTGCCCAGAATGCGGCGGGGAATTAACAGAAGCCAGACGATTTAATTTGATGTTCAAAACTCACGCCGGGCCGGTTGATGATGAATCCAGTCTAGTGTATTTGCGGCCAGAGACGGCGCAGGGGATTTTTGTGGATTTCAAAAATATTTTGGATACTACACGGGTCAAGTTGCCGTTCGGGGTGGCGCAGATCGGGAAATCTTTTCGTAATGAAATCACGCCGGGGAATTTTATTTTTCGGACCCGCGAATTTGAACAATTTGAGATCGAATATTTCGTGAAAAGCGCTCTGGAAGCCAAAAAAGCGTTTGACGAATGGGTGAAGGTGCGATTGGAATGGTATAAGAGTCTGGGAATCCATTCAGAAAATCTGCGGCTGCGCGAGCATACGAAAGATGAGCTGGCGCATTATGCTATCGCCGCTACTGACATTGAATATAATTTCCCGTTTGGTTTTTTGGAGCTGGAGGGAATCGCCAATCGGGGAGATTATGATCTGAAACAGCACGAAAAGTTCTCCGGGCAGGATTTAAAATATTTTGATGAGGAAACCAAGACGCAAATTCTGCCGTTTGTGGTGGAGCCGTCCGGCGGAGTGGATCGAACCGTGCTGGCCATCCTTATAGATGCCTACGATAAAGACAGGGTGGAAGGAGAGGAGCGGACGGTATTGCGTTTTCATCCACGAATAGCGCCAATTAAGGCGGCGGTGTTCCCGTTAGTGAAGAAAGAGCCGCTGATAATGCGTGCGAAAGAGATTTATCACCAGCTGAAGGAAAAGTATTTTGTGGAATATGACGAGTCGGGGACGATTGGCCGGAGATATCGCCGACAGGACGAAATCGGTACGCCGTACTGCATTACGGTAGATTTCGATAGTTTAGAGGACGGGGCGGTGACGGTGAGAGATAGAGATACTATGAAACAGGATAGGGTGCCGCTTGTAGCAGTGCAGGAGTGGCTGGAGCAAAGAATTAAATAAATGAAAAAGCGTCCTGCTGTACAGCAGGACGCCTCTGCTTTGGGGAATCGCCTAGGTAAGGTGCACGACGGCCAAGTTGCCACACCCGGTCTCCATCTGCTGTTCTAGGGCTGTCTGCTCTTCTAGTGCCAGAGAGCCCTCGGCCAATTGTCTCTGCATGGAGCGCTTGGAGTACCACTGCTCGCTGTAGCATTGCGTACAATGGTTGCATACAGGATCAATCTGGCGACGGGTCAGACCAAATTGCTCCAAAACTCGTACCAGCAATTCACTGAAGGCAACATCGGTCTTGCCCTGATCCGGCCTATCCCGCCGCAGGTTATCCAGCGGTAGGTTAGGGTAGCGGGACTTTACGAGGTTGAACAGCCGATTTGCAGCTGGCTGGTCGAACTCGTAACACCAGCAACCGCCTTCGGCGATCCCGGCAACGGATGGCCCAGGGACCACGTAGAGATCCTCAACGGCACCGCAGTGGCGGAGCACCTCATTGATGATTGGTCCTCCTCCCGGGAAATGATTGGGGTAACCGAATGCCGTGGCGAGGGATGCGTGAACGGCGGCGAAGATCTTTTCCTTCTTGTTGAGAAAGAGCAGATTGCCGCAATCCCGCGTCCTCAGCACTACACTGATGCGACGCAATTCCGAGGGGATGGTACTGTAATTGACCACCACCGCGTCGCCATCAAGCACCTCGACGTTGGCAATCCGGAATACTCTTGGACTCCACAGGTGCCATCGGGGGGATTCGGGGCAATCTTCGCCGACATAAACGGTCTCGCCCGTATGCCCGCTGGTAAGAACGATTATCGTGCGGTCGAAACCAAAGAGCCTGATCAACTTCTTGTCGCCGTCGGGATCCTTGTCGGGGGAACCCGGATTTTCTTCTGCCATTTCATTGTCCATAGGCCTGCCTACGAACCCGATCTGCAATCCGTCGGGGAGGATTCCCACTCGGTAGGGGGAAGTTCCCCAATGGCCAGAGACGGTCATGACCGTGTTCCTCCTTAAGTGAAAGTGCGAGATATCTAAACAATAAGCCCCCCGGGAGGGATAGTCAAACTGGCCCCGTAGAGAATTTTGGAATGCCCCGGCTGTCTGATATGCCGCTATTTTGGGATGCCAAATTGAGCCACAGGGGGATCTAATAAATTATCTCGAGGAGAGGGGCCTCGCCGGTGCATGAACAGGCATATCTTCCAAAATCTTCTACGGGGTGTGGATAAGTAAGGGAGCAGGGGACGGGCAGATCAAAAAAATGTGCCATGGATGCGGAATAAAGAAATTTTATTGTAAAAGTGTTGAGCGAGTGAAGAAGAGTGGTGTACAATAAAACAGTTGTGGACGAAAGTGGGGATAAGTGGAGGGAAAAGTGGATAACTTATTTATTGGTGAATACAGGCACCAGTTGGACGGTAAGGGGAGACTTGCTATTCCCGCCAAATTCCGCGGCAACTTGAAAAAGGGGGCAGTGGTGACCAAGGGGCTTGACGGCTGTCTATTCTTGTATATGCCGGACGAATGGAGCAAATTGGTTGCTAAGCTCACACAAATGCCGATTTCCCAAGGCAATGCCCGGGCGTTCGCGCGGTTGATGCTGGCGGGCGCGATGGCAGTGGATGTCGATTCGCAGGGCCGCATCAATTTGCCAAAATATTTGATCCAATACGCAGGGCTTAGAGGAATTTCCATTATTGCGGGATTGATGAACCGGTTGGAAGTCTGGAACGAGAAGAAATGGGAGGAATACAAGAAGAAGACCGAAAAGGAATCGGAGAAGTTAGCTGAAGCCCTATTTATTTGAAAATGATCTGTGAGGGGACTACTCCCTCCGAATAAGTTTGATAGTAATCCGTCGCCGGCAACTTGACAGCACAATTAGTTATCTAGTCATTATCCGCAACTTTTCACCTCCTAAGAAAGTTAGCGTCAAATCTTACCCAACCCCCTTGGGTACACAATTCGACAACCTCCCATATGTCGAGTTGCCGGCGAAATTGAAAACTAATTGTCCCTCGGTGTCTCGGGATGGCATCGATTAAAAAATAGGTTTTATGTCCAGTTTCCAACATATTCCGGTGCTGGTTAAAAAGGCTATGGAGCTTCTTGACCCGCAGCCGGACGACATCGTAGTGGATGCCACCGTTGGACTGGGGGGCCATACGCAGGCGATCCTAGAAAAACTTGGTCCAAGAGGAAGATTGATCGGCATTGATCAGGATGAACAAGCCTTACAAAGCGCAAACAAGAGTCTTAAGAATACTGCGGGCCGAGTGGTTTTGGTCCGTGGCAATTTCCGTGATCTTGTTCAGCTCGTTTGGCATGCCGGCAAATTCAAAAGGGTGGATGGAATACTGTTCGATCTGGGCGTCTCATCTCTTCAATTAGCGGATGCGCCTAGAGGTTTTTCGTTTTTGCACAATGCTCCTTTAGATATGCGAATGGATCCCCAGGGCGGGGGAACAACCGCGGCAGAGATCATCAACCGCGCCGGGTTTAACGAGCTGGTCAGGATCTTCCGCGAATTCGGCGAAGAGCCCAAAGCGGAAATAATTGTCAAGCGGATCTTAGAAGCCCGCCGGAAGCAGCCGATCCAGACAACTCTGGAGTTGGTAAGAATAATCGGCGGTTCCCATCGAGGCAAGATCCATCCGGCGACCCGCGTGTTCCAGGCTTTGCGGATAGCGGTGAATGACGAGCTGGAAGCGTTAAGAGAAGCTTTGCCGCAGGCGGTGGAGCTGCTAAAGCCCGGAGGCAGGCTGGTAGTGATTTCCTTCCATTCGCTGGAGGACCGCATCGTTAAAAATTTCTTTAAAGAATACACCACTGGGGGGAAAGCGCAGGTTCTCACGAAGAAGGTGGTCACGCCAGCGTGGGAAGAGCGGCGCGGTAATCCGCGCGCCCGAAGCGCTAAGTTAAGAGCCCTGATGAAATTAGCACTATGAGCAGACGTTCCCGTTTTCACATCCCAAGCATCAATCTACAGCGCAGGTTTAACTTGCGCCCGCGCTCGGCGGCCTATTTGATGCTGGGCTCTTTCTTCTTGGTGGGAGCGGTGTATTTCGTGGTAGTGAATGTAGTATCCAACAAGGGCAGGGACTTGCAGACATTGGAAATGTCGAACAAAGACCTGGAGGCGGAGAATCAGCGGCTGGAGGTAGAAGCGGCCAGGTTGAAATCGCTGCAGGTAATTGAAGAGGGAGCGACGGGCCAAGTGCAAGTTGGCGAACCGGGGGCCCAGACCGACAACAGTCAAATCACTACGGGGACGGAACAGAAGAAGGTCGTGGTGGTGCCCAAACTGGTTCCTTCTAAGATTTACGTCTATTTGCCGAGCTACAGCGACTTGGCGCAGAAGTAAGATAAGGGGGAAGTCGGATATAATAGAGGCTGATTAACAGGATCAGCTACATTGATGGTGGGACAGATCGTTTCATTGCAGTTTGAGCAGAGATACCGGATCGGTCTGGTTACCGGCATATTTGGATTGATGTTCTTTATGGTAGTGAGCATGCTGTTCGAGCGACAGGTGCTGCAATACCGTCATTTCTCGACGATGGCGCAGCAGCAGCATGTCAGCAGCCAAGTGGTGCCGGCCCAGCGCGGCAAGATCCTGACCGATGAAGGCAACAATGAGTTGTATCCCTTGGCCACCAACGTCACATTATTCGCACTGCAAGTGGTGCCGTCGCAAATCAGAAGGCCGGAGCTAGTAGCAAGCAAATTGATGCCTTACCTCGCGGGCAGCGGAATTGAAGAGAGCGATTTGATCGCCAAGCTTTCATCCAAGGCTAAATATCTGCCGCCGCTGAAGCACAAGATCGGTGAGGAGGAGGCGCAGCAGATCGCCGATCTGGATCTGGCGGGAGTGTATCTGACCCCGGAGCAGTACCGTTATTATCCTGAAGGCACAATGGCGGCCCAAACTTTGGGATTTGTTAATCGCGATAGCGCAGGGCAATACGGCCTGGAGGAGTATTTCAACAAGGAGTTGGGGGGCAAGGCGGGTCTGCTGGAGGCAGAGCAAGATGTGTTCGGCCAGCAAATTGCGTTAGGCAAGCGGGAGGATGTTAACCCCGAGGACGGCGTGGATGTGGTGCTGACGGTCGATCGGGCAGTGCAATATTATGTGGAGAAGGCGCTGAAGGAAGCGGTGGAGCAGCACCAGGCGGAAAAAGGCAGCGTGATCGTGATGGACCCCAAGACCGGCAAGATCATAGCGATGGCAGCTTATCCAACCTTTGACCCGAATAACTACAACAAGGAGCTGATGGAGTCGTTCGTCAATATGAACACTTCGCAAGTTTATGAGCCGGGCTCGGTCTTCAAGGTCATTACGATGGCGGCGGGGATCGATGCCGGATTAGTGGCGCCGAGCACTACCTATACTGATATCGGCCAAGTGGAGGTGAGCGACCGGACGATCAAGAACTCGGATGAAGCGGCGCACGGCGTGCAAACGATGACGCAGGTGTTGGAGAAATCGCTTAACACCGGAGCGGTGTTCGTGGTGCAAAAATTGGGCAAGAACTTGTTTCGCAAATATTTAGACCTGTTCGGTTTTCTGAAACCCTCGGGAGTGGAGGTGGCCGGAGAGGTAACGACGCGGGTGAAGGAACTCAGAAATTGGAGCGATGTGGATTTAGCAACGATGGCGTTCGGGCAGGGTATTGCGGTAACGCCGATACAACTGCTCGCGGCAGTGGGGGCGATCGCCAATGACGGAAAACTGCTGCAGCCGCATCTGGTGGACCGGATTTTATACCCTTCGGGCGCGGTGAGCATCGGGCCGGATGTAAAAGGACAAGCAGTCTCGCCGCAAACCGCTCAGCTGATTTCCGCCATGATGGTGGGAGTGGTGGAACGCGGTCACGGGAAAAAGGCAGGAGTGTCCGGTTACTACATTGCGGGCAAGACCGGCACGGCTCAGATCCCAGCTCCCGGAGGAGGATACTTGCCGGGGGGATTTGGCACCACTATCGGGACCTTTATCGGATTCGGGCCGGTGGAGAATCCGAAATTTGTGATGCTGACCAGAATTGACAAGCCGAAGGACGCGGTGTTCGCCGAAAGTTCGGCGGCGCCCTTGTTCGGCAAAGTTGCCAAATTCTTGCTGGATTACTGGCGCATCCCGCCGACCAGATAGCGCAACAGATTAGCAGGGAGAAAAAGGAAGGGAAGAGAGGGGAGTTGCTTGGTCGATTAAATGAACGATCGTTCAGTATTTCGTCAGTGTTTTTGGTAGAATAAGGTTATGAAAACGAGTCGGGGGGCATATCGGATGATGAAAATGTTGTTTCGCTTAATGGAGAGGCGTGATCATTTTGTGTTCAACGCGAAGCGGAGGGCTGAATTAGCAAGGGAGACCGGACCGGAGGCTGCGCGGCTATTTAGGTATTTGCAGAGAGCGGGCTATGTTGCTCAGATCGAAGGTGATCGGTTTGAGATGACAGATTTGGCGAGAATTAATCTTTTAAGTGAGATTGTCCACAGTCAGAAACCCGACGGGAAATTGAGGATCGTAATCTTTGATGTCCCGGAAAAATTAAAGCGCAATCGTAATTTCTTCAGAAGACATCTGGTGGAATTGGGTTTTAAGATGCGACAGAAGAGTGTGTGGGTGTCGCCCCTTCCGTGTGAGGATTTGGTGCGGTTGGTGGTGCGCTATCACGGGCTGGGTAAGTTTGTTGAGCTGGTGGTGGGTAAGGTAGGGTTGATTAGATGAATGATCGTTCAGTATAGGTATGGGTGGGGTCGGGGGGGCACGTTGAGTTAAAGCGGCCGCTTATACTCAACGTATTGAGGGGTGGTGTGGACATATAAAAAGGGGAGTTGACGATTAGGGGAAATTATGATATAATGGCCTAATTGATAAAAAAGTGAGAAATAAAAAGCAAAAAAGTCGAGGGGCGGGAATGACAAGGGAGGTAAGAGAAAAAGCCCTGGTTGATTAGATGAACGATCGTTCAGTGTATGTATGTGTCGTTTGGTATGAAGTGTATTGTTTAGTATGAAATGAGAAATAAAAAGCAAAAAAAGTCGAAGGGGAGCCCTAGTACCAGAGTAAAGCTCGGTACGGGGGCGGCAGCTGGCTGCAAGACGAAGGCCGGAATAAACAACGGTCGTTCATCTAATCGGCGGGTGGGAAAAGGGAGTTGGCTGCAGATAGATGGCGAGGATTTTCACCGATGGGCGGCGCGGCATTTCAGGCCGATGGCGTGGCTCATCGCTTTTTTGCTGATCGTGCAGGCGGTTACTTCCGGCGTGCCGTGGTTTGCAGACAGACCTTTTAAACCGTCTTTCGCGCAGGAGGGTGAGTTCACGATGAACTCGGGCTACTATGTCGGTTCGGGAGTAGCGCGTTCAATTACCGGCGTGGGTTTTCAGCCGGATTTGGTGATTATTAAATCGGATACCAGTGCGGGCTATGCGGTATGGCGGAGCAGTGCAATGGGCGGGGATTCAACGGCTTATTTCGGTAGTCCTGATAACAATTTTGCTGGCGCTATTACTTCGCTGGACAGCGGCGGATTTTCTTTGGGGACGAGTGCCAATGTTAATACTCTGAATGTTCGCTACACTTGGACAGCTTTTGGTGGTTCTGGCGGCACCAATTTTAAGGTCGGTACTTATGACGGCAACGATGCCGATAATCGCTCAATTGCCGGCGTTGGCTTCCAGCCGGACTTGGTATGGGTGAAGAGTATAAGCGGCAGCGGCCAGCAGCACCCCGTCTGGCGCTCTTCGGCAATGGTTGGAGATATTAGCCAGTATTTCATCAATACGAGCCAAGCTGCCGATATGATTCAGGCGCTGGAGGGCAATGGTTTTCAGGTGGGGCAAGGTTTCAATGTTAATTACGGTTCTACCACCTATGCGTATGTCGCTTTCAAGATAACCGCCAATGAATTCAATGTCGGGACTTATGCCGGTAACGGAAGTGACAACCGCTCTATTCCCGATGCAGGCTTCCAACCGGAGCTGGTCTTGGACAAGGCCGCTACCGCCCAGGCGGCGGTGATGCGCGACAACCGGTTGTATGGAGATGAGTCGCATTTATTTAGCAATACTGCTAACGCGGTTAATTATATCCAAGCTTTCGAGAGCAATGGCTTTCAGGTAGGGAATGATGCCAAGGTTAATACCCTTGCTGCCGGCCCCTATTACTGGGCGGCGTGGAAGGGAGTGCCGGCCTCGTCTCCCACTGGAGAGTTCCAGATGAATTCGGG
>Ga0315281_10009880_pt1 | contig 13202 bp, 10 predicted proteins | sample YL17G07_0_MG_FD_204540 | JGI IMG/M metagenome (GOLD analysis project Ga0315281, IMG submission 204540) | Sediment microbial communities from Yellowstone Lake, YNP, Wyoming, USA - YL17G07_0 | ecosystem: Environmental > Aquatic > Freshwater > Lake > Sediment | place: USA: Wyoming | collected... | reverse complement strand
GCTGATATGTGCGGCATCTTCGGCGTTCACGGACACCCTGACGCGGTGAAGCTGGCCCAATTGGGCCTGTATTCGCTGCAGCACCGAGGGCAGGAATCGGTGGGCGTGGCAGTATTTGACGAGAACAGTGGCGCACGCGTGGTGCGGGCCATGGGCACTATCACGCCTGACGTTGCAACCGAAGTGGAGCGCATGCGTGGCAACACGGCGATCGGCCACACGCGCTACAGCACGGCGGGGTCGTCGACGATTGAAAACGCGGGACCGGTGTTCGTGCGATCGCGAGGTGGGCATATCGCGCTGGCGCACAACGGCAATCTGGTGAACGCCGATGAGCTGCGATCGGAGCTCGAAATGACGGGGTCGATCTTTTCGTCGACGATGGATTCGGAGGTAATCGTTCACCGCCTCGCCAGATCCACCGCATCGACGCCTGCCACGCGCGTCGCCGAAGCGCTGACCGGCGTGGTGGGCGCGTTCAGTCTCATCATCGGCTTCGGTGACACGTTGGTCGCCGCGCGTGATCCGCGCGGCTGGCGGCCCCTGTCCATGGCTCGGCTCAACGGCTCCGTGGTCTTTGCGTCAGAGACGTGCGCGTTCGACATCATTGGCGCGACCTTCGAGCGCGAGGTGGCCCCGGGTGAGGTGATCGCCGTCGACCGCACCGGTGTCCACTCCTCATTCCCGTTCGAAACAAAACCGCTCGCGCGCTGCGTATTCGAGTTTGTGTACTTCGCCCGTCCCGACAGCCGCGTGTTCTCAGGCACCGTCGATCGCGCCCGGCGCGCGCTGGGTCGCCAGCTCGCCACGGAGCATCCGGCGCCCGGGGCGGACCTCGTGTTCGCCGTGCCGGATTCGTCGAATTCCGCGGCGCTGGGATTCTCGGAGGTCAGTGGCCTGCCCTACGAACTCGCGCTCATCCGCAATCACTATGTGGGTCGCACGTTCATCCAGCCCACGCAGGCGGACCGGGACGCCAAGGTCAAGGTGAAGTACAACGCCGTACGTGAAGTCGTCGCCGGAAAGAGCGTGGTCATGGTGGACGACTCCATCGTTCGCGGTACCACCACACGCGGCCTCGTGGCGCTGGTACGTTCGGCCGGCGCGCGCGCGGTGCATATGCGCGTGAGTTCGCCTCCGATCACGGGATCGTGCTACTACGGAATTGATACTCCCACACGCAGTGAGTTGATTGCTGCGAACATGGACCTCGAAGGCATCCGGCGTCATATCGGCGTCGACAGCCTCGGTTATTTGTCATTGGACGGGATGCTCCGGGCAGTGCCTGACGGTCCGAAGGGATTCTGTCACGCTTGCTTCTCGGGTGACTATCCCACAGCGGCCCCGTCGCCGCGGCAGGCGCGGTGAGTGGCCGTCGCATGACGTTGATGAGACACTCCCCGGCGGGTTAAACCGCAAGGCGCATCGTGAACACCTCCCTCGTACCAAAGCTGGTTGCATCAAGCCTTTCCGAGCCACGGCCCCTTCGGATCGCGCTGGTGACGGAGTACTACTATCCGCACCTGGGTGGTATCTGCGAGCACGTGCACTTCTTTGCCCGCGAGGCCCGTCGCCTCGGGCATCACGTGGATATCATTACCTCGCACTTGGCGGATGCTCAACCTGCACCCGGCGTCATTCGACTTGGCCGCAGCATGCCGGTATACGCGAATGGGTCTCAGGCGCGTGTCACCATTGGCACTCACCTCCGTCGCGACATGCGCCGCACGCTCCGCGAGGGACGGTACGACATCGTGCACGTGCACTCACCCCTCGCCCCTGCGCTGCCGCTGCTGGCGATCGAGGAAGCGGAGGTGCCGGTCATCGGCACGTTCCACACGTACTTCGATCACTCCATCGCCTACCGGGTGTTCCGCCGGTATTTCCAGCGGCGGCTGGACATGCTCGCCGGAGCGATCGCCGTGTCGCAGTCCACGATTGTCGCGATGGCCAGGTATTTCGACGCCGACTGGAAGATCATTCCGAACGGGATCGACACAGACCTGTTCCGGCCCGACGTTGCGCGGCCCGTCGCGATGCGGCGCGACGTCGCCAACCTCCTGTTCCTCGGGCGCTTCGACCCGAGAAACGGACTGGCCACCACGATTGACGCATTCAAGCGTGTGCGCGGTCGGGGCCGACGCGCCCAACTGGTGGTGGTCGGCGACGGTCCGCTTCGCAACTACTACCGCAAGCACGCCGGCGCAGATCCCGACATCACGTTTGTCGGGCCGGTGCTCGACGGTCGGCCGGGCTACTATGCCCACGCGTCGGCATACGTCTGCCCCACCACCAAGGCGTCGTTCGGCATCACCTTGCTCGAGGCAATGGCGAGCGAGACTGCGATTGTTTGTTCCGACATCCTCGGCTTCCGCGACGTTGTCGCCCACGATCGTGAGGCGTTGATGGTGCCGTCCGGCGATCGCGACTCGCTCGCGAACGCCATGGTGCACCTGCTCGACGACGAGGGGCTGCGTATCCGATTGGGCGAGACAGGCCGCGCCCGTGCCGCTGCCTACGATTGGCGCAACGTCACCGCGATGGTCCTGGCGGAGTACCGCAGGGTTCTGCCGCCGGTGCGCTCAATCGGCGCGCGCCGGCCGTGATCCCGGCGCTGCTGGGCGGAGTGTCGATCACGGCTCTCGCTGCTCATGGCGTGTACCATCGCAACAGTCCGTTGTTCGGCCGCGCCTTGGCGCGGTTGCCGCGAGGCGCGCGCGACGTCGCGATCACGTTTGATGACGGCCCCAACCCCGTCGCAACACCGCGCATCCTCGATGTCCTCAAAGCCGAGGGCGTGGTGGCGACGTTCTTCCTGCTCGGCAAGCATGTCGATCGCTGGCCGGAGCTTGCGCGTCGTGTGTCAGCCGAGGGTCACACGATTGGCAATCACGGGTACTATCACCGCAAACTGCACGTGCGCGGACCGGCGTACGTGCGCGACGACCTGAGCCGTGGCGCGGAGTCGATCCGCAAGGCAACAGGCCGAGTGCCGCTGCTGTTTCGCGCGCCGCACGGATTCCGGAATCCGTGGGTCAGTTCAATCGCGCGCTCGATGGGCCAGCGGACGGTTGGTTGGACGTTGGGAGTTTGGGATTCCGCCCGGCCCGGCGCCGACGCGATCGCCCGACGCGCGGTTCAGGGCGTGGGTTCCGGTGCCGTGCTCCTGCTGCACGACGGCGACGGATACGACCCGGACGGCGATCGCACCCAGACCGCCGACGCTCTGCCGGTGATCATCCGCGACCTGCGGGCTCAAGGATACCGGTTCGTCGCCGTGCCGACGTGAGTCCCACGCGCGCCCGATGGTTGCAAGTCGTCGTGTGGGTGGTCGTGCTCGCAGGGCTCGTCGTATTCGCCCGCTCGGTCAATTGGCGCGACACGGTCGCGGCCATGCGTGGGGCGTCGCTGTCGATGCTCGTTGCGGCGGCGTTGGTGAACCTCGCGTCGCTGGCATTCAAGGCCGTGCGTTGGTGGGTGTTTCTCCGGCCGGTGGGAGTCGGGTTACGCCTTGCGACACGTGCGACGTTCGCCGGCGCAGCGCTCAATAATTTGCTCGTTGCCAACAGCGGTGAGGCCGCCCGCGTGCTGTTGGTGGCCCGAACGGCGAATGTCGCCAGCGCGTCCATCCTGGCGACCCTCGCACTCGAGCGGTTGTTCGAAGCCGTGGGCTACGTGTTGATGTTGGCCCTGGCCGGGACGGTCCTGCCTCTGCCCCCGTATCTGGAAGCGATGCGGCCACTGGCAATCATTGCTCTCGTCACCACCACCGTTGTGTTGGTGTTTGCCGTTCGAAGCCCGGCGGGTGCCCTGCCGCTCGACGCCACGGGCACAGGTGCGGTCGCAAGCGCAGGCGCCTATCTCGGACGCATGATGCATACGCTTCGCGGCGTGTCTACAGCGCCACGATTTGCCGCTGCGCTGTTGCTGTCGATCGCGGCGTGGCTGCTCCAAGTGGCAACGTATCATCTCACGGCGGTCGCAGCGCACTTTCCGATTTCCGTTGGCCAAACGGTCGCTGCGCTGCTTGCTGTCAATGTCGGATTCGCCGTGCGCACAACGCCCGGCGGCGTGGGCCTGTTCCAAGTCCTGTACGCGGTGACGCTGGCGTCCATGGGCTTCGACAAGAACACCGCGACCGGCGTGGCCCTGCTGATCCAGGCGCAGCAGCTGATTCCGGTGACCATCCTGGGGCTGCTCGCCGCGCCGGAGATGATCAACGGCAAGCGTCCACTGACGCCGATCTCGCCACCGGCAAGCAGCGCGAATCGGCCGGATACCGCCTGACTCCGTCTATGTCGTGAACACCGGCTTACCGAGCACCATCAAGCGGGGTCGGACGCCGAGTCCAGGCGCACGCGAGGCGGCGAGCCGGCCCCCTTGCCGTTGTGGCGCGCCGTCCGCGAACGCGACGGTGACATAGGAATTGAAGTCGGTCGAGGAAAAGAGGAAGCGCTCGGGCGTGCTGTGCGCGAGGTGCGCAATCGCCGCCGTGACGATGTCGCCTCCCCACGTATCCTCAATGGTCATCGCGATGCCCATCGACACGCAGAGGTCGCGAATCTGCCGCGCGCGTGTCAACCCGCCAACCTTGGAAATCTTGAGGTTGATCACATCCATCGCGTGGTCGGCGATGCCGCGCACAACCATATCGATCCCGTCCACGACTTCGTCGAGCACAAAGGGGCGGTTGGTGTGGCGCCGCACCGCGAGGCACTGCTCGTACGTCAGACACGGCTGCTCGATGTACACATCCACCTCCCGCACGGCGTCAACGACGCGGACCGCAGCGTGCTGAGTCCAGCCGGTGTTCGCGTCCGCAACCAGCACATCGCCCCGACTCAGCTCGGCAGCCGCGGCCGTGATGCGCTCGATGTCGGTGTCGGGATCGCCTCCGACCTTGAGTTGGAACTTGCGGTAGCCCTCCTTGCGATACTCCGCGATCCGCGAAGCCATGCGTGCCGGCGTGTCCTGCGAGATGGCGCGGTAGAGTGCGAAGTCGGCACCGACGTGCCCGCCCATGAGTGTCGCAACGCTCTGGCCGGCCGCCTGGCCGAGAATATCCCAACAGGCAATGTCGATGGCCGACTTCACGTACGGGTGGCCGCGCATAGCGGCGTCCATTCGCTCGTTGAGAGTGCCGAGTTCGCGTGGGTCGAGGCCAAGCAGCTGCGGGGCGAGTTCGGTGATGCCGGCCCGGGCGCCACGGGCGTACGCGGGCAGGTAGGCCGGCCCAAGAGGGCAGATCTCTCCCCAGCCCGTGATGCCCTCGCTGGTCTCGACCGCGACGACGGTGGAGTCGAAGACAGACACCGAGTTGCCGCCGGACCATTTGTAGCTCCCCTCGTGCAGCGGGAGATCCACCTGGTACACGCGAATGGCCGTGATCTTCATGAGAGTGAATTGGTCGGAATTGGTAGTGGCGAGGTCGGATTCTAGCACGTAACGTCCCGCCGGGCGAAGTGCCCGCGGGTTCTGCGCAGCGGCGCTGCGCGCACTGTTGCCGAGGGAACGAATGCACTCACGCATATTTTCGGACCGCCCGGATCGCCCGGCGCCCGTGGCTCCTCGGGTTTCTACCCTCACCGTCGCGGCGAATTTCCTGGGGCTTGCCGCGCTGCTCATCGCGCTCGCGCCCACCACCGGTGCCGCCCAGAGGGCCACCTCCGCAACCGACCGCGCCGCCGCATGGCAGGCGCACAAGTCCATGGCACAGCGCTCGGTATTTCGCGGCCTCGCCTGGCGCCCCGTTGGTCCCGTGAAGATCGGTTCACGTATGGAGGCCGTGGCGATCCCGCCCGGAAGCACGGGCACGATCTATGTCGCCCCCGCCTCGGGCAATCTCTTCAAATCGGTGAATAACGGCCTCACATGGCGGCCGGTGTTCGAACACGAGAGCGCCTTCGCAATTGGTGACGTCGCAGTGGCAGCGAGCAATCCCGCCGTTGTCTGGGTCGGCACTGGCGAGGCCCAGCCACGTTTTGCGGGGTACGCCTACTCTGGCACCGGCGTGTTCAAGTCCACGAACGGCGGTGAGTCGTGGACCAGCATGGGACTCGCCGGCACCGACCATATCGGCAAGGTGCTGATTCACCCGACCAACTCCGATATCGTGTACGTGGCGGCCATCGGCCGGCAGTGGTCGGCCAATGCGGAGCGCGGCGTCTATCGCACCACCGACGGTGGCGCGCACTGGGAGAGGGTGCTGTTCATTGATGACTCGACGGGGGTTGTCGATCTCGCCATCGATCCGTCGAACCCGGCGACGGTGTACGCGTGGGCCTGGCAGATCGAGGCAGGTCGCCGTGGCGGGCTGTTCAAGTCAACTGACGGCGGTACGACGTGGCGGCATATGGACGCCGGATTGCCGACGGGACTGCTCGGGCGCGCGGGCATCGAGGTTGCCGCCGGCACACCGAATGTCGTGTATCTCTTTCTCGACAACCGTGCTCCCGCCACAGTGAAGGACCGGCCGTACGTCGGCGGCGAGGTGTATCGCTCGGACGATCGCGGTGAGCACTGGCGAAAAGTGAACACCGGCGACCTCTACGACGTCTTCGGCACCTTTGGCTGGAAATTCGCCGATGTCCGCGTGGATCCGCGCAACGCGGAGCACCTCTACATCCTCGGCAATCGCGCCTTTCAGTCGTTCGACGGCGGCGCGACATGGCGGCAGCTTGGCGATCGGATCCTGCGACTGCACGACACCGAGGGACGCGCCATGCACCTCGACCACCACGATCTCGTGATCGACCCCGCGAACCCCGACCGCCTGCTGCTCGCGAACGACGGCGGCCTGTTCATGTCGCACGATGGCGGCGAAAGCTGGTTGCACTTGAACAGCATTCCGGTGTCGCAGATGTACTTCGTATCCACCGACGACCGCACTCCGTACCGGATCTTCGCCGGCACGCAGGACGACGCTGCGATCTACGGCCCCAGTTCGGCGTCACTCGACGATGCGGTACCCGATCCGTGGCGCAGCGTCTACCTCGACCGCTGGACCGGCGGCGACAGCTACGTGACACTTCCCGACCCAACCGACGACCGGTTCGTGTACTACGAACACCAGAACGGGGCGATGATGCGCATGGACCTGACGGGCGCGTCGATACTGAGCGGGGGGCCGGCCACCGAGAACATCCGCCCGCGCCTGCCGCGCGGCTCCCCGGGGTTGCGCTTCAGCTGGTACACGCCGTTCCTGATCTCGCCGTTCGACCCGCGCTCGCTGTACGCGGGGGGCAACCGAGTGTTGAAGACGATCGATCGAGGAGCGACGTGGAAGCTTGTGAGCCCGGAGCTGGCCGATTCCGCCCTGGGTGATCGCACCGCCGTGCCCACCGGCGCACTCACCATGCTTGCGGAGTCGCCGATCGTGCCCGGGATGCTCGTGGGTGGCACCGAAGGCGGGAGCGTCTGGCTCACGTCGGATGACGGCGCCCACTGGCGGCGCATCGACGCCGGACTTCCGCGAAAGTGGGTGAGCCGGGTGATCCCGTCCGTGAAGGATGCAGCCACGATCTATGTCAGCATGACCGGGTACCGCGAAGACGACTCACAGCCGTACCTGTTCGTGTCGAACGACACGGGCCGCAGCTGGCGGTCCATCGTCGGCAACTTGCCGCGCGAGTCGGTGAACGTCATCAAGGAAGACCCCGCCGATCCAGAACTGCTATACGTCGGAACCGACCTTGGCGTGTATCTGTCACGCGATCGCGGATCGTTGTGGGAATCGCTGAGCGCCACGCTGCCAAGCACGCCGGTGCAGGACCTCACCGTGCAGTCGCGTGTTGGCGAACTGGTGATCGGGACATACGGCCGCGGGGCGTGGATTCTCGACCTCGGTCCAATTCGGGACCGGAATGCGACATGGGCCACCGCGCCGTTGCACCTCTTCCCCGTTCGCGACGTGGTGCAGGACTGGTTTCCGTGGGAGACGGTGCCCGGCGATCGGCGCGGCCGGCGAGTGGCGCGCGTGCAACTGGCAACCATCCTGTCGGGAACAGCGGCGGTGACCGTCAGCGACTCGACGGGCCGGCAGGTGCGGCGCTGGCAGGCGACGTTGACGCCCGGTGTGAACACGGTCACGTGGGACATGCAAGCGGCCATGAAATCCGAGTCGCTCGACGACGCACCCCCCGGGAGGTACAGCATCGAGGTCAGCATTGGAGAGGCGCGCGCGACACGCCCGATCGTGGTCACTCCCGACCCGGTCCTTGCACGGCGGCGTCCCCCGACGCGGTGACAGGTAACCCACGAGATTCTCGAATGTCAGGGAGAGGTGTCTACAAAACCGAGTCACGTTCCCAGTCGCCATCGCGCACAATGAGCCTGCGCCGTGCAGGTCCATGCAGGAGCATGGCGGTGGCCCATAGCTTGCGCCCACTCACCCGTTTCGCCGGAGATGCCATGTCCAAACTGATGCGGTCTTTTTTCCTCGTGCTGCTGGCGTCACCCGCCTTGGCGCAGGGTTCGCCGCTGCAGAGCGGCGCCAACCAGCCGTACGTCATGGAGTACTACTACAAGACGCAGTGGGGACGACAACAGGAATTCCTCCAGCTCTTCCTCAAGAACCACTACCCGCTGCTACAGAAAGAAGTGGAGAGCGGCCGCATTCTCTCGGTCAGGATCGAGACGCCGGCCAACCACATGACCGAAGAGGCGCGCTGGGATTATCGTATCACTCTGGTCTTCAAGAACTCGACGGTTGCGACGTCAGCAAATCCAGACGAGCCGGCGCTGATCAAGCAGCTCTGGCCAGACCAGCAAACCTTCGCGCGCGATGAGCAGCGCCGCTTCGAGATTTTGCTCTCACACTGGGACCTGCCGGTCACGGACATAACACCGGCCAAGCGCTGACAGGGCCGCCACGAAACGCGCCTTCGACGAACTCGGTCTTGCCGGCGATGCATGCCTCGCGATCGCGAGGGTGGCGTTCGGCGAGTGGGCGCTTCCTGGATGCGAAGGCGTCGCGGAACGCCGGTCGATCAGGTCCCTCCATTACCCAGCACCTTGGCAATCGCGGTGATGGTATTCCAGTTGCGCGTGGTAACCGGAACCCCAAAGAGCCGGTCCAACTTGCCGAGGTAGCCGATGACCTTCATGTGGCGCCGGTACACACCGAAGACGAACCGGTCGTCCGTCGCGAGGATCTTCAGCAGCCACTTGCCGCTGGAAGGAAAGCTCATGGGCATCGACGGCGCTGAGCGGGGGCGTTTGGACAGGACGCTCACGAAGCGGACGATGTCGGGTCGCACGGGCTGGTCCGCAAAATGATTCTGTGACAACAGCCTGACGATCTCGCGGCCCTGGCAGATCATGATCTCGGCATCAAAGGGCAACCTGCGTACCAATGCGGCGCGGAGTTCCGTCCGGGTGCCTGGCCGTCGGATCACGAAGGTGCCCGCCGCGCCGATGTTGACGGCATCGAGGTGCTTGAGTTGTTCCGCGAGCGTGGTAGGTCGGAAGGTCCGGTGACCGCCGACGTTGACCCCTCTCAGAAGAACCACGAGTGCCACGCGCTTGCTCCTGTTGGCGACGCTCGAAACCGATCCACTCGGCCCGCCGAAAACTGATCCACCGGCCCTCTTGCCTGCCCAACGTCTCCAATTCCTCAGCGAGCGCACTTGCGGAAACAAGCGGGGCGTTCGCGATCCGCCTTCCTCCTTCCTCCTTCCTCCTTCCTCCTTCCTCCTTCCTCCTTCCTCCTTCCTCCTTCCTCCTTCCGTTGTCTTCGCCGAGGGCGCTCGTGCCGGATACTTTGTGTTACAAAGTACTTGACATTGCTGACCACTTGACCGATACTGCGCTCCATGAACGTGGAAACAAAGGGAACGGGCTCGGGCCCGGGCGCAATGGTGGTCGGCACGGGGCGGCTCTGGGTGGCCGCGGCAACGGTGGCCGCCTTCGGGACGTGGGTGATGTACGACGCGCTGCCCGGCATGAATTGGGTCTTGTGGACCGGCGCGGCTGCTGCGGGGCTCGTCGCCCATGCCCGCAATCGGGGCGCCGGAGGAAGACCCGTGCTGGTCGCCGGCGCGACCGCCACCGTGATTGCCGGCGCCGCGGCCGTGACCGCCAGCCCGCTGCTGCACTTCCTGATCTGCGCATCCGTCGCCGTGCTCCTGGCGCTGCAGATGTTGCTCGCCGTTAATCCCTCCCCACGCGGTATTACCGCCCGCTTTGCCGTGACTGCGCCACTTGTGGCATTCACCAGGGCCGTGCCGCAAGCCATCCGCCGCGGCGTCGAGGCCACGGAACACATCCGGTCGACTCGGGGTCGGGCATGGGTCCGCGGCCTCGCCATCACGCTCCCGGTTGTGATCGTCTTCGCCCTGCTCCTGGCCGAGGCGGATCCCACCTTCGCGTCCTGGCGAGACGATGTCTTTGATCTCTTCTCGATCGGAGAATTCCTGCCACGCGTCGTGTTCTTCACGGGGCTTCTCGGGATCGTCCTCGGCGCTTACGGATACGCTGCCAGGGAGTCCCACGACCCGGTGCAAACACCTGAGAACGCTCCGAATCGATGGCTTGGATCGACCGAGCGACTCATGCTGCTCACCGCCGTCGCCGCGCTCCTCTGGCTCTTCCTGGCGTTGCAGCTCGGCTATCTCTTCGGCACCCTTCCCAGTGCTCCCAGCTCGGGGATGACGTTCGCCGAATATGCGCGGCGCGGATTCGGTGAGCTCACCATCGTCGCTTCGGCGAGCGCCGTCCTCATCATTCTCGCGGAGCGATATGGACAGCGGGGTGCACACGAGCGCATCCTGCGCCTGCTCGCCTTCGCGCTCATCACGGCCGTTCTGCTGCTGCTCGGCTCGGCCTTCTATCGCGTGCGGCTGTACGAAGCCGCCTACGGATTCACCACCGCGAGGCTGTATGCCCGGGCCTACATGACCGTGGTGGCCGCCGGACTCGTGTGGCTCTCGCTCGAGGTCGCGGGCGGGCTCGACACGGGCCGCCTCTTCCGCCGTTCGGCCGCGGTGGCCACGGTGCTTTTCGTCGCGCTCATCTACTGGAACCACGAGGCGTGGATCGCACGGCGCAATATCGACCGTTTCGCCACCACCGGTCAGCTCGACGTTGCCTACCTCACGGTCGAACTGTCATCCGATGCGATTCCCGCCATCGCCGAAAGACTCCCTTCGCTTCCTGAGCCGACCCGTTCCGAACTGTATCGTGCCGTGCGTCAGCGCGACGAGACGCGCCGCTACATGGCCAAGGGAAGATGGTATGAATGGAATCTGGCCAGGGTACGGGCGAGAGAGGTCCTGACCACGACCTTCGGAAGCATACCGGCCGCCGGCCCGACGTGACCGGCGCGCGTCCATAGCCGGGCAACCAGCTTTGCATCGTTCTCGGCGGACGATCGGTCACCTGTCCTCCCGACGGTTCAGTGCATCGACCGACCGAAGCCGCTCGCCTGCAATCCGCCGAACTTCGGCGTCGGCTGGCCGCGCGCGGCACGGATCGAGATCTCCCGGTCGGTTTACAGGAAGCACGTGAACGTGAGCGTGGCGGACACTCAGCCCTTCCACCGCGATCCCAACCTCGTTTGGCTCAAACGCGCGTCGTACTATTCCTGCGACTGTGCGCACACGATCGAACAGGGCAGCGTATGCGCGCTGATCGAGATCATACACGCTGGCGACGTGGACACGTGGAATCACGATCAGGTGTCCTTCCACGATCGGATGAAGGACGAGAAACGCGATGAATGTTTCGTCACTCCAGATGATCTCGGCGGGAGAACGACCAGCGACTATTTCACAGAAGATGCAGCGTTTTGTCATCTCCAGGCCTTTCGCCCGTGTGACGTCTTCCAATGAGCCGGGCGCTGCGGCCACATAATCGCACAGGACAGCGGGCGCACCGGCTCCATTCGGATGTCAGCCGGCACTTGGTTTGCTTCGATCGACCCTGCGATGAACTCCCAACCAGCGAGGCACTTGAGACTTGTAGCGCACCCACTGCGCGCCGTGCGCACGAGCGAGCCAAGGCTCCTCGCCGAGAACAACACGCAAGTGGAAAGCGATCATCACCGCGATCGCATACGTGGCCAGTGGTCGTGAGCGAAATCCCAAGGCCCAGCCCCACAGCACCAGCACGACCGCGATGTACATGGGATTGCGCGAAAAGCGGTACAACCCGGTCACGACGAGGTCCTGCGGAGGTGCCCAGGGGGCAAGCGTGCCCTTGCCCACCACATAGAATTCCCGCACGCACCATAGCAGCAGAACCGATCCGAACGTGAGGGGAATGAGCCCCAACCTGTCAAAGGCATGAGCCGAATCATCCGGCCGAAACAGCCATAGGGGAATCAGAAACGCGGCCGTTCCAGGAAGGACGAGAAAAGCGAGCACAGCCCGTCTGAACAAGCCATTCATGAGGAGAAGATGAGTTCGGGCCTGGCCAACGATGCCGTAGGAAAAGCTCCCGTAGATCTTGGCTGGAGGTTACTGGAGGCGCAACCAGGGAGTTACTCAGGCGACAGGGGTGTTCGTCGAACGCCGATGTCTGGTTGGTCCGCGATGCCGCGGCACGGTGGAGATGTTGCAATCATCGTGCATGGCGCCGAGCACGTCGCACAAACACGAATCGGTCGGACGAGCTCAGCGCTCATCCGACCGATCCGTCTCTTGCCGCCTGATCCGCGTCACAAGTGGAGGCGCGGGGATTCGAACCCCGGTCCGAGAATGGTTCCACCACAGCGTCTACGTGCGTAGCCCATCGTTCGGTGTTTCCGTCAGCTGGCCGATGGACCGCCGACTGCCGGATGATTCCTCTGGATCTCGCCCGCTGGCGGAGGACGCGCCAGACAGGCTATCCCGGATTTGCGATACCTGCAAAGCCGCCCCGGGAGGGCTTCCCTGCAGGCACTCGGCGTAACTAAGAGTTACGCAGCGAGAGCCAAGTTGTTGTTGGCAGTTGGAACGTTCCCGAGTGTTTTACCAGGGACTCGAGGACCTGGGCACGCAGCCACGGCTTCACTTATCCCGTCGAAACCATGTCGCCCCCTTCAAGAGGCAATCTAGTCTGGCGGCGGAGATCAGTCAACAGCCACACCGCATCGACGCCGAGCTATCTAACTGTGCCGGTTGGCTTTGGAGCAGCCGACCTCACGCAATTTCTTCCCGCGTGCTTGGCCTCGTGCAAGGCCTTGCCGGCGGCGGCAAAGAACGCCTCCTTGGTGATCGCGCCGT
>Ga0315281_10009879_pt1 | contig 13205 bp, 11 predicted proteins | sample YL17G07_0_MG_FD_204540 | JGI IMG/M metagenome (GOLD analysis project Ga0315281, IMG submission 204540) | Sediment microbial communities from Yellowstone Lake, YNP, Wyoming, USA - YL17G07_0 | ecosystem: Environmental > Aquatic > Freshwater > Lake > Sediment | place: USA: Wyoming | collected... | reverse complement strand
CCGCCTCGTGACCCACCTCCCCCCCCCCCCCCCCACCCCGCTCCCCCCCCGCAAACCCGCGCTCCCCGCCACTCCTCCCACACCAGGGGCGGCCCGCGACAAACCGCCCGAGGGGGGCGGCTATGCCGCCGTAGAAAACAAGAGTATCAAAACACCGGTTGTAGCAGCAGTCCCTGCCGTCGCCCCTTTGCAAAAACCAGTGAGGAAATACACCATCGTTGTCGATCCGGGACATGGCGGAGAAGACCCCGGCGCCGCCGGATATGGCATGAAGGAAAAATTTATCACCCTGGCCGTTGCCAAAGAGCTGAAGCGCCAACTGGAAGAAACGGGCCATTACAAAGTCGTGCTGACCCGGGACAAGGATGTTTATATCAAACTGCATGAACGGATGGATATCTCAAGGCGGGTTGGCGGCGACCTGTTTATATCCGTCCATGCGGATAAAATTGACCGTGCGGGGGTGCGCGGCGCCTCGATCTACACCCTTTCCGAGAAGGCCTCGGACGCGGAAACAGAACGGCTGGCCGAGGATGAAAACAACTCCGGCTTCGTGGCCGGCGTCGATCTCAGCCAGGAAAGCCAGGATGTGGCTGATATTCTTCTCGATCTGGCCATGCGCGAGAAGATGAATGAATCGAATATGTTTGCCCGGATGCTGACGCATGCGTTTCTGCAAGAGGACATCCGACTGTTGCCAAAATCACACAGGTCGGCGGGATTCGCTGTCCTGAAAGCGCCGGACGTGCCTTCCGTCCTGATCGAAATCGGATTCCTTTCAAATCCCGAAGAGGCAAAACTCCTCAGTTCAGGCCAGTTTCAGAGCCATATCGCCGCCTCCATGCTCGGAGGAGTCAATGCCTATTTCCGAAAAATACAATCGCTTGAGACGCATTAAATGTGCTTGAGTTTTAGCACACTCTGTGACTATCTTATCATGGTAAGTCCTATAGGATTTACCGCAAGTCTTATAGTAAACAGTTTATAGCGACAACACCGTGCAACTTGTCTCCGCCCGGGGACGTCTACAATAAAGAGGAAATAACAATGAAACGTTTTACCATGGCACTTTCTGTGCTCGCAGTTCTGGCTCTTTCCGCGTGCGCAAGCGGCGATACGTGGTCCACTGAAAAAGCAAAAGATAATAAAGCTGACGCCACTTTCAGCAAGTCATTGCGCAAATAATTATCTGTCCGGAAAAGGGCAGGTAAAAATCGCTTTAGAAAAAAAACGCGCCGTTGAGTTTTCAACGGCGCGTTTTTTTTGTGTGTTCCCACAAAAGAAAACGGGCAAAGGTATATCCTTTGCCCGTTCAACCTCTTCTTCCACCAGGGAAGCGGAAAGAAGAAATCTGTTCCTTTAATTATTAAAGGTCAAAGCTTTTGCCGTCTTTTTTGAAGGTCTTTTTCGCAGCTTTGTCTTTTTCGACCGTGCCGGTGACGATATCGCCTGCGTTCTTGACGAACTCTTGCAGGAGAGCCGATGCATCAGCAGGGCTGTTTACTTTCGAGATGAGATCAAGCTTCTGGCTCGCTTCAGCGCCAACGCCATGCACGATATCTGCAATCGCCTGGGGGGATGGGAGCTTGCCAACGAGATCATTCGCTTCTTTAGAAACACGCTCAGGCGTTACTTCGCGGGTGAGGTTTGCAACTTGCGCTGCAATCATGTCGCTGGGGATCATATCAGCGAGTTCACCCAGCTTGGCGGCCACTTCCTCATCGGAAGCGTTTTTCATTTCGTCCAGGATCGGCTTGATCTGACCAAGGACGGCTTGAAGAATTAGCTTGCCGCCCATATCAATATTGGCCATATCCAGAATGCCGTCGATCTGTGATTCCAGATCCACGCCGCCGGTTTTATCCAACAGGGTCTTCAGTTGCTTGGCGATCTTGAGGGAAGTCTCAGGATCTTTCAGGCCGGAAACCAGCTGATCAACAATTTCTTTAACTTTTTCTTCGTCAAAAGCGCGAACAGCCGTGCTGACGCCATCGGCGACTTCCTGGCTGGTCAGAAGGCTGTAGAGATCTTTAGCGATCTGGTTGATGAAGGTTTTCGGAAATTCTTGCAGGGCGCTGTCAACGATCGCCTTGCCGCCGGTAGCTGCTATGCGCACGCCGCGACCAGCCATATCTTCGCCGTCATATTTGCTGGCGAATTTTTTAAATGCTTCTTTCAAAATATCAAAACCGGGGTTGCTCATTTCATTTCTCCAAAAGTGATTCACGTTTTTCCAGCGGACACTTCGTCTCGCGAGTAGCTGAGACTATAGAGTTTCGGAAAAATGAGTCAATAGGCATTTTCGGAAAAAGAAATCATGGCAGCTTATGTTAATTTAAGCCGGCGTCGTAATCGGCTCACTCAACATTTCATTCCGGGTTTTTATAACGGGAAGATTGGTTTTAAAAACCCGTTTACTTACCAGAACATTTACAAATTCACGAGTAAAATCAACATTTGAATCCTCCCCCAGCCTTTCATTAGACCTCTTGCATAACCTTTCCTGCGCCGCGGGCGTTTTTAACCCGAAGTCCCGAAGAAAAACTTCGGCCCTTCGGGTCTTCGGGTTAAAATTCCTGCTGCGCACAGGAACGTGAAGGAGGTTATGCAAGAGGTCTGTATATTGGCAGGGGCCGGCGATTCTCCGGAGAGAACTGCCGTCATCTATATAAAACATTAACTTTTTATTTATATAGTGGTTTAAGTTATAATATGCCTGGCGGGACACGGCCGTTCAAGGGGGACAAAATCATGACGTCAAAGACCAGGCTCACTCCGGCCGTTGTTTTTTTGGTATTTTTCAGCCTCTCCCTGAATATTTTTATGCCGTCGCCGGGCTTTGCCGGGAGTGACGAAGACCGCACGGTCAGCCGCACTGTTTTTGGAAGGATCATTTATCCCGAACGGTTTTTTGCAAAACCGGACCATTATGAGTTTTTGTCCATGAATTCCAACAGGGATCCGCACCCGCACGCCGGTGACGGCCAGGCCTGGGATACCCGTCAATGGAATTCATGGTGGACACCGGAAGCGGCGGTCAAAAAACTATTCAAGGCGCGGATTTTTGAACGCCAGTATATGCGCAATGGCCAAATCCCGGTTGTGGAGCTGGGGCCCGCTTTCTACCAGCTCTCCGACATTGATAAGCGCCGCACGCTCAAACTGCTGACGGACTATGATGCTGTTTTCAAGCAGGGGTACGGCATGGTCGAGCTGGTAGACTGGCTCACCAGCGGGTTTATCGGCGCCTATACGCCCCGGGGAATGTTCCTGAATTAAAAATATGTTATTTTTTAAAAAAATTCTTGTCGGTTTTTTGCTGCTGGCATTTTTGAATGGGAGGCCGGCTTTTGCCGGCGGCCTGAACATCATCCGCGACGAGGAAATCGAGCAGTCGCTGAAGATCATCGCCAAACCGGTTTTCAACCAGGCCGGCCTTTCTGCGGATACGGTGAAATTCGTTCTTGTGGAAAGCCCGGAATTGAACGCCTTTGTGGCCGGCGGCCAGAATATTTTCCTTTATACCCGTCTTATCCTTGAAACGGAAAATCCGGCAGAATTATTCGGCGTCATCGCCCACGAAACGGGACACATTGCTGACGGCCACCTGTTCCGCGTCCAGGCAGAGATGTCCAACCTGTCCCTGCAGGCCATGCTCGCCAGTATCGTGGGCATTGCCGTTGCCATCGGCGCCCGGGCGCCCGATGCGGGGATGGCCATCGGCAGCCTCGGCAGCAGCCTGACAACCCGCGAGTTTTTGCGTCATACCCGCACCCAGGAAGGCTCTGCGGACCAGGCCGGCGTGCGTTTCCTGCGGGCCGCTCATTTGCCGGTCACCGGGTTCCTGAGCTTCATGAAAAAACTGGAGAAACAGGAGCTGCTGCCGGAATCGCAGCAATCGCAATATGTTTTGACCCACCCCCTGTCACAGGATCGCGTCGATTTTCTGCAGCATGTCGTTGATGAAGCCCCCCAGGCGAAAATGCCGCCGGCCTGGGATGAACTGCACCGCAGGATAAAGGCAAAATTGCAGGGATACCTGTTTCCCGACCGCGCTTTGCGGGAAAAAGCAGACTCAACCGCCGCCAGATATGGCCGTGCGATCGCCTGGTTCCGCAAAGGTCAGGCGGAGAAAGCGCTGGCCCTTCTCGATCCCCTCCTGCAGGAGGAGCCTGAAAACCCTTATTTCCACGAGTTGAAGGGCCAGATACTGCTTGAAAACGGGCGGATTGAAGAGGCGGTTCCGGTCTATGCGCGGGCGGTGGAACTGGCCCCTTTCTCCGGTCTTATCCGTATCGCCTATGCCCATTGCCTGCTGGAAGCGAAAGAGAACAAAGACGAGCGCCGGGCCGAAGCGGTCAAGCAACTGACTCTTGCCCTCGAAAAAGAAAGACAGATGCCGGAGCCGCATTACCTGCTTGCTATTGCCTATGGGAAACAGGGGCAGGAGGGGCTGTCCCGCTTACACCTCGCAGAAGAGGCGCTGCTGCAGAACAAGCCCGATTTTGCCAAACGGGAGGCCAGCCTTGCCCGCGCCAACCTGAAAAAAGACACCCCGGCTTATATGCGGGCGGAGGATATTCTCAACGCTGTTGAAAAAAATGACGTAAAAAAAGAAAAAAGAGATTGATTTCCGCCATCATAGCCGCCAGATTCAAGGGGGAGATTTTCCTTTAACAATCACAGGATCCAGTCAATGTCATCGTATCTTTTTAAAAAAGCCATTCTTCCGGTTTTGGCGATTGTGGCGATCAGCTTTTGCGGCAGTATCGCCTCTGCAGCCGCCGATCCTGCCGCAAAAAATCTTTCTAAATCGGATGTCGAACAGATCATCCATGATTACCTTCTGAACAACCCCGAACTCATTTTGAATTCCGTCGACGACTATCAGAAAAAATCCGCGCGCTCCACCCAGGGCGCGGCTTTGGAAAAAAACAAAGATACCCTTTTCAAGGACAGTGACTCTCCTGAAGTCGGCAACCCGAAGGGCGATGTCACGGTCGTTGAGTTCATGGATTACAATTGCCACTACTGCAAGCTTTCAATGCCGATTGTCCTTTCCCTGCTCGAAAAAGACAAAAACATCCGCGTTGTTTTCAAGGATTTCCCGATCCTGGGGCCCACCTCGGAGACGGCGGCCAAATGGGCTCTTGCGGCAAAAAAACAGAAAAAATATTTCGAGTTCCACAAACTTCTGATGAACAACAAAACGCCGATCAGCGACGGGTTGCTGGAAAAAATAGCCAAAAGCCTGGAGATGAACCTTGAGCAGGCAAAAAAAGATGCGGACGGCACGGAGACCCTTCTCCAGATCGAGAAAAACCGCACACTGGCCAGCAGCCTCGGCCTCAGCGGCACGCCGGCATTTATTATCGGCGATGATGTTTCCTTCGGGGCGCTGAGTTTGGAAGAGATGGAAAAAAAGATCTCTGAGGAACGCGGGAAAAAAGACAAGAAATAGGCCGGGTTTCCCGATACGCCGCAAATTATTGTCATCCATCCGGCGCTGTCCCGGTTTTCCGGGCTTTTCCCCTGAGCCCGGAAAAACTTGCGTAATTACGAAAACTGCCGTCAACGTTTTGTAAACCTTTATCCTTTACCTTGGTAAGGACATAGGGAGAAAAACGACATGATTTATACCTTGAATGATCTGCTGATGAAAATGGGCGCGCCGGAAGTAAAGGAAAAAAATCATATCCGCTGGCATTATTTTGACAGGGTCAATAATGAAATCGCCGGTTTTGCGGAGATCCGCCTGATCGACGGCGGCCAGCGCCTGATTGCGGAACTGCAGCATCTCCGTCACAACTACGAAGACGACACGGGCAAAGTGCATTCCACCTATACCGAGAGTTTTTATCTCCACGCTGAAAAAACCGGAACGCGGTACAAAGTAACAAAAATAGCCTTTGACGAAGAAGAATATCCCCACCCGCAAAAATCCGTCATTGAGCTGGGCCTCAGTATTTTTCACGCCCGGGCGCTGGATATCAGCATTCTCATGGTGGAGCAGGCGTTTAATAAACAAGACATCCTGAACCCGCCGGTCGATGAATACCCGCAGTTCAGGAACATCCCCATCCACGTCAAGGATGTCCTGAAAAAAGAGGCCTGGGGAATTGTCGTGCCTTTCCGGCCCCGGGCGGAAGCGCGGGCTTACAGGCAGTGATGGCTTTCCGCCCTTAAATTTACCATAGACAATGGAATTTCCGCTCTTTTTATGGCTGTAGAGGGGTGTTAAAATAACGGCAATATTTTTCAGGACTCCAGACAGGGGATAAATATTGCCATGCCGGGCCAGAAGCCGAAAACCGAAACAACGACCCCCCTCAATATCGACGCGCTCTGTGCGCGGTTTGTCAGCCGGCAGGCAAAGATCGGCGTGATCGGCCTCGGCTATGTGGGCCTGCCGCTGGCTTGCGCCATTTGCAGCAAGGATTTTCAGGCCACCGGTTTCGATATTGATCCTCACAAGATTGAAAAACTGAATCGCGGCGTGTCTTATATCGGCAACATTCACAACGACAAAATAAGCGGTTTTGTGAAAGGAAAGAAGTTTCTGCCCACCGGCCGGTTTGACCTGTTGTCTGAAATGGACGCCATTATCATGTGCGTGCCGACACCGCTGGACAAAAACCGCGAGCCGGATATGAGCTATATCATCGAAACAACCAAATCAATTGCCGCGCGGCTGCGGCGCGGGCAATTGATTGTGCTGGAATCAACGACATATCCCGGCACCACCCGCGGGGTGGTGCAGCCCCTCCTTGAAAAAGCCAGCGGCTTGAAATCCGGCACGGATTTCTTCCTTGCTTTTTCCCCGGAACGGGAAGATCCCGGCAACGCTCAATATCACACTTCGAACACCCCGAAAGTGGTCGGCGGCGTCGGCGCGGACGCGCTGAAACTCGCGCAAACCATGTACGACCAGTTCCTGGCCCAGACTGTGGCGGTGTCTTCCGCCGAGACGGCGGAAGCGGTAAAGCTGACGGAAAACATTTTCCGCGCGGTCAATATCGCGCTCGTCAATGAGTTGAAGGTCATCTATGACGCGATGGAGATTGATATCTGGGAGGTAATTGAAGCGGCGAAGACCAAGCCTTTCGGGTATATGCCGTTTTATCCGGGGCCCGGCCTGGGCGGGCACTGCATTCCGATTGACCCTTTTTACCTCACCTGGAAAGCCCGTGAATTCAATATCACCACGCGCTTTATCGAGCTGGCCGGTGAAATCAACATCGCCATGCCGTCCTATGTCGTCAATAAACTCTCCGAGGCGATGGACAAGCGGTTTGCCAAGCCGCTGAACGGCGCGCGCATTTTGATTATAGGGATGGCCTATAAGAAAAATGTCGCGGATATCCGCGAAAGTCCGGCCTTTGCCGTGATGGAGCATCTGAAACGGCGCAAGGCCGAGGTGGTTTTTCATGACCCCTATGTCGATATTATTCCGCCCACCCGTGAACATGCGGCTTTTACAGGCCTGGCTTCCGTCGCGCTGACGCCGGAACTGGTCCGGGCGCAGGATGCGGTGATGATTATCACCAACCATGACAACATTGATTATGCTATGATCGCGAAACACGCCAAACTGGTCGTCGACACGCGAAACGCCCTCTCCAGAATATCTTCCCGCGACAATATTGTTAAAGCTTGAGCTTTTATTTTTACGCCGGCTTGGTTAAACTGGTTTTCAGTGGAAACAAGCCTGGAGGATGCCATGGGTTGGGACAAAAACGAGCCGCCGGAATTTATTGGCGCATCAAGCAAACGCACGGCGGCGGAAAGGATGCGCCAAGCCGCCAGCGACGCCGGGGAAAACAACGTTCCCGTGAGCTCCTCAAGCCAGATAATCCCGGTTACGGTTATTTTTGTTCTGGCCGCAGGATTTGCGGCGCTGCTGCTGGAGGGAGCCCGGCCGGGCTTATCCGGCTGGATGCCTGCCGGGATGCATGATATCGACCAGCTTTTGGCCGGCGCCTCCGTTCAAAAAATTACCGGCGATGCGGATCTGGACCGTTTGATCGTCATCCTGGTCCGCGGCGCTGCCTTGTTCCTGGCAACCGGCATCGTGCCCTTCCTGGCCGCTGCCGCAGCGCGTATTGTGGGGAAAAACCGCCTCAATCCCTTTGTCGCCTGCTGGGGGGTATTGATTTCCCTGCCGCTGTTTTATCTGCTGTGGGGCGGTTCCTGATGGATAAACCGCTATGGATGTGGGCCGTTTTCCTGGGTGTTGTCGCTTTCTTGCTGATTCTTGACCTGGGCGTGCTGCACAAGAAAGATCACGAAATCGGCATCCGCGAAAGCTTGATTTACAGCGCCTGGTATATTTTTATCGGGATGCTGTTCGGGTTCTGGGTCTGGTATACGCTGGACCAGCCCAGCGCCCAGTTGTACTGGACGGGATATATCGTCGAAAAGACCCTGTCGATGGACAATATTTTCGTGATTTCCTTGGTGTTTGCGTTTTTCAACGTGCCGCGCCGGTACCAGCATCGCGTGCTGTTCTGGGGCATCCTTGGCGTCATCGTGCTGCGCGGGCTGATGATCGGCATCGGCGCCGAGCTGGTTTCCCGCTTTCACTGGGTGCTGTATATTTTTGCGGCTTTCCTTGTTTATACCGGGATCAAGATGCTGTTCGCTTCCGAGGACGACCACCCGGATATTTCAAAAAATCCGGTGGTGAGACTCGCGAAAAAGTACCTGCCCGTCGCGCCGGATCTGCACGGGCATAGTTTCGTGGTCATCCTCAACAACAAGATATATATTACGCCGCTGCTGCTGACGCTGCTGGTGGTCGAATTCGTCGACATCATTTTTGCCGTCGACAGCGTCCCCGCCATCCTGGCGCTGACGACCGACACCTACATCGTCTATACCAGCAATATTTTCGCGATATTGGGGCTGCGGGCGCTGTATTTTGCGCTGGATGCGGTGCTGCACCGTTTCAAATACCTGAAATATGCGCTGGCCGTCGTGCTGGTCTTTATCGGCAGCAAGATTTTTATCGTCGATATCCTGGATCTCGAAAAATTCCCGCCGGCCCTGTCGCTGGGGATCGTGGTGGCGATTCTGGCTTCCGGGATTTTATATTCTCTCTATAAAACGCATGGCCGCGTGATCGCCGATAAATAACGAATCAATGCCATAATCTTTAAAACGAAACCATAAACATATGGAAACATACAAAACGAAACCCCTTGTTTCTTCTCGATATTTTTACCCAGCAGATATTATGTTTTTAGACTTTACCTCTTTACCGGCTTCAGTTATGCTCAGCGCTGCTTTCAATTAAACCCCAAAAGCGAGGCCAATTATGACCGAATCGAAAAAAGTTGTTATTGCAGGATATGTGCGTTCCCCCTTTACACCCGCCGGCAAAGGCGAACTGAAAGATGTGCGCTCGGACGATCTGGTGGCGCAGACGGTCAACGGCCTTGTGAAACAGACCGGCGTCAATCCGAAGCTGATCGAAGATCTGAAGCTGGGCTGCGCTTTTCCGGAGGGCGAACAGGGCCTCAACATGGCGCGTCATGTCATCTTTCTGGCCGATCTGCCGCAAGACATCCCGGCCCTCACCATCAACCGTTTCTGCGGTTCGTCGATGCAGGCGATCCATGACGCGGCGGGAACGATTGCCGCCGGCATGGCCGATGCGATCATCGCCGCCGGCGTCGAATCGATGAGCCGGGTGCCGATGGGCGGCTTCAATCCCCAGCCGAACCCGCAGCTTTATAAAGATTACCCGGCCGCTTACATGGGTATGGGCGAAACCGCCGAGAAAGTCGCTGATAAATTCAAGGTCAGCCGCGAAGATCAGGAAAAATTCGCCCTCTCCTCCCAGTTCAAGGCCGCCGCCGCCAAAAAAGACGGCAAATTCAAGGAAGAGATCGTGCCGATTGTTAAAAAAGACGGCAAAATCGTTACCGAAGACGGCTGTCTGCGCGAAGACACCACCCTTGAGGGGCTGGCCAAGCTGAAAACGGCCTTTAAACAAAACGGCTCTGTGACGGCCGGAACATCTTCTCCGGTCACCGACGGCGCTTCGGCAGTCCTCGTCTGCTCGGAAGAATTTGCCCTCAAGCACGGCCTGACCATCCTGGCTGAAATCCAGTCCTTTGCCGTTTCCGGCTGCGATCCGGAAATCATGGGCATGGGCCCCGTCAGCGCGACGAAAAAGGCGCTGGATAAAGCCGGGCTGAAAATCGAGGACATCTCCATTATCGAGCTCAACGAGGCCTTTGCCTCGCAATCGATTGCCTGCATGAAAGAGCTCGGCATTGATCCCGAAAAAGTGAACCAGCAGGGCGGCGCAATTGCGCTCGGCCATCCTTTGGGAGCTTCCGGCGCCCGTATCACCGGCGAAGCGGCGAAACTGCTGCACGACAAGGGCGGCGATTATGCGCTGGCCACCATGTGCATCGGCGGCGGGCAGGGCATCGCCACGATCCTGAAAAAACCCTCTTCCCCAAAACCTTAATCTCTAAGGAGTTCTGATCATGGCGATTAAAAAAGTAGCGGTCATCGGCGCGGGCGTGATGGGGGCGGGGATTGCCGCCCAACTGGCGAATGCCGGCCTTGAAGTCGAACTTCTCGACCGCGTCGACCCCAAAAACCCCGCCGACCGCACCAGCATCGCCAGGGGCGCGATTGAAAAACTGGGCAAGATCAACCCGGCGGCGCTGATGCACAAAAAGAACGCCAAAAAGATCCGTCCCGGCAATACCGACGACGATATGGGGCGCATCAAGGACTGCGACCTGATCATCGAGGTGGTGTTCGAGAATCCTAAAGTGAAGTCCGACATCTTCAAGAAGATCGACGCCAACCGCAAGCCGGGCGCGATCGTCGCTTCCAATACCTCCACCATCCCGCTGCATGACCTGATTGCGGATCAGTCCGATGCGCTGAAGAAGGACTTCGTCATTACCCACTTCTTCAACCCGCCGCGCTATATGCAACTGCTGGAGCTGATCACCTCCGAGCATAACAGCCCCGAAACAATCGCCGAGCTCACCCGTTTCATGGACGAGAAGATGGGCAAGACCGTGATCCGCTGCAACGATACGCCGGGCTTCATCGGCAACCGCATCGGCACCTACTGGCTGCAGACCGCCGTTAACGAGGCGTTTTCCCGCAACCTCACCGTGGAAGAGGTAGACGCCGTTTACGGCAAGCCGATGGGCGTGCCCAAGTCCGGCATTTTCGACCTGATCGACGTTGTCGGCGTCAACCTGATGCCCGACATCAGCAAAAGCCTGGTGGCCAAGCTGCCGGCGGACGACGCTTACGTCCTGGGCAACAAGAACTATCCCCTGATCGATAAAATGATTGCTGACGGCTACACCGGCCGCAAGGGCAAGGGCGGCTTTTACCGCGTGAGCGAGGAGAAGGGCGTGAACGGGGAGAGAAAAAAATTCGCCGTTGACCTCCAGACCGGCGCGGTGCGCCCGGCGATGAAGGTCAAGCCCGCCGGATCCCTGATGAGCAAGATTACCGGCCTGTTCAAGAAGAAAAAGAACGGCGCGGCCGTGCTTGAACTCGGCATCCTCAACGCCGCCAAGAAGGACGGCCTGCGCGGCGTCTTCGATTACGGCGACAAGTACGGCGATTACGCCTGGACCGTTTTCAAGAAGACGGTTTGCTACGCCGCCGAACACGCCCACGAAATTTCCGCTGACGCCAGCGCCGTCGATGCGGCGATGAAACTGGGCTACAAATGGGAAAAAGGGCCCTTTGAAATGCTGGATGCAATTGGCGTTGATTATTTCATCAAGCGCCTGAAGGCGGATGGCGACAAGGTTCCCGCTTTCATCGCAAAGGCGGCGGGCAGGACCTTCTATGCCGCGAAAGACGGCAAGCCCCATTTCCTGCAACAGGACGGCACTTATGCCGAGATCAAGCGTCCTGAAGGCGTGCTGCTGCTCTCTGACGTCAAACTGGCGTCGAAGCCGGTCCTTAAGAACAAAGCGGCCTCGGTCTGGGACATTGGCGACGGCGTGCTGTGCCTGGAATTCACCAGCAAGGGCAACTCGCTCGACAACCACACCATGAAGATCATCAACAAGGCCTATGACCTGATCGAAGGCAGCAAAGGAAAATACAAGGCGCTCGTCATTCATAACGAGAATCCTAATATCTTCTCCGGCGGCGCCAACCTCAAAAAAGCCGCCACGGCGATGACCGCCAAGCAATACTGGCTGATCGACAAACTGGTGAAAGACGGCCAGGACACCTACAAGCGCCTCAAATACGCGCCGTTCCCGGTCGTCTCGGCCCCGTCCGGCGTGGCCGTCGGCGGCGGCTGCGAGATTCTCCTGCATTCAAGCCACGTTCAGGCGCATGCCGAGCTTTATGTCGGCCTGGTGGAAGTCGGCGTCGGCCTGCTCCCGGCATGGGGCGGCTCCACGGAACTGCTGACGCGCGCCAGGCAGAATAAAAGAATACCGAACGGTCCGATGCCTCCGGTGGCTGCTATTTTTGAAACGATCAGCACGGCAAAAATGGCTTTTTCGGCGCAGGAAGCCAAGGATCTCATGTATCTGCGCGAAACCGACGGCATTACAATGAACAAGGCGCGGCTGCTGGCCGATGCCAAGAAGAAAGCGCTGGAGATGGCGAAAGATTACAAACCGGAGCAGCCCTTCAACCTGCAATTGCCCGGCCCGTCGGGTCTCGCCGCATTGAACATGGCGGTCGATGGCTTTTACCTCAAGGGGGCCGCGACGCCTTACGATGTCGTCGTCTCCGATAAAGTGGCGCGCGTGCTCACAGGCGGGGGGTCAGCGGATGTCGGTGTTGTGGTGACGCAGGATTATCTCCGCGCGCTGGAGCATAAACATTTCATGTCTCTCATCCGGGACAGCAGAACCTTGGCGCGCATCAAGTATATGGGCGGCACCGGAAAACCTCTCCGCGAGAAGCCGATTCAGGGAAAAAAATCTATCGACCTGCGCACGGAAGCGGACAGGCCGGGCCTGCTGTCCCGTCTTTTCGGCAGCAAAAACTCCGCCAAAAAAGACTTTAAAAATGCCTGTACCAATGATAACAAAGGGTTAATCAAGGATACCAAGCCGAAAGTAAATTGGCCGAAGCCCTAGTCTTTCCCGGTCAGGCTTTGCCAAAAAGCCTTGACAGTAAAGGGAGGGTGCCTTAAAACTTTCAGGGACGCAGGCAGGCGTAGCTCAGTGGTAGAGTGCAACCTT
>Ga0315281_10009878_pt1 | contig 13205 bp, 18 predicted proteins | sample YL17G07_0_MG_FD_204540 | JGI IMG/M metagenome (GOLD analysis project Ga0315281, IMG submission 204540) | Sediment microbial communities from Yellowstone Lake, YNP, Wyoming, USA - YL17G07_0 | ecosystem: Environmental > Aquatic > Freshwater > Lake > Sediment | place: USA: Wyoming | collected... | reverse complement strand
AGCTCATACATCTTCGGCTCTTTTTCGGTCAGTTCTCTAAAGAATTTAGGCACTTTTCCAATCTTCTTTTCCAGTTCTTTCAGTTCTTTGTCTGTTTTCTTTTTAACCATAGTCAATTCCTCTTCAGGTGCATTGGTTTACCGCTGCCAGCTATCCATCGGGGAGCATGATGAAGATTCATCATACCTCGCATTTCCAGAAGACCCGCCAGCTCTTTCTGCTTTTTGTGGGTAATATCCCTGTTCTTTCATTTCAGGGTCATAAAGCGATGATTGATTTCAGGCAGGATACCCGGCTTTCGATACAATGACATCAACCAGGAACCGATTTAACCCCCATCACCCTTTCGAATCCTGAATGATGGGCCGATCTCCCTATTATCACTCATATGAGCATAATACCTTAAACCTTCTCATCAAACCACAATCCTTCATGTAATCAGACCGGGAAGATTATCGTGCATGAGTACGAACACTTCTTAACCAATTCCCTGCCAACAGAAATGTGATGCTAAAAAAAGGATGCGGGAACAGGAAACCAATCACGTATTTTCAGGGGGTGTGAAAAGTGGCTTTTTTTCCCTGTCCCTTTTGTTCTCCGGATAAGAAAGATATCGTTTTTAACAATGCGTTGTGGTATGCACGGTGGGATGCGTTCCCGGCAACCCGTGGACACATGCTTGTGATCCCATTTCGCCACGTTGCCGGGTATTTTGATACCACAGCGGAAGAAAAAGCCTCATTACCGGAGATGCTTGCCGAATGCAAAAAAATTCTTGATACAAAATTCACACCAGCGGGATACAATATTGTCATCAACATTGGAGAAGCGGCAGACCAGAAAGTGATGCATTGCCATGTTCATATAATCCCCCGTTATTCAGGTGAAACAGACAATCCCCCGGAAGGTATACGGGGCATCGTTCTTAAAGAACCAAAGCATGTGGTTTAGAGAAAATATCGGATACATTTTTTTTACAGGAATATTTTCGCAGGGATCCTCATCTTCTTGGCGTACTTTTACGTTTTCCACTGCAAGAAGATTCTTATCTGACAGAAATTCTGACTGCTTCCCGTTCAGAACCGGTAATGTCCGCCTTCAATTTTGATGATTTTGCCGTGCGTCAGCGCATCAGCAACTTTTTTTCGTGCAGAGATCACCAGCCGGTGGAACGTCGGCTGCGAAATATCCATCTTTTCGGCACACTCGATCTGATCGAGACCTTCCAGGTCCTTGAGCCGTACCGCTTCAAATTCATCAATAGAAAGGATCGCCTCTTCAGGCTCTGTCATTCCTGCTCCAGCAGGTCTGAACGAAGTGAAGGCGGGCTGGAACCCAACCCTCCTGCACCATCTTCTTCCCGGCATTACTCAATAGTATTGAGCCTTCGTTCGATTTCAGCTTTTTCTACCTCAATTCGTTTGAGTTCTGCTTCGAGCAGCTGCTTCTGTGCTTCCTTACTCAATGGTTCAGGTTCGTAATAATTTCCATAAAATCCCGGGCCAAAACCCACACCAAAGCCCCGGCCTCTGCCAAAGCCCCGGCCAAATCCTCTGCCGAAAGCCATACCTCTGCCGCAGGGGCCCATGCCCCTTCCCGTGCCGGGTCCATACCCGGCCGGGCCAGTCTGATCAAATCCAGGCATTTGTTTCGCCTCAGGTTATGAATATATATTCATATCATTAATAAGGGTATTGGATTGGGTAACAAGGGAAGCGGCCAGAACCGATGTTCCATAACGACAATAGTTAATTGAATTGTCAACACTAAAACACAATAAAACAGGATTGCTATGACAGCCGGAGAGAGAAAAGATACCAGGACCCTTGTCCGTGTGGCGGTGTATTCCCTGCTGGTAAATGCCGGCCTGGTAATAATAAAGCTCACCCTTTCTTTTTCAACGGGAAGCCTGTCACTTGCGGCCGATGCTGTTCACTCGTTTATCGATATAATCGGGTCAGGAGCACTTATCCTTGGCCTCATCATCTCGCAAAGGAAGAGCAAAAGTTTTCCCTATGGAATGTATAAAGTGGAAAATATCGTTGCTGTTATCACTGCCCTCCTGCTGTTTGGCACAGTGTACGAGATCGTGTACCATGCACTCTTTTCCGCATCAGAAATTCATGAGTTCAGCGGATGGGTGCTCGTGCTGGTCGCGGCTTTGATCCTTGTCCCCTTCCTGTTCGGCCGGTACGAAGTCCGTATCGGAACGCAGTTCAATTCTCCCAGTCTTACTGCGGTCGGGAAAAACTTCATTGCCGATGTGCTTTCTTCAACCGTTGTTTTCTTTGGTCTTTTAGGGCAGTTTATACAGTTGCCTGTTGACCAGGTTGCCGCAATAATCGTAGCCATCCTTATCGTAAAGGCAGGGTGGGGCATCCTGGTGAACGGTATGCGGGTGCTGCTCGATGCTTCCATCGACAACCAGACCCTCGATACAATACGCTCGACCATCCTGCATGATCCTGCCGTTGTGGAGGTTAGAACAATCATGGGGAGGAATTCGGGGAGATATGTGTTTGTCGAGGCCGATATTACGCTCAGGACCTCGGGCCTTGAACGTGCACACCAGATAAGCCAACGGATTGAGCGGGAAATTAAACGAGCGGTTCCCAATGTGGATCATACTGTTCTGCATTATGAGCCCCCGAATATCGCAAAAGTCCGGTATCTGGTAGCGCTTGCCGATCACGAGGGATCAATCAGCAGCCATTTTGGCGAGGCTCCCTATTTTGCTATAGTGGACATTGATGTTGTGAGCAGGAAACTGGAACGGACTGAAGTGATTGCGAACCCTCACCAGCAGGTGGAAAAGGGTAAAGGTATAATGGTGGCAAATTTCCTTGTAACATTCAAGCCCGACATTGTCGTAACCCGGGAGGATCTCGCGGGCAAAGGACCGGGATACGTCTTTGCTGACGGGGGGATTGAAACCGTACAGACAGATGCAGACGATATGAGAACTTTTATCCAACGATCTATCGAAAATCCATAATCCCAGAGCTGATGATATACATCAGGATTCGTAGTAATTCCGGTAATTTGAACAGCCCCGGGGAGATGTCCGTCAGGTTTTATAGAATTGGACCCAGCAGGGAATAGCCTGTTGTGGGCATGATTGCCACTCCCTTCTGAACAGGGTATTTCTCTCAAGAGATGAAGATTATAATTCGAAGTTTTTCCATCGGGAAATATAACCTTTGTTCAGTATCTCATGATTATCCTGTTGTGTCAGGGGATATGCATTCATTCCCTCGTCAGAGAGAGGAAACGTCTGTGTGGGTGAACGTCAGCAGGCGCACATCTTTGACCTGCTGGAATGTTGCACCCTGCCCGATGGCATATATCACCGCGTCCTCATCAATAACGCGTGAGCCGCGAAGTAACCGGCCACTTGGCACTTAGTGGATAAGCGGCAACTGCCGGTATACTTCCCGTGCCACATGCCGGAACGGAAGATCGAATCTGAGCGCGATCTGTTTCATATCTTCGTACTCTGGTTTAATCGCGATGATACGGCCACCGGATTGCGATGTCTTGACCCTTACCGGGCAGGGATGTCCGGCTACCATGACTTCAATTACCTCATTTTTCCGGTCAGCGACCAGGCGAGGTTCTTCCCGTACCCTGACACCAAGGGTTCCGGTCTCGTCCATGAGAATACGGATTAGCTCATGGTAGCGTTCATGGGTAGTGATTACGGATATGACATGAACGGGGCGGTTTTTCTTGCCAAACGCCGGCGTAATAAAAACATCGACGGCACCTGCAGCGAAAAGCTTCTCACTGGTATAGCCGATCACTTCACCTCCTGTATCATCGAGATTTGTCTCCAGGATAACAATACGTTCCTCTGTCAGATCATTGGTCTCTCCCTCGATGACCCGGAGGGTGTTTGGTCCAGAGTCGTTTTTCTGCGAACCGGCTCCATAGCCGATGCGCAGCGGAGTTATTGCCGGAAACCGGGTCACTACACGTGCCATGTTGGCAAGGAGGGCAGCACCAGTTGGGGTCGTGAGCTCCATAGTCAGGGGGCTTTCAGAGACCGGTATACGATGCCTTGCACAAATCTCAAGGGAGGCCGGAGCCGGTCCCCCCACTTCACTGCCAAAAGTATGGATCATCCCCCCACCAAGTGCCGGAGGAGTTGAATAAATCGGGCAACCGAAAAGTCCGGCGTCCTCCAGAAGGGCAAGGGGTCCAAGGATATCGAAGATTGTGTCAACTGATGCGAGGGTATGGTTTGATGATGTTGACGGGTGAAGCTGGTTTTTTACAGAAATGAGATCTGCGAGGATAGTGTGCGCCAGGGTTGCTGCAGACGCGGAGAGACCGATTTTACTGATAACCTCTCCCGTTTCGCAGGTAATATCACGGTCTGATCCACCCCGCTCCTCTTCAAGAGTTATAGAAAGGTATACTGCACTGCAGGGTTCCTCTATCCGTTCAAGAGAGATTTCGAACCTAGAACAGCAGGGGAGTGCGGCAATCGCTTCTGCCAATGAGTGCAGGGGAGCTGCCGAGCCGGTGAGATCTGCAAGGGCGGCACAGAGCATGTCCCCGGCTATCCCTCCCGTCCTAGGATCGAGAAGAATCAATTTCATTATTGCGGTGGGAACGGTTCGTTGATCTTTTCATACACTTTCTGGGCAAGTCTGGTAACTTCCAGGGCCTTGTCACCGGCACCAGGAATTGCCCGGGTCAGGAAGGCCCCGTTTTCAGCTTTTTGCGCAGCATCGGCTGCCTCCATTCCAAGTATACCTGCTACTGCTGCAGGAACAGTGATGTTGATGATGGTATGGCCGATATACTGGAGCTCCTGAGTCAGGACAGCACCGCAGAAGAGAGCAACCGGCCAATCAGGATTATCACGGTTCTTTCCCTTGAGTGCAAAGTCAGGTACCTCTTTTCCGCTCAGATTTTCAACGTGATGCTGTTTTCCGTCAATGGAGACATCATATGAGACATTCGAGTCAAAACCCCAGTAGCGTTCGGTGAACTTGTCGGTACGCCTGCCATGGGGTTTGATACTGGTAAATTTCAAAGCGATTTTTCGTCCGGTGAATGCTGACAGAACTGCTGAACCCCGGCGCTCAACATACTCTTTGCGCTCTTCATCAAGGATGCGTGTCGCATCTGCCACCGTCTTACCGCTCTTGATGATGTCATAGGTATGCGCAGCACGCCGGTAAATTGCTCTGTCTCTCACACCCTCTGATGCAAGGATACAAGCTTTCGTTATCTTGCCGCGTGTTACCTGTTCTGCTTTTCGTGAAATGGTATTGAGTCCGCAGAGAGCCATTTCAGGGTCTATAAAAGAATTCAGTTTATAATCCCTGATTACCTCGGCAACCGCAAAAATATCTCCGTGATGTTTCATAAGGAGCCTGATGGCCGGTACGCAATCGCCTTCAAGATGACCAAGCGGCGGATTAACCGGTCCTCCGGAAAAACCTGCCCCAATGGACGGAGCTTCTTCGAACGCTGCAAATATCTCTGACAAGGCCATCGAACCTATGACCGAGGGACCCCCGATATCCTTAAGGATAAGCCCGAATTCACCGATAACCTTGGCAGTGTCATATTCTTCGTGTGTTCCCCTCATGTGCAGTTTTTCAGGTAATTTTGCAGCGTCCCGGGCTCCTTTCCCTGCAAGATATGATGAATCGACCCGCCCGAACTTACCGAACTCCTCCCCCAGGAGAGCATCCGGATGCACGATCTCCATCGTGACTGCAGCACCAATAAGGGCAGGCCACAGCGCGAGAGGAGTGACCCCGGTTCCTGCCATGGCCTTCATCATGGCAAGGGTACCGATATTTGCGGCGTTGTAGGCCAGTTCAGGGATGTTGTAGTCTTCACCGAGAGCAGAGTGGCCATAGATTGCCCCTCCTGATATGAAAGGCGGAAGAATAGAGCCGTCTACTCTGGTGAGTTTTTTATCCATCATTGCCTCATAAATGGCAAGGTATGCCGGGAACGACTGTATACGATGCGTGGACTTGCCGGTGACAAGCGCAATAGCGCTTGTTCTGGCTGCCCCTGCATGCATCCTTGCCATGGCGCCAAGTTTCCGGTTGCCGAGAGGGACTCCAGATCTGGCGCAGGATCCCGAGAAATACGCAAGTGATGCCACTATAAGGGCGGCATTCTCCGGTGCAGCTCCGGCATTCATCGCTGCCTGCACTGCTTTTTTTATAACCGTATCTAGGGGTAGTTCCCCGACTGATGCATCCACAACGGTCATCCGCCCCATCAGGCTCATCTCAGGTCCGGTTATTGTACAGAAGAGATCTTCAGCAATAGAGTTGGCAGCTGCAAAAACCGGTATGACCAGTGAACCGTGCCCTTTGGTCGCAGCTTCGATTTTATCATTTGTCATTGAGTCAGGCTCAAACGTTGAGGCCATCGTAGCCGCAAAGACTACTTTATCCTTTTCGTGAATATCTGTCAAAATCAACAACTCCTGGGGAAATAATGCAGAATACTGTTTCACTTTACTTAAATATTTCGGAATCCGCCATTTTTATCTCCCCGGCCCTCCTACCTGTTAATGTTTATAATGATATGAATCTGACCGACCGATTTTGATCAAATGCTGCGAAGTATAATCCATTCCGGCTGCAGGATATTCACTACACTGAACATGATATATTTCTATTAAAATGAAGATTAATAATCTGAATTTCTGAAATGTCGAGGAAATAATTATGGAAGATGCTGTAAAACTGGGAATAATCATCTGCGACCGGTACCGGATCTGTGCCGGGGGAAAATGCCTGCGGGCACTGCGCAACCGCGAGGGCGCTTTTGAGCGATACAAGGGAAGAGACGCGGAGCTTGTCGGGTTTGCGACTTGCAACGGCTGTCCCGGAGGGAACATGGAATACGTATCCCAGGAGATGAAGAATAATGGTGCTGATGTCGTCCACCTAGCAACCGGCATGGTTGTAGGGTATCCTCCCTGCCCGCGGATCTCGTATTTTTGCCGGTTCATCCAAGAACAGTATGGTATGGAAGTGGTTGTGGGAACCCACCCGATTCCTCAGAAATATTACACCACCCATTTGCATCTCGGTTTCTGGGATTCTGGAATATGGAAAGAGCTGATTGCACCGACACTCACTGATGAAACAACCCGTTTATCGTACGATTAGGTTCTTAACTTCGCTCCATCTTTCGTTCTGTTATGCTACGTTGTTCCTTGTTCGGCCTGGCATTATCTTTGCATTTTAAAAAGTTGAATTTCCTACATGAAAGAAGAAGCTTAGTTACATGCCGGAGGAATGCCACGAAATGGCCTTAATATATGACGAGGAAGCGCAGGCAACCGGATGGCACGGTCCTGCGGTGGTATTCGGCCTTGCGTTCAGGTACACCAAACCTGGCCAGACTCTCATTGATATCGGGATTGGCACCGGCCTTGGTTCAGCGTTATTCCACAAGGCCGGGCTGAATGTTACTGGCATGGATATTTCAGAGGAAATGCTGGGTGCCTGCCGGAAAAAGGGGTTTGCGGCCCGCCTCGTCCACCACGACCTGACCGTTAGCCCGTACCTGTTCGGTGATGCATCCTGTGACCACGCGGTTTCGACAGGTGTATTCCAGTTCTTTGAGAGCCTGGATCCGGTATTTGGGGAAGTCAGCCGGATCCTGCGGGGCGGGGGCCATATTCGTCTTTGTTACCGGTGATCGGGGGCCGGGAGAAGATGCCTTGGTTGTCGTTGGTGCGGAACAAACAGGGACGGGCACACCGGTAACCATGTTCCGCCATACTCTTAGTGAGGTGAGCAGCTGGCTGGAAAGACACGGTTTCCGGCTGGTTGACACTCTTGAATTCACGGTCTGGAGGGATAAAAAACGCTCGGAGCGGTTTCCTGCACGGGCGTATCTCGCACAAAGAGACGAAAAGGGTAATGAGCCAATAAAATATACCAAAAAACACAAAAATTGGGATATACTTCATAAAGCACTGTACCTGACAGAAATGAGAACCGTATATATAGATCAGAAACGGTAATTTCCACCTTCAATTTTGATGGATTTCCCATGCGTCAGCGCATCGGCAATCTTTTTCCGGGCGGATATCACCAGCCGGTGAAACGTCGGCTGAGAAATATCCATCTTTTCTGCACACACACTCTGGTCGAGCCCCTCCAGATCCTTGAGCCTCACCGCTTCAAATTCATCTACGGTAAGGACCATCTCTTCAGGCTCTGTCATTCCTGCTCCTGCAGGTCTGAATGATGTGAAGGCGGGCTGAAATCCCACCCTCCTGCAGCGTCTTCGTCTTGGCATTACTCAATAGTATTGAGCCTTCGTTCGATTTCAGCTTTTTCTGCTTCAATTCGTTTAAGTTCTGCTTCGAGCAGCTGTTTCTGTGCTTCCTTGCTCAATGGTTCAGGTTCGATATAATTTCCATACAATCCCGGCCCAAAACCCATACCAAAGCTCCGCCCTCTGCCGAAGCCCTGGCCACATCCCCTCGGGATTCCTCTCCGGTAAGCCATTCCTCTGCCACAGGGGCCCATGCCCCTTCCCGTGCCAGGTCCATACCCGGCCGGGCCAGTCTGATCAAATCCAGGCATTTGTTGCATCTCGGATTATGAATATATATTCATATGATGATTAAACTATTGGAACGGGCAACAAGCGAAGCTGTCTGCCGGGATGGGCACCAACAGTGAAGTACATCCGGAATACTACTGCACAATAAAAAGACCGTTATGAGAACTGGGGAAAAAGGATGACAGCATCCTTCTCAGGGTTGAGGCATGTTCCCTCCTGCTGAAAGCCGTTCTTGTGATAATAAAACTTATTCTGTCATTTGTAACCGGATCTATGGGACTGAAAGCGGATGCGGTGGACTCGTTTATTGATATAAACGGGTTTGGTACACTATTCCTTGGTTTCATCAAACCCGATATTGACGCAACCCGGGAAAATCTGGGAGGCAAGGAGCAGGTGTATGTCTTTTCAGATGGCGGGATAGAGACAGAAGAGACAGATACAAATGACCTGGGAACCTTCATTCAGCGATGCATCGGGAACCTGTAAATAGCGTGGGCACGATGGATAAAAAGTGAGGGAATAAAAACAGCGGGGATTTATTCCTGACACTGAACGCAGGTGTTATTCCCTGAAATAATAAAAGAGCCCGCGTTCCTCTCTTTTTGTCATAAGTTCGGTTGTTGCGGCTATTTCCCGCAGGATCTTTACGACCTCGATTGGACGAAGGCCGGTTGCAGAGACGATGTCTTCAACCGTGCAGGGGCGTCGTTTGAGGAGCTCATGGATCTGCTCGATCTGGTTTCCGGTATATGAAATCTGAAGGGTGCTACGAGGGGATCGTTCTACCTTTTCAACTGTTGCGAACTCTAGCATTGTTTCCACCCGGTCAAGTTCCATCCGGTTTGCCGGAAGCACCCATTCTTCTGTACCTGGGCGGTCAAGTGTGTTTAACTGGACACGATCCGGATTGATGTCCTTGATTATTTTCCGAAGACCTGCCAGTTCCTCATCAGAGATATTGATGCCCGGGATGATGAACACCTCCAGCCAGATTTCACCGGAATATTCCTTCCTGAACTGCACGAGCCCTGTGAGCATTCTTTCCAGTGAGATTTTAGGATCAGGGCGGTGAATTTTTAAAAAGGTCTGTTTTACTACCGTTGAGAGGGTGGGCAGGACAACATCGGCAGGGAGGAGATCCCAGCGCACATCAGGATCGGAAAGCAGGCTGCCATTTGTCAGGACTGCAACCCGGTAGGAGGGGTAATTATCCTTCAAAAACCTGATAATCTCTCCTATTGATAAGGACAGCGTGGGTTCCCCTGAGCCGGAGAACGTGATATAATCAAGAGGAGGCGATGACGATAAAAATTCCGTAAGTTCTGTATAGATCTCTTTTACCGGGAAAAAAATCTCCCTGTTGGTTGTCCGGTATGTTGTCGCGCCGCATTCGCAATAGACACAGTTATAGGTACAAGTCTTAAAAGGCACGAGATCGATACCAAGTGAACGGCCGAGACGCCGTGATGAAACCGGACCAAAAATATGCTGTCTTTTCAAACTTCAACTCCCGTGCCAGTCACTGGTATAGGTACCATAGCATGGATACGAACAGCATCTTTATCTATTTTTGCGCATATGAGTAATAATAAAAGGTTGAGCGTATCATGAAAATCTGTTTCACGGCCCGGGGTCCTACCTTGGAAAGTGCATTCGAACGCCATTTTGCACGGGCACCATACTTTATTCTCTATAATACCCGGACTGGCAAATCGGAAGCGATCCGGAATGGATTTGTTATCAGTGATGCCAGGATTGGTCAGAATACGGTACGGTTACTGAAAATGAACGGACTTGAAGCTGTGATTACCGGAGAGATAAGCGATAATGCGAGGGATCTCCTGAAGGGTGCAGGTATCCTGCTCCATATGTATAAGGGCACGGGCATGGTGAAAGATGCGATTGATACCGTTCTCCCGAATCCAATAGAATGACAGCCTAGCGGAATCGTTCATCTGACCTGACAGATGTCGCATTATGGAAAACCGCATCGAACCAGCCGGCCTTCGCCTCGCAGTACGAGTCGAACGCGGGTACATACGGTTTGATATCCAGGAGCGGCGTCCCGTCAAGGATGTCCACATCTTCAATCTCAAGTGTGTTTCCCTGAATACCAACGAGCCGGACAATCGATAGCCCGAGTGCATTCGGCCTCTTGGGTGCCCGCGTTGCAAATATGCCGTGGGGCTTGGGATCAAGGAAGGGTTTTACTTCAAGGGAATACCCGTTGCACCGGTGGAATGTATAGATGAGTATAATGCGGGAAAATTTTTCCAGATCCTTAAGACCTGCGACAAATTCCGGACGGATTTCCACGGTACCCCGTATCCCCCGTGCCCCGCTGGGCTGGATGGGCATACCGGCGATATCCGAAAAAGGGGAATGAACGATTCCAATCGGTGCGTATGTAAATGATAAGGGATTGTCTATGGGTCTTTGCATATTCAACGCTCACTCCTGATGGAGGACTTTTTCTTAACCAGAATCCGTGCTCTCCTTTTATTATTCTCCTTCAGATTGGTGACGTGCCCGGACGCGTGAACGCAAGAAGGTGCACACCTTTTACCTGCTGGAATATCGCACCCTGTCCGATACTATTGAGTACCCCGGCTTCATCAATAACGCGCGAGCCGGCGATGATGGTCGCCCCGTGCCTGAATAGTACCTGTGAAAGAGGAGTACTTGGCCCCAGGATCATGACCAGAGACTCCGGGCGGCACAGCGAAAGCAAGTCGTCGAGAGTGTGATTAATCAGAGCGCTTGCGGTAAGTGCTACAATATCTGCCCGGGGGATCAGATCTGCTGCGGATTCTGCCGGGTAGTCATCATCAGCGGGTTGCTGCTCGATCACCCACAGGTTGCCCACGGTTTTGCGGAGCCGCGGGATGAAAGGAAAATGCCCTACAAGCACCACGTTCTTTCCGGTGCCCTTTCTTATCAGCACTTCGGAAGCGTTTATCTCGACAGCGTTCTGTTCGTTTACCTCCAGGAGCGAGTTGATCGCTGCCACACCGATACTTGCTTCCAGAGGATTCCCTGAACGGGCATACTCGGCCAGTTCCTGTGCGCTCTTCAGGTGCAGGCGCCCCACGTCGTGCACAACAGTCGTGTGATCATGGGGTTTGCTCCCAATAACGGTCGTAGCAAGGCCGCAGCGAGTGCTGCATATTGCAGTCCAATGTGCCCCGACCAGTACTGATCGTACCGGTACAGACTTGTCCGGCAGGTCTGAAAGCAGGTCGTCAATGACAGGATGAGTGCTCATAGTGTACTCCAACATTGGATACTGATACAGAAAACACACACAAACGGGCACAGACCGTAGATGTTCGTGGTTACTACAGATTTTATAAATTTAGTGTATGAGGCGATGGTTTAAATTATTTATGCGCATATGCGTAATAAAGGAAGAGACCATGAAATTATGTTTTACCGCAAAAGGTTCAACCCTCGACTCCCTCTCGGAGGACAGGTTCGGGCGTGCGCCGTATTTTATCATTCTTGACAGCGAGAAAGGATCCTTTGAAGCGATCCAGAACCCGTTTGCCGATGGAGCGGGAGGCGTTGGCCCAAAAGCTGCACAGGTACTCATCGCGCACGATGTTAAAGCGTTGATCAGCGGGCAGGTAGGCGGGAACGCCCGCGAAGTGCTCGCTGCCGCAGGGATTGCGATGTACACTTACGATGCCGGCGGCTCGATAAAGGACGCATTCGATCAGTTCACGAAAAACACCCTTATACGTTCATAACTGGGAGATGCAGGGGAGCATACGCGGACGGGAGATACTGATAATGAATGTACAGCGGGGCATACCTTGAAACTCGCAATTGCAAGCGGGAAAGGAGGCACGGGGAAGACTATGGTAGCCTTAAATCTCGCCTTCACGCTCTCCCAGACCGAATGGGTTACCCTCGTTGACTGCGATGTTGAGGAGCCCAACCTCCACCTCTTCTTTCCGGCGCCTGCCACGACAACCGAAGTTACCGTGCCGGTGCCGGTTGTCGACGAAACCACCTGCGATCACTGCGGGCGGTGCGAGGAGTTCTGCCAATATGGCGCGATGACCGTGCTTCGCAGCCGGGTCCTCTTCTTTCCCGAACTCTGCCACTCCTGCGGGGGGTGTACGCTGGTCTGCCCGAAAGGTGCCATCCACGAAGAGCCGAAACGGATAGGAACCACAACAATCTCCACCCCGCTGCCCCACCTGAATCTTATTTCAGGTATGCTCGACACAGGAAATCCCCATGCCGTGCCGATTATCAGGGCAGCAAAAAAACTGGCAGCGAGCGATCCCCTTGTGATCTGCGATACTGCGCCGGGCACGTCCTGCCCGGTTGTCGAAACGCTGGACGGGTGTGATGCCTGTATCCTCGTTACAGAATCAACACCATTTGGCCTGCATGATCTCGAGCTGGCTGTTGATGTAGCTAGCCGGCTAGGTGTCCCGGCTGGTATCGTAATCAACCGGAGCGATGGAAAGGATCAGGCAACCCTCGATTTCTGCACGGATCATGACCTCGAAGTGATGATGACCATCCCCTTCGACCGTGAGATTGCCGCCATCCAGAGTAGGGGAGATCTTCTCTGCAGGGTACGGCCGGAATGGCAGAAGGCGTTTTACGCTCTCTTTGTC
>Ga0315281_10009876_pt1 | contig 13209 bp, 16 predicted proteins | sample YL17G07_0_MG_FD_204540 | JGI IMG/M metagenome (GOLD analysis project Ga0315281, IMG submission 204540) | Sediment microbial communities from Yellowstone Lake, YNP, Wyoming, USA - YL17G07_0 | ecosystem: Environmental > Aquatic > Freshwater > Lake > Sediment | place: USA: Wyoming | collected... | reverse complement strand
GCAGTATTTGATGAAATCAAAGCCACTGTCCCAGAAAGGGAACTTCAGTTTGACATTAAACCACTTCCTCCTGCCTATGGGGATGAAGGACTACTTCGGCAGGTCTTTTTTAATCTTCTATTTAATGCCATCAAGTTTACAAGATCCAGAGAGAATGCAATCATCGAAGTTGGAGGACATGTTGAAGGTCTAGAAAATGTGTACTATGTCAAAGACAACGGTGTCGGATTTGATATGCAGTATGCCGATAAATTATTCGGTACTTTTCAACGACTGCATAGCGACAAGGAATTTGAAGGTACAGGCATTGGGCTTGCTATTGTGCAGCGCATTATCAATCGGCACGGTGGAAGGATATGGGCTGAAGGAAAAGTGAATGAAGGAGCAATATTTTATTTTACATTACCGAAGCGATCATCTAAAAACTGATAGAGGAGGAAAGACATTGAGGAATATAATATGAATGACATCAATTTACTCACAGAAATTGCCCAAGTAGCATTTGAACTTTATGAAAAAAGTGGGAGGGTGGAAGGTCGTGACCTCGATAACTGGCTTGAAGCGGAGAAGATTGTAATATCACGATACAAAGAGCAAGAAAAGCGTAAATATGAGAGGAGACCATTTGCTAAGGTTATAAGGTATACCCCCTACCAACACTTGGGAAAATCAACTGAAATTGCTTCCGAAGGCGTTACATTTGATATCAGTGAAAGAGGTCTTGCAATGATAACGGATTATCCTCTCAAGAAAGGAGATGTTTTGTTTTTTGAACCAGAGATGAAGATTAATGACTCTACAGCAAAGGTCGCGACTGTAAAATGGGTAAGGAAAATTGAGAAAGATAAATATAGAGTAGGATTAAAGATATATATAGAGGTAGGATGAGAGTTTTATGTGATTCGTTCTTTGATTTTACAATTATTACATAATTACCTATATGCTTACTTTTAACCAGTAATCCTTTCTTCTCAGTCCAGCTTAAAGGTATAGATTAGTCAAGGTGAAATCCGCAGCGAATAAGACTTCCTATAAATGTTTGTTAGATGAAGGAATCGATAAAATTTCACTTCTCTTGCAGTTACGTATAGGCAGGTGTACACAACACCTGACTAAATTTTTCGGCAGAGTTGATTTGATGAAGTTGTACGTCGATTTTACTGAGGACAAAAGATGGAAATAGCTCAGGGCTTTATCGGATTTGCATGCTTTTCCAATCCCTTGACAATATATAGACTACAAGCTGGTTAAGGCTCACACCTTCTTCTTTTGCCTTTTCCATAAGTGCCTTATGGAGTGATTTCGGCGTCCTTGCGAGTATCTTACCACTGTATATATTTTCTGAAGATGGCTGTGGTATTTTACTACCTTCCTTCCTCGCGGTCTTTATCCACAACTCCTGAGCAATCTTTACTTCTTGTAATTCTCATCACTTCCTTCCAATCAATATTCTTTTTATATTTGATTTACACATGACATAAATTACCTCTGCTCAGAGCAAACCAGGAGAAGGTATATTGAGTCTGAGTAATTATTAGACGATGTGTGAGATCAGAAAGAAAAAGATAAAGGAATGTATTGTGAGAATTAAACATGTTGTCATATTTGATGTTCTGTTTTTTGCCCTATTTTTCTGTACAATATCCTGCCATGGAGCTATGGGTGAGCCATGTGAAGGGCTTAATACCTCTCTTATTGTTGATACAAAATATCACAAAATTTGGTTATGCCAGGAAAACAAATCACTTAGAGAATATGAGGTAGAATTGGGGTCGGGCGGCATTGAGAAGCGTACAAAAGGAGACAAGAAAACACCTCTTGGTGAATATACGCTGGGATCTCCAAGACCATCTGTTCGTTTTGGTATTTTTATTCCAGTAGGTTATCCAACTCAAGAACAAGTTTCAAATGGATATTCTGGCAGTGCCATCGGTGTTCACGGGCCAACCCGCGCTTTTAAGAGTCTTGGTAGTATAACCACCCGGTCCGACTGGACACACGGTTGCATTGCTGTTGAAAGCGATGTAGCTATTTCAGAAATTGCTCATTGGGTTAAAGAGCAAAAAGTAAGTAAGATTATTATTCGATAAAGGCCCGTTTCATTCAATCTGTCTAACTCTTCAAAGTAGATACTTCATGACGTAGCCACCATAGAAGCCACAAGCCAGTGAGAACAGCAAGCGCGGTAATAAAAAAGAATGTAGCCCAGCCCAGTGATTCAGCCGCAAAACCCTATGATAGACCGATAAATATTCTCATTATTTTGTATAATTACACTGATTACATGATAACCTGAAAATATCCAGCAACAAAGAAAATTAAGTGGATAAAAGAAGACATAAGAGATTCATTAAGAGTTTCAAAACAATATTTGTTTCAGAAGGTAAGAGTTTCACGGGAAATTTAACTGACCTCTCAAAAAGCGGCCTTTTTATAAGTACTCGAAATAGTTTTGCTCCTAACTCAATTATTGACATCGAATTGCTTTTGCCAGATGGAAAGATATCTCTTCTTAAGGGTCAAGTTAAAAGAGTTGCCAAGTCGAAATTTACACATAAAAACGGTATAGGTATCGAGCTCATAAAAAAAGATTCAACGTATATAAACCTCCTGAAATCCTTAGATAGAGTTGAAAAGAATGTCTTAATTCTCTTTGCAGATATTCGTGGGTTTACCACTTTAGCAGAAACTCTATTACCTCATGATGTTATCCATTTACTTAATCGCTATTTCCATATGATGAACAAAGTTGTCATCCAGCATGGCGGGAAGATTAACAACTATATGGGAGATGGATTCATGGCAATCTTTGATGTAAAAAACGATGAGAGGGATTTGCTCTGTGGTATCAAGGCTGGGATCGAGATGCTTGATGTAGTGAATAATCATTTGCGACCTTATACTCAAAAGTTCTTTAGACATGATTTTAAAATCGGGATTGGACTGCATTACGGTTCAGTGGTTGTAGGAACAATAGGCAGCGGTGATAACAAGATACATACGATTATTGGTAATGCGGTCAATTTTGCAAGTCATATTGAATCAATCAACAAATTATTAGGTACGGAGTTTTTAATTTCAGAAAATATCTACAAACTCGTTTATAGCAGTATCAAGGTTAAGAAAATTCAAAAAATTAGTATCCAGGGTAAAGCAGGCTTGCAAACTCTTTATGAGGTTCTTGGATTAATATAAAAGATAAGGTAATGAAGATACCCTGCGGCAAGACCGCAGAGTATCTTAACGTAAGGAATTGTTCTTTATCATATTCGCTCGCTAACCCCGCAGCAAGCAAGCTGCCCGATAATTTAAAATATCTTGTTCTTGTCATTCTGAATTTATTTCAGAATCTCGTATTTTCAATGTATTATATTTACGACAGATCCTGAAACAAGTTCAGGATGACGATTGTCGGACAGGCTGCAAGCTGCGGGGAATGCGCTCGCTATCCGTTTCAATCTGTCTAACTCTTTAAAATAGATACTTCATGACGCAGCCACCATAAAAGCCATAATCCCGGCAGTGCGGCAAGTGCGGTAATGAAAAAGAATGTTGCCCAACCAACTGATTCCACAATAAAACCAGATGAAGGACCGATGAATATCCTCCCGAGGGCAGCAAGGGATGACAGAAGCGCATATTGTGTGGCAGTGTAGCGGTGATTGCACATTGCCATAAGAAGTGACACAAATGCTGCTGTGCCCATACCCCCACTAAGATTTTCAAAAGCAACAGTAAAAACCAGCATCCCGTAACTTTTACCTATTAATGCAAGAACCACAAAAGCAAGATTTGAGATTGCCTGCAATATTCCAAAGCTCATTAAAGAACGGAATAAGCCAAGCCGCACCATCAAGGAGCCTCCAAACATTGCTCCTACTATCAACGAGACAAAGCCAAGTCCTTTATTTATTGTGCCCACATCACTTGCTGAGAATCCGATACCCTTGATAAGGAAAGCTGTTGTTAATACACCTGCATAGGCATCTCCCAACTTGTAAAGGATTATTAAAAATAGGAGTGGGACAGCAACGTTTCTTGAGAAATATTCTTTTAGCGGACCTATTACTGCCTCTTGCATGTTAGAAGGAGGAACTATTTTCTTATCTGGTTCAGGTCCTAAAAGTGTTGATATTATTCCAACCATCATCACTCCAGCCATTAATAAATACGTGTTCTTCCAACCAATATAATCGGAGAGGATAAGTGCCAGTGCACCGGAGATGAGCGTTGCAACACGATAACCCATAACAAAGACAGCAGCCCCTGCTCCACGTTCTCTTTCCTCCAAAATATCAGTCCTGTAAGCATCAATCACAATATCCTGTGACGCAGAAGTAAAGGCAACAATAAGAGCAAGGACAGCTGATATCCAGAGAAATTGCGAGGGAGAACTAAATGCCATTGCTGAAATTCCAAGCATGAGCATAAGTTGTGTAATAAGAATCCAGCCCCTACGCCTTCCTAACCATGGCGGGACGAATCGATCCATGATTGGTGACCAGAGAAATTTTATTGCATAGGGAATCCCAACGAGTGAAAAAATTCCTATGGTGCGCAGATCTACTCCATCTATAGCCATCCATGCCTGCAAAGTTGCGCCTGTCAGGGCCAGAGGGAAACCAGAAGAAAAGCCGAGAAATGTTATTACAGCAATATGACGGCTGCGAAATACCTGAAGATAGGGAGTGATATTAAATTTTAACAGGTAGCCTCCCCTTAAAACCTAACTCTCCTTTTAAACACTTTATTACGGCTTTTTGTGCCTGCTCTGTCGTTTCATAAGCAGCAATGAGCACATCAGCATCCCTGAAAAATCTTAAGACATAGGGACATCCGAATGAGATGACTACAGAGTTTTTTGCCTTTTTCATAAGCCTGTAAACCTGTTCTCTTTCCTTATCATCTATACCTGAGGTACCTCTTCCAGCAGAAATACTTGTAAAGATGGCGAATACCACCCTCCCCCATCCCCCTCCCTCAAAAAGAAGAGGCAGGGGGGAGGGGATTGTAGAAACACTTCTGAAAATGGCTTTAAAGGGAGAAGACTCAAAGAATTTATTTTCTCCTGCCAATACTACATGAACCTTGGCTTCATCTGAAATTGGTAATAACCCCTCTGTGCCTTTTAAGAGAGTTATAGACATATCAGTAATGTTTGCCGAAAGTACTTTATGACCTTGATAATCTACCTCACCCCCCTTTAATTCCCCCCTTGCCAAGGGGGGACACATGGGGGTCGCAATATTTTGAAGTCTGTCCTTTATCTTCAGTATGCGATTTACTGCTTTCTCTATCTCTTCTTCAGAAAGGATGTTATTTTTCATAGCAAACTTGAGCTCTTCAACAGTTTTATCAGCGTCTTCGGGATGAAGTAGAATGTCAGCGCCTGCTTTAATGCATTCTGCTGAAACATATTCAAAATCCTTCAGGGCCTTCATGTTCAGGGCATCAGTAAGTACCAGTCCATCAAAACCAAGCTCTTTTCTCAGCAAATCAGTTATTAACCTTTTTGATAAACTTGCTGGCTTTGAATCAATCACAGGAATACTCAGATGCCCAACCATGATACTGCTGACTCCTTTTTTTATGGCCTCAATAAAGGGGATTAAATCATTTTTCATTAAATCCTTAAGAGATTTGGTAATAACAGGAAGAGATATATGTGAATCTACATTTGTATCACCATGTCCTGGAAAATGCTTGGCACAGCTTATAAGACCTGCGCCTTCAAGTTCTTTTATATACCATGAGCCAAACCATGCCACATCATCAGGATTATCAGAGAAGGCCCTCGTGCAGATTATGGGATTGTCTGGATTTTGATTAATATCCAGGACTGGCATAAGTGGCATATTGATCCCGACATCTATTGATTCGTAAGATACAGCCCTTAGTGCATTTTGAAGAAGTACGATATTTCCGGGTTTCTCCTTATCAATCGCTGCTGACATAGACATCTGGCATGGAAACAGGGTTGTATCATCAATCTGCTTCCCCACGCCACATTCGACATCCGATGCTATGAATAAGGGTATCTCTGAGACAGACTGGATTTTTTGAATAAAATCCTTTATTTCATCTTTTCTTCCACCAAAGATTATGAATCCGCCAATCCCCCTTTCTACAAGTTCATATATCCCTTCCTTGTATCTCCGGGAACGGATATCATATCCATCAAGCCTGCTGATAATTAACTGGTATAATTTCTTTTCCAATGTAAGTTTATCTGCCTGATTTTTAAACATGGTGAAGTTTATCAGGTGTACGCTTGAAAAATAAATAATAACAGATTATAATGTTAGCTCTCACCTCAGTGTAAAACCATGGCTGATATTGTTGAGATAAGATGGCACGGACGAGGAGGCCAAGGAACTGTTACTGCTGCAAAGGTCCTGGCAGACGCCTGTCTGAGTGGAGGCAGGCACGTCCAGGCATTTCCTGAGTACGGTCCTGAAAGGTCAGGTGCACCACTGAGGGCTTACAACAGGGTCAGTTCAAAACCCCTGAGAATGCACTGTCCGGTATTGAATCCCCAGATTGTAAGCGTTGTTGACCCTACCCTTCTCGATTCAGTCAATGTCTCTGAAGGCGCAAAAGAAGACGCAATATTTATTATCAACTCGCCAAAGGATCCAAAAGAAATAAGGGAAAAGCTCAATCCGGGACCAAAACAGAGAGTCTTTACTGTTGATGCAACAAAGATAGCTCTGGAATGTATTGGGAGAGCATTACCAAATGCTTCCATGCTTGGTGCTGTATGCAAAGTTACAAACCTTGTTAGCCTTGAGCACCTCCTTGAGGATGTAAAAAAGAGCTTCGGAAAAAAGTTTCCTCAAAGAATCATAGACGGGAACGTCGAAGCAACAAAGCGTGGATATGAGGAGGTACGGGAAAAGTGAACCCCGTAAGACCTTTGATCTTTCATCCAGATAAAGACAAGGCTTATGGGAGGAAAGGATATTTATAGGTATGCAATATATTAAGAATCCTTTTAAAGGAGGTCTAACGGGGTGAAACTAAAGGGATGGAAAGAACTCACTCCAGGAGCAGTAATACTTGAGGCTGGAAATGCAGCGGAGTTCAAGACCGGGTCATGGAGGGCATTCAAACCAATATGGATCGAGGAAAACTGCATACAGTGCCTCTTCTGCTGGCTTTACTGTCCAGACATGGCTATAAAAGTAAAGGATGGTAAAAGGGCAGAATACGATTATGACTACTGCAAAGGATGTGGTATATGCGCCATGGAGTGTCCTGGTAAAAAGGGACAGAAGGCTATTGTGATGGTAGAGGAAGGCAGATAAATGGCAAGAATCGTTGCCGTTACAGGAAACGAGGCAGTAGCAGAGGCGTTAAGACAGACCAATCCTGATGTCTGTGCTGCCTACCCAATTACTCCCGCGACAGATTTGATGCAGAGGTTTGCATCTTTTGTCGCAAACGGGCAGGTTGATACAGAACTGATCCTTGTTGAAAGTGAACACAGCGCGATGAGCGCCTGCATCGGGGCCGCTGCTGGTGGTGGAAGGGTTGCAACTGCAACAAGCAGTCAAGGGCTTGCGCTTATGTGGGAGATGCTATATATCGCCGCTGGTACAAGGCTTCCGATAATAATGCCTGTGGTGAACAGGTCTCTTTCTGCTCCTCTCAACATTCATGGAGACCATTCTGATGCAATGGGCGCGCGGGACTCTGGCTGGATACAGCTCTGGTCTGAAAATGGACAGGAGGCTTATGATAATACGATACAGGCATTCAAAATCGGGGAGCATATGGATATCAGACTGCCTGTGATGGTATGTCTTGATGGTTTCATCATAAGCCATTCAATCGAAAGAGCAGAATACCTCGAAGACAGTGAAGTCAAAAACTTTGTTGGGGAGTATAAAACTCTCAACCCTCTGCTTGACATTGACAACCCGAAAAGTTTCGGTCCTCTTATACTGCCCGATCTCTTCCATGAATACAAGCGAGCCCAGCACGAGGTAACAACTAAAGTGAAGGATGTTGTCCTTGATATAGCTAAGGAATTTGAAAAAATAAGTGGAAGGAAATACGGCTTGTTTGAAACATACAGACTTGAGGATGCAGAAATAGCCCTCGTGATATTAAACTCTGCTGCCGGTACCTCAAAGGATGTTGTAGATGAATTCAGGGATAGAGGTATCAAGGTAGGTCTTTTAAAACCTCGTCTCTTCAGACCATTCCCGTATGAAGAGGTTGCTGATGCATTGAAACATCTCAAGGCCATCTGCGTCATGGACAGGGCAGATTCTTCTGGTGGTTATGGTCCGGTTTTTCTCGAAGTCAGTTCTGCTCTTTATCATGTTAAAAAGAGACCCCGGATGATAAATAAAATATATGGTTTAGGAGGAAGGGATTACCTACCCCAGCATGCAGAACAGGTCTTGGAAGAGCTTGTTGAAATAACAAAGACAGATAATGTAAGGATCATAAAGGAATATATTGGGGTAAGGGAATAAAACAGTCATGAAAATGTCATGCTGAATTTATTTCAGCATCTAATCATTTCAATGAGTTAGAGACCCTGAAACAAGTTCAGGGTGACAAAATGGTGAGGAAATAAAATGGCAGTAGAACTCAGACTGAAAGAACTATCAAAAAAGGAAGACCTCTTTACTCATGGGCACAGGATGTGCTCTGGATGCGGCGCACCAATAGCTGTTAAGATGGTTCTATTTGCAACAGACTACCCGGTAATAGCCTGTTCTTCAACAGGTTGTCTTGAAGTTTCCTCCTGTATATCTCTGTATACCTCATGGAAGATTCCATGGATACATAGTGCCTTTGAAAATGCTGCAGCAACGATTGCAGGTGTGGAATCAATGTACAGACTCCAGAAAAAGAAGGGTAAGATAAATAAGGAAATAAAGTTTGTGACCTTCTGCGGTGACGGAGGAACCTATGATATAGGGTTACAGAGCCTGTCAGGTGCTGTGGAGCGCGGGCATGACATGCTTTACATATGCTATGACAATGGTGCTTACATGAATACGGGAATACAGCGCTCAAGCGCAACCCCTCTCGGAGCAGAAACCACAACAAGCCCTGCTGGAAAGGTTGTCCCTGGAAAAACTCAGGAGAGAAAAAATTTGTCAAGGATTATGGCTGCACACGATATTCCCTACGTAGCACAGGCATCAATAAGCAACTGGCTTGACCTGATGAAAAAGGTTCGGAAGGCTCACTCTATAAAAGGTCCGAAGTTCATGAATATCCTCTCGCCCTGTAACCGTGGTTGGAGGTCAAGGACTGATGATGCCATAATGCTGAGCAGGCTCGCAGTGGATACATGCTACTGGCCTCTCTACGAAGTAGAAAACGGCGTCACACGTGTAACATTTAAGCCAAAGGAGAAAAAACCTATCGTAGATTTCCTTAAGCCCCAGGGAAGATTCAGACACCTCTTCAGTCCTGAAAACGAATGGATAATCAAGAAGTCTCAGGGAAATATTGACAAGGAGTGGGAAAGACTCCAGAAAGAATCAGCCCAGCAGGGTTAAAATAACTCATAATGCTGCTTCCTGTGTTTTTAATTGCATGCCCTAAATTTTCTCTGTATTCATTTAATTAATCTGATATTAAAAGGATAACAGAAAGTTTCACCGTTATAAGCATTCATAGATGCAATGATAACCAGAATGAAATTAACAATTACTAAAATGAAGACTGGAAACGGGCCGATTTTGATATAAATAAGAAGTGCTGCAACTGAAGTGTATATTGTCATCGAAATCTGAAAGTTCAATGATTCTTTTCCCTGTTCATCAACAAAAAGATAAGCTTTTTTCTTAAATAGCCACACTACTAATGGTCCAATGATATGCCCGAGTGGTAACCCTGTAATTGCCAAAAGTGCCGTCAGATGACAGAGCATTCCCCATATACGTGCTTTTTTATCGTCACTTTTGATTATTATATTTTCAGGCATGATACCCATGGATAGAGAACGTCCCATATTGCTCTTGATTCCTTTATGATAGTGAGACAGCGACTTGTGTTTGTATTTGGGGGATCTCCTGTAAAGGGTAGCTCACCGAAGAGAGGACACCAGGGATTTTCAAAGAGGTCGTCATATAGTTTTTTCGTTTCCTTTCTCATACCATCTTCCTTAATGGTTTCCCCTTAAATCTCAGGGGAAGCGGTTAGGAGTTACCGCTTTCGGTCTGCAGAGCCTATCCCCTGAATTAGCTTATTTTTAAAAATAGACTAAGTGGAATGTGGCAACTCTTTTTCTCTTACAAAATCTATCATCTCGGTAAAAATGTTAAGGAGTCTTATTCTCTTTTCCTCCTCTTCTGATTCCTCTTGATATTTAAGGTTTTTAAGTGATTCTATATGTTTTTCTAAATTATCTCTGGAAAACTGTTCTTTAAATAAGAGGTAAGCCAGTTCAAAAGTGTTTATCTTATCCGATCTTTGTTCTTCACTAATCTTTCCGGGCCCTTCTTCAAAACGGCTAATTCTAACTCGAACAATAAAGCCTAAATTCCATGGGCTTTCTATCACAGATTTCATTCTATTTTCGCCATAGGGTGAAAATAGAAAAATTAAGAGTCTGGCCCATAGGATCGGGTCTGTTTCCGGAAAGAGATTACTGGACACATCATTCAAGTCTTTATCAAATTCTTCTTTCGCCTGCCAAATTCTTCTTTCAGCCCATTCTAAAAAATATTGGAGCAGCACTCGTGAAATAATATTTTCCTTCTTTTTAAAATTCCCTGTTGTGACTTTCCATTCCTTCGGAAAATAATGATCCCAAATCGCAAACCTATCGGGTGAAGTTTCTATATTTTCAAAAAAAACTATATGAAAGGTAGTAAACAAAGTGTCAACATAATAGTGCCCTGAGATGGACTCCTCCTTATATTTTTCTGCATGTGCTGTGAAACTTCTGAAAAAAGAAGAAGAACCCCTGTCCTTCAGAGCACGCAGTGCGATTTGTCGGAAAATAGAATCTAATATTCTTGATATATTGCTGTAATCGCCCCATTCCATTAACTTATCTTCTTTATCTAAATATTCATATTCTTTTGCCCATACTTCAAAATCCCATTCCAAGATTATCCCAATTATTCCCTTCATTCCCTCCGGCCATATTAAACAGGCGGTCGAGCGATTACCAACAAAATTATCAAAATCGCTCAGAAGTTTAAATACAAGACTAAGATTTTTTTTCATCGGAAGTTAATAATTCATTGATTGCAGTAGAAAATAGTTTAAAAAATTCCAGTTCATTTTCCGCATTAATTTTCTCAGTCTCCCAAACAGAACGCCATGAGTCTTCAATATCTTTCACATTCTGCAACTTCTTCAAATAATCAAATCTGAGAATGAATTTATTTCCTTTCATCCGATGATATGAGTTAATTAATATTTTTGTCATAAAAAAAACGCCAAAAAACCAGAAGATTATCCATAAACATCTTAAGAATAAACATAAACCATTCCAAAATATGAACGGAAGAAATATTAAGGCCAAATATTTTAGAAGTGGTCTTGCTTTTATAACATGATCTAATATCACATTTTTATCTAATATCTCAAATTCTTTTGTATCACTAAAAATAGCTATCGCTACAGGAATGAGGATGATCAAAAAAGCCATGCCAATGCCTTGAAGGATAAGAGGCAAATCGGTGATACCTGCCATTGTTCCAATAAGAAAATTATTCATATTCTCATAAACAGTTTGTATTATATGCCAGAACTTTGTTAAGTCTAAAGTACGGATCCCCAATCGTTTTCTTGCTTTCCTTAACGCTAAGGATACCGACGGCTGAAATCAGTCCTCGGTGTCCATTTGTTATGCGTTTTTCATATACTTAGAAAAGAGCCCTTCCATTTGCCGCTCTAAAAGTAGCTGGTTACATCTCTCAAGAAATGAGTAAATTTCAAACAGAATATAGACATTAGCTTGAGTTGTCTCAAAACTTTCGCCAGATTTTAGATTCAAAGAAGAGTCGTGGTATTCGCCAAGCTTCTGATATTCATCAGTTGCCTCAAGCCCCTTTGTCTTCATGTCACGTCGCGTCATGTCAATATCGAAGGGCACAATACTGATGTAGGTAGATACTGTTCCCATAAATGCCTTCACAATCTTCGTATTTTTTTCATCGTCATCAGCAACAGCGGCAAAAGCTAAGACTTGCCCAAGGCCATCAGCCAGTTCCTTATGCCTCTCTGCAAGTTTGGCCTGCTGGTTCTTATAGTAATCAAATAACTGCTGCCGAGCATTAAACTCATTGGACCGTTCCAGTTCCTTTAGTTTGCTAACATATTGCAACCTCGCAGCCCAGTACCCTGTGAGTGCCGCAACCACCGCAGGGCCTAAGATCTTGATGGCCTCAAGGGAAACGGTCTTGATGAGATCTATTTGAAGCGGGTCCAAGATGAACTACCTCCTTATACGAATAACATTATTCCTTCTGTCACCCATTCTGTATGATAACCATTAACTTAATGAGTACTATTTTCCAAGATTCTATTCTTTTACGTATACGTTTTTCATGCTCACTTCATACTTTAAGTTACTGGCAGACAAACCTTGTGTATCAAGCGTTGAAGGTAATTTATAACAAGTGCTCCATTTCTCTGTTGGTTTCAATATCTTGTCATTAGAATAATCATTGTTATATCCAGACAAATCAGTACTATATCCTGGAATATAAGCATTTAAATACCATGTCACACGTTCAATGGTCTTATTGCTCCCATTCACAATCTCGACATAAAGAGGATACTCCATTCCACAAAACTTGCTATCATAAGTCAAAATGATGCTAACACTGTCTTCTATGGCCTTTCGTTTTTGTTCTGGGACATAAATCAAGAAATACCCGATAAGAAGACAGATTCCAATAAACACTCCAATCAGGATGAATGTCTGTTTAGGAAAGCGAAATAGGAAGTAAATAGATGCGATTATTATTATGATTCCAATTATCCATCCCATATGGATTAAAATCTACACTATTTTTGTAATTTTGGGAAGTGAAAGTTGCAGGTAGAATTCAGTGAGGATCACCCATTAAAAGGCCCTTTGTCAAGAGACAAACGATCCGTAACAGAAAATTTAATAAAATATTTTCCTTTTTTATCCCTCACGGTTATGCATGACACTTTTTCCGCACCCGTTATTTCTTTCGTTACAGGTTACAGACATAGCCCCTTCGGACTATTCCG
>Ga0315281_10009875_pt1 | contig 13209 bp, 11 predicted proteins | sample YL17G07_0_MG_FD_204540 | JGI IMG/M metagenome (GOLD analysis project Ga0315281, IMG submission 204540) | Sediment microbial communities from Yellowstone Lake, YNP, Wyoming, USA - YL17G07_0 | ecosystem: Environmental > Aquatic > Freshwater > Lake > Sediment | place: USA: Wyoming | collected... | reverse complement strand
GCCGACCTTGGCCCGGGCCTCGGTGACGGCCGTGAAGGTCGATTTTTCGAAGTCGGCGGCCCCCTTGACGGTTTCGACGAGGTTCGGGATGAGGTCCGCCCGCCGCTGGTAGTCATTTTCCACCTGGCCCCATTGGGCCTGGACATTCTGATCGAGCCGGACGAGCGCGTTGTAGGTCCCGGCCGCGGACAACGCCACGATGATGATTGCCAGGACGATAACGCCGAGGCAGCCAAAAGCGAATTTCTTGTTGGCCATTCCTGTCTCTCCCTTCATGAAGAGTCGGTGATTCCCGGGACCCGGGAATCGAGATTCATTGTAGGGTGAACGGCCGCGAATATCAAGTTCCGGGGGACAGGCCGCTGAAAACCTAAGAAAGTCCCAGATATTCACCAGAAGCCCGGCTCCGAGTATCTCCACCGTGCTTCTGTCGGTCGCTCTCCAGAGTTCGCTCCCTGCCGGACGGGGATGTGCCGCGAACGGGATTGATAAGCTCTGTGGGAGGGACTGGCCCTCTCGAGTGATGTATACTAGGGCCATGAAACGGATGGCCATCCTGACCAGGGACTGCGCGGGCGTCAACGCCGCCATTCGGGCCGCCGTCCGGACCGCCGCCCCGGCCGGGCTCGAGGTCCTCGGTGTGCTCCGGGGCTACGAGGGCCTGATCGATGGGGACTTCGTCCCGCTCGACCGCCGGTCGGTCTCGGGAATCATCAACGCCGGGGGGACGATCCTGAAGACGGCCCGCTGTGAGCGGTTTTTCACGGCCGGAGGCCAGGCCTCATCCGTAAAAAACATCAAGGCCCGTGGGATCGACGGCCTACTCGTCATCGGCGGGAACGGCTCCCTGGCCGGCGCCCACGTGCTGGCCTCCTCGCACGGCGTGAAGGTCATCGGAATCCCGGCCACGATCGACAATGACCTCAGCGGCGTCGACATCACGATCGGCGCCGACACGGCCGTCAACGTCGCCCTGGACGCGCTGGACAAGATCCGGGACACGGCCACGAGCCTCGAGAGGATCTTCGTCGTCGAGGTCATGGGCCGGAACTGCGGCTCCATCGCCATGCAGGTAGCCCTGGCGGGAGGATGCGAGGAGGTCCTGCTCCCCGAACAGGACTTCGACCCGGCGGCCGTGTGCCGCGAGATCAGAAACGGTCACGCGCGGGGCAAGGTCAGCTGGATCATCATCACCGCGGAGGGCAGGGCCCGGGCCCAGGACGTGGCCGCCGTCGTCACCCGGGATACGGGGCTGGAAACGAGGATCGCCGTCCTCGGCCACATCCAAAGGGGCGGCCGGCCGACCGCCATAGACCGGATCCTGGCGGCCCGCCTCGGCCACGCGGCCGTGGAAGCGCTGATCGAGGGGAAGTCCGACGTCTGCGTTCATTACAAGGATGGACAGATCGAATTCCTGCCGCTCGAGATCGCCATCCGGCCGAAAGCCTGCCCGGTCGCGGACGATTATCACCTGCTCAAGGTCCTGGCCTGAAGATCCGGCGCCGGGAAAAATCACGCCATTCGCTTTTGCCACTGAAGCTCCATAAACGTATGTCCGTGGAATCTCCCCGCGAAGGGGATTGACAGCGGTCCGCGGAATTTCATATGGTTAGCCTTGCCCATGACGCCCCGCCATCACACCTTCGCGTCAAATCCACACCCGGAGGTCGCCCCATGAACTCGAAGCGCAGGTTCTTTCTTCTCTTCGGCATCGTCCTGCTCGCCGTCATCCTCGCCGGCTGGGCCGCCCAATCCAAGCCCCCGGCCAGGACCCCGAAGAAAATCGAAAACACCGATACGGCCCAGCGCCTGAAATGGTTCGCGCAGCACGAGGCCATGAGGGACCGGTCGCCGTTCAAGGATATGAAATGGCGCTTTATAGGCCCCATGGACCTCGGCGGTCGCTGCACGGATATCGCCGTCCCCAAGGGCAGCCGGAACGTGATTTACATCGCCTCGGCCACGGGCGGCCTCTGGAAGACCGTGAACGCCGGCATCACCTGGGAACCCCTCTTTGAGGATATGCCCACCCAGTCGATCGGCGACATCGCCGTCGCCGAATCCGACCCGAACATCGTCTGGGTCGGGACGGGGGAAGCCAACATCTTCCGGGCCTCGGAGCCGGGGATCGGCGTTTTCAAGTCGGCCGACGGCGGCAAGACCTGGAGCCATATGGGCCTCGAGGGCACCTATACGATCGGACGCATCGTCATCCACCCCACGAACCCCGACATCGTCTACGTCGCGGCATCGGGCCATGAATGGACGTACAATCCCGACCGCGGGGTCTTCAAGACGAGCGACGGCGGCAAGACCTGGCAGAAAGTCCTGTACGTCAACGAGAAGGTCGGCTCGAACGACCTGGCCATGGACCCCCAGAACCCGGACACGCTTTACGCGGCGACCTGGAACCGCATCCGCCAGCGCTGGAGCGACCCCGTGCCGGGCGGCGAGGACGGCCTCTATAAAACGACCGACGGCGGCAAGACGTGGAAACCCATCAACAACGGCCTCCCCGACACCCGGTTCACAGGCAGGATCGGGATCGACATCTGCCGGACGAGGCCGAACGTCCTCTACGCCTATGTCGATAATCACACGCCGGGGAAAGAAGCCGCCGCGGGCGAGGTCGACGCCTACGGCCGGCCTCGGCAGCGCGGCATCATCGGCGCGGAAATCTACCGCTCCGACGACAAGGGAGACTCCTGGCAGAAGGCGAACCCGACGACGCCTTATTTCGAGATGTTCGGCGGCACGTACGGCTGGGTCTTCAGCCAGATCCGGGTCGACCCCAACGACGAGAACACGATCTACATCATGGGGCTGGGGCTGGCCAAGTCCGCCGACGGAGGAAAGACTTTCAAAAACCTGTATACCGAGGGTCTTCACGGGGACCATCACGGCCTGTGGATCGATCCGGGCGATTCGAACTACCTGATCAACGTCAACGACGGCGGAGCCAACGTCTCCTACGACGGCGGCAAGGCCTGGCGCGACTTCCATAAGGGCATCCCCTCCGTCCAGTTCTACAACGTGGCCTACGATTTCCAGTCGCCGTTCTGGGTTTACGGTTCGGTCCAGGACCAGGGCACTTACCGGGGCTGGATCCCCCTCGTCAAGCCGGGGCAGGCGCCGGAAGGCCGGCGGATGAGGTTCGGGAGGCCGGCGCCGAAATGGGAGACGGCGCCCGGCGGCGAAGGCACCCTGATCGCCGTGGACCCCACGAACCCGAATATCGAGTACGCATCCTCGTTCTACGGCCGGCTGGAGCGGTCCGAATACAAGAACGGCGCCTGGGACGGCAAGGGCATCTACCCCAAGGCGGGGAAGGGGGAACCCGACTACCGGGGCCAGTGGCTGGCCGCGACCATGCTTTCCCCGCACAATCCCCTGGTCGTCTACCACGGTTTCCAGTATCTCTTCCGGTCCATGAACCGCGGCGACGCATGGGAGCGCATCAGTCCCGACCTGACCTACAACAATCCCGAGCAGCAGGGAAAATGGCCCTTCGCCATCCCCTTCGCCACCATCACCGCGGTCGACGAGTCGCCGTTCAAGTTCGGCGTCCTCTATGCCGGGACGGACGACGGCCGCGCCTGGGTAACCAAGGACAGCGGCGAAGCCTGGACGGAAATCACGGCCGGCCTGCCCTTCAACAAGCACGTCTGGAAAATCGTGGCCTCCAAGTACGACCCGGCGACCGTCTATATCACGCTGGTCGGCCGGCACGACGACGATTTCAATCCGTACATCTTCAAGTCTGCGGACTATGGGAAGACCTGGATGAGCATCGCCGGGGACATCCCCGGGGGGCCCGTCAACGTGGTCCGCGAGGACCCGATAACGAAAGACGTCCTCTACGCGGGAACGGACACGGGGATCTACGTTTCCATCGATGGCGGCAAGACCTGGAACGTCCTGGGCACCGGCCTGCCCACGACCTACGTATGGGACATCGCCGTCCACCCGCGGGACAACGGCCTCGTCATCGCGACCAACGGGCGCGGCATGTGGATCATCGACGACCTCGCCCCGGTTCAGAATGCTGTGAAATAGAGCGCAAGAGGGACGGTCCCACCTTATCCCTCGGATCTTATCCGGCATCTGGCAGAAGTGAGGCTCCGGGTCGCTCCGCCGCGCTTCTGCCAGTCGCTCCCCGCCGGATTGGTTCCATCCCGGCGTTTTAGGGAAAGGGCGAAAGGGGGATGGCCGGAACGTCATGTGCGGCTTAGCGCAAGACGCACTCTGGAGTGGAGGACATCCCCTTCCGCCCTTTCCAACCATTAATGCCACGGAGATCCGGAGTCCGGAATCAGCCGGCCAGGACATAATCGGCGGCGATGCTGCCGGTGCGGAGAGCCGTGGGGACGCCGCCGAGGAAAAGCTCGGTGGCCGCGTACACGCCGGCCGCGAGCAGTCCCGGGACGGGGGTCCGGACCAGGATTTTTCCCGAAAGCGGGCCGGGATTTCTGGGGCCCCATGTCCAGCCCGCGATCGAACCCTCGTAGCGGCCTCCCCAGTCGCGATACGTGAGAGGCGTCGCAATGTTCATGACCTCGACGGCGCTCGAGAGTCCCGGAAGAATGCTCTCCACTGTCCCGATCATGCTCCGGGCCAGGCGGGTTTTGAATTCCAGGTAGCCCTCTTTTCTCTCCTTGTCCCCCGTGCGCCAGGAGGCGAAGTGTCCGTAGGGGAATCCAGTCCGCAGGACGAGCGAGGCGCGGCCCGCCGGCGCAAGGTCGGGCGCTTTGCGGGACCAGCAGCAGATCTCGATTTCCCGGTTGTCGAAATCTTCGGGGTCGGCCGGCTCGCCCTCGCGGATGACCTTCCGGAAAAACAGGTGCTCGGCGTGGACGGCGCGGAGGTCCGTTTCCTGCGGCCTGACGCCCAGGTAGACGCAGAGCTCCGAGTCCGTATAGGGGACTTGCCGGATGGCGCCCAGGTCCACGCCGGAGATGTCCGCGGCGTCCATGAGGTCGAGGAACGTGGTCTTGTAGTCGGCGTTCGAGATCACCCAGCGGGATTCGATGACCCGGCCGCCCGCGGTCATCACCCCGGCTGCCCGGCCGGACCGGACCACGATCCTTCTGACGGGCTCGGAGAGGCGGACCTCCCCGCCCCGGTCCTCGATTTGCCGCCGGAGAAGGTCGGCGATGCCGTGGACGCCGCAGGAGGGAAACCAGATGCCCTCCTCCGCCATGACGTTCCACATAAGGGCCAGGTTCAGCAGGGACATCTCGGGCCGGCTGGTCCCCATAGACCCCAGGAAGTTCCTGAGATGGGGGTTTTCGATCAGCCGGTCGACGAAGTCGGCGGCCGGAACTCTCGACAGCCGGCGGACTTCGGTCGCCCTGGCCTCCGGAGCCGGGCGGGCGTTCTGCTCCGACCGGGGAAGGAAATCGGGGTGCCAACGGTCCAAATCCCTGGACGCCACGATCATGCCGGCGAGGCGGCTGAAGAATTCGCTCAGGCCGCGCCGTTCTCCGGGGAACGACTCGGCCAGGGACGCCTCCAGGTCGGGAAGGGACTGCGACATCATAACGTCGAGAAAGGGAGTCCGGAGCTCGAACCCGCTCCGCCGGAAGCCGACTGTTTCCGCGACTCCGGCTTCCTCCAGCAAACCTTGGACTCGGCCCGGAAAGCTGAAGGATAGGGCACCCATGGGGAAAGCGTATCCGCCGCGCCGGAATATGTAGCTCGTGCCGCCGGGGAGGGATTTTTTTTCGAGGAGGAGGACCTTCCTCCCCCGCCGGGCAAGCTTCGCGGCAGCCATCAACCCGCCCAGGCCGGCTCCAATTACAATCGCGTCGAGCATCTAAAATTCCCCGTTCATCTTACCATAACCCGGGGGGCGGCCGTCTATCCCGACGCCTCCGCCACCAAACGGGGCTGGAGCTCTAAAGACTTACATCCATGTGATCCAACTTTTGTAAGCATTAGAGCTCCCGCACCGTACTCAGGCTTCCAGCAACCTGTGTCGCTGGAAGCCTGAGTGCGGGGTTGACGGCCGCGCCGGCCCTGGGATAGGATTTCCCCGGGCCGCCGGGACGGCTCGGGGAATCCGACGATGGAGGTTGGTGTGATCTCAAGCAAGAAATTTCCGACCCGGCGGGCGGCCGTCCTCGCCCTTCCGATCGCCGGGCTGTTGCTTTCGGCGCTGGTCTGCGCCGTAAAGCCCGCCGCCAGAACCGCCGTAGCCCCGGCTCCCGGAGGCGGCCCGGCCAAGGTCGTCTATGCCGGCGTCCGCTCGTCCAAATACGGGATGAAACCCTTTCTCGAACCCCCGGCCTGGGAGCGAGCCATTGGGGCCATGGCGGCTTATTTCCCGGGGTCGACGCCCTGCGCGGTCTGGATCGTGGGCACGATGGCCAAGACGCCCCGGTTCACCCATCTCGAGTTCCCGGCCGATGGTCGCTCCTACCCGAACATCGAGTTCGAACCCGCCGACAGGCACGAGCGTTATCTCGCCGAATTCGACCGGGCCGGCATCAAGGTCTTCCTCCAGGTGGAACCGGCCAACGCCGACATGGGCACCCTGATCGACCTCGTCCTGGGCCGGTACGCGCGTCACCCCTGCGTCGTCGGCTTCGGTGTCGATGTCGAGTGGAACAAAACGGCGGACTTCCCCAAGACCGGGATGGCCGTGGACGACGCCACCGCCCGCGAGTGGGAGGCCAAGGTCAAGTCCCACAATCCCGCCTACCGGCTGTTCCTGAAGCATTGGGACGAGAAATGGATGCCCCCGGCGTACCGGGGCGACATTATCTTCGTCGACGACAGCCAGATTTTTCCGGACATGGAGGCCATGGTCAAGGAGTATTCCGAAAGCTGGGCCCCGACGTTCTATCCCAACCTCGTCGTATTCCAGATCGGCTATAACTCCGACAAGCCCTGGTGGTCTAAGCTCTCCGACCCGCCGAGGACCATCGGCGACGCGATCCGGAAAAGGGTCCGGCAGGACATGGCCCTTATCTGGGTCGATTTTTCCTTGCGCGAAGCCCTGCCGACCGGCGCGACGAAACACCCATGATGAAACATAAGAGTCTCTGGGCCTGGGGCGTAATCGCCTTGTTGGCCCTCGTGGCCGTCGGATTCACGTCCATGTGGCGCCGCGCCAAGATGCCGGCCCAGGACGGGCCCATGGTCGGAGCCAAGATCTACGAACACGCCGGGAGCTTTCCGGCCCTCTTCGAGGCCTGGCGCGAGACCGGGATCAACACGGCCTTCGTCAGCCCGGCCCTCGAGCGCAACCCGGAGTTCCGGGGCCTGGCCAGGAAAAACGGCGTCGCGACCTACATCATCTTCCCGGTCTTCTTCGACGCCGATGAGCTCGCCAAACGGCCCGACCTCTTCGCCGTCACCGACAAGGGCGTCCGGGCGGAGGACAGCTGGGTAAAATTCGTTTGCCCGACGCGCCGGGACTTCCTGGCCAAAAAGATCGAGGACCTTAAGACGCTGGTCAAGGAGACGGACCCCGAGGGCGTCAGCCTCGATTTCATCCGTTTCTTCGTCTTCTGGGAGATGGTCTATCCGGACCGGACCCCCGAGTCCCTGGCGAACTCCTGCTTCGACCGGTCCTGCCTCGAGTCCTTCGAGAGGGAGACGCGCATCCGCATCCCGGGGACGCTCGCCGGGACGCCGGAAATTGCCCGCTGGATTCTGGCCACGCATCCCCGGGAGTGGACGGAATGGAAGTGCGGCGTCATTGCCGACACGGTCAAGGTCCTGGCCGGCGAAGCCCGGAAAATCAAGCCCGGGATCAAAATCAACATCCATACCGTCCCGTGGCGATCGGACGACTTCGGCGGGGCGATCAAGTCCGTGGCCGGACAGGACCTGGCCCGCCTCGCCCCGCTCGTCGACTACGTCTCGCCCATGTGCTATCACCACATGGTCAAGCGGATGCCGGCCTGGGTCCACGCGGTCGTCGAGGACGCGGAGCGCGTGTCCAAGGCCGCCGTCCTCCCCAGCATCCAGGTCCAGGAGGCCTACATCCCGGGACCCGAATCGCCGGCCGAATTCAAGGCAGCCCTGGTCGAGGCCCTGAAACCGCCGTCACGGGGCGTCGTCTTCTGGAACTGGGCCGCGCTCGCCGGTTCGGCCGAGAAAAGGGAGGCCGTGAAAGCGGTCCTGAAGTCCCGGGGCTGAGCCCCCGGCCCCGGAGCGGGGGCCTGTGCTAGAATGGGGCCGGACCGGAGTCCGGCCGCGAGGAGCAACCATGGCCAACGTCGTCACCATCATCATGGCGGGAGGTCAGGGCAGCCGCCTCTACCCTCTGACCAAGGTCCGGAGCAAACCGGCCGTCCCCATCGCCGGCAAGTTCCGGCTCATCGACATCTCGATCAGCAACTGCATCCACTCCGGTTTCCGGAAAATCTTCGTCCTGACGCAGTTCGCGAGCGAATCCCTCCACCGCCACATCTTCACGGCCTACCGGTTCGACAATTTCCACCAGGATTTCATCACGCTTCTCTCGGCGCAGCAGACCCTCGAGAACCGGGACTGGTACCAGGGCACGGCCGACGCCGTCCGCCAGAACCTCAACTTCATCGAGGACGTCGGCGACCTCGTCCTCATCCTGTCCGGCGACCACCTGTACAGGATGGACTACCGGAAATTCGTCGACGCCCACCTGGCCGCGGGCGCGGAGATCAGCATCGCCGTCACCCCGGTGAGCGCGGCCCAGGCCCCCGAATTCGGGGTCATGAAGGTCAATCAGCGGGGACGGATCACCGAGTTCTTCGAGAAACCGACGAGTCCCGCCGACGTCGGGCGGATGAACGCCCCGGAGGAGGTCCTGCGGCGGGCCGGCGTCCCGGCGGACCGCACCCACCTCGCATCCATGGGGGTCTACCTCTTCAATTGGAACGCCCTCAAGGACCTCCTCGCCCACACCGGGTTCAGGGATTTCGGGCGGGAGGTCATCCCCCAGGCCATCGGCGACCGCAAGGTCTTCAGCTACTTCTTCGACGGCTACTGGGAGGACATCGGGACGATCCCGAGCTTCTTCGAGGCCCATATGGACCTGACCCGGCCGCTGCCCAGGTTCAATTTCTATGACGAGCAAAAACCGATCTTCACGCACGCCCGCTACCTCCCCGGCTCGAAGCTCCTGGCCTCGGAGGTCGAAAACGCCATCCTTTGCGAGGGAAGCATCGTCAACAGGTCACGGGTCCGCGAGTCCATTATCGGCATCCGGTCCCGGATCGGCGACAACTGCCGCGTCGAGCGCACGGTCGTCATGGGCGCGGACTTTTTCGAGTCCACCGAGGACCTCCGGCGAAACCGCGAGGCCGGGATCCCGGACATCGGCATCGGGCCCGATTCGGAGGTCCGCAACGCCATCATCGACAAGAACGCCCGGATCGGCCGCGGCACGAGACTGGTCAACCGGAACTCCGCCATGGCCGAATCCGCGGACAACTACGTCATCGTCAACGGCATCATCGTCGTCCCCAAGGGCGCCGTCATCCCCGACGGGTCGGTCATCTGAAGCCCGGCGGGGGGGGTCAGTCCTGCATCAGGCCGAGGAAGGCCGATTCGAGGTCGCCGGCCGCCGCGGGCCGGAGACGCGACAGGAATTCCGGGAGTCCCGAGCGGGCCGCGACCTCGCCGCGCCGGATGACGATGAAATCATCGCTGATCCTGACCATCTCGGCGAGCATGTGCGAGCTCAGGAGAAGGGCCGCCCCGCCGTCCCGCAGCTCGCGGAAGAGGTCTCGCATTTTTCTGATGGACGGCGGGTCGAGGGCCGAGAAGGGCTCGTCGACGACGAGGAGCTCAGGCGCGCCGGCCAGAGTCTGGAGGTAGGCGAACTTCTTGACGTTCCCGGCCGAATAGGTTCCCGGCTTCCTATCGAGGAGGACGGGGTCGAAGAGGATTTTCGGGGCCAGCCCGCCGACAGTCGTCTCCCATTCCGGCCTTCCCTTCCCGAGGGACTTCCGGGTAAGGTCCAGGATTTCCTTGCCCGTCAGCCAGGGAAAAAACACCGGCTGGTCGGGGACGTATCCGACGCGGCCGGTGCCGAGTTCGACGGTCCCCGCGTCCGGGATCAGGAACCCGAGGACGATTTTCAGGGTGGTTGTTTTTCCGGCGCCGTTCTCGCCGATAAGGGCGGTCGTCCGTCCCCGCTCGAGCGCGAAGCTCACGCCCCGCACCGCCTGGACCCGGCCGAAGCTTTTCCGAAGCCCATCCACGATCAGCATGTCCATCCCCCCTATTCGCAAAGCTCCAGCCGCCGGACGCGCACCCTCTGCAGGAAAAGAGCCAGGGCCAGCCCCGCGAGGACGACCAGCCCGCCGGGGAAAAGCCGCCGCGAAACAATCAGGTTCGGGAATACGGCCGTGAATCCCATGAACAGCAGCCGGGACATGACGCCCGGAAATATGCCTGTGGCCAGGTGGTCGATGAAGGCCGTCCGCGACGTGGCGGAAAAAAGCAGACCGATGAGCCAGGCCGCCTGGGCCAGGAGAATGACGACGACGTTGGACCCGGCGCTCAGAAACCAGCTCAAGAGGCCGGCCAGGCCGATATAATAGAGCCCGGCCAGGAGCCCCATGCCGAACTGGTCGGCCGGGAATGGACCCGGGGTGCCGCGCGCGATCCCCCAGGCCGAAAGGAGAAGAAACAGGCCGCCGGCGTAGGCTCCGGCCGCGGCGGCCAGCGCCAGGTTCTTCTGCCAGAGGTAGCTCCGGAATCTTCCGCAGAGAAAGAGAGCGTTCTCCAGCCCGCCACCGGCCAGCTCCGACGCCACCATGTCCTGGCCGAAAAGGAGAAACACGTAAGGGAAGAAGAACAGGAAGAACTTCATGGCCGTTTCCTGGGAATCCCGGACCCCGAGATAAACGAGGAAGACCGGCAGGGCCGCCAGGACCGCGACGGTGAACTTCGAGGAACGGAGCTTCGAGCCGGCCAGCCCGACCGTCAGCGGGAATACATTTTTCGCAGGCATGTCTTAAGATCCTCCATTCGCCGGCCGGGGTCCTTGTAGGCGTCATCCCGGTAAACGGTCGCGTCTCCCGAAAGGAGGGCCTTGTAGGGGAGGCAGTCCACCTGGAACCTCCGGAAAAGGACCTTCCTCCGGTCGAGGACGACCGGCAGCGTGCAGGCGTGTTTTTCGAGGAAGGACTGAAGCTCGTCCCTGGGTCCGGAAAAAACACCCACGACGCTCACCGGCCAGCCCCCTTTTTCGATGGCGTACCTGGCTTCGAAAAGATCGTCATAGCAGGACGGGCAGTCCGTGGAAAAAAAGACGAGCAGAATGGTCGTTCCCGCCTTCGGCACCGCCTCTGCGAGGCTCAGCGAGATATGGACATCGACCTCGGCCCGGGAAGCGGCCAGACACGTCGCTCCGAGGGCCAGGGCAACCAGGGCCGCGATCCGCCGGGTCATGGGACGATCCTGAAGATCCGGAGATCGCTCGTCCGGTCGACCGCGTAGATCCGCTCGCCGTCCACGGCCAGCCGCGTCACACGCACGGGGAGGTCGATGCGCGCTTCGAGCCGTCCGGCCGCGTCGAAGACAAAAACCTGGTCGCCGGGGCCGAGGTCTCCTTCGCCCGTGAAGGCGGGGGCGAGAAGGTAGAAACGGCCGCGGTCGTAGGCGCTGTCCCAGCAGAACGCCTCGACCTCTTTCCGGCCGCCCCTGACGGGAAGCGGGAGACTTTTTGCGGCATATCTTCCGTCCACCGGGATCCGCCCAAGGAGCGCCGCGTCCCGCCCGTAGTGCAGCACGAAGCGCTCGCGGCTCTTGAAGACCACGAAGAAATCGCCGGCCGGCCCGGGGCTGACGAGGAACATATTGCGGAAGGCGTCGAGCACGGGGTCGCCGGAAAAAAGGGCCGGCATCTCCTCCCTCAGGAGGTCGCCTTTCCCGTTAAAGAGATGGAGCAGTTTTTCCGTCGCGGAGCGGCCGGTGCCGTTGCTGGTAACGAGGATCCTGTCGGCCGACAGGACGAAAACCTTGTCGGGCGCAAAGGGCATGCCGAAGCTCCGCAGACACCGTCCCGAGGCCTCGAGGACCTGGACCCGGTGATTGAACTTGTCCGCGACGAAGATCCGGCCGCCGAGGAGGGCGACCCCCGAGGGGAACGAAAATTCGCCGGGGCCGCCGCCTTTCCGGCCGATGGCGGCCTGGAACCGTCCTGTCTTCGTGAAAATCTTGACGGCGCAGTCCTGGGCGTCGGCGACATAGATTCGGTCGGCGTCGAAGGCCAGGGAAACGGCCATGGCCAGGCAGGCGTTATCGCTCCCGCCGCCTTCCGTCGCCACGGCTTCGGCGACGTATCTCCGGACCGGGGAATCCCCGGGCGCCGCCACCGCGGAAGGCGGAATGCCCGAGGCCAGGGCGAGGAGAATGAGGGCCTGTTTGCAGATCAGGTTCATGGATGTCCCTTCTCTTTCATCGGTGGATGGAGGCGGGCCCTCCGCCGTGGAGGGCCCGCCGTGCCTCAGACCTTGACGGCCAGGATGCATTTGCCGAGCGCGATGTCGCAGACGGTCAGGACGAGGGCGACCTTTGTCCAGGGCGCGTCCAAGTTGAAGGCGCGCTCCCGGCACACCTGGTGGTCCCTGTAGCATTCGCTGACATCATGGGCGCTCACCGCCACCGGAAAAAAAAAGACCGAGGACAGCAGGACCAGCCCGGCCAGGGCCAGCAGCAATATTTTTTTCATCGGGGACTCCTTTCGCCTTCCTATGAGCAATCTCCGTGCCAATCCGGAAAGGCGTGGGACGTCTGGTAAGTGATTGATTCAAAAGACGTTCGACTGGAGTCGGCGGGGATCACCAGGGGCCCGGCGGGCCGGCCGCGGCACACTTTGTGACGCTGTCCCGGATCCCCATGCGGGCCAGCACGTTACGTGGCTGCCGCGCGGCACAAACTGTGACAGGTCGGGCGACCCGGGCCCTTATTTTATCAGGGGAATCTTGATCCCCTTGTCCTTGGCGAAGGCCACGGCCTCGGGGTACCCGGCATCGGCATGCCTGGCGACGCCCAATCCCGGGTCCACCGTCAGAACCCTGGCCAGCCGGCGGCCCATCGTGGCGCTCCCGTCGGCCACGATCACCATGCCGGCGTGTATGGACAGCCCGATGCCCACGCCCCCGCCGTGGTGGACGGAGACCCACGAGGCCCCGCTGACGGCATTGAGGAGCGCGTTCAGGATCGGCCAGTCCGCGATCGCGTCCGAACCGTCGCGCATCCCCTCGG
>Ga0315281_10009873_pt1 | contig 13210 bp, 16 predicted proteins | sample YL17G07_0_MG_FD_204540 | JGI IMG/M metagenome (GOLD analysis project Ga0315281, IMG submission 204540) | Sediment microbial communities from Yellowstone Lake, YNP, Wyoming, USA - YL17G07_0 | ecosystem: Environmental > Aquatic > Freshwater > Lake > Sediment | place: USA: Wyoming | collected... | reverse complement strand
TTCATAGCTGGCGGTGTGGCAGGTGAGATAGTATGGAGGGCATTCACCCCAGCAGCGTCGGCTCAGTATGCAGGGCAGATGATAGGTGCGATACCCAACTTCATCAGAGCTATGATCTCTGGTTCCTCTACACAGATAGGCGAGGCGTTCACTAGGAATTGGTTACCTAGCATAATGAGTGTTTTTGCAACGCTGATAGTATTCTTCATCGTCGTGTATGCTGAAAGCTTACGTGTGGAGATACCGCTGGCGTACGGTCAATTTGGCGGGATGCGCGGGAGGTATCCCATCAAGTTTCTATACACATCGAATATCCCGGTCATCTTAGCGATGACCGTGTTCGCCAACGTCAAAATAATTGCGAGCTTATTGGCACGTGCGCAGATATACGTTCTAGGCACAGTATCGCCCGCATCTGGTCTAGTTTATTATCTAGAACCACCATCCGGTATAGCTTCGGTCACGGCCGATCCGCTGCGCGCGGTAATCTATCTTGTCATTCTGGTTGTAGTTTGTATAGGCTTTGCTTGGTTGTGGGTGCAGATGACTGGAATGGGGCCGAGGGATGTTGCTCAGCAGCTCCAAGATTCTGGCCTGTCAATTCCGGGATTCAGGCGCGACATCAGGGTGATGGGTTGGGTCCTCGACCGTTACATAAAAACGGTTACAATAATGAGCGGCGCCTTCGTAGGCGCAATATCCGGTTTGGCAGATTTCATGGGCGCGTTAGGTTCAGGGACAGGTATTTTACTGACGGTCGGCATTATTTATGGGTTATACGAAGAGATTGCGAGGGAGCGCGTCTCGGAGATGTTTCCAGCGGTCAGGAGGCTATTCGGTGAATAAGATAGTTGTGGTGACCGGCACACCTGGCGTCGGCAAGAGCACTGTGATATCTCGCGCAGTAGGAAAGCTTCGGTCGGCAGGGACAGATTGTGAGATAATCAACTATGGCGATTTCATGTTGAAGATAGCTAAAGAGAAGGCTGGGGTCACAGATCGCGACGAAATGCGCAAGCTGTCGTTCGATATATATCAGGATATTCAGAAGGAGGCCGCCGATGATATAGCGCGCGTGGCCGAGCGTAAACTAGTTTTGCTAGATACTCATTGTACGGTGAAGAAACCAGAGGGTTACTACCCAGGGCTGCCGAGATGGGTGCTCGAGCGTTTACGGCCCGTGACGATCGTTGTGATAGAGGCCCCACCTGCAGAAGTTCTTGGCAGGCGAACCAAAGATGCCAAACGAAGGAGGGACAAGGAACTTCTGGCGGAGATAGAGGAACATCAGCAGTTGAACCGTGCGATCGCTATGGCATACGCAGCTTTTACTGGTGCGGCGGTAAGGATAATTGTAAATAAGGATGGGAAACTGAGTGATGCCGTGAGAGAGATGGCGGAAACATTGAGGTGAGATGGTGCGGCGGATATTTGTCTTCGCAGTAGTTGCATTCGTCTTGGTCGCTGGGCTGGCTACTTTAGTCAAGGCGCAGTCTGCGGATGACCGTCAGAACGCGTTCAAGGAAGCGTTGTACAGGCTGGACATGTCTATCGATTCACTTAGAAAAGGAGACAATTCTGGAGCTCAATCCAATTTGAGTATCGCGAGTGATAATTACAACAAATTTAGCGTCGAAAATGTGGACAATGTGCTCGATAATCGCATAAAGGCAAACTTCAGCTCGCTTTCCCAGACACCGGTTGAAGAGAACATCAGAGCTCTTCGCGCGGATGTTTCGCTCGCCGCCAGCAAATTGGGGATCTCGCTCTCGTTCGTGTTTAACCATTCGGTACTCTTCATCCTTTTCATCTCGTTCGTTTTTGCTTTCGTGGTCACGTTGATAAGCAAGCGCGTGGTGAACTGGGAAGAAATAAAACAGAAGAAAAAGAGGTTCAGCGATTGGCAGAAGGCGCGGATGGACGCCCAGCGCAAGAAGGACATGAAGACAGTGCACAAGCTTCAGCAGGAACAGAAGGATATGATGGCGTTGCAGGGGCAGGTAATGATGGCTTCGTTTAAGCCGGCCATATTCTACATGGTTCCATATTTCATCCTTTGGATGGCACTCTCTGGCTTCTATGGCAGCTGGGTGGTGGCGTGGTTGCCGTTCACCCTGCCGTTGCCCATCATCGGGACGACGGCATCTCTGGGCTTCCTTGGTTGGTATTTACTCACGTACTTCGGTTTCTCCTCAATATGGCGAAGGCTGCTGATAGGCGATTGATATGCCTGCACGAAGGTTCAGGTCGAGGACATACAAGAGGCGATATATCCGCGTTCCTGGCGGCGTCAGCGTGCGCTTTGTTGAGAAAAAAAGGAAAGTTTCTAAGTGTGCGCGGTGCGGCGGGCCTCTGGCTGGGGTACCTCGCGCGAGCCCCGGTGGATTGATAGCAGTACCGAAAAGCTCGCGGAGGCCAACTCGCCCATACGGTGGCAACCTGTGTTCCGCATGCGCGCGTCAGGCCATCAAGGAAGCTGTTAGGGCGTGAAAATAATGGTGGTCATCGCGATTAGCGGCTTGCATGGTGCTGGGAAGAGTACTGCTGCAAGAGCGCTCGTGAAAAAGTTCGGGCTAAAATATATATCGGCGGGTGCGGTCTTCAGGCAGATGGCGAGGGATAATGGGATGAGTTTGGATGATTTTTCTCGATACGTTGAACGTCATCCGAATATCGACAGGCAGATCGATCGCAGAACTGCAGAGTTTGCAAAAAAAGATAATGTGCTGATAGACGCCCGCTTGGCTGGCTGGATGGCAAAAGGGGCAGATGTCAAAATTTTGCTCCACGCTCCATTGAAGGTTCGTGTCAGGCGCATAACCAAACGTGAAGGAAGAAAATACGTGGATGTGCTCAGGGAAACCGCAGACAGAGAGCGCAGCGAAGCGAAGCGGTTCAAGCGGTTTTACGGTATAGATGTCAACGACTGGTCGGTGTTCGACATAGTACTAAACACTGAACACTTTGGTTTGAAGGAAATGGCGCGCGTGCTGGAACGCGCGGTCAGAGCTGTCACTAAACAGAAACGGCGGTAGTGGTTGGCGATTACATGGTAATGGAAATTGGCAGAGTATGTGTGAGGATAGCTGGGCATGAAGCTGGTAAAAAATGCGTGATTGTGGATGTAATCGATAGAACATATGTTTTGGTGGCTGGCCCAGAAATAAAGCGAAAGCGGTGCAACATCGCGCACCTCGAGCCACTCCCGCAGAAGCTCGACATAGCGAAAGACGCTTCGGATGAGGATATCAAACGAGCGTTTGGGGCGACCGACGCAGGTGGTTAAGTTTGGGCAAACTGCCTTTTGATGTCGTGCGCGAAGTGATGGTTCGCGCCCAAGATATGACCGACCCTCGCTACGGTTGCGAGCCGGATAAAAGGACAATCCAGGAGCACATCAAGCTAGGCGTGATAAACCTAGACAAACCAGTTGGCCCAACCTCGCACGAAGTCGCCGCTTGGGTGAAGCGGGTACTTGAAATAAGTAGGGCTGGCCACAGCGGCACGCTCGATCCGAAGGTGAGTGGAATCTTGCCAGTAGCGCTCGCAAATGCAACCAAGCTGACCCAGGCGTTGCTCCCAGCGGGCAAAGAATACGTCTGCACTATGCATTTGCATGGCGAGGTGCCGGAGCACAGACTGACGCAAGTGCTTCGTGAATTTGAGGGCGAAATACATCAACGCCCACCGATTCGGGCGGCGGTGAAGAGAGTCCTGAGAATTAGACGAATCTACTATATCGAGCTTCTCGAGCGAGATGGAAGGGATGTACTTCTGCAGGTCGGCTGTGAGGCTGGTACGTACATCCGCAAGCTTTTCTTCGACATTGGCGAGGCTCTAGGTTGCGGGGCTCACATGGCAGAGCTACGGCGGACGCGCGCCGGACCATTTTCGGAGGATGAAACGTTGGTGAGGTTGCACGACTTGGCGGACGCATACGCATTTTGGCGCGAGGAGGGCTTAGAAGATCATCTTAGGAAAGTGATCATGCCAGTTGAAGCAGCAGTGAGGCATCTGCCAAAGATAGTGGTGCGCGATGGCGCGATAGATGCGCTCTGTCACGGCGCTAGTTTAGCGGCTCCAGGTGTGCTCACGTTGGAAACTGGCATCTCTCGAGGTGATGTTGTGGCGCTCATGACCATCAAGGGAGAATTGGTATCTCTAGCCAAGGCTGAGATGACGTCGAAACAAATTTTGGAAGCGGATCACGGGATAGTTGCTAAGCCAGAGAGAGTTGTGATGTCGCCCGGGGTATACCCAAGAAAATGGAAATAACTAGATTGAAACTCCCACGACGGAAAGAGCTATTGTTATCACGGAAATGATTACTGCAATTGAGATGGAGTAAATTAGATTTTTCTTTGGTTCCACTTTCAACGGATACCCTATACCAAAGGCGGCCAGCCATCCGAAGATTGGCGAGATATAGATTCTGTACGCGACGATCGATGGGAAGGATTTGAAGATGGTGATGAAGCCAAGTAGTACAAAGAGGTAGACGCTACACTGCAAGGCTAGAACGCTGATGGGATCAAAAGATTTTTTACCAGTTTTCTCAGCCATGCGTACGCCATCATATTGTTCGTCGAAGAAGATTTTAAACGTTTCGTTTTTTATTGGGGCTAATCATTGTTGGGTCCCAAATGATTTTCAAAGATTTTGGCTAAAAAAGGGCATATAGCCTAGAAATCACAGTTAAATTTGAGCCGGGGTGGCAGAACTAGGCCAATGCGACAGCTTGGAGAGCTGTTGACCCTCACGGGTCGTCAGGGTTCAAATCCCTGCCCCGGCGCCACTGGCGAATGATTTTAATAGGAAGTTTCGACAAGTTCTACAGTAAGGCTTTGTGGTAGGTAAAATGCCTGGGGAATTCAAGCATATAGTAAGGATAGCTGGCAAGGACCTCCGTGGCGAGAGGCGCGTCCAGCTGGCGCTAACGGACATAAAGGGCGTGGGCACGATGATGGCGCGGGCGGTGGCATATGCGGCCGAGGTAGATCCCATGGTCAAGCTTGGCAGCCTCAACAAGGAGGAAATAGAGCGGTTGGAGGACGTCGTTTCGAAGCCTCAAGCTCATGGTATACCAAATTGGATGCTCGACCGCAGAAAGGATGAGGACAGTGGCAAAGACATCCACATCATAGGTTCGGACATAGACCGAGCTGTGCGTGCGGACATCGCGAAGGAGCGTCGCATAAGGAGCCGTCGTGGTATAAGACATGAACTCGGCCTACCCGTGCGTGGGCAGCGAACCAGAAGTACAGGTCGCGTGGGCATGACAGTTGGTGTCAAGCGCAAGGATATCCGCATAAGGGAAGCTGAAGCCGCGGCCAAGAAGGGTGAAGCACCTCCGAGGAAAGGGAGGGGAGCGCCGAAAGAAAAAGTAGAGAAGGTGGAGAAAGCGGAGAAGGCAGCTCCAAAGGCGGAGAAGGCGGCGGCACCGAAGGCAGAAGAAAAGAAAGAAACGAAGAAAGTGGAGAAGAAAACTGAGAAGTGATAGCATGGGCGATCCAAAGAAGCAACGCAAGAAATATCGCAGGCCTTCACATCCTTGGGAGAAGGACAGGATAGAAGCCGAAAACAAGCTGCTTCAAAAATATGGGCTGCGCAGAAAAAAAGAAGTTTGGAAGACCGAAACCCTTCTCAGGAGCTTCAGGAGGAACGCGAGGCGTTTGCTGGCGGCGTCCGGCCCACAGGCTGAACTTGAAACTAAACAGATGCTCGAGAGGCTAAAGCGCTTGGGTTTGATATCGGGTGGGGCGACATTGGATGATGTGCTCGGGTTGACGGTCGAAAATATTTTGGAGCGCCGCCTTCAGACCATAGTGTCAAAGAAGGGCTTGGCTAAGACACCCCTGCAGGCGCGCCAGCTCGTGCTGCATGGTCATGTCATGATCTCAGGAAAGCGCGTCACTGTGCCGAGTTATCCGGTGTCGGTGAAGGAGGAGAGAGAGATAGGCCTCACACCAGGTTCAAATTTCACACAGCCAAAGCCTGAGGTCCCACCACCAGCTGTCGAAGCTGAAGGACCGCAGGGCTCGCAGGCTGAGGTCGAAGGCCAACAAGCGCCTGAGCAGGCGGAGTCGAAGGAGGAATAAGAATGCCGGAGGGTAAATGGGGAGTAGCGCACATTTTCTCATCGTTCAACAACACCATCGTGCACATAACTGATTTGACTGGCGCGGAGACAGTCTCGCGTTGGTCGGGTGGCATGATTGTCAAGGCCCAGCGCGAGGAGTCGTCGCCGTACGCCGCGATGCAGGCTGCGGCTAGAGCTGCAGAAGAGGCCATGGAGAAAGGGTTTATGGGAGTACATATCAAAGTTCGAGCGCCAGGCGGCAGCGGCTCGAAGAGCCCCGGCCCGGGAGCGCAGGCGGCGATACGCTCGCTCGCCCGAGCAGGGTTGAGGATAGGCCGCATAGAAGATGCGACGCCCACGCCTCACGACGGGGTCAAAAGGAAAGGCGGCCGCAGGGGCCGCAGGGTGTAGTTGGGGGGTTTGGATGGAAATAGATGTCAGGAAGTTGACGGCGGACGAGATGGAGTTCTTGCTCTCCGGCGCAGACCCAGCCTTCGCGAACACGTTGAGGCGGGTGATGATACGGGAAGTGCCGGTGATGGCGATCGACGATGTGGAGTTCGTGGTGAACGACTCCGTGGTATACGACGAAATGTTGAGCCACACCCTCGGATTGGTCCCGCTAAAGACGCCCGACGGCTACGTTTTGCCCAGCGAGTGCAAGTGCGATGACAAGCGATGCGAGAAGTGCAGCGTGCAGTTGACGCTCAAGAAGGAAGGCCCCGCGGTGGTCATGAGCGGCGACATGAAATCCGCGGACAAAGAGGTCGTGCCCGTTGGCGATTCGATCCCGCTCGTGAAGCTGACCGAGGGGCAGAAACTTCAGTTCATCGCGATAGCCCACCTCGGCCAAGGGAGGAACCACGCGCAGTGGCAGCCGGGGGTCATAGCCTACAAGTACATGCCGATATTCGAGCTCGATGCGAAGGTTTGCGATGCGTGCGGTAAATGTGTCGAGAGGTGCCCGCGGAAGATACTCGAGATCAGCGACGGCAAGTTGAAGATCACAGATGTGGAGAAATGCACCATGTGTCGCGCGTGCGTCGAGGCGTGTCCAAAGGATGCGATCAAGATTGGGCATGATGATAGCAAGTTCATCTTTAACATAGAGTCGACGGGCGCGTTGCCACCTGAGCAGATATTGTCGAAGGCTCTGGATGGGCTCGGCGACAAGTGCAAGGACTTTATAAAGCAGCTCAAGAAGCCGTAGGTGCTGAGTTCTCACTTTTTCTTGTGGTTCTGAATGTCGCTTGTACAAAAATTCATCGTTTCGGACAAATTTTTAGAGCCCCTAGACAACATTAAAATCGTGCGGGGGTGGCTGAGCCTGGTCTAAGGCGCAGGCTTGAGGAGCCTGTCCCGTAGGGGTTCGAGGGTTCAAATCCCTTCCCCCGCACCACTCTCAACATGCCAAATGAGCAAGATTTAGGCAGTTTTTAGGCATAAAAATTTCATTTCGGTAGATTCAAACGGTAGTTTAAAGCTATTCCCCCGCACCACTAAAAATACAAAAACAATCAAATCAACCGTCATCGATAAATTTAGACAGGCTTATTTAGTGTGCGTTAGAAGTTGTCGATAGTTGATGGTGTAAATATGCCAAATCCAACTGGACCAACAGACCCCATATTGCGCAGGCTCGTAAGGCATCTACGCGAGAGTGGGAAAAAGAACAAGGCGAAGGTCTGGCTCGACCTAGCGGAGCGCTTGGAGGCGCCACGCAGGAGCAGGGCGGAGGTCAACCTCAGCAGCCTGAGCCGCTACACCGTGCAAGGTAGCGTGATCGTAGTGCCCGGCAAGGTCCTGGCGGCCGGCAGGTTGAAGCACGCGATGTCGGTAGCGGCGTTCAAGTTTTCCCGAGTGGCGCGCAAAAAGATAGTTGAGGCGGGAGGCAACGCCATGACGATTTCACAGCTACTCGAGCAAAACCCGAGCGGCAAGGGAGTCATATTGATGGAGTGAGATGATGTTGATCGTCGATGCGAAAGATACGATATTGGGGCGGCTTGCTACATTCGTCGCGAAGCGCTTGCTTGCTGGCGAGCAGGTCGCGATCGTGAATGCTGAGCAGGCGGTGATATCTGGACATCGCAGGGCGACGTTCGATGTTTATGAGGCTTGGCTGCAAACCCGCAACGTAGCGAACCCGAGAAAAGGACCAATTCACCTAAAGAGGCCGGACGATTTGGTGAGGATGACGGTGCGGGGCATGCTTCCGTTCGACAAAAAGAAGGGGCGAGATGCCTATCGAAAACTGAAAGTTTACGTCGGTGTGCCCGTGGAGTTCAAAGACAAGGAGATGAAGAGCCTGCCCGAGGCCAACCTTGAACGCCTGCGCACACGACGCTTTATAAGGATTGGGGAGTTAAGCAAACATTTGAGCGCCAAATTTTAGGTGCGAGCATGACGATGATAATCTCCGTGGGAAGGCGCAAGGCCGCGATCGCTAGGGCCGTTGTGCGTGATGGCAAGGGACGCGTTTTTGTGAATGGGCGCGCCTTGGATGTGTACGAGCCCGAGCTCGCCCGCCTTAAAATTTCGGAGCCACTCACATTGGCGCCTGAGGTTGCGAAGCTTGTGGATATCGAGGTAGATGTGAAAGGTGGGGGATACATGGGACAGGCGGATGCTGCTCGGACGGCGATTGCTAGGGGGCTCATCGAATGGTCAGGAGATGCGAAGCTGAGGGAAATGTTTAAAAAGCACGACTGGACGTTGGTAAAGAGCGATGTCCGCTTCAAGGAGCCGAAGAAACCAGGCGGCCCAGGTGCAAGGGCAAAATTTCAGAAGAGCTATAGGTGATCAATAAACACCTGTTGGAACTCTGCAAAAGCGAAAAATTTGCCGGATATTTGTTATAAATATAACAATACTTTCGGTGACCTCTCTCTGGGAAATTTGTTTAAATAGCATCTGACTTTAGAGTTGCCGTGTCGAGAGGTCTTTGAAATGAAATTTCACGTTACGGATTTGATAACATCTAATTCAGAAAGGGCCCATCTTTCTCCTGAGATGTTCAAAGAAATCATTTCAGAACTTTGTATCAAATATGATTCTCAACGAAAAGCAGCTAAAGCCGTGGATATAGATCAATCACAGCTTTCTCGATTTTTTAATGGTATCCAATTATCAATTTTGGTTAAAGATCTTTTGAAGCTTCTACAACAAATTAGAAAGTATGAAGTTGTAGTTGAAAGAATTGAACAATACAACGATTACAGGAGAAAATCTATCGCAAAAGCCAATGCCAAGAAAAAACAACCCTCTGTTTCATTCGATAGTATCATAACAAAAAATTGCGAAGAGATATCTGTGGATGTGCCAAGATGGTTAGACAAAATTAAATATGTTAAACGAATGGATGGAATGAATGGGATCGTTCGTTTAGAAAGTATAGACTTTGCTAAAGATGTTGTTATAGCAAAATATCAAGTTTTTAACAAGGTAACAAACTCTTTTGTGCGACATATTTCGATACTTCCGACTACTTTTCAATTCAATACTGAAACAATGTACCTCTTTGGATTATGGGCAGGCGATAATACTGGTGGTGGAAGGGTAGGTATTTGTAACAAAAATTGGGCATTACTCGAAAAGAGCAGTGAACTTTTGCAGCGATGTTTCAAACAACCGCAATATTTGTTGATTGGAAACGTGATGGGTACTGAATTGAATGAGAAAGATAAACAGAGATACCAAGAGCAACTACAACAAATTGTTGGTAAAGTGACTTTTACTGTAAATGCAAAATGTTTCAAGGGACCAGTTCTATCAGTCAGCTCCCACAACGCGTTATTTAAACGATTATTGGATTTCTTAAAATGCAATTTAGGGGACGTGCTTGCTAAAGTTAATGATGCTAACAGAGGTGCTTTTTATGCTGGGTTATTTGATGCAGAAGGTAACGTGAACAACAGTAAAAAAGGTGTTAGCTTTAGATGGAGTGCAATGAATCAGAAGTTTGTTGAAACATTAATGATATGGTTAAAGAAAGACGGATTTCACCCGAGTTATGATGGAGCAAATATAAAAATCGGTTGCCGTAAAGAAACGAGAGCAACAGACTTTCAACTTTTTGCAAAGTTGATCATGCCTCACATCATTCATCCACAAAAAAAGCATGCTGCACAAGTGCTTTTATACAAAACATTGAGAAATAGTGTGGAAAATATCCCTTGGCAAGGAGTTTTATAATCCCAAGACGTAAGAAAGATAAGGTGATTTGAGTTCAGGGGTGATGCTATGATGAAACCCATCCGTTGCTTTCACGTGTGGTAAGTTGCTCGGCGATAAGTATGAAGAATTCGAGCGCCGCGTCATAAAAGGCGAGAGCCCGGATCGCGCGCTCGATGAGCTGGGAGTCAAACGCTACTGCTGCCGCAGGATGCTTTTGACGAGCATCGATTTGATGAATGACGTAATGCAGTACAAACGCTGAGAGTAATCGCATGAAAATCGAGTGGTACCACGATTTTATAAATAAAAAATACAAGCCTAGAAAAAGTGACATCAAGGTTCTTTTCTACTATGAGCCTGCGCAGGGCATCACGAAGGAGGACGCGATAGGGAGGATAGCCTCTGAAAGCTCCTCTGGCACATGGACTACGCTGACCGAACTGCCAAAGCTATTGCCAAAGACAAAGGCCTATGCTTACTCTTACGATCGCCACCACGTGAAAGTTGCCTATCCAATTTTCATTTTTGAGGAAGGGTCTGTTCCTGGGATGATGAGCGGAATCGGCGGGAATATTTTTGGGATGAAAGCTGTTAAAAATTTGAAACTGTTGGACGCCGAACTACCGCCGGAGTATATAAAAAATTTCAAAGGGCCAACCTACGGAAAAGATGTCATAAAAAAGATCTTCAAGAGGAGATCTGGACCCGTCACTGCAGTAGTTCCGAAGCCGAAAATTGGGTACACGGCCCGTGAACACGCTGTGAAAGTCGCATACGCGATTTGGAAGGGCGGAATGGACTGCGTCAAAGATGATGAAAATCTGACAAATCAGAGATTCAACAGGTTTGAAGATAGGGTAAAACTAGTCGCCAAATACAGGGACAAGGCAGAAAAAGAGACCGGAGATGTCAAGGAGGCCTTCCTAAACGTCACAGCGCCAGATTTGAAGGAGCTCGAGAGAAGGATAAAACTCGTTCACGGCCATGGCTTCAGGTACTTCATGCTCGACGTCTTGGTGAGCGGATATACTGCTGTGCAGACGGCATCTGAGCTCGCGCACGACTACGGCATGGCCATACACGGCCACAGGGCCATGCACGCGATGATGACGAAAAATCCCAAACACGGAATGTCGATGCTGTACATCGCAAAGTTGATGAGGTTGATGGGGATAGACCAGCTGCACATAGGCACGGTCATCGGAAAACTTGGGGGCAAAAAAGACGAGATCGTCGCCACGAAAGAGATGATCATGCAGCAGCAAGTGGATGAAATACCAGGCCTCAGGATGCCACAAAAATGGGGGGAGATAAAGCCCATGTTGCCCGTCGCTTCCGGAGGATTGCATCCGGGACTTCTCCCACAGATATTCGATATCTATGGGACGATGGACATCGTCCTGCAGGTAGGAGGCGGGACGCAGGGGCATCCGATGGGGATAGAGGCTGGTGCGAGGGCGGTCATGCAGGCGATCGAAGCGTACAAGAAAGGCATCAGCTTGGATGAATATGCCGAGACGAAGAAGGAACTCAAAAGTGCGCTGGAGAAATGGGGCTACATCAAGCCCAAGTAGAGTGGCGGTGATACCTTGCAGCAGAGGTACGTTGTCCAACTGATCACTCCGGAGAAGAAGATGGAGCTCTACGATCGGTACTCTGAGCGCTACCTCTATCAGAAGAAGGCAAACATCTACGGTTGTTGCATAAAACTCCTCACTGAATTGGAGGATGTGAAGGAAAAGTGGGACGACAATTTTTACACGATGGATGAAAATATTCGTTCCCATGGGCGCCTCGTGATCCTCAAAGAAAAAAATGGCAAAACCGATGTGAAGTACGACCCCTACACGAACACGGCTTTTCTGACGAACATCGACTACTATGGCTGGATAAAAAGCATCGCGCTCGCCGTCGCTGGCGACGTACTCGAGGACGAGCACGAGATTTACCACATTCACGGCGCGGCGATTGACGTCGATGGCGTTGGCATTTCAATAATTGCCCCGCCTGGGACTGGGAAGACGACGCATTCTTGGGGCCTGCTGCGGCTCAAGGGGGCTAGGCTCGTGGCGGACGACTGGTTCTTTGTCAGGCTGTTCGAGCGGGGTTCGCTAGCCTTCGGCTCGGAGAAGAACTGCTACGTAGAGGCGGACATCGGGAAGATATGGGGCGAGTATGAGAAGCTCGTCGAGAAGGTGCGCTTCGATGAAAGGGGGAGGGCGGTCATAAACGTCAGGTGGATCGTTGGTAGCGGTGGAGTTGTACCTATGACCACGCTGCGAAAGATCATCCTCTTGAAAAGGGAGGCTGGTGATAATAGAATAGCTAGGAAGATCGGCCCTAGCGAGGGGTTGGAATATCTAGTGGCGAATGATTTTTGCAACCCACACCAGCTGGTCAGGGACGAGAGGAAGAAAAAACTGAGGAAAAACTTTTTCGAGAGGCTCCTAGGCCAGACGGATGTCTACCTCGTCAACACAGTGAAGCCGCCGCTGGAGACGCACCGTGCGATAGCGAAGTTGATCAAAGCGTGAGAAGCCCATTTATGCGTCTGAAACAATTTATTTCGGGGGCCGTGGGGTAGCTTGGTCTAGCCTCCCAGCTTCGCGCAAGCGCTGGAATGGGGTGCTGGTGACCCGAGTTCAAATCTCGGCGGCCCCACCATCCTTTGAGAGATGGTGAATTGCTAAATTTAGTTTGGCTGGCCTCGATTTTTTGTATATTTTTGTACACTGGAGCAAGTGTTTAAATAGGGCGAAATTCAAATAAAGCGTTGACTGAGGAGATGGAAAGAAATTTGCCCACGTCGGCGCTTGGGCGTTTCGGGATGTATGTACTAGTGGATGTTGCAGTAGTTGTTTTATCGACCGAAGCATCGACTTCGTCGATATCGAGCTCGATTTCACCAATGAAGCCAAATTTAAACCGATGAGGAGAAAATAGAATGGGGAGAAT
>Ga0315281_10009872_pt1 | contig 13211 bp, 7 predicted proteins | sample YL17G07_0_MG_FD_204540 | JGI IMG/M metagenome (GOLD analysis project Ga0315281, IMG submission 204540) | Sediment microbial communities from Yellowstone Lake, YNP, Wyoming, USA - YL17G07_0 | ecosystem: Environmental > Aquatic > Freshwater > Lake > Sediment | place: USA: Wyoming | collected... | reverse complement strand
GACGATCTTGCGCGACGGGAATCCCCGAGTCAGCAGGTCGGCGACCACCGATTCGATCACGCCAAGGGCGGAGCTCAAACCCGGCTCGTTCTTTTCGCGCGGAGCCATGAAGCTGAGGGGATACCACGTTCCGCCGGCGGCCGCCGGCGCGATGCACGCGAATTGCGGCCGGTCGAATGCCGCCGCAAGGCTGAGGATATCATCTGGTCCGGCTCCGCGGCCGTGAATCATGATGATAGCCGCGGCGGCACTGTCGAGCGCCGTGCCGGCGTACTTCGGCGGTTGGTTGTCGTGTGGTCCCATGTTGGAACTAATAGCGGATTGCCGGAAGGGCGGCCTCAATCTCGGCTCGATTCGCTTCTTCCCATGGGGGAAGCTTGAGCCCGCGTCCGAGATCTTCGACTGGCTCGTCGATCGCGAAACCAGGCGCCGTAGTGGCAATCTCGAACAGCACGCCACCTGGTTCGCGGAAGTAGATGGACTGAAAATACGATCGGTCCATCACCGGCGTGACGCTGATACCTCGACCGATCAGTTCGTCACGGAGGCGCAGTTGATCCCTCGAGTCGCCGATCGCCATCGCGACGTGATGCACGGTCCCAATACCGTTGCGCGCCTGCGATCCGTCGAGCGACGCAAGGACGTCGATCGATTTGCCAGGGCCGACGCCGTTCACTGAGACCCGCGTTCGCCCGTCCATCTCGTCAGTAACACCGAAGCCGAGGATGTCGCCCATGAAGGCAATCGTTGGCCCGGGATCGACGACTGTCAGCGTCACGCTGTGAATCCCACGCACCGCCGACTTCGCATCGACCTCGGCCGTCACCCAAGGGGTGCGCTGGTCGCGGTCGTTGGCCACGAATTCGATGAACAGGCCGGACGGATCGGTAACGACGATTGACTCGTCGCCGAAACGGGGCGGCGCGTCCATGACAGTGAAGCCGCGGCCGCGTAGCCGTGTTTTCCAGCGGTCCAGAGAACCTTCTGGCACGGAGAACGAGGTCGTGGTGACCTGGCCCGCACCCTTTGTGCCTGCTGGCACCCCACGTGGCTTGTAAGGAAAGGTCGTCCAGAGTGAGCCTGGCGTTCCGCGTTCGTCGCCGTAATAGAAGTGGTAGACACCGCGGTTGTCGAAGTTGACCGTCTTCTTCACGAGGCGGAGCCCGAGCGCGTCAATGCCGAAGTCGAGGTCTGCTTGCGCATCGTCGACGGTCGCGGTCACGTGGTGAAGGCCGAGAATCGGGAAAGTCATTCGGTGGTGAGTCTGGTGGTTGGCCGGTCTTTCGATCAGTCGGCAGTCGGGACATTGCGTTATCCAAAAACCCAGGCCAGGTCGTTGACACTGGGCCCGCGAAACGGCGAGACTAGCCAACCCTGTTCCACGGAGCAAGTGCTGCAGCCGATCGACCGTTTGTACGCGAGTGCCGCGCGAAATCCGACCGCCATTGCAATATGCGGTGATGCCTTCGGCGACATGACGTATGCCGCGCTTGAGGCCGCGGTCAATGCATTTGCCGCGGCGCTTCAAGGAATAGATGCGGTGCCGGGGAGCCGGGTCGCGATCTGCGCGAAGAACACCGCGGAGCACCTGATCGCGCTGCTCGCGACCTATGCCGCTGGCAAGGTGTGGGTACCGCTCAACCCGCGAAATGGTCGTGCTGTTCTGGACGCCATGCTTCTCGCGACTCGGCCCGCGATAATCGTCGCCGACGAATCGTGTGTCGACCGCTTCACGCCAACCGGCGCGCCGTTGATCATGGCGAAGTGCGGCGAGGTAGTTGACCATCATCTGACGGTACGAGGGCTGGTCGCCCAATGGGCAGGGAAGACGCCGCACCGGATCGCTCGCGACGACGAGGACGCCCAGATCATCAAGTTCAGTGGCGGGAGCACCGGTTCTCCGAAGCCCGTGATACAGGCGATTCGCTGCATCAACGCGCAGGCGGATGGAATCCGCGAGTTCTTCGAGTTCCGATCGGACGACGTCAACCTGATCGCGGCGCCACTCACCCATGGGGCGTCATGCTTTGTGCTGCCGATTCTCGAGGTCGGCGGATGTCACGTCTTACTCGAAGAGGCGAAGCCGACTGCCGTGCTCGACGCGATTGCGACCCACGCCGTGACGACGATGTACGCCCCGCCGACGTTGCTGTACGCTTTGCTCGACGGCCCGTTGCTCGACACTGGAGACAGGCCGTCGCCGATGACGCGCTCTCTGCGGCATGTGATCTACTCGGCGGCACCGATGAGCGCGGAGCGGATTCGCGATTGTCAGCGCGTGTTCGGGCCCGTGATCGAGACCGCGTACGGGCAAGTTGAGGCGCCCCAGATCGTGACGGCGATGCGCGCCGGCGAACTCATGGCTGACGAGAATCTGGCGTCAGTCGGCCGTCCGTCGCCAATGGCAACCGTTGGCATCATGAGTGATGACGGCACGCTCAAGTCCGCGGGTGAGGTTGGCGAGATCGTGGTCGCCGGCCCGCTGCTGATGTCCGGGTATCTCGATCGCCCCGAGGCCACCGCGAGCGCGATAACCGATGGTTGGCTTCACACGGGCGATATCGGGCTGATCGACAATCGCGGGTACCTGTTCATTCGCGGACGTCTGCGCGAACTGATCAACAGCGGCGGGTTCAAGGTCTTTCCCGGGAAGGTCGAGGCGGCGCTCGGCCGGCACCCCGCGGTGCTCGAGTGCGCGGTGTTCGGGGTCGACGACCCCAAGTGGGGCGAAGCGGTCAATGCAGCAGTGGTGGTGCGCCGAGGCAGCACGGTAGGCGGAGAGGAGCTGATCGCGTACGTCAAGGACGAGTTGGGGTCGGTGAACGCTCCAAAGCGGATCCACTTTGTGGATCGACTCGAGAGGAACGCGGCCGGAAAGGTGAGTCGAGCGGCCGTACGTGATGCGGTCGGCCGGAGTTAGAATCCATCCATGGCAACGAACTCAACTTCGCAACGCCGGCTGTCCAATTTTGTCGCCGGCGAATGGATTTCCGGTGGGGGCAGCCACACCGCGCTCTTTCATGCCGTCACCGGCGACGTGATCGCCGAAACGTCGACGAGCGGCATCGATTTCGCTGCGATGGTGCCGTACGCCCGCAACGTCGGTGGGCCGGCGCTGAGAAAGTTGACGTTCCACGAACGCGCCCGCCGGTTGAAGGCGCTCGCCGCCTATCTGATGGAACGGAAGGACGCCTTCTACGCGATCTCGGCGATGACCGGCGCGACGAAGGCGGATTCGTGGATTGACGTTGAAGGCGGGATCGGAACGCTGTTTGCGTACGCGAGCCGTGGCAGACGCGAACTGCCTGACGAGACGTTCTATGTCGACGGACCGACCGAGCCGATCTCGAAGGGCGGGTCGTTTGTCGGGCGACATATCTGCGTCCCGCTGGAAGGGGTCGCGGTGCACATCAACGCGTTCAACTTTCCCGTCTGGGGCATGTTGGAAAAGCTGGCGCCGACGATTCTTGCTGGTGTGCCGGCGATCGTGAAACCAGCAACGCTGACATCGTACCTGACCGAAGCGGTGTTCAGGGCGATGATCGAGTCGAAGATCTTGCCCGAGGGATCGGTCCAGCTGCTGTGCGGAAGTGCGGGGACGTTGCTCGACCACCTTGACTCGCAGTGCGCCGTTGCATTCACAGGGTCGGCCGCCACTGGCCTGATGCTCAAGCAGCACAAGACCGTCACGGCCGAGAACGTGCGGTTCAACCAGGAAGCAGATTCGCTCAACTTCTCGATGCTCGGGCCGGACGCGCCGCCGGGGACAGAAGAGTTCGATCTGTTCATCAAAGAGGTTGCGAAGGAAATGACGGTGAAGGCGGGGCAGAAGTGCACTGCGATTCGCCGGACCTTTGTGCACGAAAGCATGGTGCAGGATGTCATGCGCGCCCTGGCGACGCGGCTCGATGGCGTGAAGGTCGGCGATCCGAGCGTCGAGGGCGTGCGGATGGGCCCACTCGCCGGCCGAGCGCAGGTCAGCGACGTGCGCAAGAACGCAGAGGCAATCGGTCGCGTCACGGAGCGCGTGTACGGAAAGTATGACGACTTCGACGTGGTTGGTGCGGACCGGACGAAGGGAGCATTCTTCCCGCCGCTGCTGTTCCACTCCAAGGATCCATTCGGCGTGGTCGAGCCCCATGACGTGGAGGCATTCGGGCCGGTGAACACCGTGATGCCGTACACGACTGTCGATGAGGCGATCGAGCTGGCGAAACTCGGGCGTGGCAGCCTCTGCGGATCGGTCTTCACGGCCGACGACAGGGTCGCCCGCGCGATGGCGCTCGGGACGGCTGCGCACCATGGAAGGCTGCTCTTCGCGAATCGGCAGAGCGCGAAGGAGTCGACCGGACATGGAGCGCCGCTGCCGAACCTGGTGCATGGCGGGCCCGGGCGTGCGGGCGGCGGTGAAGAAATGGGCGGCATCCGCGGCGTGATGCACTACATGCAGCGAACGGCACTACAGGGGTCGCCGACGACGCTCTCACGCATCGTGCATGAGTACATGCCGGGAGCCGCGCAGGTCGTGGCCACGATCCATCCGTTTCGAAAGCATTTCGAGGATCTGGCGGTCGGGGAGACGCTGATCACGAAGACGCGGACGATCACGAACGACGACGTGATCAATTTTGCGAACTTGAGCGGCGACAAGTTTTATGCGCACATGGACGACGACGCGGCGCGCACGTCGATATTCGACAAGCGCGTGGCGCACGGGTACTTCGTCGTGTCGGCGGCGGCGGGGTTGTTCGTCGATCCTGCTCCGGGGCCAGTCCTGGCCAACTACGGCTTGGAGGGCTTGCGGTTCACGAAGCCCGTGTACATCGGGGACACGATTCAGGTGCGGCTGACGTGTAAGCAGAAGACTGACAAAGAGGATCGTGAGGGGCAGATCCCGCAGGGCGTGGTTCATTGGGATGTCGAGGTGAGCAATCAGGATAGAGAGCCCGTTGCCGTGTACACGATTCTGACATTGGTCAGGAAGAAAGGGCGCTGACTCCGCCTCCCAGACTCGCTGCAAGTAGTCTACCGTTACTCATCGCGTCTCCCTTTTCCGGAGTCCCATCCAGTGCTACTCCCATCTCTCGTCCGCGGCGCCCTCGCCGCCGTGATCGTTCTGCCGCTGTCCCTTTCCGCCCAGCGTGGCGGTAACGCTCCGCCGCCAGCGGCCCCTGACACCGCGACCGATGTGTCGTGGCGCAGCATCGGCCCGCTTTCGACGGGGCGTATGGTCGCCGTCGCCGGCTCGGTGGCGCGACCCGACGAGTGGTACTTTGGCACGACCGGCGGCGGTGTCTGGAAATCCACTGACGGAGGAAAGACCACGCTCGCGGTCACCGACGACTACTTCGGCGGGACGATCGGCGCGATCGCGGTCGCCGAGACGAATCCCGACATCGTGTACGTCGGCGGTGGCGAGACACCGATTCGTGGCAACGTGTCGCACGGTGAAGGGGTGTGGAAGTCAGTCGACGGCGGCAAGACCTGGACGTCGCTCGGGCTCAAGGAAAGCCAGTACATCGGACGCATTCGGCTTGACCCGGCCAATCCCGACGTGGTGTACGTCGCGGCGCTCGGCCACGTCTTTGGGCCAAACAAGGAGCGTGGCGTCTACAAGTCCGTGGATGGCGGAAAGAACTGGAAGCAAGTCCTGTTCAAGAACGATTCGACGGGCGCGGTCGATCTGATCATGGACCCGAAGAATCCGAGTGTGTTGTACGCCGCGCTCTGGCAGGCCGGTCGTTCGCCTTGGACGCTGATCAGCGGAGGGAAGGGGAGCGGCATCTACAAGTCCGTCGATGCTGGCGAAACGTGGACCGACATCTCGCGTAACCCGGGGATGCCGGCGGGCATCTTCGGCAACATCGGCCTGGCGGTGTCTCCGTTCAACTCGAATCTCGTCTGGGCGCTGATCGAGAACGAGCCGAGCGGTGGCGTCTACAAGTCGAGCGATGCCGGGGCGACATGGACGTACATGTCGGGCGACCGGAATATCCGTCAGCGCTCCTGGTACTATTCCAAGATCTACGCCGATCCGACCGACACGAATCACCTCTTTGCGCCAAACGTCAGCGCGCAGGGTTCGCGCGACGGCGGCAAGACGTGGAGCGGGCAAGCCGGGTTCGGCAGCGGCGATAACCATGACATGTGGATCGCGCCCGATGGCAAGCGGATGGCGACGGTGCATGACGGCGGCGCGATTATCACCGACGGCACGACGCGCGTCAGCGTACAGGCCGCGACCGGGCAGTTCTATCATGTGTATTTGACGAATCACAGCCCAACGCACGTCTGCGGCGCGAAGCAGGATGCGGGGTCATCGTGCGGTCCGATCCGCGGCCCGATTCCGGTGCCGGGGCAGGGTGGTCGCGGCGGTGGTGGCGGTGGACGCGGTGCCCAGCCGGCTCCCACGTCCGCGCCGACGTCTGTCTATCAGGACTTTTACGGCGTGGCCGGCGGAGAATCGGGATACATCGCGGCGAATCCGCTCAACCCGGACATCACCTATGGTGGCAACTACGGCGGCAGCCTGTCGTCGCGCGACCGAATCTCCGGGCGCGGCACGCAACTCGATCCGTGGCCGCTCAACCCAATGGGCCACGACGCCAAGGACTCGAAGTATCGGTTTCAGTGGACGTATCCGATCATGAACTCGCCGCACAATCCGCACGTGTTGTACGTGGGTTCGAATGTGGTGTTCAAATCAACGGACGACGGGATGAATTTCGCGCCGATTTCACCCGATCTCACGCGCCACGACCCGAAAACGCTTGGGCCGTCTGGTGGGCCGATCTCCAAGGATCAGACGTCGGTCGAGTATTACGCGACGGTGTTCACGCTCGAGGAATCGCCGATCACGCCCGGGCTCATCTGGACCGGCTCGGACGACGGCCTGGTCTTCGTCACGCGGAACGGCGGAACGACATGGACCAATGTCACCCCCAAGGGCATGCCGGAGTGGATGCGGATGTCAATCATCGCCGCGTCGCCACACGATGCTGGCACGGCGTGGGTCGCCGGAAATCGGTTTCAGATGGACGACATGCACCCGTACCTGTACCGGACGCAGGACTATGGCGCGACGTGGGTGAAGATCACCGACGGCATTCCCGAGACCGAATTTACGCGGGCAATCCGCGAAGACCTCGTCCGGCCGGGAATGCTGTACGCGGCGACCGAGCGGAGCATGTATCTTTCCTATGACAAGGGTGCTCATTGGCAGAGTCTCAAGAAGAATCTACCACCAGTACCTGTTCATGATATTGCGCTTAAGGACGACGACATGGCCATTGCGACGCACGGACGCGCGTTCTGGGTCATGGAGCACCTCGACGTGCTTCGCAATGGCCCCGATGCCGCTGCCGCGAAGGCGGCGGGCAGAGACTTTCTGTATGCGCCGGCACTGACTCCGCGGGCCGGCGGCTTCTTGAGCATTCGCTACGAACTTGCCAGTGCCGGCGAACCGGTGACTCTCGAGTTGGTGGACAAATCCGGAAAGGTGTTCAAAACGGTCTCGTCCACCGACACCATTCCTGCGCCGATCGCGCCGGTGGGATGCTTTGGTCAGCCGGCCGGAGGTGGGGGAGGTGGCGGCGGGCGTGGCGCCGGTGCGCCGACGCCGGCCAAGGTGACGACGACCGCCGGCACAAACCGGTATTCGTTCAACCTTCGCTACCCGAACGCGTCGACCTTTCAGTGCATGATCCTGTGGAACAACGCGATGGGAGGACCGACAGTCGCTCCCGGGCAGTATTCCCTGCGGATGAGCGTCGGCGCCAAGCCGCCGATCGTTCGGCCGGTTCGTATCACTCGCGACCCGCGGTCCGATGCCAGTGATGCCGATGTCGCCGAACAGGTCGCGCTCGCGGTCAAAGTGCGCGACCGCCTTTCCGAAACCAACGACGGCGTGAAGACGATCCGCAGCATTCGCGGCCAACTCGAGGCGAGGATGCCGGCGATGGACACCAAGGACCCCTTCAAGATCCTCGCAAAGGGTCTGCTGGACTCGCTCAGTTCCGTTGAAGACTCGCTCTACCAGACAAAGAACCGCGCCGGACAGGATCCGCTCAATTTTCCAATTCGCCTCAACGATCAGTTGGGTGGACTCAACGGATTTGTTCAGGCAGGCGAACGCAAGCCGACAAAGCAGTCGTCCGACGTCTATGCCATTCTCGCGCCGAAAGTGGCGGCTCAGATGGCCAGACTCAAGTTCATCACGGGGACGATGCTTCCGAGGGTGAACACCGCACTCAAGGCGGCCGGACAGGCGGAGATCGTGCCGACGACTGTCGAGGGGTTACCGGCGGCGACGGCCGGTGGAAGGGGAGGTCAGCCGTAGGATGAACATGGGGGCACCGGCCGTGATGGCCGATGCCCCCGCGCTCACATATCCCGTACGCGCCGTGTGTCTCTGCTTCAGGGAGTCCCGGTCGTGGGACAAGCGTGCACGGTCGGGTATTTGATGCCCAACTGATCGAGGTACGTCTTGTACTTGGTCGGATCGTAGTAGTACTTCTGCATCTCCGGCCGGTACTTGGCGAGAATGCCAGCGTTGAGGAAGGTCGCCGGATTGTCCGTCGGTTTCATCAGCGGCTCGTACTTCGTGTCTTTGGTCTGGATGTCGGTGAAGTACTTCCATGCCTGCACGAGGACAGTGGGCTTGAGAAAGAGATCGAGCATCGTCATCGCCTGGACCTTGGCGCCGGCGGTCGTGCCCTTGTGCGCGATGGGCGTCGCCATCGCGATGCCATCGGTCCAGTTATGCCCTGGGAGACCGGGGATGTTGGCTGGATAACGCAGCGTGATCGTCGGCAGGTTCCACGACACGTCGCCGATGTCGTCGCTGCCACCGCCCGAGGTCGACTCGAGCAAGGTCCCCGAGGTTCCGCCGCCGCCAGTGGTCGACAATCCCGACTGCCGCGACCCGATTTCACACTGGAGCGCCTTGGCCAGCTGTTGATCCTGCTCTGTCCACGCTGGCGCAGGCACCTTCCGCATGTTCTCACCCATCGCCTCGGCAATCGGCTTGTTGAAGTGGCCGCTCCAGCCTGAGCCGAGAATGCGGACGTTGGAAACGGACGTGCTCGTCATCATCGCGGCCGCCCGTGCGAGTGTGTCGCCGAGCGCGAAGAGCGCCTTCACCTTGGGCGTGCTCGTCTCACGGAAGTAGTACCAGTCCGTCGCCGTCTGCGGCACGACGTTCGGCTGATCGCCGCCGTCGACGATCACCGAATGCGACCGCTGTGTAAGCGGGAGGTGCTCGCGGCGGAAGTTCCACCCGATGTCCATCAGCTCCACGGCGTCGAGCGCGCTGCGTCCGGCCCACGGTTGGCCGGCGGCGTGCGCAGACTTGCCCTGAAAATCGAACGCGACGCTTATCAGCGCCGATGAACTGCTCTGTCCCCAGGTCACGCCCATGTTTGATGAAACGTGCACAAAGAGCACGGCGTCTACGTCCTTGAACATGCCGGCACGCACGAAGTACGCCTTGGCGGCCATCTGTTCTTCGGCGACGCCCGGCCAGACGGTGATCGTGCCCGGGATCTTTTCCCTGGTCATGATCTGCTTGAGCGCGATCGCTGCGGTGATGTTGAGTGGCACGCCGGAGTTATGGCCCTCACCGTGGCCCGGTGCGCCCTGGACGATTGGGTCGTGGTACGCGACTCCCGGCTTTTGCGATGCCTGCGGAATGCCGTCGATATCGGATCCAAGCGCGATGACGGGCTTGCCCGATCCCCACTTGGCTATCCACCCCGTCGGAATTCCCGCGAACCCGTGCGTGATCGTGAAGCCGTTCTTCTCGAGGACACCGGTGAGGTACTTCGAAGTCTCGACCTCCTGAAAGCCGAGCTCCCCGAAGCTGAACACCTGGTCGACCATCTGCTGCGTCAGCGTCGAGAGGCTGTCGACAAGTCGCACCGCTTCTGCCTTGAGTGCGGTGATCCGCGCATCATCGGCGGGAATAACGGTCGGGAATGGGTCGGGAGCCGGCGCTCCGCCACGACCCCCACCACCTCCGCCACGCTGGGCGAGCGCCGGAGTCGATGCAAGGAGAATCAGGCCGACGGCGACTGCGCCGGCGCGAAATGCTCTGGTCATCATATAGAGGTCTCGGGGACGGGGACGAGGTGGATTCTCGGGGGCAAGGAGGGTGGAATCAAGGGGAGCATGAGCACTTGGCATGAGCTCGAGCCGGAGCTAGCTCCAGCGTGGGCTCGAGCGTGAGCTAGCTCCAGCTTGGGCTCGGGCACGAGCATCAGCTGGGCTGGCGCCAGCGGACAAGCCAACCGCTCCGAGGCTACTGCGCTCGAAGCGCCGTCTCCAGAGCGGCCAGAGTGGGGTCAATCTCGATCGGAGGACGGCCTCGCTCGACGATGATGCCGGGGTCCTTCAACACATGCCCGGTAAGCACCGCGACAACGTGTTCTGATTTCCCGATGACTCCGCGCGCGACGAGCTGACGCAGTCCGGCGATGGACGCCGCCGACGCCGGCTCACACCCGACGCCGGCCGCGTCAACGATCATTTTCGCCTCGAGAATCTCATCATCGGTGACGGCCGCTACGACGCCATTCGTTCCCCGGATCGCATTAATCGCCCTGTCCCACGACGCCGGCGCCCCGATTCGGATTGCCGTGGCAATCGTCTCCGGCTGCACCGTCGGATGGGTTCGGAACCCATCGGCAAACGCGGCCGCAAAGGGTGCCGCGCCTGACGCCTGGATTGCGGCAATCCGCGGGATGCGGTCGATCAATCCGACCGCGCGAGCAACCTCGAGTGCGGCACCGAACGCCGACGTGTTGCCCAGGTTGCCCGCGGGGAGGACGATCCAATCCGGGGCGGCCCACTCGAGTTGGTGCAGCATTTCAAAGACGATCGTTCGTTGGCCGGCAAGGCGAAACGGATTCACCGAGTTCACCATGTAGACGCCGAGCGCGTCGCTCGCCTGCCGAAGCAGCGCAAGGCACACGTCAAAGTCGCCACGTACAGCCAGGGTCAACGCGCCGTGCGCCACGGTCTGCGCGAGCTTGCCGGTCGAGATCTTGCCGGCCGGTACGAGGACGACGCCTGGCAGTCCGGCGAGCGCGGCGTAGGCGGCGAGCGATGCAGATGTGTTCCCGGTGGACGCGCACGCGACCGCTCGAGCGCCGGTGCGTTTTGCCTGCGAGATCGCCACCGTCATGCCACGATCCTTGAACGATCCGGTCGGATTCAACCCCTCGTGCTTGATCATCAGCCGCTCGACGCCGGTCCATGCAGCGATGCGCGGATTCCCGATCAGCGGCGTGTTGCCCTCAGGATAGCTGACGATCTGCTGGTCTGAGAACGTGGGCACCACGAGCTCCCGGTATCGCCACACGCCAGACGCAAACACGCCCCGCATCGTTCCGCGCCGATCGTCGAACCGCCTGGCCAGGACATCCGCCGCATCCGGATTCTCGACGATCAGATTGAGGAGCGAGCCGCAGTCGCGGCACGATGAGTCGGTCGTCTGCTCGTCAAACTCACGGCTGCAGCCAGGGCAGGTGAGTCGGCAGAGACCTCGTGCGGGCATCAAACGAGGCGGAGGATCGGAGGCGCCGACACTGCTGGCAGCACGCGTGCACCGCGTTCATCGACGCGTGTGACGCGAGCATCGGCCTTTACGTTTCGGGCGGCGTACGCATCGATCATCGCCGTGGCCACCTGCTCGCCGAGTTGTTCGTCGTCGACGATCGCGAACACCGACGGTCCGGCGCCTGAGATCGAGCAACCCAGTGCGCCCGCTTCGATCGCCGCCCGCTTCGCCTCCGCAAACCCCGGGAGCAGCGGGATGCGCACCGGTTCCGCGAGCCGGTCATCCATGGCTCGTCCGAGCAGCTCGAGGTCGCCGGTGGCGAGCGCGCTGACGATCGCGCCGACTTGCGCCATCTGGTGGATCGCGGTCGGCCGATCGACCCACTCCGGCAACGCGCGGCGGGCGTCGTGGGTGCTGACGCGATAGCCTGGATGGACAAGCACAATCCGAAGTTGCTCTGGCACAGCGAGTCTGACGAAGTCCAGCGGCTCGAGCGAGCGGATGAGGATGATTCCGCCGAGCAGCGCTGGGATGATGTTGTCGGCGTGCCGGCCCGAGACCCTCGATTCAGCGACGAGGGCGGCCGCGATCAGTTCGCCTGCCGTGAGCGTTTTGCCGAGAAGTGCATCGACAGCGACCGCGGCGGCAACGGCCGACGCAGCGCTTCCACCCTGACCGCCGGCGAGCGGCAACCCCTTTTCGACGCGGAGACTAATGCCGACGTCAGAGCGGCCAGAGAGGCGGAGGACCTCCGTGGCGGCGATGCCTGACGCGTGCCGCGTCGCATCGCGCGGCAAATCGGGGTGACCAGGGCGGTCGATGCGGACCCCGGTGTGACTGTCGTCGCGGACTGCCCAGACGCGGTCGCCGAGGCCTTCGACCGCGCAGCCGAGCACGTCGAGGCCAGGGCCGAAGTTGCCGATCCCCCCGGGGGATTCTACGCAGACTGTCTGGGAGTCGTCCATTGGCGGAGAATGTAATGGCTGCCAAGCTCGAGCACCGAGCACTTGGCTCGAGCGCGAGCTAGCTCCAGCTTGGGCCCGAGCGTGCGCTGGAGCTGGCACGAGCTTGAGCCAAGTGCTCAGTGCTCCAGCTGTAGCGAAAGCGCCCCGCCACGCCGATCCTTCTCCGCCAATGAAACGCATCGGCACCCTCTCGCTCGTCTTCATCCTCTACTTCTCGACGTCCGGCGGCCCATTCACCACCGAGACGTTGGTGCGAGCCGTCGGACCGGGGATGGCACTGCTCGTACTGCTACTCGTCCCGCTGTTCTGGTCGGTGCCGGAGGTGCTGATCATCGGCGAGCTCTCGAGCATGCTGCCGGTCGAGGGCGGGTACTATCGGTGGGTCGATCGTGCGTTTGGAAAGTTCTGGGCGTTTCAAAACGGATGGCTGACGTGGATGTACTCGCTCGTCGACATGGCGATCTATCCGCTGCTCTTCAATCAGTACATCGGCTGGTTTCTGCCGGGTCTCAGTCCGACTGCGCAGTGGATTATCTCTCTCTCTGTCATCTGGGGAGCGACCGCGATCAACCTGAGCGGTGCTGTGCGCGTGGGGAAGATCTCGATCGTCGCTGGGCTGTTCATTATCGTCGGCTTTGCCGTCGCTGCGGTTGGCGCGCTGCCACACATCCATCACTCGCCCTTCACTC
>Ga0315281_10009871_pt1 | contig 13211 bp, 12 predicted proteins | sample YL17G07_0_MG_FD_204540 | JGI IMG/M metagenome (GOLD analysis project Ga0315281, IMG submission 204540) | Sediment microbial communities from Yellowstone Lake, YNP, Wyoming, USA - YL17G07_0 | ecosystem: Environmental > Aquatic > Freshwater > Lake > Sediment | place: USA: Wyoming | collected... | reverse complement strand
CTGGTCGGCCATCGCGGTGCTCGGGTACCCGGTGAGACCGGAGTAGATGCCGGCCGCCGATGCCGGGATCTCGTCGATCACGTACAGCGGACGCCCCTCTGCGTCTGCACCCGACCAGGCGATGACGACGATGTCGGTCTGGTTCGGAAAGAGGCTTGTCGACGTCCAGGACCAGTCGTACGACACCGTGATGGTTGGCGGCAGACCAGCGGCGGGCGCGCCGCATTCGACGTGCACCGATGCCTGGAGGTCCGGCTGGTGGACGTCGAAGAGCCCGCCCCAGCCGAAGAGCGGCGTCGCCAGCACCATCGCCGCGAGGAGCGCGGCGGCGGCTCCGACGTGCGCGGCGGCGCGACGGACCCGGCCCGCGACAAGCGTGGGGTCGGGGGCACCGAGCCAGGCCCACACCGCGAGCAGGCCGTCGAACGGCACGCGCATCGTCCCACCGTTCAGTGCGATCACCACAGCAGAGACGCCCGAAGCGCCCAGCAGGATAAGCAGGGGGCGCACGGCTGCCACCGCCCACGGCCGGCGACGGTCGAGGGCTCTCGCCTCGACGACGTAGAGCACCGCCAGCGCGGCAGCCGCGGCGCTGAACGTGACCGTCAACAGGCTGGACACCGGCACGAGCGGCGAGAACATCGCGAGCAGGACGCCGGCGCCGTTGATGCCCGCGAGCAGCTTGAGCGCCAGCGAGGCCCGAGCCTCGAGGGACCCGGCGTGGGGGCCCTCGATCTCCAATTCGGAGCTTCGCATCAGTCCAGGGCGAGCAGATGCACCGGGATCGGCGGCAGTCCCTCGTAGGTCTCGGTGAGGGGCAGCATCTCGGCGGCGGGCACTTCCAGCGCGAGAAGCGCGGCATCGGTGAACATGGCGTACGGCCGCGGCCCGATCGCCTCGTGGGCGTGGTTCTTCAGCAGCCGATGGGCGACGATCACGTCCGGGCCAGCCAGCTCCTCGCGACCGAGGATGCGCTGGGTTACGTAGTCGCCGTGATGCAGCACGAATTTGAGCCCCAGCTCGACCACGCCGGCGCACGAATTGCAGTCGCAGGCCCACTGGGAACGGCCGCTCGCGAGCTGCTCGACGAACGAGGCGTGGCAGGCTCGCAGCAGCTCGGTCACCGTCTCGCCATGCAGCGCGTCCGGGCCGTCGGGCGCGACCGCGAAGATGGCATCGCCCTCGAACTTGGCCAGCTGGAACGCGGGCTCCAGCCTTGAGGCGACGGTATCGAGCAGGCTCGATACCAGGGAGTAGGCCGGGGCCGGCTCATCGACATTGAACAGGAGTTCGACGTGCGCGTCGGTGACGCGCTGCAGGAACCCGGTGTAGCCGGAGATGTCCGCGAGCAGCAGCGCGCCGCGCTGTCGGGACGCCGGGCCAATCGAAATGCTCATGGGCGGCCATTGTGGCGCATCGGCGTCCATGCGCCAGCGGGCGCGAGGCGGCGTTGTCGACTGAAGAGGTGCCAAATGGCCCTGTGGATGGGCGATGGTCGCCCGACATCATCTGCCGGTGAGTCAAGGAGCACAGAGGATCGGCGGGGCGGCCTGGCGCGCAGTCGTTGCCCTGTCGCTCATCCCCGGCGTGATGCTTGCCGCACCGAGCAGCGGCGGACTGCTCTTCTTCGTTCCGTACGGGGTGGTCGGCCTCGTCCTGGTCGCCCGTCGACCGCGCAACCCGGTCGGCTGGCTGCTGGTGGCAGCCGGCTGGGTATACGTCCTGGCCGACCACCTGATCCCCTCGGCGGCGCCGCTGATCGCCGGCACGGCGGGCTGGTCGGACGAGCTGCTGGCCTGGCTGAGCGGCTGGGCCGCACAGGCGGTCTTCGCCATCTTCTTCGCCATGACCATCCTCTTCCCCGAAGGGAAACTGCCTGGCGGTCGGGGAGGGATTGCGGCTCGCATCACCCTGGTGGGATCGGCCGCCATGGTCGCGCTGGTCGCGATCCTGCCTCGCATCAGCGTCAATGCCGCCGACGCGCCGAACGGGGGCTCCGCCCCCAACCCGTACGCCCTGCTGCACGGCGCCTTCTGGGACCAGGTCTCTCCAGAGATCCTGCTCATCGTTTCCCTGGCGGCGCTCGTGGCCGGCGTGGTCGCGATGGCGGTTCGGTTCGTCCGCTCACGCGGCCTGGAACGCCAGCAATTGCGCTGGCTGATGACCAGCCTGGCGCTCATCACCCTGACCATCGTCACCGCCTTCGCGTTTACGATCCTCACACCCGGGGCGGCCAACTGGGTCTGGTTCCTGGTGGCGTTCTCGCTGCCGGCCCTGCCGCTGGCGGTCGGGGTGGCAGTGCTGCGCTACCGCCTCTACGAGCTCGACACCATCATCAGCCGCTCGATCACCTACCTGCTGCTGACCGCGCTGCTAGCCGGAACGTACGCGGCCACCGTCTCGCTCATGCAGAAGATCTTCATCGGCATCACCGGCGACCCCTCGGACGGGGCTATCGTCTTCTCCACCCTGCTCCTGGCATCGGTCTTCACTCCGGTTCGCAAGTGGCTCGAAGCGATGGTCGATCGGCGCTTCAAGCCGGTCCACCATGTTCCGGCGGCCGCGGCGGCCGACGGGTCGTCTTTGCTTGCGCTCGCCGGAATGGCAGAGTGGGACGCGCGCATGGAGCTGATCGCGCGTCGCGTGTTCGACGAGGGGCGCATCGGCGGGAGCGCGAGCGACCCCGAACTCCTCTGAGGCGCTACGGCCGCAGCGTCCCCGACCAGACCTGCCAGGCCAGCAGGGTCTTAGCGAACAGGCTCAGCAGCATGTAGGCGCGCTCGCCGTACAGGTAGTCGCGCCATCGGCCGATCTGCCGGAACTGGAAGACCATGTTGAAGGCGAAGATGTTGAAGCTGATGAAAAGGCTGACGTAGATCGCGATCACGAAGGCCGGGATCGGCGCCGAGTCGGTCGCCGTCAGCCCGGTCAACAACGCCACGCTGATCACCAGCCAGGGCACGATGCCGGCGATGCAGCCGAAGACGTAGTGCAGCCACTGCGGCCGCTCGCGCCCCTCGTTGGCCGCCTCCATGCTCCAGCCGAACAGGTTCATGGCCGCGTTGGCGCCCACGATGGCGATCAGTGTCCCGATCTCGCGAATGCCGGTCAGCATCGCGATCACCACGATCATCACGCTCGAGGAGAAGGCGTACTCGATCCAGCGCGCGGGATTCTGCTTGCGTGCCAGGCGTCGCTCGTACCAGCCCCGGGCCGGGAAGGCGACCGTGAGGTGCGCGATGGCGCTCATGGCGAAGAACGACGCCACGATCGGGCCGATCGGCAGCTCGAAGAGCGTCCGCGAAGCCGGCAGCAGCGTGCGCGTGGCGGTGTCGAAGGTCAGATAGCTCGACGTGATCGGCCATTTGGCCATCGGGTCCTGGGCGAGAGAGAGTGCGAGCATCGCGACGAATTGCACGCCGTGCAGCAGCGCGAGGAGAGCGTTCCAGCGGAAGAGCGACCGGGCTCGGTCGGCGGGAATCGGTGTGGCAGCAAGCATGGTCATGAAATCAGACACGTCAGGTGGCCTACGCCTCGGCCACTGCCGCGATTGAAATCCGCAGGCCTTCCACGTCCAGCGGATGGCGTGCCCCCTGGCGGGCGGGCGGGTCCGTCGGGAACCATCGCGCCCATTCTTCGTTCATGCCCGCGAAATCGGCCGGATCCCGCAGGATGAAGGTCACGCTGACGACCTTGGCGATCGAGCTGCCCGCGGCGACCAGGATCGCCTCGACATTGCGCAGGCACTGACGGGTCTGCTCCTGGATCGTGGCGCCTACCACTGACCCGTTGACGGGATCGAACGGACCCTGGCCCGCAATGAAGACGAGGCCGGCCGCCACCACTGCCTGGCTGTAGGGAAACGTCCCTGTTGCCGAGGCGCCGCCGGGAGCGTCGGGGGTATTGATGATGCGTTTCGCCATAGGTGACTCCTTTGCATGCCTGCCAGTCGAAGTCGACGCGTCGGCAACCACGGCGAACGCTATGCGAAGGCGCTCGAGGTCCTGCCAGTGGCACGCCCCCTGCCGGGCCGGTGGGTCGACCGGAAACCAGCGGACCCACGCCTCGTTCATGCCAGCGAAATCGGCCGGGTCGCGGAGAAAGAAGCTGACGTTGACGACCCTATCGAGGGACGTGCCTGCGGCGACCAGGATCGCCTCGATATTGCGCAGGCACTGGTGCGTTTGCTCCTGGATCGTGGCGCCAACCACTGACCCATCAGATGGATCGAACGGACTCTGACCCGAGACAAAGACCAGGTCGCCCGCCACGACCGCCTGGCTGTAGGGAAGTCCCCCGGTCGCGTAGCCGGCCGTGCCCGGCGCGTCCGCGGTGTTGATGATGCGCCTGATCACGGATCGCTCCTCCCGAGCCCATCAGTCGCCGATGCCAACCCCAGGTCGGCCGCAACCGACTCCCGCAGCGCGTCAAGCGGGAGCGGACCGTGGCCCAGCACCGCGTCGTGGAAACGACGGATGTCGAATCTGGAGCCCATCTCCACTTCGGCCTCGCGGCGCAGGGAGAGGATCTCCAGCTGGCCAACCTTGTAGGCCAGGGCCTGACCGGGCCAGCCGATGTATCGGTCCACCTCGTTGGCGATGTTGTTGGGCGCCAGCGCCGAATGTCCCTCCATGAAGTCGATCGCCTGCTGCCGCGACCAGCCGAGGGCATGCATCCCGGTATCGACCACCAGCCGACACGCGCGCCAGGCGTCGAACGAGAGCATCCCGATGCGATCTAGGTCGCCGCTGTAGAGGCCCATCTCATCAGCCAGGCGCTCGGTGTAGAGGGCCCAGCCCTCGACGTAGGCGGTCGTCTCCCCATGGCGACGGAAGGCAGGCAGCCGATCCAGCTCCTGCGCGATGGCGACCTGCAGGTGATGCCCCGGCACTGCCTCGTGGAAGGCGAGCGCCTCGGCCTCGTAGCGCGGACGCGTCTCGGGGGCGTAGGTGTTGATGTAGTACCGCCCCGGCCGACTGCCATCCTGCGGCGGCTCCCGGTAGTAGGCGATGGTCGTGTGGCGCTCCTCGTGGGGGAGCATGCGGGTCACCTCGCAGCGGGCCCGCGGCAGCCGTCCGAACCAGGCGGGGATCGCCTCCTGTGCCCGCGCCAGCGACCGCCGCGCAGTCTCCACGATCTCCTCGCCGTTCTCGAAATGGACCGATGGGTCGTCGCGCAGGGCGGCCAGCGTCTCGTCCAGCGACGCGGTGCCCAGCACGCGAGCGCCGAGCGCGCTCATCTCGGCGTCGATGCGCGCCACCTCGGCACGCCCGATGCCGTGCAGCTCCTCCGCCGCGCGGTCGGTGGTGGTGTGTGCGCGGACGAGCCGGGCGTAGCGCTCCAGCCCGCCGGGCAGATGGCAGATCCCGACATGGTCCGCGTCGCGGCTCCGGGAGAGCATCTCATCGGACAGGAAGGCACGGTACCGCGCGAAGGCCGGCCGCACCTCCTCCTCAACGGTCCGCTGAAGGTCAGACGCGAACGACCGCCACTCGGCATCCGGCCATCCGGCCGGCTGGCGCCCGAGGGGAGCCAGCAGCGGCCAGCTCCCGGTCGGCTGGGCGAGCAATTCGTCCACCTCATCGAGCACGCTGCGCACCGATCCGGCCACCGGCGATTGTCCATCGGCCAGGCCGCGGCGGAGAGTCTCCCCCAGGTCGTCGAGCCACGGCCCCATCGCACGCCAGCGGGCCAGCATGGCCACCCCATCGGGCGGCTGGCGCAGCGGCTGGAAGGACGGAATGTTCATGAAGCTCGCCAGCGGACCGGTCATGGCATCGACGGTATGCGACGGCGCGTCCGCGGCCAGGATGGCCAGCTGCGAATCGATCGCGGCGAGGAGCGCGGCGTGGGTCAGCGGGGCCTCGCGGTCGGCCGGATCGGGGCGGACGGCCGCGACCCGTTCCCGCAGCCCCTCGAAGCGACGGGTCAGGAAGTGACGGCCATCGGGGCTGAGGTCGGGCAGGCGGTCGTTGTAGCGGCCATCCCCGATCGCGGTGCCCTGCACCGGATCGGCCTGGAGATATGCGTCCCAATAGGCCTCGGCCAGCTCGGCCAGCATAGTGGCGTGGCCGTCCCCCGCAGGCGACATCGGTCGGCTAGGCCCGCGCCATGACGGCGCGCTCGGCCAGCGCGATTGGCATCGTCCCCGAACTGGTCAGCGCGTCGTGGAAGTCGCGCATGGCGTCGGCATCGGCCAGGGTCGCCCCGCGAACTGCCAGGAAGCGGTCACGGATGCGCAGGATCTCGAGGCAGCCGGTCAGGTAGGAGCTGGCCTGCGTCGGCCACGAGCAGTAGCGGGTCACCTCGGCGATGGCGGTCGGCTCGGTCATGGACGAGTGGGCCAGCATGAACTGCACCGCTTCCGCATGCGTCATCTCGCCCAGGTGCAGGCTGGTGTCGACCACGATCCGCGCGGCGCGGAAGAGGGTCGCCTCGTACTGGAACATGACGTGCCGCAGGTCGTGGTAGAAGCCGGCCTCCCGCATCATGCGCTCCGCATAGAGCGCCCAGCCCTCGGCAAAGAAGCTGGTGCCGAAGACCTGGCGTGCGGCCGAGGGGTTCAGCTTGGCCATCACCAGGTGCCAGTGGTGCCCGGGGTAGGCCTCGTGGACCGCGGTGGACGGGATGCTGGGGTAGGAGTTCGACTCCAGCCGCTTGGCGATCTCCGCCTCGCTCGCCTCGTCGGGCGGGTAGGGAACGAAGAAGTGGCCGCGCATCGAGTCGGAGAACGGGGGCGGATCCTGGTAGCTCGCAACCGCCAGGACCGGGCGCTGGAAGGGCGGCGACGGCTCGACGCTGCACTCCTCGCCGACGGGGAAGCTGACCAGCCGTCGTTCGTGGAGGAAGGCGCGTGCGTTGGCGGTCCATTGCTCGTAGCCGACGCGCATCGCCTCGGGGGTGAGCGGACGATCCTTGTTCAGCTCCTGCAGCACGGCGTGCCAGTCCTCGTGGCCCGCCAGCTCCTGGGCGCCCTTGCGCAGCTCGGCGGTCAGGCGTTCAATTTCGCCCCGGGCACGTTCCCGCAATTCGCGCGCGTCGAAGTCGAACAGCTCGGCCTGCTGCAGGATGGCGTTGTAGCGCGCCTCGCCAAAGGCCCAGTCGCCGGTCGCCCGCGGCTCCATCTCCTTCAGGAACTCGGCGTAGGCCTCCAGCTCATCGGCAGCATGGGCACCCGCCTCCGCCAGCGGGGCCTTGTGCTCTTCCGCCACCTGGGCCGGCAGCAGCTCGCGGGTGTAGTGCGCCGCGGCGCGGGCCTGGTTGATGGCCCGCTTGAGAAGCAGCGGCGAAACCAGCTCGGGCTGCAGGTTGGCGCGCCCATCGGCCAGGTTCTGCGGCAGCTTGTTCAGCCGTGCGACGGCAGCCCTGACCAGCTCGGCCTCAGGACGAAGCCGATGCAGGAAGAGGATGAAGACCCCGTCCATGCCGGGGTCCAGGTAGATGTCGGGCTGGCGGCGCCACGACTGGAAATCGTCGTGGGTCAGCACCCCGTGCAAGCTCGCGATGAGCAGGTCGCGGTCAATCGCCTCGTCGAAGGTGAGCGTGGCGGCATCCACGGCCTCGAACCTGGCCAGCCAGGCCTTAGCCGATGCGTGGCGGCGCTCGAACGCCGCGGCTGACAGGTCGTCGAGTTGCTCGTCAAAAGCCGTCAGGCCCAGGGTGCTGGACTGGACGGGGTGGTCGGCGTGGTGCTCGTCCAGGAACTCACGGACGAGATCTTCAAACGAGGACACTGGGCGTCTCCACCTACTCAGGGAACGCGAGCAGGGTAGCCGACCGGCGAGCGCTCCGCCGTGCCGACCAGCATCCCCGACTACACTGGCCGACGCATGGGTGCCACCGAGACGGTCGATCTCTTCTTCGAACTGATCAACGACGATCGCCGCGACGCTGCCGTCGCGCTCTTCGCCGAGTTCGCGGTGCTGGGCATTTCGGTGCCCGGCTCCGATGAGCGGACCAACCTGCGCGGCCGCGACAAGGTCGGCGGCTGGTTCATCCGCGCCGGCGATGGGTTCCGCATGTATGCCAACGACGGGCGCTCGATGGGGGCCAGCTACATCGCCGACGTGACGGTGATGCGCCCCGGCGTCACCTCCATGCACGTGGAGGCCAACTTCCGGGTCGAGGGCGGGCAGATCGTCAGCCTCTTCCTGCAACCGATCTAGCGGCTCGGCGCCGGTCCCTGGCGCGCCGCCCCCGCCGGGCGGGCGTTACGGCCAAAATGGCCCCTCGGCACGCCCCGCAGGCCCCGATCTGGGTCGCTGGATAGCCAAACTACCCGCTAGACGCGCGTCCTGGCCAAGAAGCACCGACAACTTGGCGATAGTGCCCGCCGGGCGGGTGGAGTCGCCGAAGGCCTGCCTACGGGAAGAGGTCCAGCTCGCGGTCCATGACCAGCGCTGCCGCCCCGGCATCGCCGCCAGCCGGCTCGAGCGGGTAGCCGCGTACCAGCACCACCGGCCGCTGCGCCACCTTGCCACCGGCCAGGTCCGCCGCCGATGCGAGCTCGTCCCCCACCGCGATCACCGTCGAGTGCATCTCGCGCCCGTCAGCATCGAGCGTGCCGCGCAGGTCGAGCAGCGCCTCGATCCCTGCCACACCGATCGCCACGTTCACGATCCCGTTGCGCCATGGCCGCCCGAACGAGTCGCTGATGACGACCGCCGGCGCCACCCCGCACAGCTCGCGCAGCCGATCCCGCAGCGCGCGGGCGGAGGCGTCGGGGTCGAGGGGCAGCAACGTGGCGACATCTCCCCCGCCCACGTTCGACATGTCCACGCCCGCGTTGGCGCACACGAAGCCGTGCCGGGTGCGCGAGATGATCAGGCCGCCCGGCGCCATGCGCAGCACCTCGGCGCTCTCCTGGAGCACCAGCTCCACCTGGCGCGGGTCCTTCCCCCATCGGGCCGCCCAGGCGCGCGCCTCCTCCCGAGGCGTCACCGATGCCAACTTGACCACCCGCCCTTCGGCCTTGCTGACGACCTTCTGGGTGACGACAAGGACGTCGTCGGCTTCCAGGCCGATGCCCCCCGCGGCGAGCGCCGCGGCGATCAGTGCCGCCAGGTCATCGCCGGGCTGCACCTCGGGGATCCCATCGAGGGGAACCAGCGAGATCACGCCGCGTCACCCAGCTCGAGCCAGCGGGCGAGATCGGCCGGCGTGTCCACGTCGAAGGCCAGGCCCGGACGGTGAACCTCGACGAAGGGAATCCCGGCGTGTTCCGCAAGGGCGGCGTGAGCCGATCGTGAGCCGACCCCGAAGGCGAAGCCGATGGCATCGGGCGGCTGCATGGCGAGCCCATTCGTTCCGGTTCCGCCGCGGTCCGGGGCAATCGCCACGCCCTTCGGCCCCGGCACCGCCGCGACCAGGGCTCGGACATCATCGGCCTTCAGGTTGGGAAGGTCACCGTGCAGCACCACCAGCAGGGCGATCCCGTCGGCCAGTGCCTCCTGGCGGGCCTGCTCCAGGCCGGCGTTGAGGCCCATCCCGCGCTGCACGACCAGGCGCGCTCCTGCGGCGATGACCACCGACTCGAGCGCCTCGGATGGGGTGATCACGACCGAGTCGTCGCATGCCTCGTGCGCGACGCGCAGGGCTCGCTCGAGGAGACGCTGGGCCAGCGCCTCGCGCTCGGCATCGTCGAGGACGGAGGCGAGGCGGGTCTTGGCCGCGGCCAGGCCGCGGTGCGGCACGATGATGCGGACGGTCACCCGCGGAGCATAGTCGGGGACACGTTCAGGAGTGCGCGGGCCAGGTCGGCGCGATCCTGGTCGGTGCGCATCACCGTTGGCAGGACGCTGACCGCCATGCCGAGCACCTCGATCGCCGGGGCGAGCGCGGCGTCCGCGTCATCCACCACGAAGCGTTGGACGAGCCCGGCATAGAGGCGCGCCACGCCGAGCGCGCTCGATTCGTGGCCGAGCGAAGTGAGCATCCGGTCGGCCGGTCCCCGCAGGGCCTTGCCGGCCACGATGCCGCTCACCGCCAGCCGCGGCGCCGGCGAGGCGAGCAGCGCCTCGCGCATGCCGGGCACTGCCAGGATCGGGCCGATGCTGACGATCGGGTTGGACGGGCCGATGACCACCAGGTCCGCGGTCGCCAGCGCCACCAGCGCCGCGGGGCTGGGTCGGGCAGCTTCGATCCCTTCGAAGCGCACCGAGCGCACCTCATCGGCCTGTTGCCGACGCACGAAATACTCCTGGAAGTCGATCTCGCCGGCATCGGTCCCTAGCTGGGTTCGCAGCCGTTGGTCGGTCGCCGGCACCAGGTGGCTCGTCACTCCCACGGCGGCAGCCATCGCGGCGGTTGCATCGGTCAGTGAGGAGCCCTCGCGGAGCAGCCTTGCACGCCGCACGTGGGTCGCCAGGTCCGCGTCGCCGATCCGGAACCAACTCTCCTCTCCATACCGCTTGAGCATCGCCAGCGCCGTCGCCGTGTCGCCGGCGACGCCCCAGCCCTGCTCGCGGTCCGCCAGGCCTGCCAGCGTGTAGAGGATCGTGTCGATGTCGGGGCAGACCAGGAGGCCGAAGCGCTCGCTGTCATCTGCCACGTTGACGATCACCGTCAGCTCGCCGGGGGGCAGGACCATCTGGAAGCCGTGCGCCAGCTTGGCCCCCCCGGTACCGCCGGCCAGCAGCGTGACCTTCACGGGGAGAGGGTACCCGGTGACCAACCAGACCACCAGACCGCCAGATACCACGCATGGTGGTACTTGGGAACCGATCCGCCAAATCGAGTCGGGTCATGCGCAGTCTCACCACGTCAGGTGGTGGCAGGGTGCGCACGAGCCTTCGTTTCGGGCCAGATCAACCCCGGACGTGCTCACGCACCACTCAGAGTGGTAACGGCGCAACGGAGGAGTATCGGGGCTGCTAGCCGGCGTCGAGCATCGGCTTCACCTCGGTGATCAGCCGTTCCAGGGTCTCAGGGTCGTGGGGACCGGGGAAGCCGCAGATGAAATGCCGGAAGCCGATCCCCAGGTAGGGACGCATCATCTCGGCGACCTGCTCCGGGGTGCCGATGTGCTGGTTCGGCCAGACCCTGGCTCCCCCGTTGTGGGCGAAGAGAGCGTCGTTGAATCGCTGCGCCTCGGCCTCCGTGTCGCGGATGACGCAGACGCCCATCCCCACCGTGCGCTCGATCTCGGACTCGTCGCGCCCCACCTCGGCGCAGTGACGGCGCAGCACCCCGTCCTTGCGCTTGACGTTCTCGAAGCCGCCGCCAAGGTTGCACATGTCGGCGTAAAGGGCCACCGTGCGCAGGGTCTTACGTTCCCCGCCACCTCCGATCAGCAGCGGCAGGTGCGCCTGCAGCGGAGCCGGCAAGTTCCGCACCGCGCGGGTCGTGTAGTAGCGATCGCCCGACGGCTCCTCCCCGCGCAGCATGCCGCGCATGATGCGTGCCGCCTCGTCGAGCCAGCGCAGCCGTTCCCCCGGCGACGAGCCGAACTCCATCCCGTAGGCAATGTGCTCGGTCTCGAACCACGCCCCGCCGATCCCCAGGATCGCGCGGCCGCCGGAGATGTGGTCGAGAGTGGTGGCCATCTTGGCCACCAGGGCGGGATTGCGGAACGGGTTGGCGCCGACCATGAGGCCGATGCGGGCGCGCTGCGTGACCGCGGCCCAGCCTGCGAGCACCATCCAGCCCTCGAGGATCGGCCCTTCAACCGATCCGACGATCGGGTACAGGTGATCCCAGGTCCAAAGGTCGTCGTAGCCGAGCTGATCGGCGCGGATGGCGTGGGCGCGCATGGCCGGCCAATCGGTGTACTGGTTCCAGGCCAGCATCCCCAGCCGGATCGGGCCGGCGGTTATCGGTGCCAGATGACCCGCTCCACGTGCACCGTGATATCGACCCGGTCGCCCATCGCGAACGAACCCTCGCCCTGCCCGTAGCGGTGGGCCATGGCCCAGATGTTGGCGAGCGCCTTGGGGTGGTCGTCGGACAGCTCCGCGCGGCCCTCGATCGTCAGGTAATCGGTCCCGTCCTCGAAACAGAGACTGATCCGTGGGTCGCGCCGCAGATGACGGTCCTTTACACGGCCGGCGAGGGTGTTGAGCAGAACCACGTCATCCCGATCGGGATCGAGGTCGAACCAGATCACCGAGAGGCTGGGCATGCCGCTCTTGCCGATGGTTGCCATGACCGGGAAGCGCAACTTGGCCAGCAGCCAGCTGCGCAGCTCGGGGGTGATGTGGGTCTCGCGACCCATCGAGGATGCCATTGGGTTGGCATCCTACCCGGACGGAGGAATCGCCGCCGCGGGCTAGACTTGCAGGCCGATGAATGAGCCGAGCGCCGGACCGACAGCCGAACTGCTGAGCATCGGCTCGGAGCTGCTCGCGGGGGAGACGGTCGACACCAATGCCGCCTTCCTCGGCGCCGCGCTGGCCCACCTCGGAATCCCACTCACCGGCATTCGCACGCTTCCCGATGACCTGACCGCGATCGCGGCGGCCTTTACCGAAACCCGAGCCCGATCCGACCTGGTGGTGGCCACTGGCGGGCTCGGCCCGACCCACGACGATCTGACCCGAGAGGGACTTGCCGATGCGCTCGGGGAAGGGCTGGTCCCCGACCCTGCGCTGGAGGCTCAGCTGCGCGAACGCTTCGCCGCTTTCGGGGCGATGCCTGAGTCGAACCTGCGCCAGGCCCTGCGCGTCCCCTCGGCGGAGGCACTCCCCAATCCGATCGGCTCCGCGCCGGGCTGGTGGGTGGACCGCGACGGATCGGTCACCGTGCTGATGCCCGGCGTGCCGTCGGAGATGCGCCGCATGTGGGACGAGCAGGTGGTGTCGCGCATCGGCGTCCGCTTCGCTCTGCGGCCGGTCCATGTGCGTGCCGTCAAGACCTTCGGGGTCGGCGAGTCGGCGCTGGCAGAAATGGTCGGTGACCTGCTCGAGGCGCCCGGCGAGGGGATCGAGGCTGGCATCTACGCGCACGACGAGGGCGTGCACCTGCGCTTCTCGACCCGCGGCGACTCGGCCGCCCTTGACGCGCCGGTAGAGCGGGCGCTCACGCTCCTGAGCCGCCATGTGTACGGCACCGATGCCGACGACCTCGCCGCGGTGACCCTCGCAGCGCTGGGGCGAGCTGGGGTTGCAACGGTCGCCTCGCGGGAAGCAGGCACGCAGGGCACCCTGCTGGCGGCCCTGGCCGCCGTTGACCCGCGGCCAGATGCAGCGCGCTTCAGCGGTGGCAGCCTGGACTTG
>Ga0315281_10009870_pt1 | contig 13214 bp, 4 predicted proteins | sample YL17G07_0_MG_FD_204540 | JGI IMG/M metagenome (GOLD analysis project Ga0315281, IMG submission 204540) | Sediment microbial communities from Yellowstone Lake, YNP, Wyoming, USA - YL17G07_0 | ecosystem: Environmental > Aquatic > Freshwater > Lake > Sediment | place: USA: Wyoming | collected... | reverse complement strand
CTTTGCGAAGCGTCGCCCACTCGCCCGGGGCCTCCACCCACGGGCCGGTCAACTCGCCGATGACAAACGGCAGACGCGGCGCGTTCAGGTCCTTGCGCGCGTCTTTGATGAAGTTCACCAGGTTCTGTTCGTATTCCGGCACGGCCTTCTTCGGGTCGCAGCCGTCGTTCCAGCCGTGATACCAGACGAAGCCCGCCAGTTCGTAGCCGCCGCCATCGTAGCCGGGGAAATCGGTCTTGAGGTTCGCGAGCGCCTCGCGAACGTCCGCCAGCATCTTCGTGTAGTAAGGCCCGACCGTGCCGCCGGAACTCGGTGGCCGGAAATCCTGGTAAAGGCTCTTGCCGCCCCACGCGGTCTTGATGAGCAGCACCTGGTTGGTGAAGTGGTCGCCCAGGACGTGGCCGAACTGCAGCTCCGGACCAAAGTGATGCCGCCCCTCGTAAGGGGTGAATCCCAACGTGAGCGGCCCCGCCTTCACCGGACCGTCCTCCAGTTTGTAGCGCACCCACACATCATCCCGCACCGTCCACCGGCCCTGCTTGTCCTTGAGATGCTTGAACAGGGGCGCCTTGGCCGGATTCCGCATCAGGAGATTCAACGTTCCTTTGCCGTCGTTGTAGTCCTTGCCATCAAGGTCCGCGACGGCTTGGCCTTCCATGTTCGACTGTCCCGCGAGGATGAAGACCTTGACGGGCGGGCGGGCGGCGATGGCATGCAAACCCTGGGTCAAAATCACTGCGCCGATGATGCACAGAACCGAAGCGATACCGCTCTTGTTAGTCTTCATGTCGTTGTTCCCTTTCATGCAAGTGATCTATAAAATAACGCGCTACATCGCTCCAGGAAGAAGTGCGGAGTAGCTTGGGAGGTGTCATTGGGAAAGTGGGGTCAAGACCAGTGGCGTCAAGACCAGGCGGATCGGTTTCCGCGCGTTTAGCTTGAGCCACACAATCAGATTTGCGCCCTCCAATGTCTGCCGGTAGCCAAAGCGGAAATCCTTCCCGCGCGGGATCTCCCGGTCGTCAACGCGGAGCGAGACGCCTGTTTCCCCCCAGCCTTCGATGACGATCGCCGGGTTGAACACGGGCGAGGCTTCGCTGCCGCTGAGTTCCAGTTCAAGCGCCGCGGCCTCACTTGCGCCTTTACGGGCCAGAAGGAAGGCCCGTTGACCGCGGTCATAGCCTGCGCTCTGGAAGCCGGCGCTTTTTACCGTCAACTCGGCCGGATGGTTCCAGCTTCGCGCCAGCGGCAGCAACTCATCCACACCGCCTTCCGTCATGCCGTAGAGGCCGTTCCACCATTCCCGTGTGTCGTTGTTGTGGACGGGCGGATTGGAAATCGGGAACCCGAGAAAGTGTGTGGGATGGTCGGAGGCCTGGCTCGTGCGGCCGTCGCACGGGAGTTGACCCACCGGCCAATGGTTGCAGGCGCCCGGACGGGACAGCTCCGTAAGTTTCTGGTCGTTGACGTATTCCATGTAGTCGCCCGGTTCAAAGATGATGAAGGGATCGTTCCGCGCCTTGAAATGGTAGATCTGCATGGACAGGTCATTGGGCACGCCGGGCTTGGTTTTCGCCGGCTTCTCGACGAACGACAGATTCACTCGCTCGCCTTTGAGATTGGCAACCGTGCAGAAGTCCTTTTCCACAACATCACCGCAGATCTGTCCGGGTTGGGTAAACGGCAGCGACTCCTGGAACTGGCGCGGTTCTCCGAGCGAGCCGCGCTGCCAGGTCACCTTCCGCACGCCCGCGGCGTCCGGGTAGATCGTGTAGTATTCGTCCACCCAGCAGGCGTAGCCGGTCTTGGGGTCCACGCGCCAGAGATGGTTGCGGGAGCTCACCGGCGCATAACGCCAATGCACCACCACGCGCGCGTCGTTGCTCTCGATGATCCGGACGTGCGAGTAAAGGCATTTCGGGTCCTGCATGTGCTCGAAGCAGCCCTCCTTGTCCTCCTTGCCAACGCCCCACGCTTCCACGCTCTGGTCGGCCATCCAGAGGTCGTTTTCCGAAACCCATGCCGCCGAATAGCGTGTGCCCCTCCAAAAGACCACCCGCGCCGCGGATTCATCGAAGCGCACCAGCACGTCGGGGTCATCCCCCACGCGCCAGAGCGCGTCCCACTCGTCGTAATACTTCAACCTGCAGTAGTAGGCGCCGAAACGGCCCGGTCCCGGCGCCCCGGACGGCATTTTGCGCAGGGCAAGCTCGGGCGCCGCGGACGGCTTCACCTCGGCAAACGCAGCCTGGACCTCCGTCGGGCTGAGCGCGCGAGGATGGATCTTGAGTTCGTCCACAATGCCATCGAGGGAAAACCAGCCGGGCAGCGTGCCATGTTCGCGGTGGATGTTCGAAGGCTTGGCCGGCGCGGGAATCACTCCGATGCGCAGATCGGCATTCGTGGCGGGCGTCCAGGCGCCGCTCACGCCGGTGCTCCCGGCGGGCGCGCCATTCACATAAACCGCCAAGCCTTTGCCCCGCTCAAACGTGGCCGCCACATGCGTCCACTGGCGCAGGGGGAGGAGGAAATCCTTCGGGAGGAGGAAATCCTTCGTCGTACACTCGCGCCACTTGCCGCCCGCGGCCAATCCCAGGCGCAACTGTCCGCGAGGCCCGATGGCCAGGGAGTAACCGGCTTTCGTCTTGCTGCTCTGCTCAATGAGGGGGCACCAGTTCCACGGGTAGGCCCCCAAAGCCACCCAGGCTTCGATGGTGAAGCTGTCCGTCAAGCGAGGAGCCGACGCGGCTGGGCGGACGATCTCCGCCGTGAACCCGTCAAACTTCAGCGCCTTGCCGGCGACGCCCGGCACAAGCTTGAAGTTTCCCCCAATCAGGTCCCCACGCTGCGCGCCGCGTTCGGGAGTGCGTCCATCCGACACCTCGTCAAATCTCCACCACGCCAATGGGGCGGCGCCTAGTGCCTCCGTGGCCAGGCTGACCACGCCGAGAAAGCAAATCATCAGACGAGTCAGAATTCCAAGCCGTGTTCGCAGTGTGCGTGGCCAGACGGACCCCCGTTGAACTCGCTGGAGACCAGCAGGCTGGTTTGCTCGCCACCCCTGGTGCCCCAATGATCTCCAAGCCGGGAAAGTAGTTGATGAACTCATAAAGCGGTCCCCCTTCTCTGGTTGAATTGAAGCGTGCCTTCAGCCAACTCGGGATAAGGATAGGCTAGTCCCTTTGCGGAAAGCAAGCACACTCGCGCATGGTGTTGGACCATCTTGATCCTTACAAGGCGCCTCGTTTCATTGTGCGTGGCCTACGGTGAAGGAATAGCGCCCGGAACCAACGCGGCACACCACGGCGTCGCGGTCGGTTCGGACCAACTCGACTCCCGGTGCCCGGGAGATGGGACTCCCATTCTCCGTAACCTGTCCGACCGTGTGGGCCGGCACGAAAATCAGGGCCGTGGTGTTGAAGGGAATCTCGACTTGAAGATTGATCCGGCCGCCTTCGCGCCGCCAGTTGCTGACGATCTTCCCTCGGACCGAGTCGTAGCTGCACCGCACCCAGCTCAGTTCCTGGATCACTTGGGGGCGAATGATGATGCGGTCAAAGCCCACGGCCTCCGGCGCCGGCTGAATGCCGCCCAGCCAGTTCATGAACCACTGGCTCACCGAGCCGAACATCGGGTGGCTGTGGGAAAAGGTGTCCTCACTGAGCGCCCAGTGTTCCCAGAGCGTCGTGGCGCCGTTCTCCAACATCCAGCCCCAGCCGGGGAAGTCGGCCTGGTTCACGATACCGTAGGCAACCTCCGCGCGGCCCTCGCGCGACAGCGCGTCGAGCATGAATTTCGTGCCCATGATTCCGGTGGAGAGATGGCCCTTGTTTTCACCGCGGATGTTCTCGAGCAGGAAGTCCAGCGCCTTGGGCCGGTCCGTCTCTGGCACGAGGCCGGAATAGAGCGCAAAAGATTGGCTCGCCTGTGTGCCGGGGCCGGCTTTGCCCGTCGCCGTGTCGAAGAACTGTTTCCGATAGGCCTGACGGCTCTTGTCCGCTAGCGACTCAAACCGCGCGGCGTCGTCCTTGTGCCCCAGCAGACGGGCCATCTCCGCCAGCATCCGCGCGCTTTGGAAATACAGCGGCGTGACCAGCGGCGGCGCGGGCGCGGGCGCCAACCCCTCGTGGTCGCTCAGGCCGTCCTTGATCACGCCGTCCTTGTTCTGGCCGGCCACAAGCAGGAGCCAGCGTTTGGCGGCTTCATATTGCTCCGCCATCAGCCGCTCGTTGCCGTAGTAGCGGTGGAGTTGCGACATCAGGAACGGATGCGCCATCGCCCAACCCACGCCGCAATACTCGATGCCCACGAACGGCGCGGTATCCGTGAACATGCCGTCCGGCCGCGCGCTGTCCGCAAAATCCTGGACGGTTTTCGCGTAAAAGGTGGACATGTCGAAGTTCAGCATCAGCGCCTCGCTCGCAGCCACGATGTCGCCGCCGTAGCCCATGCGCTCGCGATGTGGACAGTCCGACTGCACGCTGAACAGGTTGGCAAGGAAAGTCCGGCGGCACATCCGTTGAATCCGGTTGAACCGCTCGTTGGAGCAGACAAAGGAACCAACGTGCGCCACGTCCGCGTTCAGCCGCAATCCCGTGACCGCCTCGAGCGGCAGCGCCCCGGGCAGGCCCGTGATTTCCACATAACGAAACCCGTGGAAGGTAAAGCGCGGCGTGTAAGTCTCCTCCCCGCCGCCCTTGGCAATGTAGGTGTCGCTCTGCCACGCAATGGGGGGCGCGCCCGGTCCGCCGACACTTTCTTCCACCCCTTGCTTGTTCTTCTGCCGGCCTTTTATCTGGCCGCAAACGCTCGTCATCGGGTTGAGGGCGCCATCCCGGTGGAGCAGTTCGCCGTAACGCATGACAATTTTCGTTCCGGCCGGCGCTTTGAACCGAAAGCTCGCCCAGCCGGAAAAGTTCCGCCCCAAGTCATAGATGAACACGCCGGGCCGCGGCTCGGCAACTCTGACCGCCTTGAATCGTTCGGTGACGCGGATGGGCGGCTGTGGTTGCGCCTGGAGTGCGCCGACCGCCTCGGCGGCGACTGCGGGCCTGCGCCAAGCCGTGTCGTCGAAGCCGGCCTGATCCCAGCCGGGCAGTTCCTTGCGCGCATCGTAGATTTCTCCGAGGTAAATGCTGTTGAAACGAATCGGCCCCTCGCCCACTTTCCAGTTGGGGTCGGACACGACGGACTGGGCCGAGCCGTCGGCAAACTCGAGATTCAACTGCGCGATGAAGCGTGGCCGGCCAATGGGGAGGTGTTCCCGCAGGTTGAGGTGGCCCCACATACGCAGCGGCAGGGGATTGTACCAGCCGTTGCCCAGCATCACGCCGAGGCAGTTGGCTCCGGCGTGAAGCTGCGCCGTCACGTCATAGGTGCCGTAGAACACGCGCCGGTCGTACTTCGTCCAGCCCGGGTCCAGCGCATGGTCGCCGACGCGCTGTCCATTGACACTCGCTTCGTAATAGCCCAGGCCGGTGAGGTAAAGCCGCGCGCGGCGCACCGGCTTGGCCAGAACGAACTCCTTCCGGAAGAGCGGCGCGGGGTCTTCCCGGTAGAAATCCTTGTCCGCCTTGGGATTCGCCCTCCCGTCGTTGAGCCATTGGCCGGTCCAATCGGTCTCGCTGAGGAGGCCCATTTCCCAAAGGGACGGCCTGCTCCAGCCCGATGCCTTATCGTTTTTGTCCCACACTTGAACCTTCCAGTAACAACGTTGGCCGGACACCAACGGCCGACCGGCGTAGGCAACATTCAGCGTATCCGCGCCGGCCAGTTTGCCGCTGTCCCACAAATCGCCCCGGTCCTTCGCAAGGTTCTCCATGGAACTGGCCGCCAACACGCGGTAAGCCGTCTGCCGCTGGGCGCGTTCCGTGGATTTCACGAGCCAACGTAAGCGCGGCGCGGGTGAAGAGACGCCGAGCGGGTCCACGCGATACTCGCAATACAGTCTGTCCATACGGATGCCTCCGCAAGCCAGGGTGGCGGAAGTTGCCACAATCAAGAGCAGAACCACCCAAGGACGTTTAGGCGCTTCGCGCGCGAGTTTCATAGGAATCTCCTTTTCAACAATTCTGCCGGGCTTTTTCTCTTGCAGATCGCGACCGATGAGCACTCCTACCTTCTCCACAAAAACCTCGCAACCCAGGGGCCTGCCGGTTCGCTCGGGTCGCCGCAACGCCGCCAACTCCTCCGCGCGGGTGGGCGCTATCAGGAAGTCCTTCCACGGCCCCGTGCGCCCGTTTGGCAGCCGACAAGCGGAATCCACGGGTGGGTCCGCCCGGCGTTCGCGGCGCGTGGGACAAGGACAACCCGGGCAATCACCGGGGGCGAAAAGAATCTCCTTTCTTTCCTTGAAGTGTACTTATCATTGATCTCCCCGGAATTACGGTCATGTGTTGGTCTCTCATTCTTCCAAGACCAGTTGTTTCGATACATAGGGAATGGGATAGGCGGTGATCCAGACCTGGGCCGTCATCTCACCCAGCGAAATCCTGGTCCGTTCTTCGGATTCAAACTGCAAGACAACCGCATCAATGCTTTTGCGAATCATGTCGTCCGTCACAGGGAAGAAGTAGCTCAGCCCGGAACTCTCGCGGGCATTGCCGGTTTCCCATGGGTTTATGGGATAATCTATCGCGCGACGCGGGGACCCAACCCATCGGCCGCCCACGCGCAGCGCCGCGTATGCCCCGTCGCGGCCATGCTGGCCGAAGCACGGCACAACCAGGTAGGACCCTCTGGCCGCCTCATCCAGCTTGAATGAACCGATCCACGCCCGCTTGGCCGGCGCTTTCGAATACTCCGCGAACACATTCGATGCGCGCCACGCAGTCCGATCAATCTTCACGCCCTTGCTATACCCGACAACTTCCGCGACATTTGTCGCCTTGCCCTGGATTCTGATGTAACGGCTCATCCGGGCATCCTCGGGCAGATCAATTGTTATCCGGTTCAGACCGATGGTTGTCCACTCCTTGTCAACCTTGTGGCTTCTTTTCAATACTTTTGTCTGCAAAGGTGTTTCAGGCTCGATCTTCGTCGGTAAAGCGGTCCATTTCTTCAGATCCAATGAAAACAGGACCTCTTTCGGCTTAAACCTGTCGTCAACGTTCCTGAGCACGAGCTTGTCAATTCTCGTCGGCGCGCCCATGTCAATGCGTAACGCGCCGCCCCAGATGGGCCCGGTCATAAGACGGAAGAACGTCGCCGGATCGTCGTCAAACAGATAGCGATCCCACACACCGCGCTCCACCAGGAGTTTCTGAGCGAAGAACTCGTCCCGGGCCGCCTTGACCTGGGGGATGGCCGTGGGTCCAGACCGGAATTTCGTCCGGATTTCCATGGCGTTGTTATTCGCCGCAAAACACGTGGCCTCATAGAGGGCCTCGGCATCGGCCGGAATCTCCACAGGCTTGAGATCGTTGAGCTTGCGATACCACGGCTGTTTGAGCTTCTTGCCCGGGAACGAGACGTTCTTCGTTTTACCCTCAAGGAGTGTATCCGCAGTTTTCCCATCCAGCGCGGCTTTGATAAACTTGCGCGGCTGTGCGGGTAAAGTGATTTTGGCTGTGGTTCCGGGCATCCCCAGAAGCTTTATTATGGCCGGCTTGCCCGGCACGTCACGCACCACCTCGTACGAACAACCATTGACGCCCAGCTCCCTGGATGGCTCGCTGGAAACAAGCAGGACATAACCGCGAAACGCCGGAACCGTGACGGCGACGCAAGAGCCTTTCTTGAATTGCCCGAGAATCTCTTCCGATGGATGCAAACGGCGCACTTCGTACGGGCCGTCGCCGCCGAGTCCGATGCTCTCACCGATTTCCACCGTGTAGGTTGCAGGATTCCACGTGGGGTTGCGTAATGTGATTATCCGCGCCTTTCCGTCCCCGCGTGAAACGGCGTCAGGGCCGCAAGCTTTGTCAGTCAGCATCGTTCCCTGCACGAGGATGTCGCGATAACGCCGGCACAGATTGTAAATACGGGCAAGCTTTGGAAACTCATCATCGCGCAGAAACCACGGGCTTCCGTACAACTCCGGCGCCAGGATCAGATTTCGCGAGAAGGCCTGGAGGAACAGGTCGTCCTCCCAATAATCCAGGCATGAGGAAAGGCAGACGCCGTGGTCTTCGAGCAGACGTTGCGGTTTCCCGGTCTTTTCATCAACTGGAACCCCAAGCTCAATGCTGCATGCGCGGTTATGCGTGGCAGGCGTCGAATTGGCTCGCCACAGGTCAATATACGCCTCATCGCCCCAGAGTTCCGTGGTCACATACGGCAGACCCTTACCAAGATTCAAACGATGGTTGAGGACTATCAGGTCCGGGCAGTATTTCCGGCATTCCTTCAGCATGCGGATGAATGCATCCTGCTTCTCGGTGCGCAACTGGCCGCACACGGCGTCCACCTTGAAAAGATGAAAGTTGTAATCCCTGCACAGCGTTACCAGCATGTCGGTTCGCGCCTTCTCCTCTTGCGGCGTATTGCCGAAGCCGTCAGGTCCCAGCCAGACACCCAAACGACACCCAAACGATTTCGCCTTCTCGAATATCGGACCAAGCCCGTTTGGGAAATGTTCCTTGAACCTGTCCGAATAGATACTGCCATAGTATTCAGGCGCATCAATGACACCCGCGTCGAACGCGTAGATATCCAGCTCCATGCCGTATTCGTCATGGAGCCACTTGAAGAAATCGAGATTTGCCAGAGTCTGGCGCTCAGTCGAGCCTTCGTTGGTATTGTCGATCCAGGAAAAATAGTGGCTGCGCGACGGGGTTGACTCATCCGCTCCGGCCAGCGGATACTGCCCTGCCTCTTCTCCTTTCAGGAAATCCGCGCTTGGGAACGTCACTGCAAACATTGGCAACAGAAAAAGAATGCGTCTATGAAATATCATCGGTCATCTCCTATCTCACTTCATTGCGGCCCGCAGCTTCACAGCCGCGAACAGCCCGTTACGTTCACCTCGTTACTTATTCCGCAAATCCGGCTTGAGGTCAATCCGATAAACGAAGGCGTAGCGACACGGTTTCTCCCGCGGAACCGAGAGAGTCAGCCCGTCATCGGTCTGACCCCATTTGACCTCGTCCTTCGAGCCAAGCATGCGCACGGCGCTTATCGCTTTGTCGGGCACTCCCTTTTTGCCCAGAGCCCTTACCAGGACGTCCTTTGCAGGCCAGGCGAGACAAATGGCGAAGACCGAGTTTTCTTTTGCCGTGAATCGGATATCAATGGGGACTTGCTCCATGCCGGCGTTCGTGGCGCCGCTGGCAGAGACTGCGGTTTGCCTTCTTTTGGCCCTTGCCGCCTTTTTATCGAAAAGCGGCCCTTCGCCATACACACTCCAAGCCGAAGTCCCGTATATGGCTTCCTGGTTCGTCTCCATCCACGTCCCGACCTCCATCAACCGGTCAATGCTCGGTTGCGGGATGAGTCCTTCGGAGGTGGGGCCGACATTCAGCAGATAATTGCCGCCCTTGCTGACAATGTCAATGAGGCGAAAAACAACCTCCCGGGCGTCCACCCAGTTGTGATCGTTCTGATTATACCCATAACTCGTGTTCATCGTCCCGGGGTTTTCCCATTCAAATCCCAAAGCCTTGTCCGCGATCTCATTGTCTCCCGTGGAGATATAATCGCAATAGCGCGGAGGAATCCGGTCCGGGAAACCGCACGTCTTGATCCGGCTGTTCACAACGCAATCCGGCCGCAGTTTCCTGATCGTCCGGTAAAGATCCTCGACCTGGGCGTCGCTCTTCATGTCAATCTCATCAAACCAGAGAATGTCCGGCCGGTAATTGACCAGCAACTCCTCGACTTGAGGCTTCGCAAACGTGGCAAAGTACCGATTGAAATCCTCCTTACTGGAATCGGGGTAATCCCAGGTGTTGTTCTGTTTGTAATTGTTCCCAGGACCCTGGGGGCGATACCAGTCCCGGTCCACGGAATAGTAGCATCCGAACCGGATGCCGGCCTCCCGGCAGGCGTCTGCCAGCTCCCGGGTGACGTCCCGCTTGAACGGGGTGGCATCCACGATGTTATACGCCGTCAATCGAGACTTGAACATGCTGAAGCCTTCGTGGTGTTTCGTTGTCAACACCATGTATTTCATCCCGGCCTTTTTGGCGGTCGCGACCCAGGCCTTGGCATCGAATTTCACGGGATTGAACCGCCCGGCCAGCAGTTCATACTCCTTGGCGGGGATTTTCTCACCGAACATGATCCATTCGGAGTACCCCGTTGCGTTTACGCTGTCCTTCCACACCCCCGCGGGGATGGAGTACAGCCCCCAGTGAATAAACATGCCAAACCGGGCCTCGCGCCACCATTTAATGCGCTGTTCCCGGGCCGGTTCTGAATCCTGGGTTGGGGTGACTGCGTCAGATGCCTGGGCAAGTAGATATGAGGGCGCTGCCAGCCCCGCCGCGGCGAAAATGACGGCTTTGATGATCTGCTTTTTCATGATGCTATCTCCCTTCTTGGCTGATGTTTCGCTCACTTCGAGACTCGTCCCCTCATCACCGTGAAGCATAACCTTTCAAGAACCATGCTCATAGTCTGGCACACGTGTGACCCGCGCGCAAGCCGGGTTCTTCGCGCCGCAATATGTTTAGCCTGGCTCCTCACCACAATTCCTTCAGGGAAGAATAGGAACATCACAGAACGTGAGCGCTGCGATGCCGTTTTCCCCATTGAGAAGATTGTTCTCATTCCACGATTTGCTGTCAAGATACATGATCTTCTTCGCCGCTGAGGCGCCCTTCAGTTTGAGCGTGACAACTTTTCCGGACACTGAGCCTGATGTCACATTATTCGCTTCGCCATCCAGATAGAATTGGCTTGTTAATGAATTGCTCCATGCCATGGGTTGGTCGAATTCCAGGGCAATCTCATCTTTCTTTCCGCTCGTATAATATGCCTTTTTGAGATCGGGAGGCGTGATGGAGGTGGTGAAAACCTTCCCGTAGTTGTCCCGCTCCACCAGGGGGCATATCAACCGGGCCATTTCCGCATAGCCGGCAGGAGGATAGTGTGCCGGCCCGGGAGGCTTGATGCCCAGAGTTGACATGACACTCATGTTGGAAAAGTAGGACGGCAAGGTCCTTTCTACTTCCCGAAGCATGTTGTCGGATCCATTGATGCCCATAGAGCAGGATTTTGGCCAGATCTGGAAAATGTAATAGTGCTGGATATTGGGATAATCCTGCTTCCAGGCCGCCGACATATCGACAAAGTATTGCCGGTAAGTTTCCCATCCATAACGTCCCGTAGGACCGTCCGCGCCCTGGTCGCTTTCGCCCTGGTGCCACAGGACGCCGCGGATACCGTGCGTCAGTCTGGCCTCGCGCACTCGCCATAACAGCCGCCCGTAAATCGTCTCGACATCTTCAGGATTTGTTGGATTCCTTTGGTGCACGTCAATCCGGGTTCCACCCACGGCGCCATTGATGACGAATATCGGGATCTTCTGGTTCTCCACCAGCTGTTTGGCAAGCTCTATGCCCCAATAACCTATCTGCAGCTTTGAACCCTTGTTATCATAAGAGACCGCGTTACCCCACAGTTTCAACCGTGCGCCTTCGGGGTCGCCCGCCATACTGCCATAACTGCGGACCCAGCCGCTGGTGTAAGGATTGACAGCCTTTCCGTAATCATTCGCCTCGGCATTGGATTGCCCTTCAATAATATAGGCATCCCCGCATACCAGGTTGGTGACCGTATGGAGCACCGTTTCCCGGCCCCCGTTCTTTGACCCGAACTCCACCTTGTACTTGATGAGCCCCGGCTTAAGCTTTACGGAAAACGCATAGGTTTTGTCGGCGGACAGTTTCCGGCTTTCGGTTTTGTAGAGATTATCCCCGGCATATACCTTCAAGAAGACGGAGTCGGCGGCTTCATTCAAAGCGCCGTTATAGAAAAGCGTGCCTTCATTGTTGTCATCGCGGGCATAGAACTGGTTGTCCTCAGGTTTCTCATCCTTTGCGGGTGTCCGTTGCACCCAGGCATCTTTCTTGGGTTCTTTGACCTGGATCGTGACCGCGTTGACGGTCTCTGGGCCGCCGTTGTTGACAGCCAACGTGACGGCCATTTTGCCGCTGTTCTGCGCCCTCCTGAGGATGAGTTTCCCCGGTGTGACGTCCCAGATCGCGGCGATATCCGAAACAGTCCAGGTGTAATTCAGACTGCCGGCGCCTTTGGCCTGCATCTTGTCCAGATTGGCGATCCGCGGCACGACCTCGATCATCGCCCGGCCATCCCACTTTGCCGGTGCTTTCAGTGTGAGAACCGGTTCCGGGATATCCTCCCTGATCGTGACGGGTATGTCTTGGGTTCTAATCTTATCGGCATAGATGGCCTTGAACTGGAGGGTGAGTGATTCATCTCCAACCACCCGGCCGGCATCAAATGTGAAATTATGCCGGTCCGTGAGGGCAACCGTTTCCTTGCCGTCTCTTTGGAGGATCCAATAGGTTTTTTGCGCGCCGCCGGCCTTGGCCGACACTGTCGCGCTCTTCCCCTCCAAGACCGCTATCTGCGTCTGTGAAACCGAGAAATCATTGCCCGGCTGCACCAGGTGCCCGGCCAGCGTTTGCAGGGGCTTTTGGTTCTCATATTGCAGCTTCACCCAGTCTTCGGAGCGCGTGACCTTGGAAATGCGCACCTCGTCAATATCGCCGATATACTGGTAATTGTCATACCAGCCGCCAAGATACATCCTCGCAGGGCTCTTGATCGCCAGGGGGGCGCCTGCGGACGTCGAAACACCGTCGAGGCGTCCATTCACATAGACCCTTGAATCCCCTTTCTTAAAGGTGTGAATCACGTGAATCCATTGGGACATGGGGAGCGTGCTGCCGCCTGGAACGTCTGCGCCGGAAAAGTAACACTCCATTTTGATGTGTGGCGGACTGAAAAACTGCATTATCACTTTACCCTGTGGCTGCTCGTTTCCCCAGCCAAGGATGGTCGCATTCGGCTTCTCGGGCCTGAACCAGGCTTCGGAGGAGTGGGGATTGGAGCCGGTAGGATAGGTGGTGATCTTTTCCCCGCAGTTGATCCCCTTGCCTACGTCAAAGTGCCGGCTTTTGCCAATAATGCCTGAAGAAGATATGGTGCCCGTATCCTTCGATTCGAGCATGCCGACGTCATCTTTCACCGGATCGCTCATGTGCCAGACGCTTAGGTATCCGTTGGATTCACTAAATACGGCCGAT
>Ga0315281_10009869_pt1 | contig 13215 bp, 8 predicted proteins | sample YL17G07_0_MG_FD_204540 | JGI IMG/M metagenome (GOLD analysis project Ga0315281, IMG submission 204540) | Sediment microbial communities from Yellowstone Lake, YNP, Wyoming, USA - YL17G07_0 | ecosystem: Environmental > Aquatic > Freshwater > Lake > Sediment | place: USA: Wyoming | collected... | reverse complement strand
TACCGGTCATCATGGTGACGGGAACCCTGGGAGACGAGGCCGCCGTCGATCTGCTCAAGGCGGGCGCAAGAGACTACGTCCTCAAGGACGGGTTGACGCGCCTCGGACCTGCGGTACGGCGGGCGCTGTCGGAAGAACAGGGAATCCGCGCGCGCAAGGAGGCCGAACGCGCCGTGAAGGACAGCGAAAGCCGCTTCCGATCGCTGATAGAGCATGCGTCGGATCTCGTGACCGTCGTCGATGCGCAGGGCAAAATCGCCTTCATCAGCCCCTCGGTGAAGCGGCTGGGCGGCTACGAGGCCGCCGAAATCCTCGGCACGCCTTATCTCGATTACACCCATCCCGAGGACCGGCCTGCCGCCACCGCCGGCCTCGCCGAACTCCTGCGCAATCCCGGCAAGCTGCATGTGTCCGAGTTTCGCTTTCGCCACAAGGACGGCACCTGCGTGACACTCGACTCGATCGCTAGGAACGCGCTCGACGACCCGCCGATCAACGGGATCGTCATCAATTCGCGCGACATTACCGAGCGCAAGCATGCCGAGGAAAAGATTGCCAAGCTGAACCGGCTGTACGCGACCCTGAGCGGGATCAACATGGCCATCGTGCGGGCCGCGAGCCCGGCGGAATTGTTCGACCGGGTGTGCGAAGTGGCGGTCGAGCAAGGCCGCTTCTGCATGGCGTGGATCGGAACGGTGGATCGTGCCGACCAGATGGTCACGCCCGTCGCGCACCGGGGCCTGTCGCAGGAAGACATGGTGATGATCGGGGATTCCATCGGCCGGATTGCGGAAGGCCGGGGGCGCACGGCGACCGCCATCCGCGAACGCCGGATGATATACACCAACGACTACGACGCGGAGCGCACTGCCACTCCTTGGCAAGCGGAGGCCGTGAAGCGGGGCATCCATGGCTCTGCCACGCTGCCGATCAATCAGGGTACACAGATCGTGGGCGTGCTCAAACTCTACGTTTCAGACCGGAATTTCTTCGATTCCGACCAACTCGCACTGCTCGAAGAGATGCGCACGGACGTCTCGTTCGCCCTGGACCGCTTCGATACCGAGGCGAAGAAGGCAGAGGCAGAAGCGGCGCTGCGCGAAAGCGAGGAGCAATTCCGCAGCATCAATGCAGCCGCCCAGGACGTCGTGATAATGATCGACAACGACGGCAGGCTCGTCTCCTGGAACCCGGCAGCGGAGCGCATCCTCGGCTATCCCGCCGACGAGGCGCTCGGTCAAGAGATGCACCGGCTGATCGCGCCCGTGCGCCATCTGCCCGCCTACGAGAAGGGCTTTGCGGCGTTCCGCGCCTCGGGCGAAGGCCCGGTCATCGGCAAGCTCCTCGAGACCGAGGCCCAGCGCAAGGACGGACGCGAGATCCCGGTCGAGCTCTCAGTCTCCGCCTTTAAGCTCAAAGGGCGATGGCAAGCGGTTGGAATCATGCGCGACATCACCGAGCGCAGGCTCGCTGAGGCGGCGCGCGCGGAGCTGGCCGCACTGGTCGCGTCGTCGCGCGATGCGATCTACGGCACGGACGTGAACGGCATCGTGACCGTCTGGAACCCGGGCGCGGAGCAGATTTTCGGCTACGGCGCAAGCGAGGCCGTCGGCCGGCCGGTCACCATTCTGGCTCCTGCCGACTTGGCGGATGAGCCGGTCCAACTCAGGCAGCGGGCGCTTCGCGGCGAACCGGTGTCGGATTTCGAGACCGTGCGCCTGCGCAAGGACGGCAGGCTCATCGACGTCGCCTTCACCATTTCCCCGGTACGGGACGCGTCGGGCAGCGCCGTCGGCATCTCGGTCGTGGCGCGCGACATCACCGAACGCAAGCGGGCCGAGGAGGAACTCAGGCGGCTCAACTGGGCGCTGCGCGCGCTCGGCCAGAGCAACTCCGCGCTGGTGCACGCCGGAACCGAGAAGGAACTGTTCCAGGCGTGCTGTGACGCCATCGCGGGCAGCGAAGGCTATCCGCTCGCCTGGATCGGCCTCGCCATCGATGTGCCGGCGCATACAATCGCGGTTGCCGCGGCCGCGGGCGAGGCGGTCACGTACATGCAAGACGCCAAGGTGTCATGGGGCGACACGCCGCACGGCAGTGCGCCAACGGGCACAGCGATCCGCACCGGTGCGACGCAGGTAACCAACGATCTGGCGGAGAGCACTGCCTACCTGCCATGGATCGAGCGGGCGCGCGCGCATGGCCTCGCAAGTTCCATCGCCTTGCCGATTCGCGCAAACGGCGGAGCCATCGGAGCCTTGACCATTTACAGCCGCGAGGTGGATGCGTTCAATCGGCCCGAGGTCGAACTGTTCGAGGAACTCGCGGAAGATCTCGGTTATGGCATCGCCTCGCGCCGCACCCGCACCGAGCGCGACCACCTGCAACAGGAACAATTGCTCGGCGTCGAGCGCCTGAAAAACACCCTGATCGGGACCATCGGGGCCGTGGCACTCACCGTGGAGAAGCGCGATCCGTACACCGCCGGCCACCAGCAGCGCGTGGCGGAGTTGTGCGTAGCCATCGGCCGGAAGCTGGATTTTGCGGAGGATCGGCTCGAAGGCCTGCGCCTCGGCGCCACCATCCACGACATCGGCAAGATCTACGTGCCGGCCGAGATCCTGAACCGTCCGGGCAAGCTTTCGAAGCCGGAATTCGAGATCATCAAGTCGCATCCGCAGGTCGGCTACGACATCGTCAAGGACGTGAAATTCCCATGGCCGGTCACGGACATGATCCTGCAGCACCACGAGCGGCTGGACGGGTCGGGCTACCCGCATGGGCTGAAAGGCAACGAGATCATTCTCGAGGCGCGCATCCTCGCGGTAGCCGACGTGATCGAGGCGATGTCCTCGCACCGCCCCTACCGTCCGGGGCTCGGGCTCGACGCGGCGCTGGCGCAAGTAAGACAGGAGGCCGGGACCAAGCTCGATGCGCAGGTGGTCGATGCCTGCGAGCACGTGTTCCGCGAGCAGGGCTTTTCGTTCGCGAAAGCATGACGCTCGGCATTCGCGCCGTCGTCGCGGAACGGGGTCAGAGGAGTAACGATGCAAAATGCGGGGGTGAGCAATGAAAACGTTTCCGGTAGCACGCTTTTTTCTCCTTCTCTCTCTTCTATTTTGGGCTTGACGGCGACGTACAGGTTCTGACGGGGAAGGTGCGCGGAAATGGAAAACGAAGGCCTCGTAACCAGGGTCAACAAAGTGTGGATCGGAGAGGACGGCATCGCCCGCATCATCCACGTTCCCGACGCGGAAGTGACGCTCGAGGATGCCAAGGAAACCATGGCGGCTTACCTGAAGTTGAACAAAGGCAAGCGAATGCCTCTTTTCGTCGATACGAAAAAGATGAAGTCTCTCGCCAGGGAAGCCCGTCATTATTACGCGGGAGAAGAGGCTGCGAAAGTCGCCAGCGCCGTCGCCATCATCGTCGGTACTCCCGTCAGCAGGGTATTGGGGAACTTCTATCTCGGCCTCAGCAATCCGCACCTTCCGAGCCGGCTGTTTACTTCGGAAGCTGAAGCGCTGGAGTGGCTGAAGGGGTATCTCGAGTGAACCAGACGCTCAAGAACATTGAAGACCCGAGGCTTGCGGAGATGCTCGATGTCATCTTCAAGTTTGCCGCGGGTGACTTGAAGGCCAGGGGAACCGTTTCTGACGATGACAGCGCCCTGGATGGCGTCATGGCCGGCATCAATATTCTTGGGGAAGAACTGGAGGCCTATGTAGCCGAGACCAAGCGGGCAGAAGAGGCGCTGCGCACAAAAGAGCAAAGCTATCGGCTGCTGTTCGAGAGTTCACGCGATGCTCTGATGACATTGGCGCCGCCGTCGTGGCGGTTTACAAGCGCAAACCAGGCCACGCTGGATTTGTTCGGAGCGGCCAGCACAGCAGCGTTCATTGAACTCGGGCCATGGAACGTTTCGCCGCAACGGCAGCCCGATGGACGCCCCTCCGATGAAAAGGCACAGGAGATGATCGCCACCGCCATGCGCGAAGGCAAGAACTTATTTGAATGGGAACACCAGCGCCTGGATGGCAGCCCGTTTCCCGCCGACGTGCTGCTGACACGCGTCGACCTGGGAGACGACGTGTTTCTCCAGGCCACTGTGCGCGACATCACCGAGCGCAACCAGGCACAGGAGGCACTGCGCGAGAGCCAGGCGCGGCTCGATCTTGCGCTGCGGTCGGCCCGCATGGGCGTGTGGCACTGGGATCTGGTCGAGGACAGACGGCATTTTGATGTCCAGTTCTGTCGCTTTCTCGGAATCGACCCTGCGACGTTTACCGGGTCCGCGGAGCAATTCTTGGGAGTGGTGCATCCCGACGACCGGAAAGCGCTGAGAGCCGCACTGGCCCGGACCGTCGAACAGGATCTCCCGTACGAATCAGAGTACCGCGCGGTCTGGCCGGACGGAAGCTTCCACTACATCACGGCCCGCGGCAGGCTGGTCCGAGACGACAAGGGCCGGCCAGCGAGCATAAACGGCGTCACCTGGGACATCACCGAGCGCAAACTCCAGGAGCAAGCACTTCGGGAAAGTGAAGAACGCTTCAAGTCGATTCTGGAGAACGTGGTCGAGATGTTCTTCATCACGGACGGTTCGCTGAATGTGATCTATGCGAGTCCGCGATGCATGGAAATCTACGGCTATAGCAGCGAGGCAATGACGGCTCGCCCGATGCAGTGGTTGGAATCCATACACCCGGAGGATAAGGGCGCGGTGGCGAGGCGCGCGGCCGAGGAGGTGTCCAAGGGCATGAGAGCCGTACTCGAGTACCGCATCTTTCGCAAGGACGGACTTGTCCGGTGGATACGCAGCGTCTCGAATCCCATATTGGGCGCGGACGGAAGACTGCAACGGGTGTACGGTACGGTGACGGACATCACGGAATTTGAATCGCTGCGCTCCTCGCTGAATGAAAAGGAAGTGCTGCTGAAGGAGATCCATCACCGGGTCAAGAACAACCTGCAGATCGTCATCAGCCTGATGCGGCTGGAGTCCCGGGCTTTCTCCGAAGAGAGAGTCCGCGCGGCGCTCAAGGATCTGGAAACCAGGATTCGGGCGATGGCTCTGGTGCACGAACACCTCTACCATTCCAGTGACCTGGCGAAAATCGGGTTCAAGGACTACTTGAAGGGGCTGTGCGAGGAACTGTTCAGGACCTACGGCGCAGACGGCGGCAAGATCAGGCTGGAAATCGACGCCGAGGCAGTCGCGCTGGATATCGAGAGGGCCATTCCCTGCGGGCTGATTATCAATGAGCTGCTCACCAACGCGATCAAGTACGCATTCCCGGGAGACAGAAAAGGCGTGCTCCGGGTTGCGATCCGCAATACCTCCGCCAACGAGGTCGAAATCGTCGTCAGCGATGACGGTATCGGCATACCCGAAACGCTGGATATCAGGAATGCCAAAACCCTGGGACTGCAACTGGTCACGACTCTTGCGGAAAACCAGCTCAAAGGCAGGATTGAACTGGAGCGGGCTGGCGGGACTCGGTTCGGGATCCGATTTGGAATATGAGAGGAGCCAACATGACAAGGTCTGCGATATTGGTGGTCGAGGACGAAGCGATTACGGCCAAAGATCTGCAGGCGACCCTGGAGGACTTGGGATATGAGGTCTGCGGAACGGCGTCCTCAGGAGCGGAGGCGGTACAGAAGGCCGGGACCGGTCGGCCGGACCTGGTGCTGATGGATATCGTGCTGCAGGGCGAGATGGACGGGATCGAGGCCGCGCAACAAATACGCGCGAACTGGGACATTCCGGTGGTGTATCTCACCGCCCATTCGGATATGGAGACGATACGGCGGGCGAGCATCACCGAACCCTACGGCTATATCGTCAAGCCATTCACCGAGAGGGAGCTGCACAGCAACATCGAAATCTCCCTCTACAAGAGCCGCATGGACCGGATGTACCGGGACAGTTGCGAACGCATAGAGAAAAATCTGCAGGGGACGATAGACTGCATCAGCGAGTTGATCCGGACGCGCGATCCCTTCCTGAACCGGCACCAGAAAAAGGTGACGAGCCTGTCCTGCGCGATTGCCGAGGAGATGGGACTGCCGGCAGACAAGCTCGAGGGGGTCAGGGTGGGCTCGCTGGTTCATGCCTTGGGGCTGATGATAGTCCCGGCCGAGATGCTGGCGCCGGCCGGCACCCTCTCGGGGGATCGGCTCCGCATGTATCAGGAATACCCGAAAATAGGTTTTGATCTGCTGAAAGGCATCGATTTCCCGTGGCCGGTCGCGCAAATCGTCCTGCAGCACCGGGAACTGCGGGACGGCTCCGGGTTTCCCTTCGGCCTGAAAGGCGAGGCCATCATCCAGGAAGCGCGGATTGTCGGTCTGGCTCATGCGGTGGTGTCCATGCTCGCCGGCCCAAATGGGCGGCCGGGGGTTACATCGAACGAAATGCTTGCTCAAATCTTGCGCGACAAAGGCGTGCTTTATGACAGCTTGGCGGTGGACGCGTGCATCAGGCTGTTCAGGGAAAAGGGTTTTGCCCTTGGAGACTAGTGGCATGCAACAAAGCGGTGGCCGAAGCGATGGCTGAACCCGGCGAGTCTCCCCGCGGCCACTCTCGAGTGGGCAGGATCGTATGGATGCTGCTGCCGGCATTGGCGACGCTGGCGCTCGCCGCTTTGCTCGTTTTCACCATCCTTTTCACCGTGCTCGAGTGGCAGTGGATCGCATTCCTGTCTGGAGTCTTGTCCGCTGCGATTCTCTCGCTGGTCAGTGCGTCGTGGAAGTCCCAGTGGAACATGGCGCGGCGCACCGCGCAGCTCGCCCGGATCAGGGAGCGGCTGGCTGCGGAGGTCGTGACGCATCGCCGCACCGGTGAACAACTGGAGCGGGAGCTGGCGCTGCACCGGCAGGACCGCGAGCGGCTGGCGAAGCAAACGCAAGCCCTTGGCGCGGCCGGACAACGGCTGAGCCGCGCAGAGGACGCATTGCGCATGCTGGAGCTGCATCTTCCGGCTGCGGCCTGCCTTGTGGACAGCGAATTGCGCTGCCTGTTTCACACCCGGGCATTCGCCGCCTTGATCGGCAAACATTCGATGCAGGTCGACGGCCATCCGTTTGACGAATTGTTTGCAGGCGATGCCGCCGAGGCGCTGCGTGCGGCCCTCGTCGATGCTCTGCTCGGTCGCGCCGCGCATGTCGAGCTGTCGATGACCATGCCGATGGCAACGCAAATGCGCATTGCGGCAGACCTGATTCCACACCACGACGCCAGCGGAAAGGTGAAAGGGATCATGGCGGTATTCCGGGAATCGGGCGCAACCCCGCCTGTTCATAGTCCCGATGCGGGGCCCGGCCGCGAGGACGCGGTTCGAGCGCCGGCGGGCGAACTCCCGGTCCCGGACGAAACGGGACCCGCGCTGTATCTGAATGCCCTCACCGAGGAGCTGACGGGCTGGAGCAATCCGAAGAATCACATCCGCGAAGCCCTCGATCAGGATCGATTCGAGCTCTATGCGCAGGGCATCGTGCCGCTGCGCCCCGAATTGCGCCCCTCACGCATGCTCGAAGTGCTCATCCGGATGTGCGACGAAGAGGAGCAGCACCTGCCGCCGGGAGCGTTCCTGCCTGCGGCGGAGCACTTCGGGCTCATGCCCGATATCGACCGATGGGTGGTGAACAGAATAATCGCTGCTTACGCAGCCGCCGACTCGGCCAATCGGCCTGAGCTGCCGCTGGCGTGCATCAACGTGGCGCGCGCAACCATCGAAGATCGCGCTTTCCCCGAGTTTGTCGCACGCACCCTGGAACAACACCACGTATCCGGTCGTCTGCTGTGCTTCGAGATCGCCGACCACGACGCCATTGCCGGGATCGGCGATGCAGCGCGCTTCGCCGGCGATATGAAGCTGCTCGGATGTCATGTCAGCCTGAGCGGATTCGGCAGCGCCAGGGTCAGCTTCGATCATGTCAAGAAGCTGCCGCTCGACTTTCTCAAGATCGACGGGCGCATCATTCGCGCGATCACCCGCGATCCGGTGGCGGTCGCCAGCGTGAATGCCATCGGGCGTGTCTGCCGGGTGATCGGCGTTCATGCTATTGCCGAGATGGTTGAATCGGAAGACGTCCTGCGCAAGCTCGCGTCGCTCGAAGTCGACTATGCGCAGGGTTTCGGCATCGGTTTGCCCTACCGGCTCGAAGCGCTCGTCTAGGCGCCGACACAGCGTCTGACGAATTCGACGATGGCCCCGGCAACGATCTCCGGCTGGTCCTGGTGCGGGGAATGCCCGCACTGATCGAGCTTCAGCACCTCGACCGGACCGCCCGCCTGACGCGCGATCGCATCCACCTGCGCCATGCTGCCATACTCGTCCTCGTGCCCCTGGATCGCGAGCAGCGGGCATTTGATCGCCGGCAGGAAGCTCTCTATGTTCCAACTGCGAAACTCTGGCGCCAGCCAGACGTCGTTCCAGCCGTAAAACGTCGTCAACGGGTCGCGGTGATGGCGCGCAAGCTTCTGCGGCAGATCGGTGCTCTCGAATACCCGCTTCGCGGCGACGATGCCCTCGATGCTGATGTCCTCGACGAACACGTGCGGCGCCATTGCGACCAGGCCTTGCAGCGGATGACCCGAACCTGCATAGATCAGTGCAATCGATGCGCCGTCGCTGTGGCCGATCAGAATCGGGCGCGCTATGCCCAGCCGGCGCAGAAGCTCGGGCAGGACTCGCAGCGCCTCGCGGTGCATGAAATCGACGCCATGCGGCGGCTGCAGCACCTCCGACTGCCCATGGCCGTAACGCGCATAGATCATTGCGGGCAATCCGGTCGCGTCGACGATGCGCGCGGGAAAATCGCGCCACTGGCTGATCGAGCCCAGACCCTCGTGCAGGAACACTAGCGTCGGGCCGTCCTCGGCCCCGGCAATGCGCCGGTATTCGAGGCGACGGCCGCGAACGTCGACAAAGGCGGATGGACTGGATGCTGACATTTTGGGACTTCAAAAAATTGTCATTCTGAGGCCCCCTCGACTACGCTCGGGGCAGGCTCCGGCCGAAGAATCTGCTTCTTGGCCCCTATGAAAAGCAGATTCTTCGCTTCGCTCAGAATGACAATTCTTAGAGGCCTCCAAAACTCATTTTTCGAGGCGCAAGCTTACCCCAAACTGTGCATTGCCGCCGCCCGCCGCATTTGAATCGGCATCGACTAGCGGTTACACTGGCAGCGTCTTTCATCATCGATAATGGTCTCGGAAAATACCATGCATTTCCCGCGCAAGACCCGGAACAGGCAATGACGGCGTTGGTCATCGACGGCAAGCAGCTTGCGCAGAAACTGCGCGCCGAGTGGAAACTGCGCGCCGACCGGCTCAATGCCCTCGGCATCGCGCCCGGACTCGCCGTGGTCATGGTGGGCGATAATCCCGCTTCGCAGGTATACGTGCGCAACAAGATCAGGGCTTGCCGCGAACTCGGCATTCGCTCCGAAGAGCATTTGCTGGCGGGCGACAGTTCGCTTGCCCCTGTGCTCGCCCTCATCGACCGGCTCAATGCCGATGCGGGAGTGCACGGCATCCTGGTGCAGTTGCCGCTGCCCGCCCAGCTTGCGCCGCCGGTCGTGATCGAGCGCATCTCGCAGGACAAGGATGTGGACGGCCTGCACCCGAGCAATCTCGGTAGCCTGATGTCCGGACATCCGCGGTTTCTGCCGTGCACGCCGGCAGGCATCATGGAAATGCTGAAATCGACGGGGCTGAATCTGCGCGGCAAGGAGGCGGTGGTGGTCGGCCGCAGCAATATCGTCGGCAAACCCGTGGCGCTGTTGCTGTTGCAGGCAGGCGCCACCGTCACCCTGTGCCACTCCCATACCAGGGATCTGGCCCATCACACCCGCCGCGCCGACGTGCTCGTTTGCGCCATAGGCAAACCGCACGCAATCGGCGGGGACATGATCAAACCCGGCGCGGTGGTGATCGACGTCGGCATCAACCGCTTGTCCGACGGGAAACTGGTCGGCGACGTGGACTACGGAGCGGCGCTGCAGCGCGCCGGCTGGATCACGCCTGTGCCCGGCGGGGTCGGCCCGATGACCATTGCCATGCTGCTGTGCAATACCATCCTGTCGGCCGAGCGCCGTGCGGCGGAGCAAGGCATCAAACTCGACGCCTGAGCGGCGACTCCATGCACGACCCCGGCACCGGCCTCGCATTTCCGCTCGATGCCGGCGCAACCGCAGACGAATGCAGATCTCATGCAAACACCGCATCCGGCACTATCCAAAAGAAGCAAATAAGGCGAAACTGTACGCATCTGTCGAACATTCAAAGGAGCACCACCATGGGACATCCCGACACTCACCTGCAACCACCCGCGAGCACCCTGGCGCTGGACCACTACTGGATGCCGTTCACACCGAACAAGGACTTCCGCGCCCATCCGATGATGGCGGTGAAGGCCGAGGGTATGTATTACTGGAACGAGCGCGGCGACAAAATCCTCGACGCCTCCTCGGGTCTGTTCTGCGTCGCCGCCGGCCATGCGCGGCCCGAGATCGCGGATGCCGTGCGCAAGCAACTGATGGAACTCGACTACATCCCGCCCTTCCTGCGCGGTCATCCCAAGGCCTTCGAACTCGCCGGGCGCATTGCCAAGATGACGCCGGGGGATCTGAACAGCGTGTTTTTCACCAACTCCGGTTCGGAGGCCGTCGACACGGCGATGAAAATCGCACTCGCCTACCATCGCGCGCGCGGTGAGGCGCAACGGCAGGTGTTCATTTCGCGCGAGCGCGCCTACCACGGCGTGGGCTTCGGCGGCGTCGCGCTGTCCGGCCTGACCAACAACCGCCGCGCTTTCGGCGTCGGCCTTGCCGGCGTCGCCCACATGCGCCATACCCACATCCCGCAGAACCAGTTCCAGCGCGGCGAAGGCGATCACGGCGCCGAACTGGCCGAAGACCTAACCCGGCTGATCAATCTGCACGGCGCGGAGAACATCGCCGCGGTGTTCATCGAGCCGGTAGCCGGCTCGACCGGTTGCCTGGTCCCGCCCAAAGGCTACCTGAAGCGCGTGCGCGAGATCTGCGACGCGAACAAGCTGCTGCTGGTGTTCGACGAGGTGATCTGCGGTATCGGCCGCATGGGTTCGAATTTCGCCGCGCAAAGCTTCGGCGTCACGCCGGATATGCTCACCATGGCCAAGGCGCTCACCAACGGCGTGCAGCCCATGGGCGCGGTGGCCGCGAGCGAGCGCATCTATCGCGCGGTGATCGATGCCGCCGGCCCGCAGGCGATCGAGTTCTTTCACGGCTACACCTATTCGGCACACCCGGTGACCTGCGCGGCCGCCCTCGCCGCGCTCGACGTCTACGAGAAAGACGGGCTGTTCCAGCAGGCGCGCGCGCTCTCGCCCTATTTCCTCGACGCAGTCTTCTCGCTGAAGGACCTGGGCATCGTCACCGACATCCGCGGCTATGCCTCGATGGCGGCGTTCGACCTTGCGCCCGCAGGCGCGCCCGGTGCGCGCGGCCACGAGCTGCAGAAGCGCCTCTACGATTCCGGCCTGCATCTGAAGACCACCGGCGACACCGCCATTCTCGCCCCCGCCTATGTCGCCGAGAAGCAGCACATCGACCAGATGATGGAGGTGCTGCGCAAGGTGTTGAAAACGGCTTGACCGCTGACTGGCGTTGAGTCCACCGCTAGACGAATTATCATGCGGTGCGCAAATCAGGCTGTTGCAACTTATTGAGCTTTCCGTAACAAACGACAATCCTGATTCGATAGTGTCATTCCGAGGGCAAAGCCCAAGGAATCTGCTTTTGGATGTGAAAACAGCAGATTCCTCGCTGCGCTCGGAATGACAATAGCTTGGCGAACGGTGTCACCTATTTTGGAAAAATCAATAGGGCGGAGATCACCCCCGCCTCACAAGCGCAGCGGCCGCCAGTAGCCGGTCAGTTCGAGATAACCCGAGCCCAGTGGCTTGCCCCCGCTTTTCGCCGACACCGCGCCTTCCCAGTAGATGGTGCCGGTGCTCGCGCGCGAATCGAGCTCCTGGTCGTCCATCATCGGTTCGATTTCGAATTCGATATTCCCCGCCTGCACCCGCAGCGCCACCGGATACTCGGTTTGCGTGCGCGGCGAGCGCCAGCGACGCAGGGGCTCGAAACGGACCTCGCCCGGCGCGAGCACGCGCACTGGGCCGTCGGCGGCGCGATGCGCGCCGCCCGCCCAGAGCGTGCCGCCCGAGCCGTCGCGTATGCGGAAAGCCATCAGCGCGCCACCGTCAGTGAGATTCAGGCCGACCCAGTCCCAGCCCCGCGCTTGCGGCGCCAGGTATTCGCTGGACCACTCGTGATCGAGCCAGGCTGTGCCGCTGACCTCGCGCTTCTCGCCCCTGACCGTGATCGAACCCGAAACCGCCAATTGCGGCTGGCTGTAGTAATAGCTCGCCTGCGCAGGCAGCGGCCCCTTGCGGCTCAGGCCACGCTCGCCCTGCAGCAGAACCGGCTGCGTCACCTTGAAATCAAGCGCGTAGGCGAATTCGCGCGCCGCTACTTTGGCGCTGTAGCCGCTTGCAGTCTGGCTGAGCGACCAGTCGTCGATCACAACGCCTGTGCGATCCTCTTTGGCTTCAGCCAGACCGAAGCCGGCGCGTGCGGCGCGCTGGTCGTGCAACAATTTCCCGGTCTTGGCATCGGCCAGCGCCGCGTGCGCGAACAGGAGCTGGCGCGGCGCAAAGCGGCTCGGATTGTCTTCGGCCACGCGCGGGCGGTTGCGAAAGAAAGTGATCTGGATACCGAGATCGCCACCGCGCGCATCCTTCACCCAAGCAGTGAGGTACCACCACTCGGTGCGGAATTGCGGATGGCTGCCGTGATCGCGCGGGAATTGCAGCTCGACGCCGGGCTTCACCTGCGCGTAGTCCTGCGCAAGAGCGGTGCCGCACAGCCACGCGCAGACTATCGCCAGCAGCACTGCCGCTCTATCCATCATTTAGATATCAGCGCAGCATGTTTGGCGCGTATCCACGCCTCGACCTCGCGCCTGAGTTGCGCTGCCAGCGCCAGCATGTCGGCGGCCTCTTTGGCGGACACGGCCGCCGGCGCGTCGTACGAAACCCGGTTGCGTTTGCGGCGATATGCGTCTAGCTTGCGCACCAGTGCCGCATCGACCCCAATGGTGTGCTCCAGAGACTCGACGGTAACCGCATGGTGCCCGGGAACGTTGGAGTTGGTGCGATA
>Ga0315281_10009868_pt1 | contig 13215 bp, 10 predicted proteins | sample YL17G07_0_MG_FD_204540 | JGI IMG/M metagenome (GOLD analysis project Ga0315281, IMG submission 204540) | Sediment microbial communities from Yellowstone Lake, YNP, Wyoming, USA - YL17G07_0 | ecosystem: Environmental > Aquatic > Freshwater > Lake > Sediment | place: USA: Wyoming | collected... | reverse complement strand
AGAATAGCCAGTGAATGTGAGAATTGGTAGTAGTCTGTAAGATCACAAAAATCTTCGGCCAAAATTTTCTCAAACGCAGATCAAGATAAATCCAAGAGGGCTTTTTCGACAGCTTCGCTATATATCAATAATTACTATAAGAATTGCATATGTGTCCCTACTATTTTTCTTTCAATAATCTAATCAAGGTTTGACGACAACTCACTCCCAAGACCATAATACCGGATGGTTCGCCGTGAAGGGAAGGCGCCGGTTCTCGAGGCCTGATCCGGGGCCGGCAAGCCATGGCACCCGGGCATCTTTTTCAGGGAATTCCCGATTGACAGGGTCTTGCCTTCGGGTATATGTAGCCTTATTATCCTTATGCAGCCTTGTTTCCTTCGGCGCCCATCGTTGGCTGGGTTGGAGATCACCAGGAGAGGAGAAGACCATGTCCAGGATTCTGCGCCTTAATATGGCCGAGCAAAGTTACCGCTGGCAAGAGGTGCCTCCGGCCTACGCCGGCTTGGGGGGCCGAGCGTTCACTTCCCGCCTACTGCGGGACGAAGTGGACCCCACCTGCCATCCTTTGAGTGCAGCCAACAAGCTGGTGGTGGCTCCGGGGCTGCTCACCGGCACTCCCGCGGCCAACTCCGGGCGCATTTCGGTGGGCGGCAAATCCCCCCTGACCGGCGGCATCAAAGAGAGCAACGCCGGGGGGCTCGTCTCCCAGAAGCTGGCCCGCCTGGGCATCAAGGCCATAGTGGTGGAAGGCAAACCCCAAGAGAACGACGGCTTCTATCTGGTGAAGATCTCCAAAGACGGGGTGGAATTCTTTCCCGCCTCCGAATATGAGGGTATCGGCAACTACCGGACCATGGCCCAGCTCTGGAAGCGCTTCGGCCGGGGCGTGGGGGTGATGAGCATCGGCCCGGCCGGGGAGAAACGCCTCACCGCGGCCAGCATTCATTTCACCGATCCCCGCGGCCGCCCGGGCCGGGCCGCGGGGCGGGGCGGCCTGGGGGCCCTGATGGGTTCTAAGAAACTCAAGGCCATGGTGGTGGACGACAAGGGCACCGCGGCCAGCGTTCCCCTGGCCGACCCGGAGAAATTCAAAGCCGCGGCCCGGAAATGGGCCAAGTTCATCACCGAACACCCGGTGACCGGCCAGGCCCTACCGGCTTTCGGCACCGCGGTGCTCATCAACATCGTCAACGAAGCCGGGGCCCTGCCCACCAAAAATTTCCGGGGCGGCCGCTTCGAGTATGCCGAAGACATCAGCGGCGAGCGCATGGTCGAGCTCATCAAGGCGCGGGGCGGCAAGACCAAGGAGGGCTGCCATCCCGGCTGCCTGATCCAGTGCTCCCAGACCTACCACGACGCCAAAGGCAAATATCTCACCTCCGGCTTTGAATACGAGACCATCTGGGCCCTGGGCGCCAACACCCTGATCAAGAACCTGGACGAGATCGCCATGCTCGACCGCCTCTGTGACGACTTCGGCCTGGACACCATCGAAATGGGCTGTACTCTGGGGGTGCTGATGGAAGGGGGCGCCATCCCCTGGGGCGACGGCCCGGCAGCCATCAAGATGGTGAAAAAGGTGGGGAAAAACGACCCCTGGGGCCTGATCATCGGCAACGGCTCGGTCTTCACCGGTCGGGCCCTGGGGGTGGACCGGGTCCCGGCGGTTAAAGGCCAGGGACTGCCGGCCTATGACCCCCGGGCCGAAAAGGGCATGGGCCTCACTTACGCCACCAGCCCCATGGGCGGCGACCACACCGCGGGCTACACGGTGGCTACTAACATCGTCAAATGCGGCGGCGACGGCGACCCCTTGAAAAAGGAGGGCAACATCGAACTGTCGCGGAATCTGCAGATTGCCACGGCGGCCATCGACGCCACCGGCCTCTGCCTGTTTGTGGCCTTCCCGGTGCTGGATAACCCCGAGGCCCTGCAGTGCATCGTGGACATGATCAACGCCCGTTACGGTCTCAGCCTGACCACCGGCGACGTGGGCACCCTGGGCCGGCAGATACTGCACGACGAATTGAGCTTCAACCAGGACGCCGGTTTCACCAAGGCCCACGACCGGCTGCCGGCCTTCTTCAAAGAGAACTTGAAACCCCATAACGTCACCTGGGACTTCACCGACGCCGAAATCGATCAGGTACTGGGGGATTTGTAAGGAAATTGTGGGGGGAGGGCCAGGGCCGACGGCCCTGCCCTCCCCGCACACCCCCCTCCCCACCCGTGTAAGGGCCGGGTAAATTGGGGCTGGCGCCCCGATTTACCCGGCCAGATAGACAGTCCAGACCATGCCCTTACAGGTATTCCTCAACGCTACCCTGCGGCAATATGTTCAAGGCTATGACCCTTACAAGGGCATCTCGGTTGAGGTTCCGGCGGGTACGACGGTGGCCCAGGTAATCGCTCAGCTTGGCCTGCCTGCCAAAGAAGTCACTCTGATCATGGTGGACGGCCGCCGGCGGGAGGCGGACTTTGTCTTGCAGGGGAACGAGCGCCTGGGCCTGTTTCCGCCCATCGGCGGCGGCTGAGATAAATTGGTAGGGCGGGCGTCTCGCCCGCCGGTTTAGTTAACATCGCACAGGCGAGACGCCTGTGCAACCAAATCAAAGGGGCGACCCAACGGGTCGCCCCTACTTATGGGGGTTGGGTGGGGGGTTTGGGGGGAGGGCAGGGGCCACTTACAAAAAGCCTCTGGCCCTCCCCCCAAAACAATCATCCCAGCGGCAATATTTCCAACCGGCCGGTGTCGCCGTCGAAGTGGGCCAGGACGCCCTGATAGGCGGGCTCTTTTCCCAGGAGGAGGCGGATGGCCTCCATGGCCTGGAGGCTGGCCGTCAGGGTGACGGTAGGGGCCAGCACCCCGGGGGCGGTCTCGGCGGCTGGAGGTTCGCTGGGCGGGAGCAGGAAAGGAAAATCTTCGGGGTCCTGGGGCAGGATGGTGGTCACCTGGCCGAAGGCGCCGCGCACCGCGCCGTGCACCACCGGCACGCTGAACTCCCTGGCCGCGGCCAGGAGGTCCCGCCGGGCCGCTAGGGTATCCAGGGCGTCCAGCACCACCCGGACTGAGGGGAGAAAATCCCGGAGGCGGTCACCATCCAGAAATTCCGCCATAGCCCTGGCGTCGATGGCTTCGTTGACCTCGCGGAGATGTTGGGCGGTGACCGCGGCCTTGTTCTGACCCAGGGTTGCCGCAGTGGCCAGCAACTGGCGGTTGAGGTTGGAGGCGGTGAAGACGTCGCCGTCGGCGAGAAAGAGGCGCCCCACCCCGGCCCGGGCCAAAAGCATGGCCTGGAGGCCCCCCAGGCCCCCCAGGCCCGCCACCAGGGCGGCGCGGCGCCATAAAATAAGCTGCTCAGCCGCAGTCAGGCTGGGAAAATTGCGCTCGAAACCTTCGGGGAAGATGCCGGCTTCCAGGGCCGCGTCGATGGCCTGGCGCAGGGGGAGGTTACGTTCTGACGCCCAGGTCCGCAGGCTCTCCTGGGGAATTACCCAGAATTCCTGGCCATCTCGTGCAGAGGGTGCGGCTATGGATTTCAAGGACATGTGTCTGATGCCTGGTAAGGGCGGTTCGAGAACCGCCCCTACGGCCTGAAATATTCAGGCTTTCCCATTGTAATTCCGAATAATTTCCTCCGCCTCCCGCCAGTCCCGCAGGGCCAGGGTGCAGAAGCTGACGGCGTCGGCGCCGAGGTCGAAGTAGCGTTTAACGTCCTCCCGGTTGCGAACGCCGCAGCCCATAATGAGAAACAGACCCACATTTTGGCGCAGCCCCCGGTTGTAGTCATAGGCCGCGGCCCGGGCCGGGCCGCCGGAGACCCCGCCGCCGCCCACCTGCCACAAGGGCGAGCGGGGATAGCGCTCCGGCGGGAAGATGATGTCGTAGGGGATGGTGTTGATGGCGTGGAGGGCGTTGACCCCGAGGCTCTCCAGTTCCTGGGCGAACTCGTAAGGGTGGCAGAAACTGATCTTGGCCACCAGGAAGAGCTCAGGATATTGCCGCCGCACCGCCTGGGAGCAGCGCAGGCCCTGGGCCACGTTTTGGGCAATCTCCTCGGCGGAGTTGGGGCAGGAATAGTTGAGTTCCAGGGCCCAAAAGTGCGGGCCGAGGGCCTGCCGGTAGGCCTCCAAGGCCTCCAGGGTCTCCCGGATGGCGGTCTCCGTGCCTTTGATGAATTCGGGGTAAAGGTTGGGGATGACGTGGAGGCCGGCATCGCAGGAGCGGCGGATATCCGGGGCGCAGACCGCCACCCCGTGGTTGGTGAGGCCGTAAGCGTTGAGCATGCCGAGGTCCGGCAGCCGACGGATGTACTTCCAGGTGAGGGGATTAGTGGGGATGAAGTTGCCCCTTCTCTGAAAGCGCGTGGCCGACTTGGTGAAAACCGTGGTTCCGGTTTCCTGGACGGCCCGGAACAGCCGGCGGTAGCCGGGCAGCAGGGTATAGGGAAAGATGCCCCGCCCCGCCTGCCCCAGGGCGGTGGAGATGACTACGGGAGAGATTTTTGTTGATTCGGGTGGTCTCATGGAAGCAACGATAAGTTTATAGTGCATCACCCCCACCCCAGCCCTCCCCCCTCAAGGGGGAGGGGGCAAGAGAAAGGGACCTTTTTCCGTGGTGAATAAGCCTCTTTCTGGGGCGACCCAGCGGGTCGCCCCTACATAAGGGGTTGGGAGATCATTATTACCTAAAAGTTTTTCTTGTTGGTGGCACAGCCTTTCCAGGCTGTGCCGAAACCCGCACAGGCTAGAAAGCCTGTGCCGCCAAACCAAAACCTATCTTGAAGCTACTACTTCTTGACTTATGGGTAATGCTCAGGGTTTGGGAGAGAATTGTAAGCAGGCTATCGTCCCCTGGCCCCCTTTCCCAAAATCATTTCATTCCCGCGGCAATCTCCGCCGCCACCCTGCGGGCCGCGGCCGCGGGGTCTTTGGCCTGGCGGATGGGGCGGCCCACCACGATATAGTCGGCGCCGTTTTTGATGGCCTCCTGCGGGGTGACGATGCGCTGCTGGTCATCGCCGGCCACGGCGGCCCAGGCCGGGCGGATGCCGGGGCAGACCGTGACGAAGTCCGGGCCGCAGAGTTCCCTGACCTGCTTGACTTCCCGGCCGGAGCAGACCACCCCGTGACAGCCGGCCGCCTGGGCCATTTGGGCCCGGAGCAGGACCAATTGGGTGGGGTCGTCGGCATAACGGCGCTCATAACCAAGGGCCTGCAGGTCCTTGGCAGTGACGCTGGTGAGGACGGTCACCGCCAGGATTTTCATGAAAGAGATGGCTCTGGCCGCGGTGACAATCTTTTGTAACCCTATGGGCCCCTGGTCGCTGGGGAGGGTGATGAAGGCCAGGCCGGGGGGGAGCCCGCGCAGGGCCCCCAGGACTGTGGCCGGAATGTCGTAAAGTTTCAGATCCAGGAAGATCTTGTTAGGTGAGAGGGGGACTTCATCAATCAAGGCCTGGAGGAGTGAGGGGCCTGCGGCCAGATAGAGCTCCAGTCCGACTTTGAACAGGCCCACTTCATGCCGCAGGGTCCGGGCGAGATTGAGGGCCGCGGCCTTATCGGGCACGTCCAGGGCAAAGATGAGCCGGTCTTGGGGCCTGAGCATGGAATTTCCCCCCTAGGGACTATAGTCCAATTGAACCGCTCTGACAAGGGGTGGGGCCACCCGGTTTTTGCGTTGACTTTTCAGCGATTATTGATAAAAAAAGGGGTATAGGAGCAACAGCGAAATGCCTCAAAGTGATGTCTTTAAAGCAACAAAATTACCAGGATTGAAGAATCTGGGCAAGAATATCTTACTTGTACTTATAAGTTTAATTTTTGCGCTGGGTATTTGCGAGCTGGCGTTGCGCTTCTACAATCCCTTGGGATTTAGAATTAAGGGCGACAACATTGTGTTGCCGGTAAATAAAAAAGAGATTCTTCATCATGATAAAGGCGATAAGATTGACAAGCTAGTAATTCATCAAAACAACTCTCTGGGTTTCAAAGGAGAGGAACCGCCCCAGGATTTTGCCGATTGGCTGACCATTGTCACCGTGGGCGGCAGCACCACCGAATGCCTGGAAATCGCCGCGGACAAGACCTGGCCCCATCAGTTGGGGGTCAAGTTGCAGCAAGAAGTTTCTAAGCTGTGGCTCAACAATGCGGGGTTTTGCGGCCATTCCACCTACGGCCATTACATCCTGATACGTGATTTCATCAGTAAGTTGAAACCCAAGGTGGCGGTCTTTCTCCTCGGCATCAATGAGGTGGGGGTCAGCAATCCCCGGGAATTCGACACCCGGATGAGCACCCAAATCAGCTTCCGCTCCCTGGACAAGTTTCTTTCGGCCCTGGCCTACCGCAGTGAAGTGGCCTCGGTGGCCTTGAACCTGTACCGCTACCTCTTTCCCAAATCGGTGCAGGCCATCGGGCAGCGGGACATGGGGGAACTGGACCTGACGACCCTGCCGACTCTGGAACTGACTGCTCAGGAAAGAGAGGCCATTTTAAAGACTCACGCCGATAAGTATGTTCCCGCCTTTGAGGAAAGATTGCGGCGGCTTCTGAAGGTCACCAAGGATGATGAGATCTTCCCGGTGCTGCTCACCCAACCGGTGGTTTACGGGTCGGGCATTGATGACGCCACTGGCGTCGACCTGGGGAAGATCGTGGTGGCCAACGGCATGAACGGCGAGGTGGGCTGGCAGGTCCTGGAGCTATACAATGACGTGACCCGCCGGGTGGGGGCGGCAGAGGGGGTCCTGGTGATCGATACGGCCCGGGAGATGCCCAAGAGTTCCCGGTATTACTACGACCTGATGCATTTTTCCAACGCCGGGGCCGAGAAATTCGCCGACCTCGCGGCCCAGCACCTGTGCCCTCATCTGGCGAAAAAGTATGGCAATTTCGCCAAAGTTGTCCCCTCACTTGCCGATACGGCGGCAAGCTCTGCTTTGGGGGGCCAGGCCAGATAAGATGTAGCCGCAGGCTTTAGCCTGCGCCGGTACGGGCTGCTTGATTATATTAGCGGCATGAGAAAGGGCGACCCGGCGGGTCGCCCCTACGATACATGATCTGTTCCGACTTGTAGGGGCGGTTCTCGAACCGCCCTTATGTTTTTGATTATTCTCGGTTTCTAAAATAGGCCTCGGCCCGGGCCAGGTCCGCCGGCGTGTCCACCTCCAGGGTGTCCCCCTCCGTCTCGACAATGTGGATGGGGTAGCCATGCTCCAGGGCCCGGAGCTGCTCCAGCTTCTCCGCTTCCTCCCAGCGGCCGGGGGGGAGATGCACGAATTCTTGCAAAAAGCCCACCCGGTAGGCATAGAGGCCCAGGTGCCGGTAAAAATAGGGCGCCTCGAGGGCGTCGCGCCAGCAGGGCAGGGGGCTGCGGGAGAAATAGAGGGCCCGGTGGCGGTGGTCGAAGACCACCTTGACCACGTTGGGGTCGGCGGCAATCTTAGGGTCGGTGATTTTGCGGGCCGGGGTCACCATGACCGCCTCGGGGTCTTGCTTAAGGGGGGCGGCCAGTTGGCCGATGAGGTCCACGGGAAAGAGCGGCTGGTCGCCCTGGATGTTGACCACGATGTCTTCCGGGGCCAGCTCCAGGAGGCGCGCCGCTTCGGCCAGGCGGTCGCTGCCCGAGGGGTGGTCGGCCCGGGTCATGATGGCTTGCCCGCCGAAGGACTCCACGCAGGCGAAGATGCGCTCGTCGTCGGTGGCCACATAGAGGCCGTCCAACTCCTGCACCTGCCGGGCCTGCTCATAGACCCGCTGGATTAGGGGCTTGCCGGCAATCAACGCCAGGGGCTTTCCCGGGAAGCGGGTGGAGCCGAAGCGGGCCGGGATGAGGGCGATTAGTTGCATAAATAACTATGACAATTTTTACGTTAAATATGCCTCAAAATTAGTGGAATAAACAAACCCTTTGCCGATTTTTCTTTTTTGCAGGAGGCCGTTTTCTGCCATTTCATTTAAATCACTTCGCGCAGTTCCATAAGAAACTTTAAATATTTTTTCATATCTTCTCGTAGTAATATTCTTATGATCCTGATCTATTAATACCTTAATCATTTTTTTCTGCCTTTTATTTAGATATATTCCTTTCGCATCCAAGTTCTTGGAGATTATATCCGACTGATATTTCCTGACGATTCTATTTATGATCTCATCGATAGATTTTGAAACCACGTCAGCAAAATATATTAAAAAATATGTTAAATCATTATCATAATCCTCGACATCTTTGATGGCTTTATAATATTTTTCTCTTTGTTTCGCAATCAAGGCGGAAATCGAAAAATATTTAAAAAATTCATATTGATTTTTTAATAAATAAAAATAAAAAAGAGCTCTGGCGGTCCTGCCGTTACCGTCAAAAAAGGGATGAACATAGACTAGATAGAAGTGAATTATGGAAGCCTTAACGACCGGATGAATGAAATCTTCATCTGAATGAGTATTAACCCAGGTGACCAAGTTGTTCAAACATGGTTCGATTTTATCGGCCGCCATGGGTTTGAAGATTACCGTATTAGTTTTGTCCCGAATAAATACTTCATCGTCTCTGAATTTTCCTGCATATTCCGGATCATCCAGAGTGCCCTGAGTGATGGTTTGATGAATCCTGAGGATAAGGTCGATATTGAATTCTGAATCACGATGCTCCAAAATGTACGTCATGGCTAAATGATTATTTTTCGTCATTAATTCATTTTTATCTTTGGGAGTCAAGTTGCGGCGAACCAGTTCTTGCGCCCTTTTATGGGTGGTAAAGGCACCTTCGATGATATTGGAGGCCCAAGCCTCCTCGATAATTGAATCAAAGATCAGCTCATTTTCAATATCCGGTTTAATATAGCTATATAAAGAATCCCTACCGCGGCTGTCGATCTGATGGAGTTTAAATTGCAGTGGTTTGATGTTGAAATACCAAAAATTGTTTCCCTTTTCATCCTGCAAGTCCAGGACCTCTCCTCGACCCTTTCTCTCCTCCTGGATTTCCTGCCAAACTTCTGAGAGATTCAATTCACCGGGAAGCCTGAAGCCGATCTCAATCTTGTTTAGATAACGGTCTTGGAAGGATTTATACAACTTTACATATTCCATTGATATTCCTATCTAATTTAGTGAAATTTTGTATCAATTTCGTATTAATTAGTTAAGTTATTCAGATAGATCTTTTCCTGTCGGGGTTGAGCCAATTCCATCTATCGTTTGACCCCCTGAGATTTCTCGCCAGATAATGCGAAAATGAGGCTATCTAGTTAATAAATTAACTTAATAACCATTTATTTAAAATTATCTAACTACCTGATATTGTAGATTATATTATATTTTATTCGTATTAATTTCATATTAATCTAAAAATATATTTTCGTCAAATCAATTTATTCGGTGGGAGGTCTTGAACCGAATAATGAGATGACAATCTTCCTTGACAGGCAAAATATGATGCTTACCATTCAGTAATGATTACTTGAGGTTAGCTTAAGATTTATGGAGGCTGATAACTTGATACCCATTGACAAATTAACCTATAAAGCCCAGGAGACCCTGCAGGGGGCCCAGGAGCTGGCCCGGCAACTGAGCCACAACCAGTTGGAGCCGGCCCACCTGTTGCGCACCCTCCTGGCCCAGGAGGAAGGGCTCATCCGGCCCCTCCTGAAGAAACTGGAAATCGATCCCCAGAAGCTCATCCAGGGGACGGATGACCTGCTGGTCCGGCTGCCGAAGGTGAGCGGCGAAGCCCAGGTCTACCTCTCCCCTGGTTTGAATAAGGTCCTGGACGAGGCCCTGAAGCAGGCCCGTTTGATGAAGGACGATTACGTTTCCACCGAGCACCTGTTTTGGGCCCTGGCGGCGGACAAGGGCAGCAACGTGGGGAAGCTGCTCAAGGCCCAGGGGCTCACCCCCGAGGCCATCCTCAAGGCCCTGGCGGACCTGCGCGGTTCCCAGCGGGTCACCGACCAGGCCCCGGAAGAGAAGTTCCAGCCCATGGAGAAGTACGGCAAGGATCTGACGGAAATGGCCCGGGCCGGCAAGCTGGACCCGGTCATCGGCCGGGACAGCGAAATCCGCCGGGTCATCCAGGTGCTGTCCCGGCGCACCAAGAACAACCCGGTGCTCATCGGCGAGGCCGGGGTGGGCAAGACCGCCATCGTGGAAGGCCTGGCCCAGCGCATCGTCAACGGCGATGTGCCGGAAGGTTTGAAGAGCAAACGCCTGGTGGCCCTGGACCTGGGCTCCCTCATCGCCGGCACCAAGTTCCGGGGCGAGTTCGAGGACCGCCTCAAGGCGGTGCTCAAAGAGGTGACCGAGTCCGAAGGCCAGATCATCATGTTCATCGACGAGCTCCACACCCTGGTGGGCGCCGGCGCGGCCGAAGGGGCGGTGGACGCCTCCAACATGATCAAGCCGGCCCTGGCCCGGGGCGAGCTGCATTGCGTCGGGGCCACCACCATCAACGAGTACCGCAAGTACATCGAAAAGGACGCCGCCCTGGAGCGCCGCTTTCAGCCCATCATGGTGAATGAGCCCTCGGTGGAGGACACCATCGCGATACTTAGGGGCCTGAAGGAAAAATACGAGGTGCACCACGGGGTCAGGATCAAGGACGCGGCCATCGTGGCCGCGGCGACGCTCTCCCAGCGCTACATCACCGACCGGCAGCTGCCGGACAAGGCGGTGGACCTGATCGACGAGGCGGCCTCTAAGCTGCGCATGGAGATCGATTCCCGCCCGGCGGAGATCGACGACCTGGAGCGCAAGATCACCCAGGAGGAGATCGAGCGGGAAGCCCTGCGCAAGGAACAGGACCCGGCCTCCAAGGAGCGGCTGGCCAAGATCGACCAGAGCCTGGCCGACCTGCGGGAAAAAAGCGGCGTCCTCAAGGCCCGCTGGCAACAGGAAAAGGAGGTCATCAGCCACATCCGCGGCGTCAAGGAGCAGATCGAGAAGGCCCAGTTCGACGCCGCCAATGCCGAGCGCCTGGGCGACCTGGCCCGGGCCGCGGAACTGAAATACGGCGCCATCATCAACCTGCAAAAGGAACTGGAGGCCGAAACCAAGAAGCTGGCCGACATGCAGCAGGAAGGGGCCATGCTGAAGGAAGAGGTGGACGCCGAAGACATCGCCGAAGTGGTCTCCAAATGGAGCGGCATCCCGGTGACCCGATTGCTCGAAGGCGAGAAGCAGAAGCTGTTGCACATGGAGGAGCGCCTGGCGGCCCGGGTGGTGGGCCAGGAGGAGGCGGTGCAGGCCGTGTCCAACGCGGTGCGCCGGGCCCGCTCCGGGCTGCAAGATCCCAACCGGCCCCTGGGCTCCTTCATCTTCCTGGGGCCCACCGGGGTGGGCAAGACCGAACTGGCCCGGGCCCTGGCCGAGTTCCTCTTCGACTCCGAGAACGCCATGGTGCGCCTGGATATGAGCGAATACATGGAGAAGCACACGGTCTCCCGGCTCATCGGGGCGCCGCCGGGCTACGTGGGCTACGAGGAGGGCGGCCAGCTCACCGAGGCGGTGCGCCGGCGGCCTTATTCAGTGGTGCTGTTCGACGAGATCGAAAAGGCCCACCCGGAAGTCTTCAATGCGCTCCTGCAGATCCTGGACGACGGCCGCCTCACCGACGGCCACGGCCGCACCGTGGACTTCAAGAACACCATCGTCATCATGACCTCCAACATCGGCAGCCAGTTCATCGCCGAGATGGCCGATGAGAAACAGATGCGGGAGCGGGTCCTGGAGGCCCTGCGGCTCCACTTCAAGCCGGAGTTTTTGAACCGGGTGGACGATATCCTCATCTTCCACCGCCTCAGCAAAGAGCAACTGCGGGAGATCGTCATCCTGCAAATGGCCCGGCTGAAGAAGCTCCTGGCCGAGCGCCAGCTCAACCTGACACTGACGGACGCGGCCCGGGACTTCCTGGCCGAGGCGGGCTACGACCCGGTGTACGGCGCCCGGCCGCTGCGCCGGGCCATCCAACACCACCTCCAGGATAAACTGGCGCCCATGCTGCTCGAGGGGAGATTCAAGGAAGGCGATACCATCATGGTGGACGCGGACGCGGCAGGACCGAAATTTAAGAAAAAAGAAAGCTGAGAAAAGGAAGAGAGGGTTTAATTGGAACCCGGAGGAAATCAAAAACCGCCCCTTCATAATCCATAGAGGCTTGGACTTTATTTGGGAGGAGGGCATGAAATGAGACGCGAGTTATGGTCGACCGCGATTTTGGCTTTGACGTTGACTGTCCCGGTTCTGGCCCAGGTGTCGGCCCCCGGACGCGGCCACGGCATGGGGCGTACGGTCCCGACGACCCCGGAAAGCGAGAGGGCGGCCCCAGCACCCGAGGGCACTCGGAAGATGGTCCCGGTCAGGGTCACCGGGCAGGTTGAGAGCCTTTCCTCCCAACCCGGAATGGGCGGACAGGTAATGGTGCAGACTGCGGTGCTGAAAACTGCGAGCGGCAGCGTCACTGTCTTTCTCGGGCCTGTTTGGTATGTGAATGAACAGAAATTTCCCCTGAAGGTGGGTGACACCTGGGAGGTCACCGCCCACAAGAGCGCCATGGATCAGAGACCAGGGCTCGTTGCCAGGGAGGTAAAAACAGGGGGAAGCGTCTTGAAGCTCAGGGACGCACAGAGCCAGCCCCTGTGGCGAGGCAGAGGCCAGGGAGCCGAGAAGCAACAATAGGAACTGCGATTTTTGGCGAGGGGGCCGGGGGCCGTTACATTTCCTCAAACCCCTCTCCCTTGACCCAGATATGAGAAATGGTGGCACAGGCGTCTCGCCTGTGCGGCACCGGCTGGAAGCCGGTGCCACCAAAAAGAAGGGGCGACCCGCTGGGTCGCCCCTTTCAACCATCAGCAGTGATTAAGGCCCGTGGCGGCTGCCTCGGGCCTTAATTATTCATGGCTTCGATAACCTTCGGCCACAACCGGCCGGCGGGGCCGGGGAGGAAGTGGTCGGTGTGGGTATAGGTGAGGCGGGTGGGCTCCAGGTTGTTTTCGATGATCACGGCGCCAGACTCCTTGGCGGTGTAGGGGAGGTAGCTGGCCGGGGCCACCTCGCCGGAGGTGCCGATGACCAGGAGCAGGTCGCAGTCCCGGGCCAGTTGGTCGGCCTCCGCCTGGGCCGCCGCAGGTATCGCTTCGCCGAAGAAGACCACGTCGGGCCGGATCAGGCCGCCGCACAGGCAATAGAGCGGGGTGTGGGAAAAATCCAGGGTCT
>Ga0315281_10009867_pt1 | contig 13215 bp, 15 predicted proteins | sample YL17G07_0_MG_FD_204540 | JGI IMG/M metagenome (GOLD analysis project Ga0315281, IMG submission 204540) | Sediment microbial communities from Yellowstone Lake, YNP, Wyoming, USA - YL17G07_0 | ecosystem: Environmental > Aquatic > Freshwater > Lake > Sediment | place: USA: Wyoming | collected... | reverse complement strand
CGCAAGATGATGGCTGAGCTTTTTGCGAAAGAAACAGGATACTGCAAAGGTAGAGGAGGCTCGATGCACATCGCGGCGCCGGAAATCGGCATTGTAGGGTGCAGCGGTATAGCAGGCGCGGGAATTCATTCGGCCAGTTCTTCTTCTTATCCAAAGCAGGCAAGGAGATCCTCATTACAACTTCCACATTCTCTGAAGAGGCCAGACAGCATGCGTCCACAATCTCGACCAAGTTAGTCTTGATTGACGGAGAAGAACTGAAAAGAAAAAAACCAGCCCTGGTTAAGCATATCAAGCGAGGAGACCTTCCTAACCGGTCTTATTGAAAACCTTCAACGCAACATCCGCATAAACCCCGTCGCCGAGGCCCGTGGCTACAAACGTCTGATCGCCAAAGGCTGGACGTCGCATGAAATTGCAAAGAGGATCGGCAAGAGCGACAGCTACCTCTATGACCGGCTGAGGGTATTGGATAGGCTTCACCCAACCATCCAGAGAGAGCTGATTACACACGTGTGTAATTCGCCGATAACCCCCAACCATGCTGAGCGGCTCACTCTCATAGAAGACATGAAGCTGCAGCTCAAGTTGGCCGAGCTGGTCAGGAAGAAGCACCTATCAGTACGCCAACTAGAACGCCTCACACGCAGGATACTATCAGAAATGCCGAACGGCTGCATCTGCAAGCAATGCCCAAACTACCCCTCCAAAAACATCCCAGAACAGGATAACCTCCTAACCTCTCTTCTCAAGAAATCATTTCACCAGAAACAACAGATGCCAACAACACCAAGCCTCAAATGGCAAAACAGCTAGACACATGCGCGCAGCGCAGTTTTTATATGGCTTGAAACTTTGCTAGCGGCCACGAGGGAAAGATTTGTCTTGAGTCCCAAGGCAGGAACGTATGAGTTTGCCCCGTACGTTTTCTTTCCGGATTCGATCTTTCGAATGATTACAGATGTCAGAGTAGGAGATCCTTCCCTAATCGATAAGTCCGCTCAAAGGAGAAAGCGCCGCGATAAACTCACTGAGGATGGCAAGTTAACGATACTTGCCTGTGACCATCCGGCTCGGCGGGTGACAAAATCAGGGAATGAGGCTGTCAGAATGGGAAACAGGCATGAATACCTGGCTCGAATCCTCAGAGTTGCCACGAACCCCGAGTTTGACGGTGTAATGGGAACGACCGACATTCTTGAGGATCTTCTGATAGTCGACCAGCTGCTCTTCGAGAAGAGTGGGCAGAGCTTCCTTGACAAGAAGGTCCTGCTCGGCTGCATGAACCGAGGCGGATTGAGCGGCTGCTCTTTCGAGATGGACGACCGCTTCACATCTTTCACGACCGAGTCAATTCGGAGGCTACAACTTGACGGGGCGAAGATGATGTTCAGGCTGGATCCTACGGACACCCGTTCGCTTGACACGATCGTGGCATGCTCTGGAGCGATCACGGAACTCAACAAGTATTCGATTCCGGCCTTCGTGGAAGCTTTCAGCGTCGAACGAACAGAAACCGGCTACAAGACGCTCAAGACGGCGGACGAGCTAATCAAGACAGTCAGTGTTGCAACCGCATTGGGAGATTCATCGAAAGGGATCTGGCTCAAGATTCCCTACTGTGAAGGGTTCGATCGTGTCGCGAAAGCGACCAGCTGCCCTATACTGATGCTGGGAGGGGAATCCTTGGGCGATCCTACGGGCATCCTAAACGAGTTTTCGAAAGGTATGGCCGCGGCCCAAAACGTGCGCGGAGCGCTTGTTGGAAGAAACGTTCTCTTCCCGGGCCCCGAAGACCCATCCGCAGTCGCAGGCGCCGTCAGCAGAATAGTCCACCAGAACCACTCAGTGGACCGTGCCCTGCAACACATCGCGGCTGTCCGCGGGAAAGAAATGGACAAGCTAACGCGTGTTTTGAAGTAGCTTTGATACGGTGAGAAGAACTCATGCCGCGTAATCTGCTGGTTGCTCAGTCTGGCGGCCCCACGGCAGTCATCAACAGCAGCGTATGCGGAGTCGTCGTGGAGGCAATGAGACATCAGAACATAGGCGGGATATACGGGGCCATAAATGGCATCTTGGGAGTGCTCCGCGAGGAGCTTGTTGACCTGCGCGAAGAAGCGCCTCTCTCTATCTGGAAACTGAGAGAGACACCCTCCGCTGCCTTGGGCTCATCCCGCTACAGGCTTCGACAGGAAGACTTCAAGCGAGTGATCGAGGTTCTGGTTGCCCACGATGTAGGCTATTTCGTCTACGCAGGCGGCAATGACTCGATGGATACTGCGCACAAAGTCGCTATGCTCGTCTCCGAAAAGAAATATGATTTGAAAGTCATGGGCGTACCAAAGACCGTTGACAACGACCTCTTGGTCACAGATCACTGTCCAGGATATGGAAGCGTCGCACGTTTCAACGCTGTGGCAGCAAGAGATTCCAGTTTGGACACCGAGGCTATCTACACCGCCGATACGGTCAAGATCATTGAAACCATGGGAAGAGACACGGGTTGGATAACAGCCAGCACAGCCCTCGCAAGGGAGAATGCCGACGACGGCCCTCACCTGATATATCTGCCCGAGCGTCGTTTCGTCGCCGAGAAATTCCTCGAGGATGTTCAGTCAGTCTACAAGAGACTTGGCCGAGTCGTAATCTGCGTATGCGAAGGATTGAGGGATGAAGCCGGCGAATTTGTCACAGCCTCCAAGAGAGCGCTGGATACGGATACTTTCGGACACAAGCAGCTCGGAGGTGTAGGCGACTACTTGGTTAACCTGGTTGCCTCGAAGCTGAAGATCAAGGCACGCTACGACAAACCTGGAACGATTCAAAGAGTCTCGGGATTCTGCATGTCGCAGGTGGACGTGGAGGAGGCCTATCGGGTTGGACAAGTCGCGGTGTCCAAGGCAATTGAGGGAGAATCGGACAAGATGCTTACCCTGGTGAGAAGAGATGGCAAAGAGTATCACTGCGAAACAGGCTTGGTAGATCTGGAGAAGGTAGCGCTTGGAAGGAAACCAGTTCCAGACGAATTCATTAATAGGGAGTCAAATTTCGTTACGCAAGAGTTCCTAGAGTACGTTCGTCCCCTGATCGGTGGATCGCTACCAGAGTACGCTCGCTTGAGAAGAAAGGTGCTCGAAAAGCGTTTGCCATTCAGACCATTCATTCAGACCAAAGACTAATTTGCGCAACTGGCGACCGAATATCTATGTCACAACTAAGATTCGGCTATGTCAACTATGGCGTGAATCCACTGCGCGCTATTGAACATGGTGTGTTCGCGGAGAAGAGCGGCTTTGACACTCTGTGGTTGCCCGATCATTTTCTTGATGTCAATGGAGATAGACTCGAGCCGTGGACAGTGCTTTCAGCAATTGCCGTCAAGACCAAGAAGATAGGGTTGGCATCCGCTGTCACTGATACACAACGGAGCCATCCTGCACGAACCGCACATGCGGTCGCTTGCTTGGACGTACTGTCTTGTGGGCGAGCAATCTTGGGCATAGGCGCGGGAGAAGCTATGAACATCGTCCCCTTCGGCCTACCATGGGAATCGCCCGGCGAACGTGTCGCAAGACTGGCAGAAGCCATTCAAGTAATTCGAGCGCTTTGGAAAAGCTCCCGAGAGAAACCGACAAGTTTTGCCGGCCGATTCTTCCGGTTGGAGAAGGCTTTCCTTAGCCAATCTCCAAAGCAGAAACCGCACCCACCAATCTATGTTGGGGCATTCGCGTCCAAGGAGGCTCTGCAGGTCGTCGGACGATTTGGTGATGGATGGTATCCTTGGCTCAACACTCCAGACACTTTCAGAAAACGTTGGTCCATCATTAGAGGGGCAGCGGAGTTAGCGGGGCGATCTGCCAAGCAGATTGAGCCGGTACTTCACGTTATGGTCGCCTTTCCTAGGGGTTCGGCACAAAAGAGGAATGCGCTGAGAGCGGGCAAGGCAGCTCTGGTTGTAGAGAAGACGCTCTTGGCAAGCCTTGGATATACGGCTCGCACAAGTCACTACCAGAATCTAATTTCTCTTACCAAAGAAGATGTTGCCAAGGTCACGGATGCCGCCCAAGAAGTACCCGACCATATCGTCCATCAGACTATGGCGATCGGAGGCAGTAAGGAGGTCAGAGAGAGGATCGACGAGCTCATAGAAGTCGGCGTCAAACACTTCGCTATCGTAGACATCTTGGGTCCTAGAACCGCAAGAAGAACACTAAAGCTATTCAGCAAAATCATCAGGGACTATAAGTGAGTCTCATCTCCGAGACCGGAGATGAGTTGTGGCAGAGTCGCTTCAGCTCAAACACAGTCGGAGGACCGTTAAACAGGTCCGTCAACGACGTGGACTTCGTAATGGAAAGCAAGAGATCCGGAGATGTGAAGAAACTTCTGCTGCCGCTGGGAGACGCGCTGGGAACGCAGTACACTCATTTCATGACGAACTTCGACCGAAGATGGACGGCTCTGAGGGGTGGCAAGAGGATTCTAGTGAGAGCGCTGGACGTTGATGATCCAGAAGAAGCTCCGCGCATTACTAGCATGGACATTATCGCAGACAAGTTGGAACTCTGCCACACAATAGATCTCAGGGATGCTGTGAGCAAAGCCAGGGAGAACCTGTATACTATTGGTCTTGAGAACCTCTTGTTGAGCAAGTGCCAGTTCATAGGCTCCGCTCAGGAAGCAGAATTCGTGTGGGCTTCGTGCAATATCCCTTGAGATCCAACTGGAATGATCTCATCTACAAAGGAGAGATTCAGATGGGTGCGGACATCTCTTGTGTCCGCGATTTTTCGCTCCTTCTCACCTCGCATGACTTCGCGTCCGACATGGGGGAGACCTATGGCGGCTATCGCATCTATCGGCCTGCACCGCCCAATCTTTAGTGATCGAGGAGTGGCAGTTCCCACGACGGTTCCTCCAACTCCGGTCTGGCTGACGGGGATATTCTTCTCCGTACTCTGCGTCATGACGATTCGAGAGCCAAGCCGCGCATATCTTAGCTCGTCCCTTGTTCCTTTGGTGATCTGGATGCTATCGGCTTCGGCTCAATTGCGAGTGTCGGGATTGCGGCGGATTCGTGCCGTGCAGTTTCCAGAAGATCCATATGAATATCCTGCCTCGGATCGTCGATACTTCAGCCTTGAGGCTTACGGCTCCAAATCTCGTTTCATGTTGTGCCCGCATGCACGTGCGTTAGGAGAAATCAGAGGCCTTAGGAGAATGCCCACCAAATCGCAGAAAAAGCGAAACAAGCAAAGGGAGGAAAGAAGGCTAGCGTATGGTATGCTAGACTCAACAGATGTTTGGGGAAGTGAGATCATCAATGAAGCAACTTGAAGGGAAGATCGCTATCGTCACCGGCGCTAGCAGTGGCATAGGCAAAGGGATCGCTGAGGCTTTCTCCAAGGAAGGGGCAAAGCTGGTCATAGCCGCCCGCAACCAACAGAAACTGGATGCGGCCGCCGATGAACTGCGCTCTCCGGGAACAGATGTGCTTAGCGTTCCCACCGACGTTAGTCAGGAGGTACAGGTCATCGCCCTATTCGAGAAGACTATGCAAGAGTTTGGGCATCTGGACATCTTGGTGAACAACGCTGGCATCTATGAGGAAGCCGCGCTTGAGGAGACATCTCTGGAGGTGTGGCAGAGAACACTGAATATCAACCTGACCGGGCCTTTTCTTTGCACCCGGGAAGCCATGAAGATAATGAAACGCCAAGGTGGAGGTCGCATCATCAACATTGGAAGCATAGCCGCTCAGATGCCGCGGCAAAACGCCGTATCTTACAACTGCTCTAAGATAGGGTTGGTGGCGTTGACCAAGACCACAGCTCTAGAGGGCAGGTCCTTTGGCGTGGTAGCTAGTTGTCTTCACCCGGGTAACGTTGCCACGGCTCAAATGGGCGAGTCCAAGGAACCTATGATGCTCGTGGATGATCTAGTGAAAGCAGTGGTAACTATTGCCACGTTGCCTCTGCACGTCAACATGCTTGAAGCCATTGTGTTACCGGTGGTCCAACCCTACCTCGGGCGCGGATAAACTGCTGAGCCAGACATCGTGTGCTGGCATGCAATTAGCCTCTCGAGTCTACCCTATGAATTTTGGGCCAAGCACCAATGCTTGGGCTATAGCGATTATATGTCGTTATCCTCCGCTGAACTCGTGAGGGTAGCGATTCACTTGCTCCCGATCGAGTCTCAATTTTTCCAAAAAGGGACCAACGCGTTCTTTGTATTCCTCATCGTTCTTTGCCAAACCATGCTGACGCATCGGTTCCCCAACGATTCTGGACACTGTCATTCTTGGGTTAAGGGACAAGTATGGATTTTGAAAAACAATCTACGGCGACCTTCTGAACATCTTCAACTCGTCGCGCTGGAGCGTCATCACGTCCTGGTGATCAAACGTTATCCTGCCGAAATCAGGCTTGAGGAGTCTCAGAATCAAATGACCTACAGTAGTCTTCCCGAAGCCGCTCTCGCCCACAAGCCCTAGAGTTTCTCGACGAGAAATCTCAAAGTTAACACCATCCACTGCTCGTGCAAATCCAGAGGACAAAGACGAGAAAGTTGACTTGACCGGAAAATACTTTCTCAGGTCTTGGACATCGAGTAGTGGTTCTTGCGACAGAGTTCTCTACCTTATCATAAGAAAGGATTCATGCAACACGGCACTGTAGATGGAAAGTCTTTAACTGCACCTAGCCAATTGATGTGCGATGGGGTAGGTATGATGAAACTCGAGAACAAGATCGCGCTGATTACAGGTGCTAGTTCTGGCATTGGTCGTGCTACCGCAGTTGTTGCCGCCAAAGAAGGCGCCCGCGTCACAGTGGCCGACTTGGATGATGCTCGCGGAGTAGAGACAGTGAACATCATTGAGAAGAACGGTGGCAAAGCAGAGTTCGTTCACATCGATGTCACGAAGGAAGAGGAGGTACGCGCGACTGTCTCGGAGATCATACGCAGACAAGGCAGGATAGACTTCCTGCACAACAACGCCGGAGGCTGGCAACTTGACGCGTCAGACAACGACAGGAGCTCCTTGGAAGAGTGGTCTCATTGGGTGAACCTAAATCTCACCAGCATGTTTGTGGTAACCAAATATGTCGTCGACGGGATGCGCAAGAGAAAGGCGGGGTCGATTGTGAACACGTCAAGCATCAACGCCTTCTGTCCCTACTCGGGACAGCTAGCTTATGCTTCCGCGAAGTCTGGTGTGATTGGCTTCACGAAATCTATGGCAATAGAACTGGGCCGCTATAACATTCGTGTTAACGCGGTCTGTCCAGGGGAGATACTGACTCCCCAATGGTGGGACACATTCAATCGAATGCCTGATCCAAGAAAAGCGATGGAAAGACTCAAACGAGTCATCCCATTGGGACGGTTCTGTGAGCCAGAGGAGATAGCGAGAGCGGTCGTTTGGCTTGCATCTGATGAGGCCTCCTTTGTCAGCGGTGCGATTCTTGTCGTTGATGGAGGGCAGACCGCAGGCGTCGCGGCCTCTGAGAGCTAACAAGACCTGCCGCCGAGCGTCATACCGTGAGAAGTCCATTCTCTTTACATTCCCAGCCCCTCTGGCTTACAGACACTAGTCGGGAGTATTCCACTTCAAGTGAGGCGGCAGGAACAAACGCCTCAGCTTTTCTGCAGCTACACATAACGGGCGTCATCATTGAAGCAATCATGATCCTAGTCACTCTCCACGATTCTGTCCGATGCAGGAGCCCCTCTCACCGCTCGTCAGGGCTTCTAAGCTTGGGGCTGAACACACTCGTAGAAGAAGTGAAAAAGAAGGGGGATGCACGTAGCTCCTAGAACCGAGCGAGCTACATGCAGTTGTGAATCAGTGTCGTTTGGTCCGATTCCGTACTCTGGAGGTATCTCCTTGAACGGTAGGGATACATCCGGGCCTTGTCTGGCGTAGTAGGCCTTCATGACGAAGTAGATCGCGGCGCCTATGATGAGCAAGGCAACCGCAATGCCGCCGGTGGCAGTGCCAAAGGGTCCAATGATTGCGGGGTTGTACAGAGATTCCACGAAGAGGAATGCGACGAAGATTGCGCTGTAGGCTCCGAGGATCGAGAGCAATGGAATTCCCGCGATCTTCTTCGAATAGCCGGCCCGGATTCAAAGAGGTGCTTCCTAGCCCACGGAAGTGCGATGCCGGCGAGGCCGTCCAGCATGAGGCCAACGATGAGCATGAATGTCAAGTTCACGGGTGCGAGGATCGCGGGTAGGAAAGCGAAGACTTCGTGAGGGAAGCCACTCCGCGGATATCTAGTATGACCGATGCATAGAGTCTCCTAATTGTTGCCTATCTGGAACAGAGGAACCGACGACTCGAAGTTGTGTCGTCTCATCTATTCCATTGATACGACTCTTTGAGTCTCGAAGCGTAAAGCTTCCGTGTATTCTTGGCTTCTACTTCTTTAGGGTCTCGAAGGCTTTCTTCGCGCATGTCAAGAACTTGTTCGCATCGGCCTTTGTGTGCACAGCAGAAACATGGCATCGCTTCAGATGGTGTGTGCTCAGTATGATCCCTTGATCCATCATCGACTTGAAGTATCTTGCATACATGTCGGCGTCGTTGCTGAGGACAGAGGCGTAGTTCACGAGCTCGGCGTCAGTGAAATACAGCGCAAAGATCGAATGGAACCTCCTCACCTGCGCCTTCAACCTGAAGTCCTCAATGAGCTGAGTCAGCCCTTTCACTATCACATCGACGACCCCATCCATGTGATCATGAATCTTGCCCTTTTCAAGTTCCCCCAACGTGGCAAGGCTCGCCGCCACAGAGATAGGGTTCGCGTAGTAGGTTCCAGCCATATGTACGTCCCCCAGAGGCTTCAGCCGATTCATAACATCAGCACGCCCAGTCAAGCAGCCGATCGGATATCCATTAGCCATCGCCTTCGCAAAAGTCGTCAGGTCAGGCTTCACACCGAAGAGCTTCTGAGCACCGCCAAGACTGTGCCTAAATGCTGTTATCACCTCATCCAGGATGAACAGTATTCCATGCCTTTCAGTCAGTTCCCTTATTGTTTGAAGGAAACCCTCCTTCGGCATCACGACGCCGATGTTGTGCAGTATCGGCTCGGTGATCACTGCGGCAAGCTCATCTTTGTACTGCGCGATAGCGCGTTCAAGTGCGTCAACATCATTCCACGGTACGACGATCGTCTGTGCCATCGCTTCCGGCAGAATCCCAGCTGATACAGGCCACGGTGTTCCCACCTTGTCTGCAGGCGGCATGACGCTTATGTCCACATAATCATGCCAGCCGTGGTATCCTCCCTCGAATTTCAAGATCTTCTTTCGTCCAGTGAACGCTCGAGAAAGCCTGATCGCATGGAAGGTAGCATCCGTGCCTGCGTTGCAGAAGCGCACCTTCTCCGCCGATGGAATATGCTGGGTGATCTTCTCTGACAGCTTGTATTCAAGCTCAGTGGTTCCAATCCCCCAGAGGTCACTGATCTCAGTCGCCCTCTTCACGGCCTGTACAACTTTTGGATGACAGTGGCCCAGAATCAGTGGACCATAACCCAATAGAAAGTCCGTGTAGGTCTTCCCGTCGATGTCATAGACCTTAGAACCCTTCGCACGCTTGAAAAAGATCAACGACGGCTCCAAATATCGGAGTTCATCATGTACGCCACCAACAGCGACAGACTTCGCTTTCTCGGTGAGAACTCTAGAGCGCTCACCAGAAACCATCAAGCAATCACCGCAGCCCAGAGAATACAGCAACTTGCATTTAACATCACCGGTGGATCGAGAGACTGTTGAGGTGTCTCTGATCTTTTGAAAAGAGAATGCGCAGGTTGCTATTCGTTCTGATGTGTGCCGATCTATGCTGTGTTGCATGACTCTTTTTCCATGCAAGCTCGTGTATAGCGCCCTGCTCGGCCTCGACAGCACCTTTCCCAAGCTTCACAAGAACGTTGCAAAAAAGATTAGTCATGCAACACAGCAATCTACAGCGCTGCAATCTCGGAAAGGGATGTCGAATTCCTTCTCAAGTGTCTGACGTGTAGAGGTATGAGGTTTGGGCCAACATTGGTTTCAATAGAGCAAAGGAGGCTGCAGAGGAACAAGGTACGAGGATCTGTGGCAATTACAGCTGATCGACACTGCGAAATGAAGTGGTCGACGCAACCACGATCCCGCTGAGACTGCAGACAAAGCAGAGTCTAGGTTCAGAAGTTCCGCTGGTGCTTCGTATCGTGTTAGAGGAGGCCCTCTGACATCTCGTGAAGCGCCTTCGTGGGCAACGCGTATTTGTCGCTCAAATCTCTGGATGCTGATCTGGACTTGAGAAGACGCATCAAAGGAACTATCTTGATGTGTTGGGGGCAAACGTCTTGGCATGTTCCACATAGGTCGCAGTGATGGACGCCCCTGAGCGCTGCGAGCTTCACTCGATCGGCGACATCAACAGGGCTGAACAACAGGTTTCCGAGCTTGACGAAACCGATCGGACCAAGGAAAAGTTCAGGATAATGCGCATATACGGGGCACCCAGCCAGACACATGTAGCAAGTTATGCATCGCTCAAGCGCCCAATCAGGTCTAGGTGACTTTTGCTCCAAGTTCATCTCTCCTCACTCAGTAGCGGTATTATGGTGACTTCGGAAGGTTTCACTATTCCCTGTTGACTCAAAGCCTCCAGGTAACGCTCTGCCAGTCTGATGACCGGCCTTCCAAAGGCGTGTATGAACCTTGTGAACGGCGCGAGAATCAGGAGCGCAGCAGACAAGAACAGATGGGTTACGTACACCAGAAATATCCACTCAACGGAGTTGAACTCGCTCGCGAATTCACTGAGGAAACCGGTTACTGTTGCTATAAGAAGCAATCCAATGAACAAGTAATCGGCACCGAAAGTGACCTCTCGTTTGTCTCGGTCGGTCGAGATGCGGAAGAGCACAATCAACAGCCCGCTTAGGAGCACTGCACCTCCCAAGTTCCCCAGTATCCTCACGGTATCGGTAAGTGGCAATGGGCCGCCCTCCGGATTCGTGAGATAGTTCAGTGTGGTCGAGGCAGTCAGGAACAAGAACCCCCAAAAGACTAGAGAATGTGCGAACCACTTCTTGTCAGGGCACTTCTGTGAGATCTGTTGATAGATTACATCTTTCATGATTGTGCTGGCGAGTATCCGAAGCCATCTTCCTGCTCCTAAGCGAAATCCCTTGAAGATTGGAGCGAGAACTCCCCTCCATCGAAAGAATTCATACAGAACGACTACGACTATGATCGCTCCAATGATGATGCCCAAATTGTGAACGAGATCTACGGGTACGTAATCAGGGAAATTCAAGACCATAGAATGTTCCCTCTTACCTATTCATATTTGCTTCTTCTGAGATGATTCCTCGGAGTTCCGTGCTCACTCGCCTGTCCCATTCACGTCTGTCGACAACTAGGTCTCTGATGACAGGGAAGTTATCCAATGGCGCGATAGTCATCCCATCTTTTGCAGGTTCAAGGCAAGTCAGTCCAGGTTTTCCGTTGATCATTGCGGCACATGTCCCACACTTTGCATAATACCTGCATGACCACCTGAATGCCAAGGAGCTATCGATGTTCTCGCGAATGTAGTTGAGTGCATCCATGACCCGCATCTTGTCTGCATAGGGTATGGTGTACTTCACCTTCTTGGGTTTCATTCCCGTCTCTGGGTTCGTTCTGACGATCGTGATTGCTATCTCACGTTGTGCTGTCATCGTGATACTTCCTGTTTGACGTAAGGAAACTCGACGAGCATCGCCATGACTTCAATATCGTTTGGTGTGTTCCCCGTACGCTAGATCACGAGTACTGTACTGACCCTTCGTCGGCTTTTATGGTGATATTTGACGTTAGGCCTCCGTCCACCACCAGCACATGTCCCATGACATAGTCAGAAAGCGGCGAAGCTAGAAAGAGTGCGGCGCTAGCGATTTGTTCCGGTTTGGCCATGTAGCCCGCAGGGATTCTCTTTCCCAGCTCTTTCATCAGTGCGTCATTCAAGTATGGTACGGTCATGTCTGTCTCAACCCAGCCGGGAGCGATCGCGTTGACGTTGATCTTGTGACGTGCAAGTTCGACGGCCATGCATTTCGTCATGAGGGTTAGGGCTGCCTTGCTTGCAGAATATGCGACGATTCCCTCCTCTGCCTCCAAGCCGTCCACTGAAGCAATTACCACGATCTTCCCGCCGGAACCTTGCTTGATCATCTGCCTCGCTGCAAGCTGACAGCAGTAGAAGCAACCTTTCACGTTCACGTCGAAGTGTTCTTGAAGGTTCACATCATTCATGTCAACGAGGGAGCCGCCTTTCATGATTGCGGCATTGTTTACGAAGATGTCAACTCGGCCAAAACGGTCGATTGCCGTTTGGAGCATCTTCTCGACCTGCGCCTTGTCGGATACGTCCACCTTCATCGCGATAGCTCGGCCGCCGCTCTTCATGATGTCATCTACAGTGGCTTGTGCTCGCTGCTGGCCGTCTGAGCGTTTCATCCTGTCGGCTACCAAAACGCTACATTTGTTTGATCCGAAGGCCCTCGCGATGGCTTCTCCTATGCCCCGGGCTGCTCCCGTTACCACTACGGCTTTTCCTTCAAGACCCAGCTGAGAATAGGTATTGCCGCTCAATTGCGTCATCCTACTCAATGCTTCTCTGCGAATGTGAGCGCTTCATCTAGCGTGCGTAACCCAAAGTCGAGTTGCTCTTTCGTAATCACCAACGGTGGTGACATCTTCAGCACGTTGGCAAACCGGCCTCCTGGAGGTTGGAGAATTACGCCATGTTTTAGTGCGTATTCGACGACTTTCTTCGTCTCTTCGACTGCAGGTGTTTTCTTCGAGTCCTTGACGAGTTCGAGGCCGCACATCATGCCTAGCCCGCGTACGTCGCCGACGAGTCTGTGCTTCTCCTTCATTTCTTCCAGACGTTTTAAGAACTCACGGCCCATGCTTGCCGATTTCTCAACGAGTCTCTCTTTCTCTATGACATCCAGGCTCGCGAGAGCCGCCGCACAACCGAGCGGGTTTGCGGAGAACGTGCTCGTGTGCTGGAAGTCGCCCCAGGAATCCATGATCTTGTCCGTCGAGACCACTAGCGAAATCGGGAAGCCGCTTGCCACGCCCTTCGCGCCTACAAGTATGTCTGGAACGATTCCATAATGCTCGAAACAGAACATCTTGCCGGTTCTTCCAAAT
>Ga0315281_10009866_pt1 | contig 13216 bp, 10 predicted proteins | sample YL17G07_0_MG_FD_204540 | JGI IMG/M metagenome (GOLD analysis project Ga0315281, IMG submission 204540) | Sediment microbial communities from Yellowstone Lake, YNP, Wyoming, USA - YL17G07_0 | ecosystem: Environmental > Aquatic > Freshwater > Lake > Sediment | place: USA: Wyoming | collected... | reverse complement strand
CAAACGCTCAATGGCTATACCGCGTTCGACGGCAGCGAGAATTGCGATGTGTTGAACACCCACCACGGCGAGCCATGAACCTTCCTGCGTGGCTTGTGCAACCAACAACAATGCAACCGACAGTGCCGCATCACCACTACAGGCAACAACCCGACCACGAATAAGTTGACCATCGGGAATGAACGAGCGGACCACATCAGACACGGGAAGGTGACTCGGTTTGGGGTGATCGGCTAGCGAGGTAAGCATGTCCTCACTGTAGCGAACATATGTTCGTAGTCAATTTCGCTGGCGTGGGCCTAGCCCTAGGTGGCGCGGGCCTTTTTCAGTGCGGCTTGGCTTCGGGCCAATAGGGCTGCCGGTATTCGACTCGCCGCGGCACTAACACCTAGATCGGCAGCCGGCTCGGATGTCGATGGCGAGTCGCCCGATACGGCCGGGGCCACCGACTTTGTCAACTCTTCAACAGATTTTGGCTCCATGCCTGGCTTCCAGTATTGATACATGTCTTTCAGGATCTCGGATAGCCCAGCGCTGTTCGCTGAATCGGCAACGTCAACGGTGACGATGTTAGAAAACACATGCACGGCCTTGACCTTGCCAGTGCCAAACAAACTTCGCGCCAACATTGCCGCCGGTTTTGAACCGGTTGCTTCAGCGACACTGGCAAAACGCTCGTGTCCTTGACCGGTAATGGAACGGTTGATCTCAAAGCGCACCCGACTTGGAACCCCGGCGGGTGTTTGTGTCACTGCTACAGGTTGACCCATGGTCACAGACTAGTTGCCACGCCTTCATCAGACTTTGTTTGCGCAACTACGGTTAGTCCATGACCGTTGCCACGACCACTCCAGTGAGTGTTGAAGATTATGTCGCCAAGGCCCGAACATTTCTTGATAACAATGCCGAGCGGCGTGAACTGGCGAAGGCCTTTGTATGGGGTGAGGGTTCAGACAATGTCTCGATGTTTGAGGAGCGGAGTCGCGCCGCTGAACTTGAACTGCTGCGCAGCGCCAAAGATTGGCAAGCCAAACGCTTTGACGCCGGTTTTGCCTGGATCACCGGTCCGACCCGGTACGGGGGCGCTGACCTGACCCCGGCCCACGAACGCGCCTACAACGCCATCGAACGCGAATATCGCACAGCCAATACTGCGATGTTTCAGATTGGACTCGGCATGGTGGCGCCGACAATTCTCGCCCATGCCACCGAAAGTGCACGTGAAAAATATTTGCGGGCGATGTGGCGGGCCGACATCGTGGGTTGTCAATTGTTCTCCGAGCCGGGTGCCGGAAGCGATTTGGCCTCATTGCAAATGAAAGCCGAACGCGATGGTGACGAGTGGCTGATTACCGGACAAAAAGTATGGACCTCGGGTGCACAATTTAGCGACATCGGTGAGGTCATCTGCCGCACCGATGCGAGCCTGCCCAAACACAAAGGTCTCACCGGTTTCATCGTGGACATGCATGCACCCGGAGTTGAGATCCGACCGCTACGACAAATGACAGGCGGTGCCAGTTTCAACGAAGTGTTTTTCAACGAAGTTCGCGTCCCCGACGATGACCGACTTGGTGATGTGAACAATGGATGGAATGTTGCGCTCACCACGCTGATGAATGAGCGCGCCGCAATTGGTAGTGCCGGCAGTGGCGAGACGGCAATGTTTACACGCGTGCTGGGAATGATTCGTCACTTTGGTCTTGACACCGACCCCGTCGTTCGCGACATGATGGCCGATATATATGGTCGGGTAAAGATTGCCGGTTACAACGCCCAGCGCTCACTAGACAAGATTCGTGCCGGTCAAACACCAGGACCAGAGATGTCGATCGGCAAGATGGCTCTTGTTGACAATCAGCGACGGATGAATGAACTTCTCTCACATGTGCTTGGCGCCAGACTGCAAGCCGATAGTGGCGAATGGGGCACGTACGCGTGGGGACAGTTGGTGCTTGGCGCCCCCGGCATGCGCATCGCTGGTGGTAGTGACGAAGTGATGCGCAATATCGTTGGCGAGCGGGTGCTCGGGTTGCCAAAAGATGTTGGCATCGATTCGAAGTCTGCCTTCCGCGACCTAAAGGTTGGAACGCAGAAGGATTGATACCTACGGTCGCTTGAAGTTTGTGGCGAGATCGATCAGTAAACGAGTGCCATACGCGGTCGCCCCACGCTGCAACCAACCAGCATCGCTGTTGGCCCACATCGGCCCGGCAATATCTAGGTGTGCCCATGGCACATTGCCGACGAACTCTTCGAGGAACAAGGCCGCGGTGATCGCACCAGCGTCGGGACCACCAACATTCTTCATGTCGGCGATGTACGAGTCGATCATTTTGCGATACTCATGCTCGAGAGGTAACTGCCACAACTTTTCATCCGTGCGTTCACTCGCGGCGGTGATTTGATCAATCCACTTCTGATTGTTGCCCAGCACACCGGCCATATTCTCGCCAAGCGCACGGGCACATGCACCGGTGAGCGTGGCGATATCCACGATCGCATCAGGCTTCTGCTCGGCGGCAAGCGACAATCCGTCGGCAAGAACCAAGCGACCCTCGGCGTCGGTGTTGTGAATTTCGACTGTCTTGCCGTTGCGAATTGTGATCACGTCACCCATTGCCAGAGCGCTGCCTGACGGCAAGTTATCTGTGCACATCATGTAGCCAGTCACCTGGTTGGTGCAGCCAAGTGCCTTGAGCGTTGACATTGTTGCCAGCACCGCGGCGGATCCACTCATGTCGGCTTTCATCATCGCGTGTGAAGGATCCGATGGCTTGAGGCTGATACCGCCCGAGTCATACATCACGCCTTTGCCGACTAAAACCAAATGTGGCTTGGTTGTCTTTTTTGCACCCTTGCCTTTGGCTGGCTTATACGTGAGACGCACCATGCGCGGTGGCTCGACACTTCCGCGGTTGACGCCGATCATGCCACCACATCCCATGGCCAACAGTTGGTCTTTGTTAAACACTTCAACCTTGAGTCCGGTTTCGGCACCAATCTTCACCGCACGATCGGCGATCTTGCTCGCAGTGAGATATGCCGGCGGCATATTCGCCAGGTCGCGAGCCATACATGTGGCATTCGCAATCACTTGACCGCGCACAATTCCGGCATTCACGGCCGCGGCGGATGCCGCTGAACCAACAAGGGTCACCGTTGTGAGTTTCGATTGATCCTTGTCCACCGTTTTGAGTGCGCTGTAGCGATGGGCAGCGAGTGTGATGCCTTCTACCACCGCTTGCGCTGCCGACTTTCGATCGACACGGCCGACCGAAGCAAGCGTGGTGGCAACCGACTCGAATGATTCAGACACGCGAGCGACTGAAGCGGCTGCCTGTCGCAATGCCTCGGTCGAAACTTTTGTGCTCTCGCCGATTCCGACAGCGACCGTGACAGCGCCTTTCTCGCCGGCAATCACATACGTTTGACCAACTTTGCCTTCGAAGCCAAGTGAAGTAAGCGTCTTGCGCGACACCGAGAGTTCCTTTGGCACTGCACCATCCGTGCTGACCGGTATGGCGACTACTTGTGCCGATGATGGAGCCTGAGTTGCTGTTGCAAATTTTATAGTCATGTCATTTTTCCTTTTCTTTCGTTTCGAGGCATATCTATTTCACATTCTTCACCGGCAATGACTCGCCTTCGTGCCAGCGAGCCATTGTCCATAGTAAATCTGACAGGCGATTGAGATATGGGCCAACACGCGATGGTGACGGTGCTGCCAACAGCGCATGACGCTCGGCGCGACGCACCACGGTGCGACCAAGATCCAACAGTGCTGACACTCGATTTTCACCTGGCACCACGAATTCCGTCGGAGGAGTAAAGCGTTCGTCAAATGAGTCGATCATCGTCTCCAACTTGTTGACCATTTCATCGGTGACAAGCGATGCCCCCGGTGCAAGTTTGTGACGGTTCTCCGACTGGGTGGCAAGTTCAGCCATCAATACCCACAGATCTTTCATCAGCGAAATGAGCGTGGTATCAACTTCGCTACCTTTACCCGCCTCGGCCCGCGCCATACCAAGCACAGCCTGGGCCTCATCAACCGAACCATAAGCGCGGGGCAACTCACTGTCCTTGGATACTCGCCCGCCATAGAACAAACCGGTCGTGCCGTCGTCACCTGTGCGGGTGTAAATCTTTTTGCGGGCCATCGCCGTTAGACGCTACTTGCCGCTTACGAGTCATACACAGCCCACACAATTGATCCAACCGTGACTCTGTTCCTACCCTGCCTTTAAAAATAGGTCGTATCGAAACTCAAGAGCGTCTAGGTGAGGAAGTACAGGTGCACTATTTAGAGAATTAACTGCAATTTTCATCCTGCTCAAACTTGGTCCTAGCGTGCGAGTTTCAATTTCTAGTGTTTTCGGATTGATGGCCCACAAGTTGGCATCAAGCGCTCTATGCAACGATGCCGATAAAAGTAGACCATTCCTCGGATCATCACTGCCGCCCTTATCGACTGGAATTACATGGGCACCATCGAGCATTTCCACGACCGAAAGACCAGACAGAACACATTTACTTCCATATCGCTTCAAGCTTTCGAACTTGAATCGAGAGCTTCTCTCACGTCGCATCACTTGTGTCAATGTTTGCGGACGTGCAACTCTCGGAATAAAGAGATCCTGTCGATCTGGCTCGACAACATACGCCGCAGGCGCAATATCGGCAAACTCAAGCAGGAAAAGTCGTGAGACATCATCGCTATCGGAAACCCACGCACGTTTGACCCGACGAAACCTTCCCTTTTGAACAATCACGAAGATTGGTAGACCAAGTTGCTGGGCCGTCTTTACCGATTCTATTTCGCTTTGGTCGTGACCCATACGACCGGTTGTTGGGTAGTGGTAGATGATGCCGTCATCATCAAGGTCGTCGGCGTAATGACGACCCGTGTGGAGAACAGATACGGCTACGCCCGTCGGTGCGAGAGAACGTGTTCGTGACATGTCCGAATAAATTCCGGCTTGACCGGAATAAATTTTCAAACCTCTCAATACTTCGGCTGGTAAATCTGGCCATTGTGGATGCTGTCGCAATTCCGCCCAAAGCGATTCCCGTAAGAACAGTTCCTCATCTCGGGAAGTAACAGGAATCGCCATTCGCTGCCCAGCCTATGGGAATCGGTACTAGGAGGTTTTGGGTCGACGAGTGATGTTCTAGGGAGTCTCCACATAAAAAATGGCGACACATTTCTGTGTCGCCATTTCTTAATCTGGTGGTGTTCACAGAGGATTACCCTGTGCCGGTCTTGTCACAACAAAGTGTACCAAATGCGTCGATTTCGGAAAATGAAGCGAAATGAAACAGGGTCGGCGGGTTGCCCTGCCGACCCTGACTACTTGATATTTCCCCAGGTCGTCACTTCTGGGTAAGGGGCTCGCGACCACCTCGTCGTTCGTTTTGTCGGAGCCACGGACCGGAATTGAACCGGCACCGCCAGGCTGACAAGACCGTCATGCTGCCGTTACACCACCATGGCACCGATGAAGATGTGTACACAAGCGCGAGGTATAGGAAAAGAAAGTGGCGACACATTTCTGTGTCGCCACTTCTTCACTTGGAGGTGTCTACAGGGTTTACCCCTGTACCAGGATCGTCACCTTGAAGTGTACCAAAACTGTCAAGTACGGCGATTTAGCTGGTGACCTGACTCTTCTCCCAGGCGTGGGCAAGCGCGGCGTAGCGACCACCGATGGCGAGAAGTTCGGCGTGGGTTCCGTACTCGGCGATGCGCGCAGCGTCTATGACCGCAATGTGATCAGCGCGTTGGACCGTCGAAAGTCTGTGGGCTACGACGATCACGGTGCGACCAATCATCAAACGTTCCAAGGCCAATTCAACTTCGGCTTCGGTTCCAGGGTCAAGATTCGACGTGGCCTCATCCAGTACCAACACCGCTGGGTCAACGAGTGCTGCTCGAGCTAGCGCGACCAATTGTCGTTCACCTGCCGAGAGTCGACTACCGCGCTCGCGCACCTCGGTGTCAAGACCATCTGCGAATTGGGCGAAGTGTTCGGTTGCGCCAATCGCATCGATCGCGACATCGATTTCGATGTCGGTTGCAGACGCTCTTGCAATTCGCAGATTGTCGCGAATAGTGCCATTAAAGAGAAACCCTTCCTGAGGGACTACGACGATGCGCCTGCGTAGTGACGCCATCGTCGCCATTTTCAAGTCGATTCCACCAAAGGTGACGCTCCCCTGTTGTGGGTCATATAGTCGGGCCATCAACTTGGCCAATGTCGATTTGCCCGCACCGGTGGGGCCAACAAGGGCGAGTTTTTCGCCCACACTGACACTTATAGACACGTCACTGAGTGCCGGTGTTCCCACGCCGGCGTAAGTGAAGGTGAGATTGGTTACCTTCATTTCACCCGTTGATGGAAGTTCGACGGCACCAGGGCGTTCATCAACTTCAGGTTTGGAATCAAGAATGCCAAACAATTTGTTGAGTGCGGCACCGGCGGATTGCACCGTGTTGTACAGCTGCGAGAGTTGCTGAACGGGATCGAACAGACTGGAGAGCAGCAACACGAATGCCACCACGGTGCCGAGGGTGACTGTGCCGCGATGCACAAACCAGCCGCCGATTCCAATGACGAGCGCACCGGCAAACACACCAGAGAACTCGACCAAGGCGAAGTACCAAGTGCTTACTCGCACACTCTTTTCGTGACTGGCGAAGAGCGCTCGATTCGACTTGGTGAATTTCTTGATCTGTTCGTCTTCTTGGGCATAGGCCTGAATAACACGAACGGCGGTGATGCCTTCTTGAAGGGCAGAAAGGTTGGCACCGATGCGTTCGCGCACGGTGAGATAAGCCCTGTTTGAGTCGCGCTGAAACTTGATCGATGAAGCGAGAAGTACGGGCATTACCAATAGAGCCACCAAGGTGAGTTGCCATGACATCGACAACAACACCACAATGGCGAAAACCATTAGCATGCCAGCGGCAACAAATTGCAGCAATCCCCACTGCACTAACTCGGCCATTGACTCGATATCGGCTGTCATCCGGGCTACCAGCACGCCAGCCTTGTTGCGGTCGAAAAATGCCATCGACTGACGTTGCATCTGCTTGAACACCGCTAAACGCAAAACCCGGAGAAATGATTCACCTGTGCGATTTAGATAGAGATATTGCATCCGTCCGAATACATAGGCGACCGCGGTCACCATCAGATAAGCAATTACGGCCCTATTCAGTTGCCTTGGGTTTTTGGCACGAATTCCTGAATCGATGCCATATCGCACGAGTAACGGCCCAGTAAGTGTGGTCACGGTAGTCACGCACACGCAGGCCAACGAGATATACATCGTCTTGCGAAACGGTTTAGCCATCCGCAACACACGACCGATAATCGTTTTGGCTTGGGCACGACTCAGGCGATCTTCGTCGGAGACTCCGCCATGCGACCACATGTCAGTTGTCCTCCTTGCTCATCGCCGCCAGCACTTCGCGGTAACGCGAATTGGTACCCACCAATTCATCGTGGCGGCCGACGGCGGCCACGTGGCCATCATCAAGCAACACCACGCGATCGGCAAGGGCAATCGTGCCTGGGCGATGGGCAATGACAATGGTCGTGCGACCGCTCATCACGGTACGCATAGCTTCGCGAATTTCGCCTTCTTTGCTCGGGTCAACTGCCGAGGTGGCGTCATCTAACACGAGCACCCGTGGGTCGGCAACGATGGCGCGGGCAATGGCAATGCGTTGACGCTGACCACCGGAAAGTGAAAACCCGCGCTCGCCGATCACCGTTGCATACCCGTTTGGCAACTGCAGGATGAAATCGTGAGCACCAGCAAGATGTGCAGCTTGTTCGATGTCATACTGGCTCGCATCGGATTTGGCGAAAGCGATATTGGCGGCAACTGAATCGCTAAACAGCAATGTGTCTTCAAACACCACGCCTATAGATTGACGCAACTCGCGTAGACGAAGTTTGCGCACGTCAATCCCATCGAGAAATACGTGGCCGCTATCGGTGTCGTAGAATCGCAGCAATAGTCGCACCACGGTCGACTTGCCCGAGCCTGTGGCACCAACAATGGCGATGGATTCGCCGGCGCCAATGGTGAAGTTGAAGTTGCGCAGAACGGGGTATGCGGGGTCGTAGCCAAACTGGACGTGATCGAATTGCACGGCACCGACTGGTCCTACCTTTGGCAAAGTGAGTGGCTTGACCGGGTCGATCACTTGCGACTCAGTCGAAAGGACCTCTTGAATGCGAACGAGTGCGGCGGCAGCTTGTTGACCGAGGGCAACAATCATCCCGATGTTGCGCAACGGCCACACCAACAATGTGAGATAGACATTGAATGCCACGAGATCGCCAATCGATAATTGACCGCTGATCACACGATGACCGCCTACGCCGAGCACGGCTACCAATCCGAGTGCCGGGAGCAGATCGATTGCCGGCAAAAAACTGCTACGGATTCCCGCGGCCTTGAGTGATTCACGCTTAATGTCGTCGGCTTCTTTGGCGAGTTTGTCGTACTGCACTTGCTCGGCGCCGAAACCTTTAACTACACGCACACCGGAGACGCTTTCTTCCACCACGCTTGCCAATTGCGCTTGCTCGACTTGTACGGCAAGCACGGCTGGGTGAATGCGATGCGAGAAGCGACGTGCTGCCAGATTGACAAACGGCAACGGCAACAATGCGACAGCGGCCAGAATGGGATCGGTGATGAACAATATTGCTGTGACGGCAAAAATTTGAATCACGTTTGAAAGAGTGATCGGAATCATCACAATGAAGGCCTGCACCTTTTGCATGTCGCTTGAGGCGCGACTCATCAGTTGACCGGTCTGAGCGCGATCGTGGTAACCGATGTGTAATCCCAATACGTGGGCAAACAATCGCTCACGCAAAAGTGTTTCGGCCCACCGACTCTCACGGAAGGCCACATACCGACGCATGCCCGAGAGGATGCCGATGACCACGCCGGCACATGCAATAAGTACCGACCATTTCAGTAGCGACCCGTTGCGCTCGATGCCGTGGTTGATGGCGTACTTGGTGAGTTGTGGCACGGTGACTTTGCCGGCCGCCCAAAAAATACCTATGACCACGCCGATAATTAAGTTGCGACGTTGCACGCGCAACGTGGCGCGCAATAGTTTCCAACCTTCGCTGCGTTGTTGTTGCTCAAAATCAAGCCGTGTTGTGGCTTCGACATCAGAATCAATGGTGGTCATAGACGCTGTCTTGTGACACGGTTAGTGCGCGCTGGGTGACAAATCTTGGACTGCCTTCCAGTAATCCATCGCTGGGTCGAGTGGCAATATCGCCAATGCCGACGTAGTCACCCCGTTGTCGAAATACTTTTGTATCTTGGCGCGACATTCGGCCGCACTTCCGTGCACGACAAGATCATCCACTAATTCATCGGAGATAGCGGCAAGTGCGGCTTTGCGGTCACCGGCTTTCCAGGCATCCCACATACCTTGCATCTGAGGACCACGCCCGAGCCATTCGTGAAACGCTGCGTACACCGGCACATTCATATATGCGGCAATGGCAAAACGCGCCGCATCACGAACCTGCTGGGTGTTTTCACTTGGACACACGAAGATGCGGGCGACAATTTCTTTTTCGACACCGCCTGCGGCGTCATTGACAACTTTCACGACCTTGGTGACGTCACCGGCAGATAACCAGTTGATGATCGCGCCATCGGCTTCTCGAGCGGCCAGTTTCAACATGCCCTGGCGAAGAGCGGCGACCAATATTTTCGGTTTGTGTTCTGGCTTGACACCCAATCGAAACCCGTCGACTTTGAATGTGTCGTATTGCTTGGAGACTTTCTCGCCAGTGAAGGCATCGTGCAGGAATCGCACCACATCCCGTACCTTCTTATATGGCTCAAAAAAGGGCACACCATTCCATCGTTCAACTATGACGTTGCTTGATGAACCAATACCGATGGCGAATCGCCCTGGTGCCGCATCGGCCATCGACGCGACACTTTGTGCCATGCAGGCTGGGGATCGCGTGTAGGCGGGAACGATTGCAGTGCCCAGACGCAGGCGTGGTTCCCATGCGGCGGCCAATGCAAGTGGCGTAAACGCATCGGCACCGTCGGATTCGGCCGACCAAATATCGGTGTAGCCCATGTCGGCCAGTTCACCAAGACGTTTTTGGTGAGTATGCAAATGCCCAGGTAGCGGAACAGTCATACCAGGTCGCTTAATCATGTAATTAATTCCTCCATAAACGAGCGATACAGCTTTGACTTGCTGTTGCCAGCAATGTGCCGTCTTCCGCAAACATCGTTACCGAACCATGACCGAAGCCCCGTTCGACCGCGTATATCTGTATGTCTAACAACACCCATTTCGTGGGAACGAGGCGAACGACGCGCAGTGTGTTGTCAAGACTATTTCCACCACCCGGCACTCCAAGAGCCTGACCGATTCCCATCGGCACAAAATCGCCAAGCACCGCCAATGTCGCGGTATCCACATCGGTAAGCACATCAGGAATTCGCGCCCACATTAGAGTTCGGCCATCACTCAGTGATCCATCCAGCTGTTCCAGATCGCGTCCGATCACAATTCGTTGATCGAGTCGTTCATGGATCGTGTTCTCCACTGGATGTCGGTGTGATCTCGCCACGAGATCATCTGGCCGTGGCGCTTGGGGCATCTTCACAAACTGACCGGAGTGTTCAAATTCGCGTTCACCCAATGCGGCGTTAACCGTGAGAATTTCGCGATCGTCGACATGACACACCGCTCTCGCTTGGGTTATTTGGTGGCCAACTACCGCAAGCGTGACATCGATAAGCATGGTTTCACCAGATCGCGCATATGACAGGTACTGCGCCGTTGCCCAAATGCAATGACGACCAGTGAGTTGTTCCATGGCAGAGACAGCAGCGGCAAGACCAGCACCGCCAAATAAGAATCCGCCTCCAGTGCATAGGCGAGGTGGTACCACCATGACCGATTGACCCGGCTCACCCGTTGGTTCAATTTCGAGAAAGGCTCTGCTATCCACGACTTTCGTACCCTAATGCCCGCATCAAGTCGAACGACTACTTTGACACCATGGAACAAAATGTAGCGACACAACTCGTAGGTGCCTCACCATGGCAAGGGGACGCAGTGTCACTCGTGGATGCGTTTCGCACCGGCCAACGATCACCGATTGAAGAGTTGGACTCCACGTTGTCAGCAATTGGATCCAGCACATTGAATGCATTCTCGTTTCTCGATCCCGAGGGCGCCCGCCAACGTGCCCGCAAGGCTGACGTATCGCTTCCATTTGGTGGCGTGCCTCTCGGCGTGAAAGAACTTGATTCAGTTCTTGGGTGGCCCGACACTGACGCATGCGTGATATTTGCCGATCGTAAAGCGACACATACGTCACTGATGGTCGAGCGCGTCACCACAACTGGCGGTGCCAATCCAATTGGATTGTGCACCGCAAGCGAATTCGGCGGTGTCAATGTGACTCGCACCGTGCTCAACGGCGTCACGCATAATCCATGGCAACACGGCCGCACCCCGGGTGGATCATCAGGTGGAAGTTCGGCAGCGGTAGCCGGCGGCCTGCTCACCATTGCAACTGGTGGCGATGGTGGGGGCTCCATTCGAATTCCTGCTGGCTTTACGGGTTTGGTTGGACTCAAGGCAACATTTGGTCGTATTCCGCGAGCACCAAAAGTAAAACTCGGTAATCTCACCGTGAACAGCGGATGTATGGCACGAAGCATTCGCGATACCGCGCGATGGTTTGATGTCTGCAACGGACATGATTCGCGCGACCCGCTTAGTCTGCAACGAGTAGATAATTGGGAGACCGAACTTGGAACATTTAGTGATTCGTTGCGCGGCAAAACAGCCGTGCTCGCGCCCAATTGGGGCGGTGCAGTGGTATCGCCAGCAATGTGGACACAACTCGACGAGTACGGTCGGCGCTTGGCTTTGGAAACTGGATTGCGATTGGTCGAGATTGATACGTCGTTGCCAAATATGGGAGCGGCTTGGTCGATCAGCGGCATGATTTCGATTCACGCCGAATTGGCTGAACATTGGCCAGCATGCGCCGATGTACTAACTCCGGAGATGCGAGCCGGCCTTGAACTTACGTCGGGTAAATACAACGCCGAAGCCCGGGCCAAAATTGAAAGTCGTCGAGTGTTGTTGAACGAACGAATGGCTGAAATTTTTAACGCCGTTGATTTTGTGATCACTGCGAGCAATCCTGATGTTGCTTTCGCCGCCGAAGGACCATTGCCTGCGACATTTGGTGGAATTGTTGGAGGGCAGGGCAATAATGGAAAACTCACGTTCCCTGCCAACATGTACGGAAACCCAGCCATTTCGATTCCGTGTGGAACCCTTGATGGCCTACCGATCGGATTACAAGTGAATGGTCGTCACTTCAGTGAACAATTGCTCTTAGATCTTGGATTGGCAATGGAACGAAGTCGCCCGTGGGCGCTCGTTGCACCACACTCACCGCACTAAACCGAGCCAAATGGAAACGGTGATTACGCGAGCAGCGCGCGAGCCACAATATCAGTGCAAAACGCGGTGAGAATCGCCAGGTACATCAGTCCGGTGGCCGCCATCACTGCCGAATAACTGCGTTCTTTGAGAGCCGCCCGCGTGACGACGACGAGTATTCCAGTAACGATTGCCGACGCCAACCAAAACCAGCCAAGGACTCCATTCCAACCATCATCAATTGACCCGTTCAGCACACTCACCATTCCAGTCGGCAACAGAAGCACAATTATCTCCGCGGGCCAGACCCACAACACAGCGGTGATGAGCTCATTGATCAATCGTCGCGGCATGCCCGGTTGCACCAAGTACCAGTGACCAAGCAACATTGCGTCGCTGACCGAACCAAGAAATGCGGCACCCACCAGCACCCGCGCTAGCGAAACGGCTACATCGAAACTGCCCGCATCTCGCACGGCGACGATTCCGGCGGCGATTAATCCAACAGCACCAAGGACTGGTGCGATGAGATCTCGGTGCGGGGTTGTGTTTCGATATGTCGCCAATGCCACAAGCGCAAGCGCACCGGCGGCGATCTCGCGTACGAGCACGACGCCATATCGCACACCACAGACGACCGCCGCGATAGCAAATGTGGCATAGACGAGACGCAACAATTTGGCATAACCCGGACCTACGTCGCGATTACGGTTGGTATACCAACCAAAG
>Ga0315281_10009865_pt1 | contig 13220 bp, 17 predicted proteins | sample YL17G07_0_MG_FD_204540 | JGI IMG/M metagenome (GOLD analysis project Ga0315281, IMG submission 204540) | Sediment microbial communities from Yellowstone Lake, YNP, Wyoming, USA - YL17G07_0 | ecosystem: Environmental > Aquatic > Freshwater > Lake > Sediment | place: USA: Wyoming | collected... | reverse complement strand
TTGTTCGTAAGGGCATTCCTGTTATTGCTGAGGTGTTGGCTGGTAAGTTTTACAGAACTACTGAAATTGGCACTCATATGGTGCTTATTCGCGGTTTTACCAGGGAAGGATTTCTCATCTGCGATCCTTGGGGCGCCCAGCATTATATTTCTTATACGCACTTTAACAAAGCCTGGATTCCAAGCAGAAAGTTCGGTAAAAGTATGATTGTTATTGAGCCTACTTCGAGACGTCGGATTTTAACAAAGTGAAATCCGAGGATTCAAAGTAGCGTGAGTCTACTTTGAAACCATTATCTCGATAACATCCCTGCTCTTCAGCGGGATGTCTTTTCCAATTTTTCTTTTGCTTTTGACGTCTATTGCCGCTACGAAGTTTTTCGCCAGGTCTGTGTGGATGTGCGCGGCGAAGTCCAGCGCCGTGCTTCCCGGTTTCAACAAAAAGCAGTCCGGCAGTATTCTTCCTTGGCTGTCGCCTAGTTTGCCGACTCCTCCTGGGAATATGGCGATGTACCTCAGCAAGTTTAATACTGCGAAGTCAAGCGCGTTTTGCACTCCCGTGCTTCCATATTTGTCCAGCACGTTTTCTTTGATGAAAGTTAGCGCTTTTTTCTGTCTTTCATTTACTTTGTCAGTCATTTCAAAGTTTGATTCTCCGGGAATGTATTTTATCAGCCCTGCTTTTGCCGCTTCTTTGAGCGCTAGCTCAGAATCTCCTGAGCAGGGGATGATTATGTACTCCGGGAATTCTTTCTTGCACCGTTCAAAATTCGCCTGTGCTGTTGGCAGGTCCATTTTATTCGCTATGATGAGCATTGGCTTTGTTATTTTTCTGATGTGCTTCGCGATTGCAAGCAAGTTCTCGTCAGTCCAGTCCGCTGGCTTTTCAGGATTTAAATTTAATTTGTTCATCGCTTCTTCTACTATTGGCTCTGTCACGTTTAGCCCGGAGAGTTGCTTCGCCATTGCTTGGGCTAATTTTTCTCGTTGCTGCTGAACTGTGCGGGCGAATCTGTCCCATCCTCTGTGTATTATGCCGAGCACCCACATGTCAAGTTCTATTTCAAGGAATCTGATGTCGAATGCGGGGTCGTAGCTTCCTGGTTCTATCGGCTCTCCTTTTTCGCTGGTTGTTCCCGCCATGTCCACAACGTGAATAAAGACATCCGCCTGCCTTAAATCGTCTAAGAACTGGTTTCCCATTCCTTTGCCGGTGTGCGCTCCTGGCACTAGTCCTGCGACATCAAGTACTTCTATTGGCACGAATCTTTTGTTGTTCGCGCAGTATCCATATCTTGGGTTGCACTGCACTCCTAATTCTTTGTCTACGCAGTCTATTTTGATGAACGCGAACGCTCTGTTCGGCTTTATTGTCGCGAATGGGTAATTCGCGATTAAAGCTTCTGCTAGCGTTGCCGCTCTGAAGAATGTCGATTTTCCAACGTTTGCCTTTCCTACAATTCCCACTAGCATAGTATACGCTCGCCTATTCGTGCTTTATTAAGTTTGTCCCCCCGTTATCTTTATAAACTCGCCTGCCATAAAACAATTCATGGCGTTTCAGCAGGCGACCTCAAATCCGATTATGGATAGATTTACTCATATGAAGTGCGAGCGCATTCACGTCGCTGAATGGCAGCTTAGGATTCGTGATGCTTACAATCTCGCGTATGTTTACACGATGATTCACGATTGGATGGTTGAGGAAGGTTGGGCTCCTCGCGATGATATGTTTTTCCCGGAAACTTATTACATGCAGCGTGAGCATCCTACTTTCGGCAAGGAAATCTGGCTTAGGTGGCGTTTGACTAAGAAGCCTCCAGGAGCCAAGGGCGGCTTGTTCTTATACGCGATGGATTTGGATTTGAAGATGATTGGCGTAAAGGATACCGAGATTGTTTGGAAGGGGCAGAAAATAAAGGCTGACAGGAGTGAGTTTGAGCCGAATTGCCGCGCGTATTTGCTCATTGATAGAAGCGGAGAGTGGAACACTTGGCCGTTTAAGGAGATTAAAGAGCTTTACACCAGGCGCACTATGCGCAATAAAATATTGATGCACAAGAAGAAGATTTATTCTGATACTTATCGTTTTCGCGACCTTTTGATGAATTACCTTAAGCTCGAGACTTTTATGCCTACGAAAGAAGCTGGGGAGTTCTTTGTCAAGCGTACTCTTGAATAACTCTGTAATTCTTGGAATAGATATTCCAAGCTGCTCAAGAACCGCTATGATGGGGTAGTAACGTGCGGTTCTTGGCACAAGACAAATGTTTATAAATGGTATTTCGTATTTTTAAAGTATGGCAACAACAATTCCGCAGCCAACGACTTTAATCACTCATCGTGGTTTTTTCAATTATTCTGCGCTTTTGCAGGCTGCCCGAAGATGGTTTGTTGAAGAGGATTTTGAGACTCTCGATATGCCGTTGTATATGCAGAAGTTTCCAACTCCTACGGGAACCGAGCACGAATTTAAGATGAAGGGCACTAAAAACGTGACTGAGTATGTGCAGTTTAAAGTCGAGTTTTTTATGCGCGTTTACAATATGCGTGATATCGAGATTATTCAGGATGGTAAGAAAATCAAGCTGCAAGAGGGCCAAGTGTGGATTAATGTCATTCCAGAGCTCGTGCTTGACTGGCAGAAGCGGTTTGAGGGCGCTGGTCCTTTCAGGAATTTTTTGAAGTCGCTGGATGACTTTTACAGGAATTACATTATTAAATACACGATTTCTGACTACTGGGAAGATATGGTGTTGATAAAAGCCGGCCAGTTGGCAAGAATTATTAAGGAAACGCTTGGTCAAGAGGTTATCTGATGGCAGAACGATTGATTGTTGTGGATAGGGATCGCCTGGAGTATGATGGCGTGTTTGACGCAAAGGAAGTTCTGAGAGTTATGCAGCAGTGGTCTTCTGACAAAGGTTATTGGCTGATAGAAAAGAAGCACGGTGAGTCAACAAAGCCTGAGGGCAAGTATATTGATATGGAGTTTGAGCCTTTCAAGAAGTTTACTGATTACGCGAAGGGCATTATCAAGATTCGCGCGCAGTTTAATGAAGTCAAGGACATAGTGATTGAGCGTGACGGCAAAAAAGTGAGGATGCAGGAGGGCAAGATTTTAATCCTGCTTAGCGGCATTCTCGAGACTGATTATGAGGGCAGGTGGGAGGGCAAGCCTCTTTTCTATGTCTTGCGCACAGTTTTTGAAAAGTATGTCTATGGTCCTTTTATCAGCGGTTTTGAGCGCGGCGTGAAAGAGGACGTTATGTCTTTGAAGAACAATCTCAAGGCTTTCTTGAACTTGACAAGATTTACCTAAAAATCAATTATTTTTCCTTTCTTTCCTACATTAATCACGAGTGTGTTTCCTATTTTTTCTTCTATGCCTTCTGCTTCGTGCACGTGTCCGCACAGTACAACGTCTGGTTTTGTTGATTCTATGGCTTTTCTTAATCCAATGCTTCCTTTGACAAATTGCGAGAATGATTCCATTATTGTGCCGGAGGGGTGGACGTGCGCGACTAGCAGTCTTTTTTGCGCGTTTTGCACTTGTTCGTGCGTTTTCTTTATAGTATCGTAGCGTTCTTTTTCCGTGAGCTCGTTTGCTCCGCCGCAGCCGAATATCGCGAGATTTCCATACTGTACGCTTTTTCCGTGCAAATTCATTACTTTGTATTGCGCTGATAAAAAGTCTGTGGCGAACCAGTCGTGGTTTCCAGGCACTAAAAACACGGGCTTTCCTGTTTTCACAAAATGATACAATACTCCTTCCGTGTCATTTTCTTCAACGATGTCTCCATTGAGCACGATAATGTCCGCTTTTTCATCTATTGCTCTTTGCGCGAGGCTCTGTGCCGTGCTTCTGTCGCCGTGGAAGTCTCCTGCCGCTAGTATTCTAACCATTACTTATATACTCCAGTATACACTTTAAAAATGTTACCAAAACCAGCCGAATTTCTTCTTGCTTCGTACTAGCTTGTGGAGTTCTATTTCAAGCTGTTCTGCGTGTGGAAACTTCTTTTCATCGCGTAGAAATTCAGTGCTGTGATGCCTGCTTCTTCCTTTTTTTGCGGTATACTGGTGTTTTTTGTGCAGCATTTCGTGGTACATTACGTAATCTCTGAGGTTTTCATTTTCCATTAATATCGAGCTGATTGTAATCGTGTCAGTCGCGTATTCGTATGTTCCTAATCTATTGATTCCATTTCCAATCCTTAAATTCGGCTGTTCCATCATTCCGTTAAAAAACATCTCATTCACGCGCTCGAAGCTTTCCTCAAGCACTGGGTGCGTTTGTGTTTTTGGCGCGACAGAAGATAAGCTTTTGATGAAGTTGTGGTACAAGTCCATGTTGATGGTTTGCTTACTCGCAACTTGTTGCGAGTTCCCGAAGACTTCCAGTCTTCGCGATTTTGTCTTGAACATTCGTACCAATAATTCCTGCATTAGTCCTTTTTGGATGTCTGGGCTTACTCCTTTCCATTGCCTGCTCATGTTGACTGTTATTTCGCCCCAGCTCATTCTTATGTTGGCGTTGTAGCCTCTGAATTTTCCGCTGTATTTGAGAACAAAGTTTTTTGGCGTTCCTTCGGGATACAATTCTTTGTACGCTTGTTCTAAAACGCTCATGCGATGGGGTATCTAAGCATGGCTCCTATTTTTCCAATGTCTCTGAGCTGTGCTCCCTCTCTTGTTTCTGTTGAAATGATTCTTACTTCTGTTGAGAATGCTTTTGCCGTGATTTCGAATTGTTCTATTTTTTGCTCGTCAAGCGCGTCTGATAGCAATAGCATGCCAACCGCTCCCATTTCTAGCGCTTTGAGCGTGTTTGCTTCTCCGTATGTTACCATGTCTGGTTTTGTCGCGAGTGTTTCCAAAAATTTGCTTACTATTTTCTTTTCTTCCGCGACGTCTTCTTGTGCGAGGACGTCTTGGCATTTGTCAAGTAATTCCTGCAGGCCGAATTCTTCTGTGTAACTCAAGTCTTTGATAGCGATAATTTTTTTTTTAACGTCCGCTGTGATGTGTCCGCTTTCCACGAAGTCGTATTTTGTCGGTCCCGGTCCCCCTACTAGAATTCCTTTTAGTCCTTCCATTCTTAAAAACTGGTCTTTGACTATGTCCGCCACTTTTTTGAAATGGTCATTAACAGCTATTTCCCTGTTTCTCGCGAATCGTATGCTTGATTGTCCGCCTGCTTTCATTTTGCCGGGGACGTGCGAGTGTGTTGATATGAGCGGGATTATGGCTTTTCCTTTGAGAATCGCGATGGTCGCGTCTCTTGAATCTATTACTATCATGCCGTATGCTTCTTTTGCTTCAAGCATTTCGCGCAGTATGTCCAGCTGGAAGTTTTTGTCGCATCTGTAAATTCGTGTCTGGATTGGGATTGGGGGCTCTATTGCCCAGACTTTCACGTCTGATGATCCTTGTCTTGCCGCGACGTTTCCTGAGAATACGGCCAGTCCGTTTTTTGGCGTTCCTTTGAACAGCCTTAAATGCACTATCATTCTTTCAAGCGCGTCAATTACGTTTTTTTTGGTCTGCGCGCTTTTGATGTTTGTCGCCGTTCCTTGTTCTTGCTGTAAATGCTGTATTATTTTATTCAGGTCATATCCTGAGGGCACGTAGACTGTTACAAATTCGGTATGGGGCGCGCTATACGAGTCTAGTTCCTTCACGAATTTCTTCAGGTGGAATCTTTCGTTTTCCGATAATGACATGAGTTTTGCTCTGCATGGACGATATATAAAGCTTCTCTCCTAGGAAAGCTTTTTAAACCCCCTACTGTTCCGCACTATTCATGGCAGAAGCAAGGGTTGGTTTAGGTCCTGTAAAACGTTTTGGAGTGCGTTATGGTCGTACGATTAAGCACAATCTTGCTAAGATAGAGATTGAGCAGAAGAAGGATCACATCTGTCCTTATTGCGCTAAGCCTAAAGTTCACCGTGTTTCATATGGTATCTGGCTGTGTGATAAGTGCAACGCGAAATTTACCGCGAAGGCTTACACTGTTGGCACAAAATTGAGTCTTGTTGAGCAGGCTGCCCAGATGATTGCAGAAGCTCCTGAAATTCGCACTAAAGAAGTTTTGAAGGAAGAGGATTAACATGGTCAAGTATACTTGTTTTTTGTGCGGTAAGAAGATTTCTGAGGAAATGATGGGCAAGCGTGTGCGTTGTCCTTACTGCGGCAGCAAGGTTTTGTACAAGTCTCGTTCTGTTTCAACTAAGGTTAAAGCGATATGACTGTGCCTAGGGAAGCTCAGGAAAGCATTCAGCGTCTTCAAATGATGGAGCAGAACCTGCAGGCGTTAAGCATGCAGAAGCAGCAGTTTCAGGCTCAGTTGTTTGAAGTTGAGGGCGCAGTGAAGGAAGTTGCCGTGTCTCCTGTGGCGTACAAGCTTGTTGGCGGGATTATGATCGGCGCTGATAAGGATGTTTTGCAGAAGGAGCTTCAGTCAAAGAAAGAGCTTCTTGAATTGCGCGTTCAGACTTTGGAAAAGCAGGAAAAACAGTTAAAGGAAAAGGCTAAAAAACTGCAGGAAGAAGTTATGGCGAGCGTGAAATAAATGGACGGGTTGCAGAATGTTCTAGCCGCTCTTCAGGAATTGGAGCAGGATTCTTCTACTCCCAAGAACGTGCGCGCTAGGCTCGCTTCCACGATTAAAGTTCTTAATGAAAACGCTGAAACTTCTATAAAAGTGAGCAAGGCGTTGCATGAGCTCGAGGATTTGACGGAAGATACTAATGTTCAGTCTTACACGCGCACGCAGTTGTTCAACATAGTCAGTCTTCTTGAGATAGTCTAGTATCAGAGCGCATTGTTAACTGAAATATTGTTCGCTCTGATAGTATAGCAAAGAGCACAATTTCTAGATAATTACTGCTCTTTGCTTTAGATAAACTTCGAAGAATACAAATGCGGCACGTAATATTCGTCCTTGTCCACAACAGTGCTCGATACTATGCCGATGCGCTTGAGTTTTCCTTTTATCAGTCCAATCTGCACGTTCTTTCCAAGTTTTGCTTTCATTCTTTTCCTGATTAGCATTCCAATTATCGCGTTCGGGATGAAATCCCTGATTGTTAGCGTGAGCGAAAATCCGATTACCGCAATCGCGATTATCGCTATGATTACAAGCACTATTTCTGTCAGTCCGAATTGCTGCAGTATGAGAAGAAATGTCGCCGCGTAAATCAGGTATTCAATTGCTGTCCCAAAAGCGTCGCTTATTGGCTTGAATCCTGCGCGGATAAGTATCCTGTTCAATTCCGCTTCTGCGAATATTCTTTTTGCCAGTCTTCCCGAAACCTTGGCTATTATGAATCCGACAAGTACTGTGATGAGCGCGGCCGCTATCTGGCCGTACGCTTCTTGTATGAAGCTTGCAAATGCCATATGTTTGAATGCATCTTGATGGTTATAATTAGTTTTCGCTCAAAGCATCATATTTTAATACTTGATATTTTGCGTTATTCTTTATGAGCGACCTTCATATCAAGATTAAGGAGATGGAAGATGCCATGTCCAAGGCCAAGTACAACAAGTCCAGTGAGCACTGGTTTGGCTTGATGAAGTCGCAGATTGCCAAGTTGCGCGAGAAGATTGAGAAAAAGGCTGCTGGCAAGGGCGGCGGTGAGGGATGGTTTGTCAAGAAGACGGGCAACGCCACTGTTATTCTTGTTGGCTTTCCGAGTGTTGGTAAGTCTACATTGCTGAACGCTTTGTGTGGCACGAAATCAAAGGTCGCCGCTTACGATTTTACAACTCTTGATTGTATTCCGGGCACTTTAAATTACAACAATGCTAAAATCCAGATTCTTGACGTTCCTGGAATTATTGCGGGCGCTGCGTTTGGCCGTGGTCGTGGCAGGGAAGTTCTTGCGATGGCGCGCAATGCGAATCTTGTGCTATTTATCATAGAAGCTTTGCATCCTGAGCATTTTATCGCTCTCAAAAAAGAAGTTCATGATGTTGGCATTCGCATTAACCAGCGCCAGCCCGTTGTGAAGATTGTCAAGGGAGTGCGCGGGGGAATCAGCATTAATTCTACGGTTAAGCTGACCAAGGTCAGCCTTGAAACCTTGACTGCTATTTTGCAGGAGTTTAAGATGATGAATGCCGGCGTAGTAATTCGCGATGATGTTGACATAGACCAGTTTATTGACTGCATTGAAGGAAATCGTAAATACGTGCCCGCCATCGTTTGCGTCAGTAAGGCGGACTTGCTCAATGATGGGCAGCGCAGGCAATTGCAGGAAATTCTGCCGCATCCGTTTTTTGTCAGCGCTGAGAAGAAAGAGGGCTTGGAAGATCTTAAGGAGAAGATTTTCCATTCTTTGAACTTCGCCCGCGTTTATTTGAAGGAAATAAACCATAAGCCTGATCTTGATGAGCCCATGATTCTCACGAATCCTGTCACGCTGAAGACTGTTTGCGAGCACATTCATCGTGATTTTGTCAGGAAGTTCAAGTTTGCCAGAATCTGGGGCAAGGGCGCAAAGTTTCCCGGCCAGCAGTTCCGCAATCTTGACAAGGTTCTAGAAGACGGTGATATCGTCGAGATTCATATAAGATGAGCTTTTATGCCCGTTCTATCGCGATTTTTTTATGAATTTGTAGTTTGAGCTGGTGCCAGTCTTGCGCTCGCTGTTGATATTTACAATAAGCTTGCTTGTTATGGTGTTAATGTTTTAGTGAGTGATATGAGTACGAAGAGCAATCATGGTCCTGCTCTTATGCTTCTTAAGCATTTCAGGAAGCGTGGTTGAGCAGGCACAAATTGTGCAGTGTTATTTTTCTTGTCACTCTTCCGATTGGCTGGCTTCTTACGCTTATGAGTGAGCATTTTTCTTTCAATGCTGCCTCGTCTATGTTTCCAGGGCTTACGGCTACGACTGCTGCTCCTTTTTTAACAGCATCTGTGGGGAGTTTGTATGTGGGATCCGGCACTGCTGTAACTATCAAGTCTGCTTCTCTTAGCATTGCATCTATTGTTCTCGTGCTTGTTTTGTCGTAGGCTGCCAGCACGGTCATTCCTAATTCTTCCAGAATCGATCTTAGTGGTTTTCCAACAACGTCAGAGCGGTTGATTATCAAGGCATTTCCTTTGAATTCATAGTCGTGGTGTTTCAAGGTTTCCACGATTGCTTTTGCCGTGCAGGGTACCACAAGTCCGTCATGGTAGCCTTGGAATAATGCTCCCACGTGTTCTTTATGCAGTCCTTCCACGTCTTTTTCAGGCGAGATGCCGTTTGCCAGTTCATGTTTGTCTATTTTTATGCTATCGCCCAGCGGATATAATACCAGAATTCCGTGTATTTTTTTATAATCATTGCAGTGGGTGATGATCTCGACAAGTCCTTCGTCGCTCTGGCAGTTGAATGTGTGGTGTCCAATTCCGAATTGTGCGCAGTCTTTTTCAAGTAGTTGCTGGTAATCGATTGCTGATTGTTTGTTAGTTGCTCGTATTGTTGCAAGCGCAATTCCTTCACGTAATTCGTTTCTGATGCGTGCCGCGTATTTCTTCGCTACTGCATCTGTGTCTAATATGTATGCCCCCATAGTACGCGCTCCCCTTGATTCAGAATAAATAGCTTTCTATAATAGGCTGACGTACTCGCTCTTGCTCACTTTCGCCTTTTTCGCGAGCTTGTCCATCGCTTTGTCAAACCCGCTTCCGTATTGCGCCGCCTGTTTCTGCCTCCACGCGACTTCTTTTGGCAGTCCTAGTTCTTCCGCGATCTCCCGTAAAATTATTTTCTTGTGCTCAGAGTTTACCTTTCTCTCTCCGGGGATTCCCATTGCGGCTTTAATCAACTCATCATCCAAGAACGGCACTCTTACAGTTATCTCCATCTTATTTCCAATTGCCGCGTCTCTTGTCAAGTCTCTCTGCCACATTTCTTTGAGGCCTTTCCAGCATTCTTCATTTATGTCATCCGCTTTTGAGTGTCTTTGATATCCCGCGAATATTTCTTCGCTTCCTAGTCCGCCAAAGAACACTTTTACATCCGCAAGCTCAATCGCCGCGACAATGACGCTTCCCACTCCGACATTGACAACATCTGGCTTGTCAAGCATTTTTTTTGTTTTCTTTAATATCTGTTCTACTTCATCAAATGAGTATTCTTTGTGCACCAATTTTAATTTCAACTTCTTGGCTAGTTCTTTTGCCGCTTCCAAGTCTTTGCTTCCCTTGATTCCAACGCTGTAACAAGTAAAGTTGTCAGTAAACCTTTTCAAAATTAGTGCCAGTAAGCTGCTGTCCACTCCTCCGCTTAAGAACAACCCGAATTTCTCTTTAGGTATTCTTTTCTCAACCGCGTTGAGTAGCGCTTCTTTTACCGCTTCTTTCGTGCTTGGAACAATCTCCTTCCTCAATTCATCAATATGCGCGTTCCATTTTTCTTGCGATGGCAGCTTTCCAGCTTCAAATTTGTCTATCATATCTTATTGAGAACTGCAAAGTTTTTTAAATCTTGTCGAGAAAAGGGCTTTTGTGAGAAAACAGCTGCCTAAGTCTGAGATTGAAAAGATAAACTCTGAAATCGAGCTGCAATTCAGCGTTAAGGAATTCTTTGGAAAAAAAGACCAGGTTATGCTTGCGGAAGTTGACCATATTCTGCTTGTTGTTAAGGACAATCTTCCTTATTTCTTTTATCACGAAGGCAGGCTTACTCCAACATTGAAGCTTCTCTTGCAAAAACCTTTCCTGAAGCAAGTGGTAGTTGATATGGGCGCGGTTAAATTTGTCTCCAGTGGCGCCGACGTAATGCGCCCTGGCATTGTCGAACTTGACCGTTCTATTAAAAAAGACGAACTGGTTGTAGTCGTTGATCAGACTCACAAGAAGCCGTTGTGTATCGCGAAAGCGTTATTTTCAGGCGAAGAAATTATTCAGATGAAGCAGGGCAGGGTTTTGAAGTCTCTGCACTGGGTGTCTGATATTGTTTGGAAGCTAGTTCTCTGAACGCGTCTTTGAACTCGTTCATTGGGGGTCTTTCTCTTTCTTTTTTTGAAAGGCCTTTTGCCATCAATGCTCCCGCTCCGTTGAGGTGCGCCAGTTCTTCTTTTGTGAATTCTGGCGCGTCATATTCGATTGTTAAAGGAGCGTCTGTATTTATTTGCAGTCTGTACGGGTGTTTGCCCATTAACGCTGAATATGCTACGACCGCGAGCGCGAAAACATCCGAGCTTGGCTTTGGCAGTCCTCTGCCGTGTTCGGGCGCCATATACTGCGCCGTGCCTATTACTCCGTCCGTAAGTAAGGGATGGTTTCCAGGATACCTCATTGCCGCTCCAAAGTCGATTAAGTATCCTCTTTTTTCCAGGACCGCGATGTTCTTTGGTTTTATGTCAAGATGTATGACGCCTTCCTTGTGGCAGTATGCTGCCGCGTCTGCTACATCTCCCAGGATTGTGGCTATGTTTCTGCCGTTTTCAGTGTCTATTTTTTTTGGTTTTGGGAAGAAAATGCTTTCGAATGGGTCTTCTATTTTCTCAAGCCATTCTTCAAAATTTTCGCTGCCTATGCGCAACGTTACAATGTATCCCTCGTCGTTATGCGTGACGTAATCGAGTGCGGGGCATACGTGAGGGTGTTCCAGTTTTCTGTGCACGTCAAATTCGTGCAAGAGCAGCATTTCGCATAGCCCTTCTTGGTCGCTTTTTAACCAGGTTTGGCCTGCTTTTTTTAGAACTACATTTTTGCCGTTTTTGTCCTGCGCGTACCATACATTTGTTGGCTTTATTCTGCCGTCTACTTGTCTGCCTAGTCTTGCGCAGGCGACATAATCATCTATTTGTTTCGGTTCCTTTAGTGTTATTATTTCGCTCATTTTATCAAGTTTATATAAATTATAAAGTGAAGTTAGAATGAGACCGCGGCCTACTTATAAAGCTTTCTCTAGCGCAGTAGGCGCCAGAGGTCATCGTGCTCTATTAGTGCGCCTGCTGCTTTAGAAAACCACGCCAGTATCATACTTTTTGTGGGTTTCTAGTGCATCTCTTGAAGCCTTCTTGCTTTTGGCACAAAGTTCAGAATAACGCCTTCCTTAAATTTGCCCGATCCTACATAGTCGTTTTCGTGTTTTAGTATCACAAACCCTTCATATATTCCCTCCATGGGAACGTCATTTCCCTGGAACCACTGTTTGAGCTGTTCTTTTGTTAGCTCGCATACATTTTTTGTAGCTATTGGTCCTATGATTTGTGATCCTTCAATGCTTAATCGTAATTGCCCGTTTTTTACTTCCGCGATGTACAATCCCATGCTGTTGATTCTTATGTTCTTCATATTTATGGCGTCAACGTCTCTGGTTACCAGGTAAATTCTTTCTTTTCCGCGCACAAATGCGGTTTCATTGAAAAGCTCCGGCACAATTCCATATTGGTTCTCAATTAGTTTGAAGAATTCTTTCAGTTCCCTGCTTCCCATGAATCCGTAATTGTCTTTCATGCTATATTCCCCACATTGGAGTTGTTTTTCTCATTATTTCCGCGATTTCTTTCAATAAATTTTTCTCTTCTTCGCTTAAATGTTCCTTGTTTTCTTTGTATTGCTTGAAATGCTCTTCAGGAATCGCGCTGTACAGGACATCTCCTGCGTTTACCTGCCTTCCGATTGTGACATCAGGCATGCTGACTGCTCCTTGTTTGCCTCTTTCGAGTTTGTCCGAATTTTCTTTTTCTACTTGTATCCCTTTTACAATCGTGACTTGTTTTCCTTCTTTGTTCATCAGCGGCGTGTTCGATTTTAATATTCCCGCGAGCACTTCCGCTCCGCAGATTGCCGGGTTGTTTTGCCTGAACACGTATCCTTTGAGCAGTTCTATTTTGCACGGTCTTACTAAAACATCCAGTTTTGAAAGCTCAATATTCTTTTTCTGCTGTATTTTCCACGCTTCATAATCTTCTATTAGTCTATAGATGACATCGTTTACAATGACGTGCGCGCTGGTTATTAGTTCCGGCTTTGGTATGTTGAATCCCACAATCACGCCGTGCAATGGGTCGGTTGCGAGTATTGCTTCCGCGTCCGAGATGTCTTTCTTTGTTATCGGCCCTATTCCTGTTTTTCTGATTGGTATTCCTTTTTCTCTGAAGAGCATCATTAGTGCTTCAAGGCTTCCGAGCGCGTCTGCTTTGATGATGATTCCGTCTTGGTCTGTTTCAATCAATACTTCGTGCATTTCTTTGTGCAGTTCTTCCTTT
>Ga0315281_10009864_pt1 | contig 13221 bp, 5 predicted proteins | sample YL17G07_0_MG_FD_204540 | JGI IMG/M metagenome (GOLD analysis project Ga0315281, IMG submission 204540) | Sediment microbial communities from Yellowstone Lake, YNP, Wyoming, USA - YL17G07_0 | ecosystem: Environmental > Aquatic > Freshwater > Lake > Sediment | place: USA: Wyoming | collected... | reverse complement strand
ACGACGTTTATGCGCTAATTCAGAAAGCGGATTGGTTTGATCCATGAATTGCGAGAGTTGAGAATTTGCAAAAAATTCACGCAAAGCTGCTGTTACAGGACGGCAATTAATAAGTTGTATTGACGTGGCTGTCGCTAAATCCATCACGGTCATACGATCTTTGGCAATACGATCAGTTCGCAGTAAACCAACACGAAATTTATTTTGCACTAATTCACCAACAGCACGAATGCGTCTATTGGCAAGATGATCAATATCATCAGGTTCTCCACCTTCAGCATTAAGTTTGATTAAATGATGCAAAATTGCCATGAAATCATCGATTTGAAAAATACGATTTTTTTGATCACTTGGAATTTTTAGTCCGAAGCGTTGATTTAATTTATGGCGAGCGACTGGTCCAAAATCATATTTGCGGAAATTAAAGAAAACATCATGGATCATATTTTTAGCATTTTCTGGTGTAGCTAAATCTCCTGGTCGAATTTTTTTGTAAATACTTTGATAAGCTTCAGCAGAATTTTCAGTTGGATCTTTGGCTAAAGTATTGGCAATAAAATTTTCTGTGCCAGCAGAAATATCTTTTTGAAAAAGCTCTAAAATTTCTCGATCAGTTTCATAACCAAAAATTCTCAACATAGTAGTGATTGGAATTTTACGCTTGCGATCAATTTTTGCAGTGATGATACCCTTTTTATCTGTTTCGATTTCGATCCATGCTCCGCGTTTTGGGATAATTTTAGCATTGAAATATTTTGGGAAAAGCGGATTACGACTAAAAAACACACCTGGTGAGCGAACCAACTGAGAAACTACTACGCGTTCAATACCGTTAACAACAAAAGTGCCTTTTTCTGTCATCATTGGAACATTGCCCAAAAATACATCTTGCTCTCCGATTTCACCAGTTTCTTTATTAATCAAACGAACATGGACTTTTAATACGCTTTCATAAGTAATATTTTTTCTTTTGCAAGTTTCGGCATCATATTTTGGTGCTTCAAATTCATAGTCCTGAAAAAAGAGTTCCATTTTTTTACCAGAAAAATCCGTGATAGGGGAAACTTCATCCAACAATTCACGAATGCCTTTATCTAAAAACCAACGATATGAATTGAGCTGTACTTCAATCAAATTAGGCAATGGATATTTATTGCCTTCAGTAAAATAATAACGTTTATCTTCTTCTTTGCTTAAACCTAGTTCTTTAAGAATAGTCGTTGTTTTAGCAGGCAATTGTGCCTTGCTGATTGTGATAGTGTCTTTAGGGCGTATTAATTTTGTTTCAGCGACACGTTGAGTTTCTCGAATATTTTGCGCGAAAAGAGAGAGATCTTCTTTTTTGCGAATTCTGGTTTTACCCTTAGTTTTAGCTTCTGCCTTAGTTTCTGAAGCAGTTTGTTTAATTGTTTCGGTGATTTTTTTTTCTTTAGACATAGAGAAAAAGAAGAGATGGATAATAAAGGATTTGCAGATTTTTGATTAAACTCTAATATTTTTTCAAGAATAAAAGCTGAAATCAAAAATCGTAAATAACTTTACCGTCTCCTTAACACAAGCGTATATATGACAGTTTTTTTATTCTAAAGTTTTAATTTGCATTGTCAAAAAATTAAATGAAATTAAATTGATTTTCTCTTGACAAGTAAAAATAGGTTTGTTATGTTAATGTCTCTTTCCAGTAATTTTGTTCTTTGAAATAACGGTTTTGGTCGCTGGCAATCTTGTTTTCTGGTTTGCTAGCAAAATATTATTGTAGAACACAAAAATTTTTGTGTTTTGAAAAATAACAAAAATAAATAAAACTGCTTGATTGGGAAACTCTGTTTTGTCTTGAAAACAAGATATAGTTTCCCAATTTAAGTAGGGAAAATAAAAAGATAGAGGTGAAAAAATGTATAAAAATCCGCCAGTTTATAATAAGTACAGATGTTGTCCATTGCTAATGCACGCTTATTTCTCCAATCCCGATAAGTCCTGTTTCCGCGACAAAGAACAAAGCATTGTTTGCATAGAAGGGAAATGTATGGCATGGTGTACAGATGGGCATTATACTCATTGTACCTTTTTGAATACAGAAGAAATTCCAATAAACCAATAAAATAAAAGAAATAAAGAGGCATTATTTGAAATTTTCTTGAGGGATAACCAGGCGGTATTTAAAGTGGATATGGATACGGTTTCGTTGGCAATCTTGTTTTCTGGTTTGCTAGCAAAATATTATTGTAGAACACAAAATTTTTTGTGTTAGGCAGTTGGAAGAAGTTTTTTATAAACCGAAGGTGCAAGAAAGGAGTTGTAAAGTGAAAGGATTAATAGCAAAAACAGATAGCGATTACGCTGAAGAATGGCGTAGTAGTTATGAAAAGTCTGATTTATGACAATAATCATGGCTGCAGGGAAAATAATGCCTTCGGCTTAGTCTGCTGGAGGTTGTTGTAGTAGTAACCCCCCCCTCTCGGGCAAAATCTTGCTTCGTTCTTTTGCTAAGAACAGAACTTGATCGCTCGAGAGGGTGATTAAGTTTAGTTGGTTCTTTTTATTAAGAGACCGATTGACAAGATTTTGCCCGATATTCACTATCGGGCTTTTTTATTGCACTATATTGTAAAATCTGTATTATAAATAAGTTGTATTTTCAGGTTCCACGTTTTAAGTTTCTATTTTACAATTATTGTTCTTTGAAATAACGGTTTCGTTGGCAATTTGATTTTTTGATTTGCTAGCAAAATATTATCGTAGAACACAAAAATTTTTTGTGTTTTGAAAAAAATAAGAAAAGGAGGTTGTTTTATGCTGGACTTATATATCAATGCCAACGAAAAGAACTAAAACAATCCGCCGCGGCGGATGCATTTGTTTGCTTCTGTCTAGGCGAAAACTAATTTGAGTTTGGTATACATTATTTAATAGTAAACTAAGCTTAATTTAGTTTAATTTATTAAAAAGTCAAACGCGTTAAAAATTTATCGATAAATAATTTTGATTGGTATAGAATTTTAAATTAAAAATTGTAGATTGAAAATTTTGCGATATACTTTGTATATCATTAATATTATTTATTATGTATTCTTAGGTTGCCAAATGGGGTAATAGTCTACAGTGCGTATACCAAAAGCATTGGCACAGTAATCAAAATTGACTGTTGGTATTAAGATAGAACTGCTTGCTAAAAATGATAAAATTATTTTACAAAAATCAAATTATACTTTAGAAAATTTAGTTAAAAAAATTACAAAAAAATCGTCATAAAGAAATTAAGATTGGAAAATTAGCACTTTTTTGTCCTATTACAAAACAGGTTAAAGAATATCCTTTTGAAATTGAATTATTAAATATTGAGAATAAAAGAAAATTTGTTTTTGCGGATAAAATTTAAAATTCCTAAAATGTTTCTTGATCAAGTTAACTTAACGGTTAAAGGCGGAAAAGGTGGCGATGGCGCTATGCTTTTTCGGCATGAAAAATATGTACCGCGTGGAGGACCAGAAGGCGGTGACGGTGGGAAAGGCGGTGATGTTGTTTTTATTGCTGATACAAATTTAGATACGCTTTCTAATTTTGCTAATCGTAAAGTGTTTTCCGCAGAAGACGGAGAAAAAGGCGGAAGTAATCGGTCGCACGGAAGAGGTGGAGTTAATTTAGTTTTAAAAGTGCCGATTGGCACAGTTGTTCATGATTTAAAAAGTGGAAAAAAAATAGCAGATTTAGTTGAACGCGGACAAGAATATGTAATTGCGCATGGTGGTCGTGGCGGATATGGCAATGCGCATTTTACTTCTTCCATTCGTCAAACTCCAGATTTTGCGGAATTAGGAGAAAGAGGAAAAGAGTTAAAAATAAAATTAGAATTAAAATTAGTCGCTGATATTGGTTTAATTGGTTATCCCAATGCTGGTAAATCTACTTTGATTTCAGTAATTTCAAATGCTCGGCCGAAGATTGCAAATTATCCTTTTACTACCTTGGTGCCAAATTTAGGAATTGCGAAAATAAAAAATGAAGAATTAATCGTAGCTGATATTCCTGGTTTGATTGAAGGCGCACACGAAGGCAAAGGATTGGGTCATGAATTTTTACGCCATATTGAAAGGACACGTTTGTTAATTCATTTAGTTGATGGTACTCAAGAAGAAGTTGGTAAATTTTATCGCGCTATTCGTGAAGAGTTAGTTCTACACAGTAAGGCTTTAGCTCGTCGTCCAGAAATTGCGGTAATTTCAAAGTCAGATGCGTTTGATTTTAAGCAGGAAAAAAAATTCATTGCTGAATTAAAAAAAGCTGGAGCGAAAAAAATATTTGTAATCTCTGCAGTTGCTCATCGTGGCACAGAAGAGCTTTTATTAGAGGCGTTAAAAATGGTGAAAAAAATTAAAGCGCGCACACAAAGTAAAGTTGTTTCAGAAATTACTGGTGAAGAAGAATTTAAAGTTTTTTTACCAGGAGAAGTTAATGAAGAGAAAGATAAAACTTCAACTAGAAATTGGGCATTAAAAAAATCACGCGGTAGTTGGCTTTTAACAGGACTTCGTTTAGAGCAAATTGTAGAGATGTCAGATCTTGCTAATCCTAGTGCGCGAGCGCGAGTTCATGATATTTTTGGTAAAGTGGGAGTAATGAAAGAATTAAAAAAACAAGGTGCGAATTAAAATTAAAGATAAGTTTTTAGAATATTGGGGGTAATTAATAGTGAATTGTGAATGGTAAATTGTAAATGGTGAATGGTGAATGGCTACCTCCGACCTTTAAGGTCACGTTCTCTTCCCGATGCATCGGGATGGCAATCTGGCTAGTTATAAATAGTTCGTAAAGTTTATAAAGTAAAATTATGAATTATGGGAACTGGTAACGAATTAGGTGGCTACAGAACTGGTAACGAATTAGATGGACAATAAATGTTTCCTTCGCTGGTTCAAGTTTGTAACTTGAACCTTTTAGTTCCAGAATGCTCAATGTTAAATGATGAAAAATAGATTTAAAATTTAAAATCTTACATCTTCCATGTTTCTTATTGTTGGTCTTGGTAATCCTGGCAGAGAGTATGAAAATACTCGGCATAACGCAGGTTTTTTGTTGGCGGAAAAATGTCGAAAAAGATTTGGTTTTTCAGAATGGAAAATGATAAAAAAGTTTCAGGCAGAAGTGGCTGAGGGGAAAAATAAAATGTCTGAACCACTGATTAACACTGATTATACTGATTTCACTGAGAAAAAAAATAAAGATGTCATGGTGAGCTTGTCGAACCATGACGCTGGGAATGGTGCTGATAAGTCAGCTATCATTCGACAAGCTCAGGATGACAATAAACAAGCTCAGCCAGAAAACCAGATCATCATTATTCGTCCACAGACTTTTATGAACTTATCAGGCAAGGCGGTTAGTGCGGTTCGGACATTTTATAAAATTCCAATTGAAAATATTTTGGTGCTATGTGATGATGTTGCTTTGCCATTAGGTAAAATACGCTTGCGAGAAAAAGGTTCGGCAGGAGGGCATAATGGTTTAAAATCAATTATTGAACAAATTGGTTCACAGGATTTTTGGCGTTTGCGGATTGGAATTGAGACGCGCGAAACAGGTTCGTTGATTGATACGAGCGATTTTGTTTTAGGCAAATTTCCTACCGCTGAATTAAAAATTCTCGATGAAAGTTTAGAACGCGCCGTACAAGGCGTTGAGTTATTTTTACAAAAAAGATTGTAAGAAATTTTATCCGTCACGGCAGATTAGATTTTAGATTAAAAGAATTTATTTTTTTTAAATCTTATAAACTTTATAAATTATTTTAATTTGTGAGTAATCAACAAATTGCCACCGCGTTTGATGAGATTGCTAATCTTTTGGAGTTGCAAGGTGAAAACCCTTTTCGTATTCGAGCTTATCGGAGAGTGGCGCAAAATTTAGAATCAATTAGTCAAAATTTAGCAGAAATGAAGCAAGAGGAATTGATGGCTTTACCTGGTATTGGGATTGATTTGGCTAATAAGATTCAAGAATATGTTAGTACTGGCAAAATAGAAATTTTAGAAAAATTAAGAAAAAAAGTGCCACATGGTTTATTAGAAATAATGAGAATACAAGGTGTTGGTCCAAAAACAGCAAAGTTATTTTTTGAAAAATTAGAGATTGATAGTATAGAAAAATTGGAAAAGTATGCTCGTGAAAAAAAACTTGTTGGGCTTTTTGGTGTTAAAGAAAAAACTGAAGAAAATATTTTGCGTGGGATTGAAATGTTAAAAAGAAATCAAGCAAGATCGCCATTGGGCAGAGTATTGCCATTGGCAGAAAAAATTGTGTCTGAATTAAAAAAAGAATTGAGCATAAAAAAAATTGAAATAGCTGGGAGTTTACGCAGATGGCAAGAGACAGTGAAAGACATTGATCTTTTGGTGGTTTCAGATCAGCCAGAAAAAGTGATGGAAGTTTTTGTTCATTTGCCAGATATAGAGCGAGTACTTTCTCATGGCGTTACTCGTTCAAGTGTAATATTAAATCAAGGTTTGCAAGTAGATCTGCGAGTTGTTGAAGCAGATTGTTTTGGCGCGGCTTGGCAATATTTCACAGGCAATAAAGCGCACAATATTCGTTTGCGTGAATTGGCGATTAAAAAAGGTTTGAAAATAAATGAATACGGCGTGTTTCGTATTTCTTCACAAAAAGAAGGGGAGAAGCTAGGCGGAGAAAAAGAAGAGGAGATTTATCGAGCTTTGGGTTTGCCTTTTATTCCGCCAGAATTGAGAAATGATATTGGCGAGATTGAAGCGGCGTTGAAAAATAAATTACCAAATTTAATTACGCTAGCTGATATTAAAGGAGATTTGCATGTGCATACTGATTGGAGTGATGGAAAATATAGCATTGCCGAAATGGCGGAAACAGCATCGGAAAAAGGTTATCAATATATTGTAATTACTGATCACACCAAATCTCTCAGAGTAGCGGGCGGTTTGCAATCGGAAGAGTTAGAACAACAAGCAGAAGAGATCGCGGAGCTAAATAAAAAATTTAAAAATTTTAAAATATTTAAAGGCGCGGAAGTGGATATTCTTAGTGATGGCAGTTTAGATTTGCCTGACAGCACATTAAAAAAATTGGATTTTGCTTTAGCCTCTATTCATTCAGGTTTTCAACAATCTCGTGAGCAAATTATGCGGAGGCTCATTAGTGCGATGCGATCGCCTTATATAAAAGCAATTGCGCATCCAACTGGTCGTTTGCTGGGTGAGCGAGAGGGTTATGCTGTTGATTTACCAGAAATTTTACGCGTGGCAAAAGAAACCAACACAGCTTTGGAAATTAATTCCTATCCTTTACGTTTGGATTTAAATGATCATTGGGCGCGAGAAGCAAAAAGGTTGGGTGTTCGCTTGGTCGTGAATACGGACGCTCATGCTAAATCTGATTTTGATACAATCCGCTACGGCATCTCAGTCGCCCGTCGAGCTTGGCTGGAAAAAGAAGATGTTTTAAATACGCTGAGTTTAAAGGAGTTTGAGAAGTTTTTAAATTCGTAGAAACAGGTTTTAAACTCGTCTTTATATAGATAAATATCGGGATAATGGAAAAAATGGGAGGCTAAAAAATTAGTAATGTGGCATAATAAAGTCTTATTCTTAATTATTTTTTAAATGTAACTTCTTTAAATTCTATAAACAGTTAATAATGAACAGTTAATAATTTTGGTATTGCTAAATTACGAGTTGTGCGAATTAGAATTATAGGACTAGATTTAAAAATTCGCCGTCCACCATCCACCACGGCGGACAAGTGGCGGACAAGTGGCGGATAAAATATTTTTTTAAATCCAAAGATTAAAATCCATCCACCACGGCGGACAAATCAAACTCAAAGTTCCAATTTTTTAAATTTTTTGAATTCACACAACTCGTTAAATTATAAAATAAATAGAGAGATGTATAAAAAATAATCTTTATAGGATAACACATCTCTAATAAAAATGCAAATAATATAGGGAAAATAGCTATTAAAAATATTTCTAAAAAAAGTCGGAAAAAAGTCTTGACTTCATATTTGGATTTGCTACAATCAAAAAGCTCACTAGATTTGAGCTAGTCTATCTTTATCTTTTTTTTGATAGATGCGTTCTTTGACATCAAACGGCTTTAGATTTTTGATTAGGGCAAGAAAATAATAATTTTCAAATCAAGAACATCTAAAATGTAGCAGAGAAGACTCGTCTTTAAGAACGAGGCAAAATAATTCTTAAAATTTTTACGAGAAGTTTAATTTTCTTATTTATCGCAAGATAGATTCGCAAAATTAATACTGATCGTTTTTTCTAAAAATATAATCCGAGAAATTCGGATCAATACTTTTTCGTTCTCACGAAGAGTTTGATTCTGGCTCAGGATTAACGCTAGCGGCGCGTCTAACACATGCAAGTCGAGCGCTTCGACGCAAGTCGAGGAGCGGCAGACGGGTGAGTAACACGTTGGAACCTGCCCCAAACTCAGGGATACCCAGTTGAAAAATTGGTTAATACCGGATAGTCCTCGATACCGAAAGGTCATCGAGGTAAAGATTTATCGGTTTGGGAGGGGCCTGCGCACTATCAGCTTGTTGGTGAGGTAATGGCTCACCAAGGCTAAGACGGTTAACTGGTGTGAGAGCACGACCAGTCACAGGGAAACTGAGATACGGTTCCCACTCCTACGGGAGGCAGCAGTGAAGAATCTTCCGCAATGGGGGCAACCCTGACGGAGCGACGCCGCGTGAAGGATGAAGGTCTTCGGATTGTAAACTTCTTTTTTAGGGGAACAAATTTTTGAGCGTACCCTAAGAATAAGAGGTTGCTAACTCTGTGCCAGCAGCAGCGGTAATACAGAGACCTCAAGCGTTATCCGGAATTACTGGGCGTAAAGAGTCCGTAGGTTTTAAGTTAACTCTACGATTAAATGTCTGAGCTCAACTCAGAATCTGTCGTGGAAAGTAATTTAATAGAGTCAAGCAGAGGCACATGGAATTCCTATTGTAGGGGTAAAATCCGTTGATAATAGGAGGAACACCAAAAGCGAAGGCAATGTGCTGGGCTTGTACTGACACTGAGGGACGAAAGCGTGGGGAGCAAACGGGATTAGATACCCCGGTAGTCCACGCCCTAAATGATGGAAACTAGGTATTGGGGAAATTCGACTTTCCTTAGTGCCGTAGCTAACGCGTTAAGTTTCCCGCCTGGGGAGTACGGTCGCAAGATTAAAACTCAAAGAAATAGACGGGGACCCGCACAAGCGGTGGAACATGTGGTTTAATTCGATAGTAAACGAGGAACCTTACCAAGGCTTGACATCCCGAGAACCCTAAAGAAATTTGGGGGTGCCGCAAGGAACTCGGTGACAGGCGCTGCACGGTTGTCGTCAGCTCGTGCCCTGAGGTGTTCGGTTAAGTCCGTAAACGAGCGCAACCCTTGTCGTGTGTTATATTGTTCACGCGAGACTGCCCGCCTTAGGCGGGAGGAAGGCAAGGATGACGTCAAATCAGCATGGCCCTTATGCCTTGGGCTACACACGTGTTACAATGGTCGGTATAGAGGGTAGCGAAATCGTAAGATGGAGCCAATCCCAGAAAGCCGACCTCAGTTCGGATTGAGGGCTGCAACTCGCCCTCATGAAGTTGGAATCGCTAGTAACCGCGAATCAGCCATGTCGCGGTGAATATGTTCCCGGGTCTTGTACTCACCGCCCGTCAAGTCATGGGAGCCAGGGGTGCCTAAAGTCTCTCCATTAAGGGGGGCCTAGGGCAAAACTGGTGACTGGGACTAAGTCGTAACAAGGTATCCGTAGGAGAACCTGCGGATGGATTACCTCCTTTCTAAGGAGCTTTGCACTTTCTTCTCACGAAGAAATGCAATCTTTTAAAGGTCGAATGCTTGATGCAAATCAAGTACGCTTCTCTGCTACGTTTTAGGTGTTTTTTTATTGCAAATTTTTTTCACGCCATTTTTGAATTTCCTCATGATTACCGGAAAGTAAAACTTTTGGCACTTTAAATCCAAGAAAATTTTCCGGCTTTGTGTAATGTGGATATTCTTTTTTGCCGTTAAATTTTTCAGAAAAAGATTCTTCTTCCGCTGAATTTTTATTGTGCAAAACACTGGGGAGGAGGCGAGTGATCGCATCAACTAACACCATTGCCGGCAATTCACCGCCAGTTAAAACATAATCACCGATAGAAATTTCTTCATCAATTAAATTATCTCGCACGCGCTGATCAATACCTTCATAATGTCCGCATAATAAAATCAGTTGTTTTTGTTTAGCTAATGAAACAGCTTTTTTTTGTGTGAATCGTTCGCCTTGAGCAGTTAAATAAATCACTGGAGTTTTCGCGTGTCCACGAATTTTTTTAATTGCAGAAAAAATCGGTTGAGGAGTCAAAACCATTCCCGCTCCTCCGCCATAAGGAGTATCATCTACTTTACCATGCGGATCTTCAGAAAAAACCCGTAAATCATGCAAAAAAATCTCAATCTGTTTTTTCAACAAAGCCTGCCGAATAATGCTCGTGCCAAAAGGCGAAATAAACATTTCCGGAAAAACGGTGAGCAGATCAAAACGCATTAAATAATGGTAAATGGTTAATGAAAAAAGAATTATTAAGTAAATAAATTATAATGGGCTTTTAATATTTTTTAAACTTGGATTGGTTACATGCGTATAAATTTGCGTAGTGCGAATATTTTGATGTCCTAACAATTCTTGCACATATCGAACATCCACGCCATTTTCTAATAAATGTGTAGCAAAGCTATGGCGTAAAGAATGAAAAGTCGCATCTTTTTTGATGCCAGATTTTTTTAATCCATTTTCAAAAACTTTTTGCGCTGTTCGCGTGGTTAATTTTCCTCCTCGTTCACTAGCAAAAACAAAATCATTGCTTGATTTACCTGCGATTAAATTTCTAAGATTATTTATCAATTTTTCAGGTAAAATACTAATTCTATCTTTTTGTCCTTTTGCTTGTTTAATATGAAGAGTCATCTCATTAAGATCAAGATCTTTTACCTTTAAAGTAACAATTTCACTAACTCGAAGTCCAGCGCCGTAGGCAAGCGATAATAAAAGTTTATGTTTTGTATTCTGAATTAATTCTAATATTTTTTCAATTTCATTTCTTGAAAGAACAACAGGGAGGCTTTTTTGCTTTTTAGCAGAATGAATTTCAATTTTTTGATTTATATTAACAACATTTTGATAATAAAATTTAACTGCATTAAGAAATAAGTTTCTACTTTGAGCAGAAACTCCTTTTTGTTCACAATTTAAAAGAAATACTTTAATATTTTCAATATCCAAAATTTCAAGACCAGTTTTTTTAAAAGTAAAATACTCTCGCAACCCATACAAATAGCTCTTCGCAGTTTTAGGACTATAATTTCTAATTTTAAATTCTCGCTCCATCTGCTCTAATTGTTTTTGCATAATAATTTTAAAAATGTAAAATATAATTATTCACATGGTTAAACTCTAATATATATTCGTATAATATACAATTATTGAATAATATTATGAAAATACTTCGTATAATTGCTAGTTAGGCGACATATTTTTGAAAAATTGGTTAATTGAAATGTTTTTGGTGGGCTTTAAGAAATAAGGAATTTGATTTTTTTAGTTTTTAAAGAGGGGGGTAAAAGGTGTTTTCTCCGCTATCGCTCCGAAAATGAATTTAATTGGAAAAAGGCATAAAGTTTTATATACTTAAATTAGTTTTAACTTATTAAAGAGGCAATATGGCAAACGAGAGAAAAACCGAAATAATCACAAGAGATCATTTTTCCAAATTTTTGGATTCTATTGATATTGAAGAACAACGCTCTGATAATCCAAAAATTGATAAGTTATTAAAATCTGCCTCAAAAAAAGGTGGCGGAAAAGGTTATCCTGAATTTATCATCAGCTACAAAACCAATCCTGATTTATTGATTGTTATTGAATGTAAAGCCGATGTAACCAAACACGAAAGCAAAGAACGTGATAAATATGCGAATTTTTCGGTTGATGGTGCTTTCCTTTATGCTTCTTATTTATCAAAAGGTTTTGATGTCTTAGCAATCGCAGTTAGCGGAGAAACAAAACAATCATTAAACATTTCCCATTTTTTACATTTAAGAGATGAGAAAAAAGCGACTCCAATTTTTGGAGATAAATTTTTATCCGTTGATGATTATTTGAACGGATATTTGAAAAGTCCTGAAAAATTTAGACAAGACTATAATTCTCTTTTAGATTTTACAAAACAACTTAACGAGAAACTACATACTTATAAAATCCTTGAAAGCCAAAGGAGTTTGCTCATTAGCTCAATTTTAATTGCTTTAGAAAATACTGCTTTCAAAAGATCTTATGCTTCGCACAAGAAAGCTGAAAATCTCGCAGTTTCTTTGATCCAAACGGTTTCCGATGAATTAGAAAGTGCAAATATTACAGGGAAAAAATTAGAGAATCTAAATACCCAATTTAGTTTTATTAAAACCGATACTTCTTTGTCAAAAAAAGAAAATGTCTTGAAAGAAATTATTGATGAAATTGACGAAAACATAAATGCTTTTATCAAAACTCACAGATATTTTGATGTTTTAGGTCAGCTTTATATTGAATTTTTAAGATATGCAAACAGTGACAAAGGTTTAGGAATTGTCTTAACCCCTCCGCATATCACAGAGCTTTTTGCAGACTTGGCTAAAGTCAATAAAAATTCTATTGCTTATGATAATTGTACTGGGACAGGTGGATTTTTGATTAGTGCGATGAAGAAAATGATCGCAGACGCAAAAGGCGATGAAACAAAAATTAAGGAAATAAAATCAAAACAGCTTATTGGAACAGAATATCAATCTCATATTTTCGCTCTGGCGGTTTCAAACATGTATATCCACCAAGACGGAAAAACAAATATCATAAATGGCAGTTGTTTTGAAGAAGAAGTTATTGAAGAAGTGAAAGCGAAAAAGCCAACTGTTGGTTTTTTAAATCCGCCTTACAAATCAAACAAAAAAACCGATACTGATGAATTAGAATTTATTTTAAACAATTTAGAGTGTTTAGTTGACGGTGGAACTTGTGTTGCTATTGTGCCAATGCAAAGTGCTTTGGCAACAAGCGGTAAAGTTTTGGAGTTAAAAAAGAAACTTCTTAAAAAACACACTTTACAAGCGGTTTTATCAATGCCAGACGAACTATTTTTTAATTCAAAAGTTGGCGT
>Ga0315281_10009863_pt1 | contig 13221 bp, 8 predicted proteins | sample YL17G07_0_MG_FD_204540 | JGI IMG/M metagenome (GOLD analysis project Ga0315281, IMG submission 204540) | Sediment microbial communities from Yellowstone Lake, YNP, Wyoming, USA - YL17G07_0 | ecosystem: Environmental > Aquatic > Freshwater > Lake > Sediment | place: USA: Wyoming | collected... | reverse complement strand
TACCTTGAAACATTTAAAGAGAGGATAATTATTTGCTTGAATGTTTATTACTTCTACCTTCTTACATATATTATGGTATTGATTTAAAGAACTAACTGGCAGAGGCACGGAAGGAGTTGGAGGTTGAGGTGTTGGCTCAAAAGACTTTGGAGTGACTGGTTTAGGGGTTGTTTTTTTGACCACTACGATGGGTCGATAAGTTACTTTAATTTCCAAGGCAGTGACAATTGTTGCTGGATAACTACTTAAACTGATATCTGTAATTTTACCTTTAACGGTGGCTCTATCATTATTTTTTAAAGCCGAAAAATTGGTATTTATATAACCTTTGGTTCCTTTAATCTGAATTTTGGTATCGTCAGTAGCCAATACTTTTATGGCTTGAGTATTGGATTTGGACCAAGGCCAAATAGCGGCTATAAATTTTGAAACGGCTGATACTTGAGATGAAAGAATAAAAGATTTTTCTGAATAATTAATAGAGATAATAGTACCATTATAGGTTTTGGTTTGATTAATGGTTAATCCCAAAGCTTGCGGAACTAATGTCAAGCCGATAAGAATGGCAAAAAGGCTGATAAAATATATTTTTTTCATAATTTTTAATATTTGATTTTACTATTATAATTATGCCTTTTGCCGTTTCTCGTGTCAAGGAAAGGTGTTTGTGGATAACTAAAATTAATTAAGATTAAACAACTTATAGCTATTGGTCAAAGTGATTTTTATTATTTTCTCGGATGGCAAATGCTTAATTTTAGCGATTTTTTCTGCTACATATTTAACATAGAGCGGTTGATGCGCTAATTATCCTATAATGAATATATCAAGTAGTATTTCTATTAGTTTGAGCAATCCTAAATTAACCTCTTCTATTGGTTAAGGCCTAAGTACAAATTGATTCTTACTTCAATCTTAATTTTTATGGCACAATTCGAACATTAATGTTTCTACTAACCAATTCGGTATTGTCGTTTTTAACTCCTATAATGGAAAGACTATAATTTCCTGAAGTCATATTGGGCACTATCCAAGAATACGAATTCTGGGTTGGTCCCAGTTGAGTTATGGTCTGGAAAGGCGCTGATTCTTGATCCATATTCATCAACCCAATTACATATTTTGCAATTTGGCTATTAGAACCAGAGATTGTCCAATTGATATTAACTTGAGAACCGATTTTTAATTGATCCCCGCTCTTTGGAGAGTTAATGGTAAGAATAGGGATGGCTTCAGAAGTGATATAAATTCGTGGTCCAGCAGAATTTTTCATAACAGCCCAACTCCTTACATCATCATCTCCAGCGGCATTTGTTAAAACACCTTCGAGAGTCATGGACACACCATTTAACTGATCATACCTATCAAGATTAACCGCGGGCACAGTCCACGTGTATGAATTCGCGCTGGCTGGAAGCTCAATTGGAGCTAAAATTTTCGCCCCCCCAATGGAAAAGATATATTTAACAATAGTATCTTTAGAACCTTCAGGAGTGACGGACCATTTAAAAGTAACAGTTGAACCAGTTGTTACATTCCATCCTTGAAAACCACCTCCAGTCAGGGCGCTGGTTCGTTCAGTACCTCCTTCCACTGTTGTCATAAGAATTCTAGGCCATTCAACAATCGTTAAATTAACTTCATTACTATCAATTGGTGGTTTCCCGTCTCTAATAGCTCGAACAAATAATCGATATGGTCCTTCTGAAACATGGCGATTTAAATATATATCAGCGGTAGATTTATCAACAGAAACCACTGCTATAATCTTAGCTGATGTCTTTCGGTAAATTACAGGGTTGGAATACCACAGAACTTGGTATTGTTTAATCTCGTCAGAAGAACCATTAATTTCCCATTTTACTTTCATCGGAGTCCCTTCTTCAGTAAATCCTTTAGCTATTTTAGTATTATCCGCTGGCGCAATAATCTTAATGCTGAAGTTTGCTTGGGGATTTATACAATCAGCATCTATCTTGCATTCGTTATATTGATTTTCACCTCCACCCCTCTGCCAAGTGCATCTACTATATGACCACCCCACAGAGCTGCATACGCGATGGCCACCTATCAGACAATCATCATTCTTCCGGCATTCATCTAAACCTGGACCAGCTATTCCTATACATTTCTCATTCTGACAAACAGTGTGGCTCGCTTTTGTGCAATCGGCATTACTCTTGCATTGGTCTTTCCCTTGGCCAGAAACAGTAACACATTGTTGATTCTGGCATTCTTTATGAGTAATACAATCATTATCTGTCTGACATTGGTCAGTACCACTACCCCTCACACTAACACATTTTTGGTTTTGGCATTCTTTGTGAGCAATACAATCGCTATCACTCTGACATCCATCTAGTCCTGGGTGATTTATTGAAACACATCTTTGATTCTGGCATTCTTTATGAGTTTGAGAAACAGCGCAATCACTATCGGTCTGGCACTGATTAGTACCACTACCACTCACACTGACACATTTTTGATTTTGGCAAATATTATGGGTTAAAGTAGTGCCACTAATTTTAAAAGGTCTAAAATAGCTACAAACAACTGGTGTATTATCTTCTTTTAAGCCGCAGACATAAAGGAAATGATTATTGGCTGGTTTATTAGGCACGGTCCATATATATGAGGTATATGAAGTTTGCGATTTATTGACATCAATAGGTGAAGCAAATGAGTTCGTTGAACCATCATACCAGTAAATCCGATATTTAGCGATATCAAGGGCAGAGCCTCTTAATAACCAGCGAATGGTTGTTGTGGCACCAACTTTTAAATTGGCATTATTGGCTGGTGAAATGATAAAGATGCTTCGGCTCGCATTGGGGTTAGGTAAAATTTTAAAACCAACCGGATAACTGCAAATATCAAGGGTATTGTCTTCTTTGAGACCGCAGACATAAAGGAAATGATCATTGCTTGACCTATCAGGAACACTCCAAGAATAGGAAGTTTGATTTTTATCCACTATAATCGGGGGATCAAATAATTTTTTCGTGGCATCAAACCAAAAGATGCCAAATTTAGCCGTATTTACTAAATCACCGACAACAATCCAACTAATGGTCGTGCTGCTATTGGGTAAAAACGCACTATTATTAGTAGGCGTCTTGATGGTAATAGTAGGAGAAACAGGCCCAGTACTGGAAACAATAGAAAAAGGTAGACCGGCGCTGCAAGGCCTTCCCCATTTTGTCCAGACACAAACAAAAAGAAAATGACCTTCACCCACTTTGTCAGGCACAGTCCACGTATATGAGGTTTGGGATTTATCAACATTGATTGGCGAAGCAAAAGATTTAGCCAAACCATCATACCAGTAAATAGTATAACTATAAATATCATTGGTAATGTCTTGACTGCTGGTGACATTCCAACTAATGGTGGTCGTACTGTTGGCTATCAATTGGGCTTGAGGTGTTGGCGAGGTAATTCTAACACCAATGGTTGGTCCTGGCGGTGGATTAACAGAATAAGTATTAGAAACCAAAATGAGGGTTAAAACGCCCACGGCGAAAATGCCAATAAGAATTTTATTTTTCATATTATTTAATATATTTTTATAGCTTAATTTTTAGGACCTTAACTCAATTACTTATTTTTATTATACCCTCTTTCAGACCTGTCAACAAGAGAATAACTATTAAGGTTAAATAGTATCAAGCTATTGCGAAGACTTTGGTTAATTACCTCTTTTACTTCTAATCCCTTAATTTTGGCGATTTTTTCTGCCACATATTTAACATAGAGCGGTTCATTGCGTTGGCCGCGAAAAGGAACTGGCGCCACATAAGGAGCGTCAGTTTCAATTAAAATGCGCTCTAAAGGCAGTTCTTTAATCATTAAATCATAATTGGTGGTATAAGTGATAATGCCGGAGAAACCCAAATAAAAGCCGGTATCAATAATTTCTTTGGCTTGTTTTTTATTGCCGCAAAAGAAATGAAAAACACCTTTAGCTTGGGGATAAATATCTTTAATAATTTGTAAAGCTTTCTCATATTCTTCCCGCACATGAATCACTAAAGGTTTATTTAATTCTTTGGCTAATAAAACCTGATCTTTGAAAGTTTTTATTTCTTTCTCCTGAAATTCTTTAACTAATTTTGGCTCTATATTTTTAAGGTAAGAATAATCCAAACCGCATTCGCCAATAGCTATTACTTTTTCTTGCTTGGCTAATTGATAAAATTTTTGATCTACTTCTTCGGCCTCATAAATATTATCTCCCTTTTCCATCTCATCTTTGTCTGCTGGAAAAGGGAAAGTATGAACTGGATGAATTCCCACGCTCGCCCAAAATTGATGAGGATATTTTTGGGCAAGAACAATGGCTTTTTGATTAGTTTCTAAACAAGTGCCTATATTAATAGCCAAAACACCGTTTTCTTGACAACGTTTAATTACTTCATCTCGATCTTTATCAAAAGCCGAAAGATTTAAATGAGTATGAGAATCAAATAACATTAAGCTAATTTAGGGAAAAGCGGTTCGCCTTTTTTCAACTTAATTTTCTGACCAATTAAATTATTTTCTTTTATTTTCTCCAAAGATAATCTCTTTAAAATTTCTGAAGCGGTTTTGGGCAGAAAAGGCAAAAGCCATTTGGCTAAATAATAAAGAACAATGACTAAACTGCTAATATTTTTCTCAAATTCGCTTTTATTGCCTGATTTTGACCAAGGTTTTTGATCATTAATATAGCTATCAGCTTTATTGATTAAAGACCATAATTGAGCCAAGGCCTCATGAAAACGGTAATCAGCCATAAAAAGATGATAATTTTTTATAACTTTATCAATGTCCGACTTTAGATCGTTTTCTTTTAATAAAATAGGCTGACCAGATTTTTCTGCTAAAGCGCTGACTCGAGCAAATAAATTGCCCAAACCGCTCGCTAAATCTTTTTGATAGCGGTCAATGACTCTTTCTTCTTTAAATTCACCATCTTCATAAGCCGGGATCTCCCGCAATAAGAAATAGCGCAAAGTATCAACCGAATATTTACTTAATAAATCCGCTGGTTTAATAGGCGAACCACTTGATTTACCCATTTTTTCTTTACCCAAAGTAATATAGCCGTGAACAAAAATTTGAGATGGTAATTTTAAACCAGCGGATAAAAGCATCGCCGGCCAATAAACAGCGTGAAAACGAGAAATGCCTTTGCCAATAATATGCAAAGTAAAAGGATTTTTCTGCCACCATTTATTAAATAATTTGCTGTCGGTCGCATAACCCAAAGCATTAATATAATTGGATAAAGCATCAAACCAAACCCAAACAATCTGGCTTGAATCATTGGGCACAGGAATGCCCCAACCTCGCGAGCGACTCACGCTCCGGGAAATACAAATATCTTCTAAACCAGATTTTAAAAAACTCAAAATTTCATTTTTTCTTGTCTGAGGAATAATTTTTAGCTGTTCAGTTTCAATAATTTTAATTAAAGTATCTTGATACTTGGATAAGCGGAAAAAATAATTTTCTTCAGAAATTAATTCTAATGGTTTTTTATGCTCGGGACATAAACCATTAATTAATTCTTCCTCCTTGTAAAAAGCTTCGCAATCCAAACAATAAAGACCCGTATAAGTTTTTTTATAAATATCTTTCTGGCAGGATAACCATAATTTTTGGACACCTTTGATATGCCTTGTCTCTGTCGTTCTGATAAAATCATCAAAAGAAAAATTAAATTGGTCTTTTAATTGATAAAATTTTAAATAATAACGGTCCACCCAGTCTTTAATCGAGAGTGATGCTATCTCAGCGGCCCGGACATTTTTCAAACTATTTTCGTCAGTGCCGCTTAAAAAATAAACCTCATAATCTAAAAGACGATAATAACGCGCCACGACATCTGCCTGAACCATTTCTAAAACATGGCCCAAGTGCGGTTCGCCATTAATATAAGGAATAGCGGTGGTGATAAATAATTTTTTATTCTTCTGACTGATCATATTCCAAAGGACGCTGTTTCAAAAAAGGCACAATCCGCTCATACTTATAATCTCTAATAATTTCTACCAGTAAAGTTAAAACCGGAATAGCCAACATAATACCCAAGAAACCAAAGAGTTTGGCGCCGATTAGCACGCCTAAAATTATTAAAATTGGATCGATTTGAATAATTTTACTGCGAATAGAAGGCGAGATAATATGCTCTAATTCTTGAACAGCCAAATAAAGGATAAAAATAAGAAAGATAGTCATTAAACCCTGCTCCGCTCCTAAAATCATCGCTATAGTTACAGCCAAAATAGGACCTAAATAAGGAATGAATTCCAAAAGAGCCATTAATAAACCTAAAAGCAAAGCATATTTTACTTTTAAGAAAGTCAGGCCTAAAAATATCACCAGCCCCATTAATAAACTAATGACTAATTGGCTATAAAACCAACTGCCAATTTTCTTCTGCCAACGCCGCCATAAAGATAAGGCGTAATCTTCATATGCCCGAGGCGTTGCAAAGCGAATAAATTTCTCAATACCTTTCCGGTCAATATTGATATAAAAAGCGATAATAAAAATCAGGAAAGAAACAAATAAACCGCCAAAAAAGCGAGCGCCTATTTTAAAAGCATTAGCTAAATTAGCCCCAATTTCCGCCCAATGGCTTAAAAAATTATTTAACCAATCCTCGCTTAATTTAAAACCTGTAAAACCGTATTTTCTCAATCCCTGCTCTAATTTATCTAAATTAAACCAATCAGGCAAAAAATTATAAAGATTGGAAATACTGGAAAGTATTGATGGAATAATCAAATAAATAATACCAGCGACAATCACGATTAATAATAAATAAACAAAAATGGCTGACAAGATACGACTCACTTTATGATTATTAAACCAGCGGATAGGCGCTTCTAAAATAGTCGCCAAAATAATGGCGGTTAAAAAGGCAAAGATTATTTTTTGAAAATAAACGATAGCCAGTAAGCTAACCAAGATAATGAAAAAACGAGCAAAACTTTGCCAACTAATATCTAAAGTTAAACGATTATTCATATTTTTTATTATTTTCGCCAGCTGGCGGACGCCAGCTGGCAGATTTTATCTTTATTATATAACCTGTTTAATCAATTTTTCAAAAACCCTTTTATCTTTAAACGGTCCAACTAAAGCTAAATTCAAACGATTTGGTTTTATGATTTCTTGGGCTGTTTTCTTTAAATCATTTAAGGAAATAGTTTTAATCTTTTTAATATATTGTTCCGGTGTTTCTATTTCATTTTTTAATAATAAATCAAAGGCCAGATCCCGGGCGTAGTTATGAACATTGTCTAAAGTCAAAGAGATGCTACCAATTAAATATTGCTTGGCTTTTTTTAAGTTTTTTTCCGTTAAGTGCTTATCTAATAAATGATAAAACTCTTTTAAAATTAAAGGAATAACTTGTTTAACTTTCTGATGATTTAAGCCAGTCGCCACTGCCCAATAACCATGATCTTTAAATAAATCAACATCAGTTATGATATAATAAGCAGCGCCTAATTGCTCGCGCACTAATTGAAATAAAATGCCACTCATCCCCCCGTCTAAAATCGCATTTAAAAGGGCTAAAGCGTAACGTTGGGGCGAAAAATAATCAAAAGCGCGCCAACCTAAAATTAAATGGGTTTGATCGGTTTCTCGATATTTTAAAAGGACTCTGGGTTTGTTTTGCTTCTCGATAGTCACATATTGGGCCCGGGGTGATTTTTTAGGCACTAATTTAAAATTTTTTCTGACTAAATTTTTTATTTTATTTTCTGAAAAATTGCCACTAATAACTACTAAAGTAGAATGACTGTGATAAAATTTCTGTCGGTAAACTAATAATTTGTTTCTAGTTATCTGCCGGATGGTCTTTTTTGTCCCGCCTATTTCCCAGCCAGCCGGTTGATCGCCATATAACACATCAGACCATAAATCCCAAACATAAGTTTTCGGATCATCGTGATACATATTTAATTCTTCAATCACCACGCCTTTTTCTTTCTCCATTTCTGGATGAGGATAAATAGAATTTAAATAAATATCAGAAATAACATCTAGGGCTAAATCATAATGGTCTTTATCCACCCAGGCCCAATAGCCAGTATATTCCTGACTGGTAAAAGCGTTTAAGCGGCCGCCAATTTCATCAATTTCTTTATTAATTTCTATACTGGTCGGCCTCTTTTTCGTTCCTTTAAAACACATATGCTCCATAAAATGAGAGATACCATTAATATCTTTGGATTCATATAAGGAACCGGCTTTTACCAAAACTAAAGCTCTGACAGACAAAGTTTCTGAAGAAGGAACTAAAAGAATATTTAAACCATTTTCTAAGGTAATTTGTTTAAATTTAAACATAAACGATAAAACCTTCTTAAATTAATTTGTCTTTTAAATAGGACTCAATTTCTGAGACCTTAATTCTTTCTTGCTTCATATTATCTCGCTCCCGTACTGTCAAAGTATCATCTTCTAAAGTTTGAAAATCAATCGTCAGGCAGAAAGGGGTACCAATCTCATCTTGGCGACGATAACGGCGACCAATTGATCCAGTTTCGTCATAATCAATAAAATAATGAGTTCTAGAATGGAGCGTTTTAAAAATTTCCTGAGCTTTTAAAACTAAGTCTTTTTTATTTTTTACTAAAGGCAGAATAGCCGCTTTAATCGGCGCTAATCGGGGGTGAATTTTTAAAATAACACGGGTCTCTCCTTCTTCATCCTTCTCTTCTTCATAACCATTGATTAAAACCGCCAAGACCGTTCTTTCTACACCAGCTGAAGGCTCAATGACATAAGGAATATAACTTTTACCTGTTTCTTCGTCAAAATAGGTTAAATCGCGGCCTGAATAATTCATATGATTTTTTAAATCGTAATCCGTGCGATTAGCGATTCCTTCCAACTCATCAAAACCATCTTGACCGCTAAAAGGAAATTTAAATTCAATATCAGAACAGGCCTTGGCGTAATGGGCTAGTTCGTTTTTCAAATGTTGACGAATTCGCAAATTTTCCTTTTTTAAACCTAAACTTAAATACCAATCGAAACGCTCTTTCAGCCAATATTTATACCATTTTTCATCTTCTTTAGGTTTAACAAAATATTCTAATTCCATCTGCTCAAACTCTCGCAGGCGAAAAATAAAATTACCGGGTGTAATTTCATTGCGGAAGGATTTACCAATTTGGGCAATGCCAAAAGGCAGTTTTAACCGGCTACTCGCTAATACTTGCTTAAAATTAATAAATATACCTTGGGCTGTTTCTGGTCTTAAGTAAATAATATTAGATTCGTCTTCCACTGGACCAAAAAATGTTTTAAACATTAAATTAAACTTTCTTTCTTCGGTCAGTTCGCCGCCGCATAAAGGGCAATGAGGATAGCCGTCTTTCATTATCACTTCGCCATATTTTCCTTCTTTTAAATAATCAGCTCGAAAACGAGTATGACAATTTTTGCATTCAATCAATGGATCGGAAAAACCAGAAGCATGGCCAGAAGCTATCCAAACTTTTGGATTCATTAAAATGGTACTATCTAAGCCAACAATGTCCTCCCGATGATAAACCATACTTTCCCACCAAACCCGTTTAATATTGTTTTTTAATTCCACGCCTAAAGGACCAAAGTCCCAACTATTGGCCAAACCGCCATAAATTTCTGAATCAGGGAAAATATATCCTCGCCGTTTGGCTAAGGAAACAATTTTATCCATTAAGTTCAAATCTGAACTCTTGTTTGGTTTTTTTAGCATAAATACTCAATTTAACCTGTCTAAAGGCAGGGTTAATACAATATTTAAATAATTTAAGGCCGCACAATACCATCTTCTCTCAAGACCGTTATATCCGTTAAACTATCAGATCGAACTGGCGGCACAGTCACAGAGATGTTTTGCTGAGTAAACATATCTTGGGCAGTTAAGGTTGTTTCGCTAGTTAGATTAATGGCTTGATTAACAGAATTAGCCGCTGGCGTAGCTTCAATTTGGAAAATAGCTTCGTAGGCTTTTGTTAAAATACCGCTATTAGCTGGAATATTATCTAAGGTCCAAATTACCTCGCCTGTTCGGTCATTATAAGTGACTTGATTTTCACCCATATTGCCAGCTAACCGGCCAGTAAAAGTGACGCCCGTTGGTAAAATCGTTTTTACGACTACATTATTAATAGCATTAGTATAATTTTTAATTTTCCAATGAATAGTAAATTGAACAGGTTGACCGACTCTTAAAGGTAATTTACCGGCATTAATAATATTAGCTGGTGCGTCGCGATAAAAACTGGAAACCAATAAATCGGCTTTGGTATTAATTTTTACGATAACTTGGGCGGCTGCTTTAATGGGAGAATTGATGCCAATCGCTTCTGGAATGGTAGTAGTATCAATGGTCGCTTTCATTGTCATCATCAAATTTTTATCAGCCGCGCTTTTAACCACATAATTTTTAAGGGTTTTAATGGAAAAATTAATTTCTCCTGATTCGCCGGGGTTTAAGACAATCAACTCCGGCATATTAGTGCTATTCCAAGTAATGGTTTTGTCTTTGGAGGAAAAATATCCCTTATAAGCTTTTAAAGTAGAAAAATCAAACATCGATCCATCTAATTTAGCTTTGATAACCACATTTCTTAAACCAACTTGATGATCATTCCGATAGGTGATTCTAAAATTTAAATCATCGCTGATATTAGCGTTATAAACGGTATCGCCATTGACTGAAGCAGACATCACCAAGGGATTGGGTATGACAGCCAAATAACTTTCTACTTGATTTAAGACAAAGGCCCGATCATTTAAATAAATTAAAACATTAACAACAAATTTTCGGGAGATGCCTTCCTGACCAGACAAAGATCCGTTAATATCAATTTTATTCTGGCCGCCAGCTGGCACTTGCCCTAAATACCAGATATTATTCTGTTCCGAGGGCTGAGGCAGAGCAGAGGCAAAATTATAATTTTCTGGCCAATCAATTTTTATTTTAACATCCTGATAATTATTTTCGGATTGATTTTCCCAAGAAATATTCATCGGAAAATCTTGTTCTGGTAAAACTTGCTGGGGCAAAGTCATATCTACTTTAAAAGTAGAACCGGAAATCACCACTAAATAATTAGTTTTTTGTTCTAAAAGAGAAGTGATGGTTTTTGGCCGATAATGAAAAACCGCTTCTAAATTCCGGCTGGCTCGATTTTCTCCAAAGAACATTAATTTAAAAATCTGCTCGCCTTTTTCGCCTGATTTAATTTCCCCTATATTTGCTCTTAAAATTCTTTCATTAGGTGATTCTAAACTGACGACGCCATCTCCTAAATTTAAAAGCAATTCTCCGTCTTCTAATGAAATTCGGGAATTATTTTGATAAATTAACTTAAATTCTCGAGGTTCGCCCGCCTTCACTTCATTCGGCCCAACAACACCAAACTCTACGCCACCGCTTCTTAAAAGAATAAAAATCAAATAGCCTAAACCGATGACCACTATCGTAACTATCACTCCTAACCAAAATCGATTGATTTTGGGTTTAGGACGAAAAGGGAATAATTTTTTGGTTTCCGAAATTGCCCCGGCATTAATAAATTTCTCCATATATATAAATTAAATAATAAATAAATTTAACCTTTTTATATATCTTACTTATATATCTTACTATATCCTATCTAATATTCAAGTTTAAAAGAATGCCAAGCGAGTTTAATTGAAAAAAGCTAAGATGAAGGACCACTTAAAAGAACTCTTGACTAATTTCCGGGCTTTGGTATAATAATATAAATTCCCAATTAAAGGGAATTTTTAAATTGCCTATGTGTAATTCTTCTCTCAGACAGTGGCTTTTTTGGCTTAAATTCGCCAAATATAGCTGCTGGATAGTACTGGTCATTATTATGTCTTTGGCCAGTACTTGGCCCCGCTTAATGGCTGATGAACTATCACAAGCTCCTTCTAATCTCAATTATTCTAATCAAAATCAATTGCCGGTGAGCGACCAAACTTTTCTTTTTCCCCAAAATAGCCCTATCCAAGAAAACGTAACGAAAGTTCAAGAGGTGGTGATTACCGCTTATTCTTCCAGAATAGAAGAAACAGATAATGATCCTTTTATCACTGCTTCAGGTAAATGGGTCGAAGATGGCATTGTTGCTTCTAATTTTTTGCCTTTTGGCACTAAAATTCGTTTTCCTCTTCTTTTTCCTGACAAAACTTTTGTGGTTGAAGATCGAATGAATGAAAGATATGATTCTAACCATATAGATATTTGGTTTAACGATACTCAAGCAGCCAAAGAATTCGGGGTCAAATATACTATCGTAGAAATTCTCTAATAATTCAATAATTTAATTCATCTAAAAACACCGCTTTGAGCGGTGTTTTTAGATTTTAAACAAATTCTCTTTATTGATTAATCACTAAGGGAATAAATTCAAAAATATCGCTGGCTAAAACTCCTTCGCCGTACTTCTTGGCAGCCAACTCACCAGCAGAACCATTAATATAAGCCGCTAATTGAGCTGCCTCAAAAGGTTTTAGGCGGCGGGCCAAAAGAGCGCCACCAATACCACTCAAAGTATCGCCAAAACCGCCTTTGGTCATAAAAGGAGAACCAGTTTTATTTAAAGCAATTTTTTTACCATCAGAGATAACATCAATATGACCTTTAAGTAAAATTACGGCTTTTAATTTTTGGGCCCATCTTTTTACTTTTTCTTTTCTATCCTCAATTTCTGGTTTTAATTTTTCACCAGTTAAAATTCTAAATTCTTCGGTATGAGGCGTAATAATAACTTTTTTGTTTTTCACAATCCCTTTCTCCTCGGCTATGGCCCTGATGGCTTCGGCATCAATCACCATTGGTAAATTAGCCTTCTTAATTATTTCTCTAATTGCCTGATAAGTTTCTTTGCTTCTATTTAATCCGCAACCGATGATTAATGAATCAAAATTTTTCGCTAAATCTAAAATTTTGGGAATATGCTTTAATTTCAATTCTCCATCAAGGGGGTAAGTAATGATATCCGGCAAAAAAGAAGCAGCAATATCCATCGCCCTTTTTGGTCCAACAATAGTAATTAAATCAGCGCCGCTTCTTAAAACCGCTAAACCATTAAAAATTGGTGAACCAGAATATTTCTCACTGCCGGCAATAATTAAAACATAACCAAATTGACCTTTAAAAGACCAAGAGTCTCGCTGGGGATAATATTTTTTAAAACTTAAGTTGTTAGG
>Ga0315281_10009862_pt1 | contig 13221 bp, 20 predicted proteins | sample YL17G07_0_MG_FD_204540 | JGI IMG/M metagenome (GOLD analysis project Ga0315281, IMG submission 204540) | Sediment microbial communities from Yellowstone Lake, YNP, Wyoming, USA - YL17G07_0 | ecosystem: Environmental > Aquatic > Freshwater > Lake > Sediment | place: USA: Wyoming | collected... | reverse complement strand
CTTGCAATGTTGGCTATACTTGGAGGCATTACTGCCCCCTGGATTGATGATATTCTGGATACCTATGAGAGACTAAGTGGTAATCCTGTGCGTACTAAATTGCGTGAACGTCTGCGTGCCATGGGTGGAGATATGTTTTCCTATATGGGTATGCATGGTATACCTGCTGCTTTGGGCATAGATATAACAGGCTCATTAAAAATAGGTGTTCCTTTTATTGGAGCAGGAGGAATAGAAGAAACTATCACAGGTGCTTATAGTGGAATTGAACAGAAATTTACTAAGGGGATAGAAGCATTCAACTTGGCTGATTACTATAGGGCTATTGAAGAGTTGTCCCCTGCATTTATATCCAGTGCTCTCAAAAGTTATAGGGAGTATAATGAAGGTGCTGTTACAGTAGAAGGTAGAAAAATAACCGACCCACAGGGTACACAATACCAACCTACCTTGCCTGAGACTGTATCTCAGGCTTTAGGATTCAGAGTTGAAAGACGTGCAGAAATATCCGAAGAGCAACGTACCTATAAGAATACGAAGTTGGCTATGGACAATGAGCGTAAAAATATAATTGCTAAATTTAGAAAAGCAGACCCCGAAGACCGTAGTGCTCTTATGGATGAAGTGCGAAAATTCAATGATAATGCTGCGGAGTTTGGTGGAGGGATAGCTCCTTTGCGTATGAGTAGTCTAAAACGTAGCATATTAGATAAGATAGATAAACGCAGATTAATATTCGATTACTTGTTCTCAGAAGAATAGAGGATATTGACTACCTTCTGTCCCTACACAATTTGGTATCCAACCATGCTTCTCCCTTACCAATAAATATTCTGTACTCTTTTTGTTCCTACCATATCTTCAAGTATTGCCCATGATTTTCCTATCTGACCATTACTTTCAACAGGATAACCGACAGATAAATTAAAGTATTTTTTGATATATTGTACGCTCAGATTTTCCATAGAGTGTTGTAATAAATCCATAGCTCGTGTCATGTATTTCTCATGTGCCTGAAAAATAATACTATCATGGATAAACCACATCGGCTTAATATAAGCTGTGAGTTTTTCTTTTTTAATTAATCTATTGAATAACATCAGCCCAATCAATCCTAAGTCAGAAGAGAAATTTTGCACTGGAAAATTAACTGCCATACGCTGCACTCTCTTTGCCTCAAATTCATTTCTTTTAGCAGAGGGAAACCTGCGTCTTCTGCCCAAAGGTGATTCAATATAGCCCTTCTCCTGTGTTGTTCTTAAAATAGTATCATAGAAAGCAGGAAGAGCATGATAGCCAGTAGGGTACATAAAGAATCTCCTGCGAATTTCCCGACATTCCTCTATGGTCTTAATAATATCATATTCATTTTTCAGATACTGCTGTAATCCCTCAGCAGACAATCCATAGATAAGACCGAAGTTAATAGGTTTAGCGTCACGTCTCATCTTTTCTGTTACTTTATCTACAGGTAGTCCTACTATGACAGAGGCTGTCTTGGTGTGCAGGTCAATACCATTTCTAACTGCATCTAATATATTCTGGTCATTAGCTAACCATCCTACTATTCTCATTTCAGATTGGGATAAATCTCTTGCTCCGAGAAGCCAATCTTCATCAGCCACTACACATTCTTTGACGAGATGTGCATACTGTCCACGCTGAGGATATGTCTGTATTGGAGGCTCAAGTATTACTCCTCTGCCCGTTACTGTACGGGTAAGAGAATGGTTAGGATAAATATGATTATCTGACCTGATATGTTTTTCGAGTGTCTCAAGATAAGATGTAGATATTTTATTCAATTCTGCCCAGTCTAAATATTTGCTAACAAAAGGTTTATGCTTAAACTCCTTCAGATGTTCTCGGGTAATCTGAGGCTCTCCCTTCTTAGGTGTCAAGAACTTGGGATTAGGTTTGCATCTTAAACTCTTGAATACTATATGTCGTATGATTGCAGTTTTGCTCAGGGCAACTGGGGCATATTTTCTTCTAACAGTTTGTGGCATCATGGTTATAAGTTCTGTACTCATATGAAGAAGCTCACGCTCTGCTACTTGTAGGTTTGTATCTAATACTGTTCTATCTATTCGACATCCATTTATGCTTATATCACTTAGAGTATCGAGCACAGGCATAATGAAATTTTCATAATAATTATTTAAACTCGGAATCTCTTGAATCATTTTATGCATAGTATTAAAAGCTCTGAATGCACTGTCACTGTCTACTCCGTTATACTCTCTCACTATCTCATCAGATGCTTCATCGAGTTTGAATCGAAACCCTTGAGCAAGGGATTTAATATCCTGCATATCTGCATACATAGAAGCAACATTCTCTAAATTATAGGCATGATAGTTCTCATCTAATAGATGTGCCATTACAAGCACATCATGAATTTTTCCTTTTATCTTAGTCTCATAACGTAATCTAACTATATTTTCATCAAAAGGTCGACCAGCAACAATTTTTTCTATATTAGGATTTTCACATATTTCTATAAGATTACTAATAATTCCAGAAGTTTTATCTAATTTAAAAACTTTAGATTCTCCTTCTTTCTTAGTGAGAGATACAGATATAGGCTGAAATTCTGAGGGCTCAAATATATTCGTGCTATTAGTCTCAAAATCGAGCGATATAAGTTTATGTTGTTTTATTTTAAGCAGGTCTTTATTATTGCCCCATTTATAATTATCAGTATTAATCTTGTCAGTAAGTTCCAGTCCATCTTTGAGGTCTGTCTTATTCCAGTCCATATATTCACTGCTTTTGATTACTTGTGCTATAGTTTTAAAGTCATTGTAGAAATCTCGTTCCCGCATACTCATTGTCTCAGGTGCTTTGGCTGGATATTCCTTGCTACATTCCCGAAGGATAGCGGCTGGATGTAAAGTTACAAAGACTGGGCAATTAAATTCATCACTGAAATAAAACTTGCCCCTTTTGTTAACCACACCATCTTTAGTTAACAAAGTTTTTAAAGCGTATGCTCCCATGGATATAATTAATCTGGGTTGTACTTGCTCAATAAAAGATTTTAAATTAGGTCTGCATATAGTCAATGCTTTAGACACATCGGCTGGTTTTAGAGAAGGCTTTCCCTCATAACACAACAGAGAATTGGCAAGATTAAAGGTAGTTCTATTCAAATGAAAATTATTTAGCATCGCAGAAAATAATCTACCTGAAGACCCTACTAATATTGTGCCATAACGAACCTCTTCCACTCCTGGGGATTGAGCAACAAACATAAGTCTGCTGCTTGCTTGGGTATAAGGTATAAACACATGTTCAAATAAAGGACATTCATTGCAACTATCTGGTTTCGTTATGGGCATCATTGCCTCCTTCTAATAATCTTTGAAAATCTCCCAACCTGATTATTACAAAACTTTCTTCATAAAGTGTATTAACTGGATGTACAACCAATAGGGGTAATTTATCTTCTGTAGTATTCTTCTTCGCCTGTGCAAACCATTTAGATATAACTGTCCGTTTTACTCCTTTACATTCAATATCAAACTTATCAGTTACTACATCCTGCTTGCCTAAGATACCCATACGTTTTCCTCCCATAATTTTTGCTATATGTCTTTCAACATTCTTGCCGAATCTTCTATTTCTTTTCGGATTCAAAGCATTCCTCCGTCATAGTACACTTTCTTGCCATCTGTGCAATTCTGGCATTACATATTCTCTGGGGCATAGTTCCTTTTAGTGAATATGCCTTCACTTCTTTAAGCTGTGCAGTCACTGATTTCAGGAAAGCATCATTTCGTTGCACCAGAAAAGTCTTTAGAGGTACAGGTCTGTGCATCTTGCAGAAGTAGAGTAATATACCTTTGGTTGATGAAACGAGGGTTTCATTAACTCCATCACTCATTCTGCAATTCTCAACAAGCCATAAATAAAGAGATAGTTGACAAACATCTCTTACTTCAGGCTCTACCATCGTATCATAAGTATCTTTTCCCATAGTTTTTATCTCCACAATAGATATTTTCTTATCCCGAACCAATTTGACATAGGCATCAGGATGTCCTATTACAGGAATATGGTTATAATCTTTATGATGCATGGCAGGTAAATCAACCAGATATCCCTCCTGCCGCAATACTCTCCGCACTGAGGAATGCATTTGATTCCCTATTTCATATGTTATTAGCTGTGACAGGGCTAACTTAGAGCCTCCTTTGTTGTAAGAAACTTTATGTTTGTTTGATAAAGCATATTCTCTCGGGCAAAACTCTAAGAGATTTGATACATGAATAACATTATCTATCCTTGATTTATAATTCTTTCGATAGCCTTCTTGTAATACCTGTAATAATATTTCGTCTTTATTCACAAGCACTCCTTTCTTTCTCCCAATAAAGATAAGATTCATCAGGATTAATTTTAAATAATTCTTGTATAACATCTTCTTCTACTATGCCGTGTATATTCATAACACATATATTCAGTAAAGTAAGTTCACTGCCTTGCCAGAGTCTTATTGGGTGTATATTTATATTACAGCCTGATGTGCCTACACTTCCTATAACAGGGAGGCAAGGTTTAGGTAAAGTTAAAATAAAATAACCTGGTATTCCACTATTTAACATACTCCCTCTGATAGTCTCGGAGGAATACATTGCATTGTCTTTGGGATGCGGTTGTAGTTTTATTTCCGCCTCAAAAAGTAAAGTACCAGTTGGATTGTCTACATCTAATAGTCTTGGTGCAGCACCTGAATAAATTCTTAATATCGACATTTTTCCTCCTACCAATATAACCCACCGATTTTGGTGGGGATAACAAACCTATCAATTATAGACTGTTCCAATACAAAGAAAGGTATATTTTTATCTGAGGTAAATTCCTTAAACTTTATTATCTTCATATCAGCAGTTGACTCCCATCTACCTTTCATCTCTAAAAAAATTATAGACATATGAGTATTAACTATTAAAAAATCAGGAACATATGAATGTCTATTCTTTGTACGTCCATGCTTATATTTAAAAACAATGGGCTCATATAAAAATTTAAATTTATTATCTTTAAGCCACATCATAACTCTGTCTTCCAAGTGGCTACGTCCTCTTATATCAGGCACAAAGTTTTCATAGTCAGGTAAATTAATTTCTATTATTTCAGGAAAGACAGAAGGTAATAGTGCATATGTTCTCATGTTCCCTTTAGTCAAATATGATGTTCTGCGTCCCCTTCTTATTCCCGTCTTTCCTTTAAAGACATCATAATTCATTGAGCAGAAGCTGTTAAGAAATTTCTTCAAACATGCACTGCTACAAATATTGAGGGAGGCTGTATATTTTAATTCTTTGTTGTATATAAATTTATTATCACATTCCACACATTTAAGCATCATCTTCCTTCTCCCCTGTTTTAGTTGTTCCCGAAGTTAATAAGATATTCTTATAACAACGTTGTAAAATTTCCTCTTTAATGGTTTTTAATAGTTCGGGTTTTCCCCCACAATCTTCCTCAGCTTTCTCCAATGTGGGGTAAATAATTTCCCCCAGTTTCCACTTGTTACCTACTCGCTCCAACACTCTACTCTTCTTAGCAAACTCTATTATCGTTGTCAATTCATCAATACTGCCTACTGGAGTTTTACCATCCATATTTACAAGATTCATAATAAATCGTCCCGATCTGCGTTGTAGTCCTAATTTATTTTTCTCAACAGTAAACTCATGTATACTTTTTGCAGGTATGCCTTTCTCCTGAATAAATTTAACGGTGTAAAAACGTAAAGCTAAACTTAAGATATGGTCATGCAGATATCCTCCTGCTTTCATAACAGGAGATTGAAAGCCTGTAGCTTTAAGATTGGCACGTAACTGATTGATAGTTAAGATAGTCAGAAATTCTTTTTCACGTTTCTTTTGGGTGACTATAGGAAGTAACATCCGATATAATCTATTAATCAATCTTGCCTGCAAGCCCATGAAGGAATCGCCTGCATCTGCCTGAGATTCTTTTACAGGTATCATCATTGCTATGCTATCAATAATTAGTAATCCTATTTCAGGAGCTTTTAAAACCAGGTCTCTTATAATATCCAAACCCTGTTCTCCATAATCAGGAGTTAATAATAGGAATCTTTCCATATCAGCGATAAAATTACTTGCCCATGTAACATCAAATGAGCCCTCAAAGTCTACAAATAAAACTTTCTTTGTAGGATTAAGGAGTAGATATCTGCCTGCCGCTCGGAGGGCAGTCGTAGTCTTGGTGCTACCTTTTACACCATAAAATTCTGAGGCTCTGCCCTGGGGCAAACCTCCACCAGTCAACAAATCTATTGCAAATATATTAGTAGGTATACGTGGTATCTTTAATGACCACAATCCCTCCCCAAAATACAGAAGTTGTTCATCCCTGTAGTGCTTTATTATATCTTTAACTGCCATCTAACCCTCTCCTTCTTGTAATACAGAACTTCTATCCGACGGGAGAAGTGATTCCAATTGTCTATCAACATACTGCACTAACCATTTTTTAGATTCAGTAAGTTTTTCTTTAGTAGTCGGCATGGTTAACCCAAATTCTATCTTGGTATTTTCATAGTTACCATTATTGATAGTCTTTCCTAAGCGATAAGATAAATAGAAAGGGTCTCCATCAATCATTGTTATCTTATGAGATTTTCCTGTGGATATTTTTGTACCAACTTTCACAAAACATCCTTTTCTTCTTAGAGTCTTAACTTTCTTATTTTTTCTGGCTTCCCTTAATTTCTGCACTCTCGACTCACCTCCCTTCTTACTGCTTCCCAATCACAGTATTTATATTTTTTTAGTATCTTTTTAATCTTAGGTTTACTTCGTAATCTTTGTAATACAAATCCTATAAGTTTAACCTGGTTTAAAGTATAGGGAGTAAAGACATTAAACAAAATTCTTTCATCTTCAAGTCTCCGTATTCGTGTTGGAGAAATACCATATATAAAAGCTATATCCCCCCCAGTTAATCCTTTTGAGATATCTTTCTTTCTGGCTAATGAAGATAATCTCTCACGAGCCAGTGCTGACGCATGTACTAAGCGTTTATATTCCTCATCTTCTTGATATCGTACCTTTCGCATCTGCATAATATGTTCCTTATTATCCTGATAATAGGATTTATTATATTCAGACTTAGCTTGGGTCACGAGGTTTTTCATCATCTCCTTCACCACCTTGTTCTTTTGATATAATTTTATCAGTCTGTTCTTTAATAACAGCATCTTGCAAAATTTGTAGGCTTTCCTTTAACTTTTCAACTTCCTCCACACTTTTCTGGAACTGATGCAATCTTGCAGTTAAATGACTAAGCACCATTATATTTATATCCATTGTCAGGTTTATTACAGGGGCTTCAATCCTAACTGTATCTTTACCATCAAGCTGTATCTTGGCTACAAATACCATACCCTCTTCTGTCTTTTCTTTGTAGAGATACATTATCTTCTCGGGCTCTGAGGGGGCATTCTGTCCCTCTGATGGTATTTCTTTTGGTACTTCCTTTGGTACTTCTTTTAAATATTCTGTCATATTTCCTCCTTAGTGAAGGCGTCTTCACTAAATTATATGTAGCTTGCCTGCTACTTGTTGATAATATTTCATCCTTACCCCCGCCCATTTCCTCATGATAGAGGAACGAACATCAATGATGTCCAGCACAAGCTGGGGTTTATCCTGAGTTACCCTAAGCACTCTACCCATTGACTGTTCCACGTCTACTCTTGGGGTAGCAAATACGACTGCGGATAGTCTTGGTATATCCGCACCCAAACCTGCACTTCCATAAGTTGCTAATAAAATTTTTCTATCCAGTCCTATCTTCACCACTCCAGTGAATATACCTACATCTTCTAAGGACACATTCATCTTTTTAAATTTTAGTTGCAGTAGATTCAGTTGTCTGATTCTATCACTAAGTATCAATATATCTCTGCCCTTGTCATACATTCTTTTTACAGCATCAGCAATGAAATTATTCCTTCTGTCTATCACTGCAAGTTTGTTAAAGTATCTGCCTAATGATAATTCTCCACCCCACACGCATCCTTCATGATGGGATGCCTCATCATCATACTTCATCATGAACACAGTAGGCTTGATATCTTGTTTGGTAGAGGCTGAACATATCCTGCCTATGTGAAAGAAGAACACATTCTCCAGACCATCTTTCCTGCGAGCAGTAGCAGACATCCCCAGTCGGTACTTAGTAAAGAACTGTGGTAGAGATTGGGAGAAGGTTGGAGCAGATAGTTTATGTACTTCATCTATCACACACAATCCGAACTCCTTATAGAATGATTCAGGATAGCGTCCAGGTTTTGCCAGGCTGTGTATCATGCCTATTACTACCTTTGTGAATTCATTTTTAAATTCACATATGTCTCCTCTGCATATTCCTATTTCTTTGGATTGTAAATTGGTGTGTTCTAAAAGACGTTCTGTCCATTGCTTCATCAGATAATCAGTTGGAACTATCACAAGAGTTTTCAATTTTAATCGGCTCATAATATCTATTGCCATAATCGTTTTTCCACTACCTGTCGGGCTCTGAATTATGCCCCCACTGCAATTTTCTATGTGTCTTATATAGTTCATAACTAAGGGAATTTGGTCAGCTTTTAACTTACCCTGAAATTGAATGTCTATTTCCTTCCATGTTCCACTATTAACAGGTCTGGGTATCATTCCAATAGGTATCTCTATATAGTCACCTTCTCTTTCTTTATACAGCGTCAGGACTTCCTGAGTGTATTTATTAGAAAGAGTGAGAGACCGCTTAAGTCGGTCTCTCTGCTCTTCGTTGGCATGTACCAGTGCCATATTTTTGATTTGAACTACATTCATTAAATCAAATCCTCTAACTGCCCTAATGGTGCACTATCAGAAACTCCTGGCGGCTCAGGAGAAGGAGTTATTGGAAGTTGTTCTCCAATAACATTGCGATGGATGCCTAATGAGGCTAACTCTTCGTTGGTCGCAGGCTTGAGTACTTTTTTATAGTCGTAAGGTTGAGCTTGTTCCCCTGATAGACGATATTTCTTAGTGTAGTCGAAATCTGTGCCACAATTAGGGTCGTCCCCTGTGAACCTTGTTATTTTAAACTCCATGCCTGTGAGGTCTCCATACTTCTGTTTTAAGACCTTAATACGGTCAATCGTTGAGCCCTTCGCAGGATACAAAACTTTGCGATTTTGTACTTTCTTCCCTGTTGTCGAGTTAATGAACTCTCGTCTGTCAATAACTGTCAGATAACCAGTATATGTGGATTTCTTTCCACTATCACAGACATCACATGCCTGCACTTCTTTGACACAGGTAACATAGTTACCCCATCTCTTGCCTATCTGCAAGTTATGTTCATAAATGAAAAATGGATTTCCCTCATCTACAAAGACTACATGTGCGGACTCCTTAGCTTTGAGCATAAATCTTGGAGCATACCGCTCTTTCTTCATCTGGACGACAGTATCAAGTTGTTCTTTTACTTTAAATCCTTCTTGTCCTATAAAGAACCAGTCTTTAGGAACATCGGATTTGGATTGTGCAGATTTTGCATCTTGTGGTAGAGTACCCTCTAAGGGTATCTGTTCAGTCTTCTTAGACTTTTTAATTTTTTTGTTAGGCATTCTTACTACCTCCATTAATTTTTTTAGTGAATTCGTGTTCACTATTCCACTCTGCATATTTGTTTCCTGATACGCTCATCACTTAATCTTATGATTTCATGAGCAATATCACAGTGCGTCAAGTTTTCTGCACTAACCTCCTTTCCCAGAATATCGGCAAGTATTCCTATAACTTCTTTAACCTGCCCGACATTCTGAATTACTTTACCATCTTCAATAACGGTAACTTCATTTGCTATTGTGTTCCAGTTAATCTTGTTTGCCATCTCCCTCTTCTTCTTTAAGACCTTCATAGATTTTTTTATACAAACTTACTATCTGTTGTCCTACCTCCTCAACAGTAATCTCTGCCATTGATTTTCTGATTAAGAGTCTACCCATTATATCAGTGGCACAACCAATAGCTATGCTTTTTAAACTTACCCCAAAGTGTTGAGTGTTTATCATTCTTATTTCACCTCCTTATTTTATATTTCTCCACAATCACACAAACTTAGTGCATATGGTGAATTATTATTAGAAGCACAATCACTCCAGTGTGGTCTGTTAGGATTATTTCTCCATTCCATAGCTAATTTCTCTAAGGCTTCTGGTATTGAATATCCGAATCCCACAATACCTTCCTGGATATCCTTTCCGAATAAAGCACACACCTGGTTTCCATCTTTAAAGATTTTGATATCATCCATTATTTTATCTCCTCATAAGAGTCTCTAAATGTTTCTTTTTTGCATGGATACAGTTCACCTCGGATTCCTTTAATAAGATAATCCCCTACTTCCCCTTGCATTATGCCCTCTAAAGTTTGAATCTCAAAGGGCTTGTCCATCTGAATTGCTGTGATTGTAACAGGTTTTTTACGATAAAACTTTGCCATTAAATTATCAAAGTCTTTGATTTGTGTTCTGCCTACGATTGCCATTTCCTCACCTCCTTAAATAGAATATCACAAATTGAATCTTTTGTCAAGTCCTTTTCTTCAAAACAATCAAAGCCACAAAATGGTAGAGCAATTTCTGCTGTGCCATCTTTCTCACAATAGGGCCCGCCGATATTAGAAAAGTATTTACAATCTACACAACATTTATTGTGTCCCATATTTCCCTCCTTAAACTTTTATTTTTATTGATGCTATTGCTTTCCATATGTGACCTGCATCTAATATTTCCCCTGCATCTTTATGACCACAATAATCTGTGACCTCATAGTGTGTAGTCAAGCCTTTTAATTTCTTGTGCAGTTTCTCTTTTAAATCCATACCTGCTTTGTCGTTATCGAAAAAGAATATCAAAGGATTAGACACATTTGATAAGGTATCTATCTGTTCTTTGGTGACACCTACCCCCATGACTGCCCATACATTATGAATTTGCCTGGTCTGTTTTAATTGTACGCATCCTAACTCACTCTCAATTAAAAACAATCCTTTATTAGGGACTAAAGGATGTTGCATCCCAAACCAGACTCCATACTTTTTAGGGTCTACAGGATTAAGCTCATTGTAAAGCCTATACTTAAGAGGATTATTCTTTTGCACTGCTCTGCCTTTTACGCCAACTATTCTATTTAAAGAATCTCGTATAGGAATTACAACTCTACCCTCTATGTTATCAAAGTGAATAAGCCACTCATCTAATGTTTCTCGTGTTAGATTCTTATAAGATGGCAGGGATACAAAATGTTCCTTCATCCATTGCTCACTTATGAACTTAGGTATCTTAGGTCTGTCTCTATGTTCCTTATATTCCTCTGGATTTATTGATAGCTTCTCATGCTCAAAGATAAACTTACGCAGGTCTACCCAATCTTTATTGCTCAACAAAAATAGGATAGTCGGTAGAGATGTCAACATGCCTGTCTTTCCACAAGAGAAACAATGAAAGAAACTTGATTCCCCTATACTGACCCCGAAGGAATTGCGATTGCTGATTCTTTCATCATGTGTCCAGTGAGCGAATGGACACTGGGAACTCACCCAATTAGGACGGTCTGCTATTTGCTCCACATCTAACATTCCCATCAGTTTATGAATGTCATGTCTTCTCATAACTATCTCCTTATTGTACCATCAAGATTAAACCAGTAAAAAGAATATCTATTCTCTTTAAATTCTTTCCCCCATAAGCAACACGAAGTAGGTCTGACGGTAAGAATATCCCCAACCTCATCACCAACCCATTTATTTTGTTTCTCTATTATTTTTACATGAATTATACCTTTCTCAAATTTAATAAACCTACAAAAATACCAATAAGAAAAATCATTTTTCTTTCTTATTGCATACAAGGTATTCTTAGCAGTAAATTCGGACAAAGGTTTATGGACAAGATTTTCATAGTGCCTTGTATCTTTGTTTTTAAACAGGAGCATCCTGTTCTTCCTTTTGGCAGCGAGTAAAGTCTATCAACCCCCACTGCAATAAATATTGTCTGAGAATACGTTTATCCCCATCTTCCATGCATTCTAACTCTCTATTCTCCCCTATAAATGCGATTATATTAGCGATGATATCTATAGGATTCATAGCATACATACTTTGGCATACTGTAATTAAATAAAAATATTTATGAAACCTCTCGGGCAATGGAACTTTAATTCTCTGTGATTTCATTGGACGACCTCTTGCTCTTTTACTCATCAGCTTCTCTTTCCATGCCCTAATAACAGTGTTATCAGATACTTCTTTACTACAAAATATTCTCATTGTTTCCTCCTTTAAAAGTGAATGCATCTTCACTTTAATTTCCGTGAGGCGGACTTTATTCTCTCAATAAAGATTTCAAGCATCCCTTATTTTTTATCCTTTATAATTTTATGAAGTCTTCTTAACCATGCCTCTTGGTAATTTGCATATACTTCCTGGGTATGCTCATTTATTTCTGTCCCATTCACTTCAAATATCCTAAAAGCTAAATGAACACATTCATGTGATAAGGCATATAAATCGTGTTTATCTTTTAACCATAATAAATATATGGGATACCTGCCTTCATCATAAATATAAAGTACACATCCTCCCATCATCGGACTGGAAGTTTGGAGAACTTCCCCAACTTTAACCTTCATCGCTAATTGAAAATGTTTAATGGCAGATTCATATGAATCACCACAACAAAAATAAACCACTACTCGAAACACATCACATACTATTTTTTTTCTAATCATTTTCATCCCTCTCTTGTGATGCTTCATAAAAATAATTTATATAACTCTCGTCTTCACTCGATAACTGTGAGAAGTCTACTCTGTTAAAATCCCAATTAATTATTACCTCGCCTCTGGGCCCATTTCTATTATCGGTAACTCGAAGCACTCGAATGTCTGACCTATCAGGAGATTCATAAACTCCTATCACTGCGGTAGCTATCTGTGCAATCGCATCAGATAAATGTATCTGACCTTCCCTGTTGTATTGATAACTGCATATAATTGGTATATGGTATCGCCCCGAGAGAAGTTTTAATTCTTTTACTACTTCTGTCACTCGCTCCCAGCCAGCCATCTTGCTGGTATTACCTGTTGCTCTAACCAGATATGCTCCGTCAAGAAATACAATTTTAGGACGCAGGCTGATAATT
>Ga0315281_10009861_pt1 | contig 13221 bp, 13 predicted proteins | sample YL17G07_0_MG_FD_204540 | JGI IMG/M metagenome (GOLD analysis project Ga0315281, IMG submission 204540) | Sediment microbial communities from Yellowstone Lake, YNP, Wyoming, USA - YL17G07_0 | ecosystem: Environmental > Aquatic > Freshwater > Lake > Sediment | place: USA: Wyoming | collected... | reverse complement strand
GCTCAGGTGGTTGCCGCCGGCGCCGTGGGCGAAGACGACCGCCGGCCCGTCGCCGTGCGATTCGTAGTAGAGCCGGGTGCCCTGCACGGGCGCGAATGGCATGGCTGATTCTAGTCGCCGCGCGGGCCAAAAGAAATCGCGAGCGCCACTGCGCTCGCGATCGTCGACGGGATTGGTGCTCTGTGGATGGAAGCCGGGGCCAGGGCGCTGAGTCTGTGGCCTTACACTTATGAGCGCCCCGGCCCCGCCGGAAGTCCCTACGTGCAGGAGGAGGTTTGCACGCCGGTCGAAACCCTACGTCGCTATCTTAGGACTCGGGTGTTAAAGGGCTGTTAACCGGAATCGAAGATTGCGTTACGTCTTAGGACCAGCCGCCCCGCAGCTTGACAGGGCGTCTGCCGTCGATCGAGCGCCCGCCGCGCGGTACCCTGCGGCCGATGAGCATCACCCACCGCGCCACCCGCCGCAAGCACGCCGCCGCGGCGCACAGGCCGCCCACGGTGCCGCATGCCTAAGGGCTTCGCGCTTGTCGGCGGCATGGTCCTCTTCGCCGTCGCGATGACCGCGCTGGTGGCGTGGCTGGTCCTCGGCGGCGTCGCCGGCAACGAACGCGGGCTCGTGTTCAAGAACCTGACGGCGGCGCCCATCGAACTGCGGTTCCAGGATGGCCGCGTCACGCGCCTGACGCCGGATGCGGAACAGACGCTGCCGGTGAAGCGCTCGCAGTTCCCCCAGACCTTCAGCGTGTACGACGCCTCCGGCCGGCTGCTGTACCAGCAGGAGTACCGCTTCGAGCAGTTCAAGGACTTCGAGTTCCGGATCGGCGTCGGCGACGGCGCGTTCGTGACCGTGGAACGGCCCACGACGAACTAGATGCTCTTATCGTTGGTGCGCTCCCCTTCCCTCCCAGGGAAGGGGCCGGGGGTTAGGTCCGGAACCGGCATAGACGAAAGAGAGGCCACATGACGGCGCTGCTGCTCAACGACGCGACACTGCTTGACGGCACGGGCGCCGACCCCCGTCAGCACGTCAGCCTGCTGGCGGAGGACGGGCGCATCTCGAAGATCGCGCCGGCGGGATCGATATCGGCGCCGGAGGGCGCCCGCGTCATCGACTGCGGCGGACGCGTGCTGATGCCGGGGCTGACGGACGCGCACGTGCACTTCGGGCTCACGGAAGCGAGCGACCACGACGCGCCCGAGAGCCACGTCAGCTACGTGCTGAAGGTGGCAGAGAACATCCGCATCGCCCTCGATGAAGGCTTCACCACCGTGCGCGACGCGGGCGGGCTCGATCCCGCGTACGCGGTAGCGGTCGCCGAGGGACAGCTCCCTGGGCCGCGCATCCTGCCGTCGGGCTCGTTCCTGACGCAGACGGGCGGTCACGGCGACCAGCGCCACCGCTGGACGGACGAGGCGCAGCGCTCGATCCCCGGCCTCGTCGCGCACTCGGAGATCTGCGACGGCGCCGACGCGGTCCGCCGCGCCGCCCGCACGCAGATCCGTCGCGGCGCGACGCAGGTGAAGCTGATGGCGTCCGGCGGCATCATGTCGCCCACGGACCCGATCGAGAGCCTGCAGTTCACCGTCGAAGAGATGGCTGCGGCTGTGCACGAGGCGAAGGCGTACGGCCTGTACGTCATGGCGCACTGCCACACCTCGGGCGCGATGGAGAACGCGCTGGCGGCCGGCGTCCGCAGCATCGAGCACGGCAGCGTGATGGAGGAGCGGATCGCGCGCCAGATGGCCCAGCAGGATGCGTACCTGGTGCCGACGCTCGTCATCATCGAGATCCTCGCGCGGGCCAGCGGCGTGCCGGACTTCAGCCGGCGCAAGCTGGAGATGGTGCGCGGCGAGATGCGCACCAGCCTCGCTACGGCGAGGGCGGCAGGCGTCCACATCGCCTCCGGTTCGGACCTGCTGGGCCCGCGCCAGAGCCGCCGTGCGAGCGAACTCGCTGAGAAGGCGAAGGAGTTGGGCGCCATGGCGGCGATCGTCAGCGCGACGCAGACGAATGCGCGGCTGTTCCGCATGGAGGACGAGATCGGCACGCTCGAGCAGGGCAAGCTGGCGGACCTGATCCTCGTGGATGGCGACCCGCTGGCTGACATCGCCGTGCTGAGCGATGCGTCGAAGATCCTCCTGGTGGCGCAGGGCGGAACGGTCGTGAAGGACCGGCTGTAGCGGCCCTACGGCAGCCCGGCCGTCGCCAGCCGCTCGCGCATCTTCTCCTGCGTCAGGAAGCCGAACTGCAGCGCCGCCAAGTTCCCCTCGCGGTCGATGAAGAAGCTGTCGGGCAGCCCCTGCAGCCGGTACTGCTCGTACACCGAGCCGCTCTCATCGAGCAGCAGGTTGGGGAGCCGGATGCCGCGCGCATCGAGAAAGCCGCGGGCGGTGTCCAGATCCTCCTGGTAGTTGACCTCGAGCACTTCCAGCCCCGCCGCGTGCTTCTCGTCGTACAGCGCCTGGATGTCTGGCAGCTCGCGCTTGCATGGCACGCACCAGGTCGCCCAGAAGTTCACCCAGACCACCTTGCCCCGAAGGTCGCTCAGCTTGACGACCTTGCCGGAGGCATCGCGAAGCGCGAAATCAGGTGCCAGCTTGCCCACCACGGGCGGGGCGCTCGTGATCGGGCCGAGGCCCGCATCGCTGGAAGAGTCCGCGCGCGATGCACCGTTGCCCGCGGCGCCGGGCGGTGTCGCTGAACCACCGCCGCCCGATTGCAACAGGAAGGCGCCGAGCGCCAGCGCGCCCACGATCAGGCCGGCAAGCACGATGCGGACGGCGGGGCGTTCGAGGGGCGAGGGCGCTGGTGGAGGAGCGTCTTGCATCGCTCTCACTATACGAAATGCGCCGTCGCGGCGTGTGCTCTTGATGCCGATACGGCGGTGCCGACGCAGGCCGCCGCGCTTGACCCAGAGCCGATCGCCGTGTACCAACACCCCGATGAGCGGAGCGAGGCCGGGTGTGCGGGTGGTGTGGCGGGTGGTGCTTCGTGGCGCCGCCGTGGCCTGTCTCGCGCTCGCGTCCTCGGCATGCGGACTGTTCGACGCGCCGCCGCCCCTGCCGACGGCGGTGCCGGCAAACGTCAACATCCTGGTAAACGCCGGATTCGAGGCCGGGCCGGAGCCGTGGGTCGCCAGCAGCGGGGCAGACTTCCAGAGCGCGCCAGTCGTCATCTCGGACGTCGCGCCGCACGGGGGAAAGCACGCCCTCGAGCTGAAGCTCGCGGGGGGCGGGGCCGAGGGCGATACGCAGGCCGGCGTCGTGACCCAGGCCACTAACCCGCACGAATTCCCCGAGTTCGTGTCCGGCTTCTACCGCGTCGATGACTGGCAGCCGCGCGCCCAGTTCCGGTACCTGTACGTGTCCGTAACCGTCGCCGGCGGCGACTTCCCCGGTGGCGCCAGGTTCCACGAGCTGAGGATCCTCGTCGGGGCCCCGACCGAGCCGCCGCTGCTGCCGAACTTGACGTTCGCGTTCCTCAGGCGCGACCCGCCGGTGCTGCACCATTGGACGTACTTCGGCTTCCCGCTGAAGACCACGTTCCAGTCGCACTTCGCCTACCTGCCGCCGCACTGGGACGCCATCTACATCACCGTCGGCGTCCGCTCCGACTTGAGCGATGCCAGCCGCACGTCTGGATCGGCCGACGTCGTCTTCGACGACCTGTACGCCGGGACGCAGGCCGACAACCCGAACCGCCCACCCGATCCGTAGCCGTCTTGCCGGATTCCTGACCGAATCGGTACACTTTGTCCATACCCCACGTTGCCGGAGGATATGCAGAGTGCCAACTTACGAATACTTGTGCGCAAGCTGTGGTGATCGGTACGACAAGCGCGAAGGATTCGATGCGCCCGCCAGGCAGAAGTGCCAATCCTGTCGCAAGCCCACCGCCCAGCGCGTGCTGCACGCGCCGCCGGTCGTCTTCAAGGGCAGCGGCTTCTACAAGACCGATAGCAGGGGCAGCAGCAGCGCCGCAGCGAGCAGCACCCCGGCACCCGCCACGCCCGCGGCACCCGAGGCCCCTGCCGTCACCAAGACCGCGGGCACCGACACCGGCGCGACCGAGGCCGCGGCCGCGGGATAGCGCCCGATGCGGGTTGTCCTCCAGCGCGTGAACCGCGCGAGCGTCACCGTCGATAACGATGTGGTTGGCGAGATCGGTCCCGGTCTCCTGCTGCTCGTCGGCATCGCTCCGGATGACGACGCCGCGCTGGCGGAGCGCATGGCGCGCAAGTGCGCCGAGATGCGCCTCTTCGCCGCCGACGGCGGGGGCTTCGAACGCTCGCTCGTCGATATCGCCGGAGCGGCGCTGGTCGTCCCCCAGTTCACACTGCTGGCGGATGTGCGCAAGGGACGCCGCCCGAGCTTCATCGACGCCGCGCCGCCGGAGCACGCCGCCCCGCTGGTCGAGCGGTTCGCCGAGGCGCTGCAGTCAGCCGGCGTCCGCGTCGCCACGGGACGCTTCGGCGCGAAGATGCTGGTGGAGTCGGTGAACGATGGCCCGGTGACGATCATCGTCGACAGCGCCAGCCTGGAGCGGCCGCGGCGGTAGCCGGGCGGGGGTCACTCCGGCCGATAGACCAGGCTCTCGCCGCGCCCGCACGCCTCCATCACGCGGTCCGCGGTCTGGTCGGCGCTGAGGCCGCTGCTCTCCAGCGTAACGCCGGCGAAGCCTCCGTACTCGACGAACTGCCGGTGCCCCTCCCGCAGCTGCGCCTCGGTCACGCGCAGCGTCTCCTCGCGCGAGAGGCCGCGGCGCACCGTGTCGTCGACCGACGGCAACAGCTGCACGAAGTGCACCGGGACGCGCGTGACGCGCAGCTCCTCCAGGTAGATCGGCAGCAGGTGGGGGCCGATCACGCCATCGATGAACACGGCGAACAGGTCCTGCGCGTACGCCGTGGCTGCCCGAGCCACCGCTCGCGTCACCATCCGGTTCTGCCGGTCCGACTCCCGGCGCCACGGCGAGATGAAGCCCATGCGGATCGCCCCGTAGAACTGGTCGGTCTCAATGTGCACGGTGCGGTCATAGCGCGCGCAGAGCGACTCGGCGACGCTGCTCTTTCCCGCGCCCGGCGGCCCGGAGATGATCACGATCTGCGACATCAGGCGCCGCCGATCTCCAGGCTGATGTCGAGCGCCGGCGCGGAGTGCGTCAGGCGCCCGATCGAGATGAAGTCGACGCCGGTCTCGGCGATGGCGCGCACGTTCGCCAGCGCGACGCCGCCCGACGCTTCGATGAGCACGCGCCCGGCCGCAAGCTCGACGCACGAGCGGATCGCGTCCACGCTCATGTTATCGAGCAGAATCACGTCGGCACCGCCCTCAATCGCCTCCTTCAGCTGCTCGATGTCCGTCACCTCGATCTCGATCCGCATCGTGTGCGGCGCCGCCGCCCGTGCGCGGGCGACGAGCGCGGCGAGATCGACCACGCCGGCCTGGCGCGACGCCTCGATGTGGTTGTCCTTGATCAGCACGCCGCTGGCGAGGTTGAACCGGTGGTTCGAGCCGCCGCCCGCGCGTACGGCGTAACGCTCGAAGTGGCGCAGGCCGGGCGTCGTCTTGCGCGTGTCGAGGATCCGCGCGCGCGTGCCGGCGACCGCATCGACGAACTCGCGCGTCAGCGTGGCGACGCCGGAGAGGTGTTGCAGGAAGTTGAGCGCCACCCGCTCGGACGCCAGGATCGCGGCGAGCGGGCCTTCGACCTCCGCCAGGTGCGTGCCCGCTGACACGCGCTCGCCGTCCGCGACGAGCGTGTCGAACGAGACCGACTCGTCCAGCGCCGTCATCGCCGCCGCGGCGACGGGAAGGCCGGCGAGCACGCCCGCGTCCTTCGCTACGAAGACGCCGTGCCCCCACTGGCCGCTGCGCACCGTCGCGCGCGTCGTGATGTCGTCTTCGGCACCGTCCTCTTCGAGCGCCGCCAGCACCGCATCATCGATGACGTGCGGCGAGATCGGCTGCAGGGGTTCAGGCATGCGCGTGTCCGTTCGTTGTCGCCGTCAGGCGTCTTTGCGGAAGATGATGTGGCGGCGCCACTCCTCGCGTGGCTCCGGGAAATCGGTGCGGAAGTGGGCGCCGCGGCTCTCTTCGCGGATCAGCGCCGCTTCCGCCATCAGCCGTCCCGCCAGCACCATGCTCCGCAACTCGTGCGACGGGCGGTCCGTCGGCTCCGGCAGCGCGGCCTGCCACGCCGACAGCTGTCTCGTCGCCGCCGCCAGCCCCGCGCCGTCGCGCACGATGCCCACCTTATCCCACATCAGCGACTGGAGCGAAGCGCGGTCCGGCGCCGGCCCGCCGTCGTTCGCCAGGGGCGGCAGCGCGCGCGCGTCCGGCGTCTCCTCCGCCGCCTCGATGACGCCGCTCGTCGTCCGCTGGATGATGCGCTTCGCGAAGGCGACCGTTTCGAGCAGCGAGTTGCTGGCGAGGCGGTTCGCGCCGTGGACGCCCGTGCATGCGACCTCGCCGCAGGCGTAGAGGCCGCGGATCGTCGTTTCGCCCCACGTGTTCGTGCGGGCGCCGCCCATCATGTAGTGCGCCGCCGGCGAGACGGGCACCGGCTCCTTCGTCATGTTGACGCCGTGGTCCAGGCAGTACTTGTAGATCTGCGGGAAACGGGCGGTGATTCTGGTGGCAGGCAGGTGCGTCACGTCCAGGTAGACGCGGTCCGTGCCGGTGCGCTGCATCTCGCTGAGGATGGCGCGGGCGACGATGTCGCGGGGCGCCAGTTCGGCCGCGTCGTGGTAGCCGGGCATGAAGCGATCGCCCGCCGCGTTGCGCAGGATGCCGCCCTCGCCGCGCACCGCCTCGGAGATGAGGAAGATGGGCACGCCCGGCAGCCGCAGCGCCGTCGGGTGGAACTGGATGAACTCCATGTCCTGCACCTCGGCGCCGGCGCGGTAGGCGAGCGCGACGCCGTCGCCGGTCGCGACGTCGGGGTTCGTGCTGACGCGGAACAACTGGCCGCAGCCGCCCGTCGCCAGCACGATCGCGCCGGCATCGAAGCGCTCGGTGGTGTTCGTGCGCGTGTCGAGCGTGATCACCGCCGCCGCGCGCCCGTCTTCGACGGCGATCTCCTCGACCTGGACATGCTCCTTGATCGTGATCCGCGACATCCGCGCGAGTCCGCTCAGCGAGATCTCGATGTGCGCGCCGGTGGAGTCGCCGCCGGCGTGCAGGATGCGATTGCGGCTGTGCGCCGCCTCGCGCCCCAGCGCTACCTCGCCGTCGGTGCTGTCGAAGGGCACGCCGAAGTCCACCAGGTCGTGGATCCGGTCCGCCGCTGCCTCGACAAGGATGCGCGCTGCCTCGACGTCGACGAGGCCGGCGCCGGCCTCGATCGTGTCCTTCAGGTGCAGCGCCGGGTCGTCGTCGGCGCCGACCGCCGCCGCGATGCCGCCCTGGGCGTACTTGGTGTTGCACTCGTCGATGCCGCCTTTGGTCAGCACGCAGACCGAGCCGTGCGCGCGGGCGAGCAGCGCCGCGTACAGGCCGGCGATGCCGGAACCGACGATGATGAAGTCGAAACGCTGCGGCATGGAGGCCTCGCAGTTCCCGGACCGTACTTAGTGTCATAGATACACTAACTACGCCCGCGCCCGGGGTCAAGCGATCGGTCGGCGCGTCCGGTTGACAGCCGGTGGCACCGTGGCCGACGATGGGCGCTGCGCCAGACTGCCACGAAGGATCACCCGCTGATGAGTGGACCGCCATCGCTCGATTCGATGCACGCCGCGCTTGCCGCCGCCCGGCAGGCCGAAGCGGCGACGCTCTGGGACGTCGCCGCCGAGCGCTACGAGGCCTGCCTGTCGGCGATCGCCGGCACGACGCTCGCCTCAGAAGAGGCAGAGCTGCTGACGGCGCTCGGCCGCTGCTACTGGAATCTGTCGGAGGCGCGCACGGCATGGCGCACGCTGCGCCGCGCCATGGCGCTGTACCGCGAGCAGGGCGACGGCGCCGGCATGGCGCGCGCCACGCTGGAGGTGCTGCGCATCTGGGGACCGCCCGACCGCCAGCGCGCCATGGCGGACGAGGCGCTTGATCTGCTGGGTGACGGCGACCCGCATCTGCGGGCTCGCCTGCTGCTGCGCTTGTTGCGGCAGGACGAAGCAGTCGAACTCGCGTCGAAGCACGGCTTCGAAGACGTGATGATGGCCGGTACCGAGCGCGACGCGTGGGCGGCGTTCGACGACGGCCGCGTAGAGGATGGCCTCGCGGTGTTCAGGCGCGCGCATGAACTCTATGCTCGTCAGCGGAACTACCATCCGGCCGCGGGCGTCCTGCGCGGCGCAGCGTTTCGGACGCTGCAGGCGGGTCTGCTCGATGCCGGCGAGCGGCTCGCGGCGGAGGCCGTCGCCTACGCGCGTGGCGTCCACCTGCGCTTCCCCGAGCAGCTCGCGCTGATGGATCTGGTGGGCGTCGCCTTCGCCCGCGCCGACTTCGCCCGCTGCGAGGCGCTGATCGCCGAGACGCCCGGGCAGACTGACTTCCGGGCCGACCTCTACCGGCTGTGGATCGCCGAGCTGCGCGGCGACATCCCGGCGGCACTCGCGCTGATGGTAGACCCGGAGCGCGGCGGCGGCGCCACCTCCGCCCTCTCCCAGGCGCACGCCGCTGCCGCCGGCCTGCTGTTCCACGCCGGCCGCGCCGATGCCGCCCGGCAGGCGCTCGAGTCGTGGGCGCAGATCGCGCGCGATGGCGGAAGCCTCTGCGACGAGGCGCCGGTGCTGGCCGATTGCCTGGCTGGCCTGGGCAGCGCCGATCTTCTGCAAGAGATCCACGAGGCGTACGAGGCGCGCGGACGCGGCATCGTCTACTCGACGCTACAGGGGCGCGGCGACGCCGCCGCGCGGGGCGCCATCGCGCTGCGGCTCGGGCTGGTGCCGCACGCACGAGCGCAGTACGAGGCCGGGCTGGCGTGGGCAGAGCGGGAGCGCTGTCCGATCGATGCGGGGCATTGCCTGCTGGGATTCGCCCGTGCCGCGCTGGCCGATGCCGATCGCGCAGCCGCGGACGTCCACCTCGACCGGGCGGGCGCGATCTTCGAGCGAATGGGCGCGCGTTTCTATCTCGACCAGGTCGCGGAGGCTCGCGGCCGGTAGCGCAGCTTTGCCGTTACTGGCTCCCGTAGTACTGGCGGCACGACATGCGGCCGTAGAGCGACTGCCCCGACAGCCCGAGGAAGCAGTCGCTGAGGTTGCCGTCACCGGCGTGGAGCGCCGCCTGTGTGCAGTCGGCCGGGCCGGATCCCGTCGTCGCGGTGCCGCCGATGATGTCGCTGATGCAGTTGCGGATCGCCGCATCGGTGCCGGCGGCCGCGATGACCTGCTGGCAGGCGTCGATGCCGTCCTGCGTGATCCCCACCATGTAGCCGACACACGTCGCCATCGGCGGCTTCGTGCGCACCGGCGGCGCCGTGGGCGCGGGTGGCGGCGGCGGTGCCGGCGTGGGCGCCGGCTGTGGCGGCACGTAGACCGTCGGCGCGGGTGCTGCTGCGGTCGGAGCCTGGGGTGGCGGGGCCTGCGGCGGTGGCGCCACCTGCGGCGGGGCGGAGGCCTGCGCGGCGGGTGGCGGCGCACTGGCCTGCAGCGTCGCGACCGCGCGGATGTACGCGTCGGCCCGCTGCGTGGCGACGGCGATCACATATGCCTGCTGCTCGTAGCTCAGCCGCTTGTCCTGGTTCGCGTACACCAGGAAGTAGCCGGCGGCAGCCATCACGCCGCCGGCGAGCGCCAGGTAGAAGACGAACTCGATGAGCCCTTCTCCGCGTTCAGCTCTGTTTCGATTCCGGCGCATACGGCGAGTCTTTCCGGGGCGCGCCGAGTCCCTGGTCTTGTTTGACGCATCTCCCTGGAGAGATCATCGGCATCCGGCGGGGGCACTTTGGCGCGAATCGTCCGGTGGTGCGGTGCCGAGGCCCGCTCCAGCTTCAAATCGGTCCAGTCGGCGGCCTTTGGCGTGCCGGGAGACCGGTATACAGGGTGTTCGGGGAGCGGGCCGGAGCGGCTGCTCCGGCCCGCTGGATGCCCGCGCGCGCTACTCCACGGTCACCGTCTTCGCCAGGTTCCGCGGCTGGTCGACGTCGCAGCCGCGGCGCATGGCGATGTGGTACGACAGCAGCTGCATCGGGATGGCGCTGAGCAGCGGGTAGAGCAGCGGCGTCGTGCGCGGCAGCTCGATCGCCTGGTCGCACTTCGCCGCGATCTCGCTGTCCCCCTGCGACACGATGCCGATGACGATGCCGTCGCGCGCGCGCACCTGCTCGATGTTCGACAGCATCTTGTCGCGCGTGCCGTCGTCCAGCGCGATCGCCACCACGGGCATCGCCTGGTCGATGAGCGCGATGGGGCCGTGCTTCATCTCCCCGGCGGGGTAGCCCTCGGCGTGGATGTAGCTCACTTCCTTGAGCTTCAGCGCCCCCTCCATCGCCATCGCGTACTGGATGCCGCGCGCGAGGAAGAGAAAGTTCTGGCTCGCGAAGTGGCGATGGGCGATCGCAGCGATCTGCGGCTCCAGCTTGAGCACGCGCCCCATCAGCCCGGGGATCTGCGCCAGCGCGGCGACGTACTCGCCCAGCTCCGGCTCGCTCACCGTGCCGCGCAGCACGCCGATCCGGCACGCCAGCAGGTACAGCGCCGTGATCGATGCCGTCAGCGTCTTCGTGCTGGCGACGGCGACCTCCGGGCCGCAGCGCGTCAGCACGAACCCGTCGGCAACGCGCGTCGTCTGCGCGCCGGGCGTGTTGCAGATCGTCAACTGGGGCGCGTTGCGGCGCTTCGCGTCGGCCATCGCCTCCAGCGTGTCGACGGTTTCGCCCGACTGCGCGACCGAGATCACCAGCGTGTCCGGGCCGATCAGCGCGTCGCGGTAGCGGAACTCCGACGAGTTGTCGACCTCCGCCGGCAGGCCGGCGATGCGCTCGAAGTAGGTGCGTGCCACCAGCGCCGCGTGCATGCTCGTGCCCATCCCCAGCAGCACAACGCGCGACACCGAGCGCAGCACGTCATCGCTCAGGTGCAGGTCTTCCAGTTCGATGCCGGGCGGGTCGAACAGCGCGCGCCCGCGGAACGTGTCCATGATGCACTCCGGCTGCTCCATGATCTCCTTGAGCATGAAGTGCTTGTACGTGCCCTTCGCGGCGGAGACCGGGTCATACGGCACCGACTGCGGCTGCTTGGCCAGCGGCTCGCCGTCGAATCCCACGTATGCGGCGCCGGCGGCCGTCACGTCCGCGATCTCGCCGTCGGCGAGGAAGGCGACGCGCTGCGTCTCCGGCAGCAGCGCCGACAGGTCGCTCGACACGAACATCTCCCCCGCGCCGTAGCCCACCACCACGCCCCCGGCGTTGCCGACGCGCGCGGCGATGATCCGCCCCGGTTCGCGCGCCGACATCACCACGATGGCGTGCGCCCCATCGATGCGCGCGATCGTGCTGCGCAGCGCGCTGAGCAGATCGGCGCCGCCGCGCAGGTACGATTCGATGAAATGCGGCAGCACCTCGGTGTCCGTCTCGGAGCGGAGGTCGTGGCCCGCCGCCTTCAGCTCGGCGCGCAGCGGCAGGTAGTTTTCGACGATGCCGTTGTGGATCACAACGACGTCGCCGCTGCAGTCGCAGTGCGGGTGCGCGTTATCCGTCGTGGGCTTGCCGTGCGTCGCCCACCGCGTATGGCCGATGCCGGTGCGCCCGGCCGGGTGCGCACCTTCGAGGCCGCTCCGCAGCGCCGAGAGCTTGCCCGCGCCTTTCGTGATGCTGATCTTGCCGTCGTCCAGCACGGCGATGCCGGCGCTGTCGTAGCCGCGGTATTCGAGCCGCTGCAGCCCGTCCAGCAGCAGCGGCGCCGCGTCGCGCTCGCCCGTGTACCCGATGATGCCGCACATCAGCACACCTCCATCGACAGGCGGCGTGAGGAGGCGTCTACGGGGGCGATCCACAGAGAGCACAGAGGGCACCGAGGGGATCGAGCGCGGTCCTTTGTCGCGTAATGCTCTGTGTCCGCTTTGGATAGATCCGGGGCGGCGAGCACCGCGCCCGCAAGCCGGCTGAGCCCCTCTCCACTGCGTAGAGAGGGGTGGCCGAAGGCCGGGGTGAGGTGCTCGATCCGCCGCGACCCGATGAGTCGCCCGCGTACAACTCCTCGCTGAACCTCTGTGTCCTCTGTGGATAGATCGAAACGCATGCAGACTCCTTGCGCGCCGGTGGACGCGCGATCACGTTGCCTCGCCTGCGCGAGCTGGACCGGTGCTGGGTCTGCGGGAGGAGGGGAGAGGCTCCGCATATGCGGAGCGCACGCTGGCCGGCTTCTGTCGGGTGCTCGCGCACCGCGTTTTGTACCGTCCATGTCGACCGTGCAGCCGAGAGACCATCCGCCGAGTGTTTCGATCGGTCTCTTCCTCGTCACCCGGTGGCAATCCTGCCGGACCGGGCCTGGCGCTTCCTGTTATGCCCCTGACCTCGCCGCTACGGGCGCACCTCCCTCCGCATAGTCCACCCACGCCTTGCCGTTCGTCGTTGCGGCGATGCCGGCGCCGGTGACATCCGATTCTAGCGGCTCCGCCACGATTTGCAACACGTCGCGCAGTGTGGAGGCGAAGGCGAGCGGCACGCCCAGGCTCGACTGGAGCTGCTGCGGCGTCATGTCGTCGAGGAAGCGGCTGCCGGTGTAGTCGAGCGAGTAGCGCGGCAGCACCGCCAGGTCGCCGAGCGGCCGCCCGCGCAGCTGCGACTCCAGGTCCTGCCCGACGAGCAGCCCCGAGACGTTGACGCGCGGCCCGAAGAAGCTGTTGGTCATCGCCTGCACGCGCACGCTGATGCCGGTCAGCGCCTCGAACTCCGGCGCGATGCGGGCGAGCGTCGGCGCGATCAGCGTGCCGCAGACGAAGCTGATCGTATCGACGCGGCGGGCGCGCGATCGGGCAGCGTCGCCGCGCCGCGCGTAGCCGCGCTGCAGCCGCTTCCACTCGTTCATCAGCGACCGGGCCATGCCGATGCCGTTCTCGAACTGCGGGAAGCCGTCGTAGTGCGATGCGGGCGGCAGGTCGCCGCCGCCCGCCAGGTAGTACTCGTCGGCGAGGTAGACCAGCGTCTTCCCGTGCTGCTTGCGGAAGCGTCGCTGGTACGGCGCCACCTGCGCCACGATGCCCCGCGCGTACTCCGGCGAGCAGCCCTCGATCTCGGCAGCGTGCGCCCCGCGCTCGATGCGCTCCTCGGCCACCA